>Ga0102944_1000742_pt1 | contig 23732 bp, 25 predicted proteins | sample SalPonD_shore_MG_FD_78172 | JGI IMG/M metagenome (GOLD analysis project Ga0102944, IMG submission 78172) | Salt pond soil microbial communities from South San Francisco under conditions of wetland restoration - Salt Pond MetaG... | ecosystem: Environmental > Aquatic > Marine > Intertidal zone >...
CCCAGGGTCGGGACTTCGGCGAGCCGGTGGCCATCAACGAGCAGCTCCCCGCCCGCAGCGCCAAGTACGGCCGCGGCACCGGGGTCACCCGGGTGGTGCTGACCGCCACCGGCGGCGGCAACGTGGCGGCGGCCTGGATGGACAAGCGCTACTTCAAGAGCGGCTACGACATCTATGCCGCCTTCAGCGATGACGGCGGGCGCACCTACGGGCCCAACCAGCCGGTGTTCGACATGTTCGGCCAGGATCAGGCCCAGTGGCACCCGGCCATCGCCGGCGGCGGTGCCGCCCCCGTGGCCATCGCCTGGGACGACGCCCGCGACGGCAACGACGACGTCTGGCTCACCTGGCGCACCGGGACCCGATCCTGGAGCGCCGACCTGGCGCTTCCCGGTGCGGGCGGGCCCGGCTACCAGAACCACCCGGCGCTGGCCATCGGTCCGGACGGCGACCTGTTTGCCGCCTACACCGCCGAGGACGAGGAGAACGGGCCGACCCGCCTGTACTTCGTGCACGGCACCCGCCGCTAGCGTCCTGTCGCAGAACACTAGACCCCCAGCCCCAACGGAAAAAAGGCCCCGGCGGTCGTGCCGCCGGGGCCTATCGGCGTCGGCCGAATGGCTCTCAGCCGGCCTGGCGCGAGGCCTTCTTGCGCTCGGTCTCGGTGAGCAGCTTCTTGCGCAGGCGCACCGACTCGGGCGTGACCTCCACCAGCTCGTCGTCGTCGATGAACTCCAGCGCCTCCTCCAGGGACATCCGCTCCGGCGGGGTCAGGATGACGTTCTCGTCGGAGCCGGCGGCGCGCACGTTGGTGAGCTGCTTGCCCTTGAACGGATTGACGTTGAGGTCGTTGTCGCGCACGTGGCGGCCCACGATCTGGCCCTCGTAGACGTCCTCTTGCGGCCCCACGAACAAGGCGCCGCGGTCCTGCAGGTTGAACAGGGCGTACTCCACGGTGGTGCCGTTTTGCATGGCGATCAGCACGCCGTTGACGCGGCGGCCATAGTCGCCGCCCTTGACCGGGGCGTAGTGGTCGAACACGTGGTACATCAGGCCGTCGCCGGAGGTGGCGGTGAGGAACTCGCTGCGGAAGCCGATCAGCCCGCGCGCCGGGATCTCGTAGTCCATGCGCACGCGGCCGCGGCCGTCGGGGGCCATGTCCTTGAGCTCGCCGCCGCGCTCGCCGACCTTCTCCATGACCGTGCCCTGGTAGTCCTCGGGCACGTCCACGGTCAGGTGCTCGAAGGGCTCCTGCTTTTGCCCGTCGACCTCGCGCACCACCACCTCGGGGCGCGACACCCCCAGCTCGTAGCCCTCGCGGCGCATGGTCTCGATCAGGGTGGCCAGGTGCAGCTCGCCGCGGCCGGAGACGCGGAACTTCTCGGCGTCCTCGGTGGGCTCCACGCGCAGGGCGACGTTGTGCACCAGCTCCTTGTCCAGGCGCTCCTTGATCTGGCGGGAGGTGACGTACTTGCCCTCGCGGCCGGCGAAGGGCGACTTGTTCACCAGGAAGTTCATGGACACCGTGGGCTCGTCCACGGTGAGCGCCGGCAGGGCCTCGACATTGGACGGGTCGCACAGGGTGTCGGAGATGTTGAGGCCGTCGATGCCGGTGAAGGCGATGATGTCGCCGGCGTGGGCCTCCTCCACCTCCACCCGGTTGAGACCGATGAAACCGAGCACCTGGCTGATCTTGCCGTTGCGGGTGTGGCCCTCGCGGTCGATCAGGGTGACCTGCTTGTTGCGCGCGGCGGTGCCGCGGGTGATGCGGCCGATGCCGATGACGCCGGTGTAGGCGTTGTAGTCCAGGGCCGAGACCTGCAGCTGGAAGGGTGCCTCGGGGTCCACGTCGGGGGCGGCGACGTTGTCGACGATGGCCTGGAACAGCGGCGTCATGTCGCCCTCGCGCACCTCGGAGTCGGTGCCGGCGTAGCCGTTGAGCGCCGAGCAGAAGATCACCGGGAAGTCCAGCTGGTCATCACTGGCGCCGAGGTTGTCGAACAGGTCGAAGGTCTTGTCCACCACCCAGTCGGGCCGCGCCCCGGGCCGGTCCACCTTGTTGACCACCACGATCGGCTGCAGCCCCTGGGCCAGCGCCTTCTCGGTGACGAAGCGGGTCTGCGGCATGGGGCCGTCGACGGCGTCCACCAGCAGCAGCACCGAGTCCACCATGGACAGCACGCGCTCCACCTCGCCGCCGAAGTCGGCGTGGCCCGGGGTGTCGACGATGTTGATGCGGTAGTCGCCCCAGTTGATGGCGGTGTTCTTGGACAGGATGGTGATGCCCCGCTCCTTCTCCAGGTCGGTGCTGTCCATGATGCGCTCGGTCTCGGGAGCGCGCTCATCCAGGGTGCCGGACTGCTGCAGGAGCTTGTCGACCAGGGTGGTCTTGCCGTGGTCCACGTGGGCGATGATGGCGATGTTGCGCAGGTTCTCGATCAAGGGAAACGTCCGTCGGTGGCTCAACAGGGTAACGGCGCCCCGCCCGGATCCCGCCGAGCGGTGTCCAGGGGGCGCGGCAGAGTGGCCCGTCCCGGATAGGGCCCAGCGGTTCCGGGACGGGGCACAAGGATACGGGGAAAGGGCCATAAACCCAAGTCCGATGCGGTCTTTTGGAGCCCCGGGGGGCGCGGAAGTTCCATGCGGCGGGGAGCCGGCCGGTGGGCGGGCCGGGTCCGGGGCGCTAGAATGGGCGGCTCTCGATCACCACCACGGGAGCCGATCATGTCCTCCGCCCCGCGCCCGCCCCGGACCCTGGGGATGCGGCATATTGCCCTGTTCGTCCGGCGTTTCCCGGAGTGCGAGCACTTCTACAGCGAGCTGCTCGGCATGGCGGTGGAGTGGCGGCCGGATGACGACAACGTCTACCTCAGCTCCGGGCCCGACAATCTCGCCCTGCACCGGGTCGAGGAGGGCGCCCCTGATGCCTTCGACGACCCGCGCGCCCAGCACCTGGACCATCTGGGCTTCTTCCTGCCCGATTTCGAGGCGGTGGACGCCTGGCACGTGTTTTTGGGGGACCACGGCGTGGCCATGAAGACCGAGCCGCGAACCCACCGCGACGGCGCCCGCAGCTTCTACTGCTTCGACCCCGACGGCAACACGGTGCAGATGATCTGCCACCCGCCCATCCTGGAATGGGAGGGCGGGACCGGCTGACAGCGCCGCAATGCACTGCACCGTGAATAGGCCCTTCCCGGCTTCCGGGAAGGGCCTTTGCGGTCGTCCATGGCGGCGCCCTCAGGGGGTGTCGAGGTCCAGACTGTCCACGTCCGTATGGCGCACGTCCTTGCCGTGGACCATGTAGATCACGTACTCGGTGATGTTCTTGCAGTGGTCGCCGATGCGCTCGAGGGCCTTGGCCACGAACAGAATGTCGATGGTGGAGGAGATGTTGCGGGAGTCCTCCATCATGTAGGTGAGCAGCTCGCGGAAGATGCCCTCGAACATCTCGTCCACCTTCTCGTCCTGACCGTGGACGCGCAGGGCGACGTCGGCGTCCATGGAGGCGAGGCAGTCGAGGGCCTGGCGGGTCTGGTTGCGGACCGCCTCGCTCATGGACGTCAGCGCCGTGTGGCGCTTGATGGGCTTGGTGGAATTGAGCTGCTGGGCCATGCGCGCGATCTTTTCGGCCTCGTCGCCCATGCGCTCGAGGTCAGTGATGGTCTTGATGGCCGTCATGACGAAGCGCAGGTCGCGCGCCGCCGGGGTCCGCCGCGCCAGCAGGGAGACCGCCTTCTCGTCGGCCGCCACCTCCATGGCGTTGAGGGCGTGGTCCTCGCGGATGGTGGTCTCGGCCATGTCGTTGTTGCCCTCGGTGAGGGCACGCACCGCGTTCTCGATCTGCTCCTCGACCTTGGAGCCCATGTTGAGGACGTCGTCCCGCAGGGCCTCGAGCTCCTGGTCGTAGCGGTGGCTGATGTGGTGGTCGTTCTGGTTCGGCATGGTGGCTCGTCCTTGCGGGCGGGGCGCGGGCTCAGCCGAAGCGCCCGGTGATGTAGTCCTCGGTCTTCTTCTCGTTGGGGTTGGTGAACATGGTCTCGGTGTCGTCGTATTCGATCAGCTCACCCATGTGGAAGAAGGCCGTGTAGCTCGCGACCCGGGCCGCCTGCTGCATGTTGTGGGTCACGATGAGGATGGTGTAGTTCTGGCGCAGCTCGTCGATGAGCTCCTCGATGGTGGCGGTGGCCACCGGGTCCAGCGCCGAGGCGGGCTCGTCCATGAGGATCACCTCGGGGCTGACGGCGATGGCCCGGGCGATGCACAGGCGCTGCTGCTGGCCGCCGGACAATGAGGTGCCGGGCTGGTCCAGGCGGTCCGCCACCTCGTTCCATAGGCCGGCCTTGCGCAGGCTGGTCTCCACCAGATCGTCCATCTCCGGACCCTTCCGGGCCAGGCCGTGGATGCGCGGGGCGTAGGCGATGTTCTCGTAGATGGACTTGGGGAAGGGGTTGGGCTTCTGGAACACCATGCCCACCCGCGAGCGCAGCTGCACCACGTCCACGTCGGGATCGTAGATGTTGCGGCCGTCGAGCTCGACCCGGCCCTGGACCCCGACGCTGGGAATGAGGTCGTTCATGCGGTTGATGCAGCGCAGGAAGGTGGACTTGCCGCAGCCCGAGGGACCGATCAGGGCGGTGACCTCCTTCTCCAGGATCTCCAGGTTGATGTCGTACAGGGCCTGGGTCTCGCCGTACCACAGGTTCAGGTCGCTGACCCGGACCTTGGCGGCGGCCGTCTCGGTGGCGGGCTGGTGAGAAGGCTCGCTGGTGGGGGGCACAGGCTCCTCCGTGGCCCGGTCGGGATCGGGGGACCCGCCGGCGGTGGGCTGGGACGGTTCTTCGGAGGTCTTGGGCTGTTGCATGGTCGTTTCCTACCAGCGGCGCTCGTAACGCTTGCGCAGCAAGACGGCGGCGGCGTTGAGGGAGAGCAGGACGGCCAGCAGCACCAGGATGCCGGCGGCGGTACGGGCGGCGTAGGCGCGCTCGGGCTCCGAGGCCCAGGTGAAGATCTGGGCGGGCAGCACCGTGGCCGCCTCCGTGACCCCGGTGGGGGCGTCGGGGATGAAGGCCATCATGCCGACGATGAGCAGCGGCGCGGTCTCGCCCATGGCCTGCGCCAGGCCGATGATGGAGCCGGTCAGGATGCCCGGCAGCGACAGCGGCAGCACATGGTGGGCCACCACCTGCAGGCGCGACGCCCCCACGCCGAAGCCGCCCTCGCGGATGGAGTCGGGCACCGCGCGCAGGGCGGCGCGGGTGCTGATGATGATGATGGGCAGGGTCATCAGGGCCAGGGTCAGGCCCCCGGCCAGGGCCGATGAGCGCGGCACGCCGACGAAGTTGATGAACACCGCCAGGCCCAGCAGGCCGTAGAGGATCGACGGCACCGCGGCGAGGTTGTTGATGTTCACCTCGATGGTGCGGGTGAGGCGGTTGTCGCCGGCGAACTCCTCCAGGTAGACGGCGGTCATCACCCCGATGGGGAAGCTCACCAGCATGGTCACCAGCAGGGTGTACAGGGTGCCCACCACGGCGGACTTGATGCCGGCGATCTCGGGCATCTTGGAGTCGCCATTGGTGAAAAAGCCCCAGTTGAAGGCCAGATCCACCCGGCCCTGCCCGGCCAGGCGCTCCACCGCCGCCTTCTGGCCCGGCTCCAGCTTGTTGTACTTGCCCTTGACGTACTGGTCCACCTTGGAGTCGGCCACCACCCAGCGCTGCACCGTCCGCCCCATGAGGTCGGGGTCGGCCTTGACCTGCTTGGGCAGCCGCCGCAGCCAGCCGCGGCTCACCAGGTGGCGGACGTCGGCGTCCAGGGCCGCCAGCGGGATCTCCACGCTGCGCTCGTTGTAGGTCACCGCCACCTGGATCTGGGTCTGGGCGAAGGCGGTGTAGCCCTTGCGGATCATGTCGCCGAAGAAGAGCGCGAGGAACACCACCGAGACCCCCACGGCGGCAATGCACACGAGCCTGAAGCGCCGCTCGGCGCGGTAGCGGCGGCGGGTGCGCTTGCTGGTCTCGAAGCCGGTTGGGGCGCTCATGGGGGACCTACTCGTACTTCTCGTGGAAGCGGCGCACCACCACCAGCGACAGGGTGTTCAGGACCAGGGTCACCAGGAACAGCATGAGACCGAGGCCGAAGGCCGACAAGGTCTCGGGGCTGTTGAATTCCTGGTCGCCGGTGAGGGCGTCGACGATGCGCACGGTCACCGTGGTCATGTCCTCCAGCGGATTGGCCGTGAGGTTGGGGCGCAGGCCGGCGGCCATGACCACGATCATGGTCTCGCCCAGGGCCCGCGACACCGCCAGGATGAAGGCCGATACCACGCCGGGCAGGGCGGCGGGCACCAGCACGTGCTTGATGGTCTCCGACGGCGTGGCCCCCAGGGCGAAGGACCCCTCGCGCATGCTCTGGGGGATGGCGCTGATGACGTCGTCGGACAGCGACGACACGAACGGAATGATCATGATGCCCATGACCAGCCCCGGCGCCAGGGCGTTGCTGTAGGAGGCCTCCAGGCCGATCCCCTCGGCGGCCGCGACCACCCACGGGCTGACGGTGATGGCGGCGAAGAAGCCGTAGACCACCGTGGGGATGCCGGCCAGCACCTCCAGGGTGGGCTTGGCCGCGCCCCGCACCCTGGGGGACGCGTACTCGGACATGTAGATGGCCGACAGCAGGCCCACCGGCAGGGCCACCGCCATGGCGATGGCGGTGATCATGAAGGTGCCGGCGAACAGCGGCACGGAGCCGAACTCGGGATGGGCGATGTTCTCGCCGGTGCGGCCGGCGCCGCCCAGGAAGGCGGTGTCGGGGCTCCAGGTGGTGCCGGTGAGGAACTGCCACAGGCTGACGATGTGGAAGAAGCGCACCGCCTCGAACAGGATCGACAGCACGATGCCCAGCGTGGTCAGGATGGACACCAGCGAGGCCGCCAGCAGCAGCCAGCGCACGGCGGCCTCGACGATGTTGCGCGCGCGCAGGCCGGGGCGCACGGTGCGCAGCCCCAGCCACAGCCCCGCCGCCGCCAGCGCCAGGGCGGCGGCGAGGACCATGGTCGGGGGAACCTCGATCAGGCCGAGGAGGTCAGCCAGCGCGGCCGCAATGGCCACGGCCACGGCCGGGACGGCCAGCCAGACCACGGCGTACCAGCCGTAGTAGCCGGGACGCGAGTGCAGGGGGGTGTCGCCGGCCGTGGCCAGGGCCCGGCGGCGGCCGCTGAAGAAGGCCACGGCGGCCAGCGGTAGCAGGCCGGCGAGGAGGTAGAAGACGGCTTGTCCGGTGGCCAAGTTGGGCTCCTAGGCAGACCCGGGGGGCGCGCCATTATACCGACGATGGCCCCGAATGCAGCGGGGCCGGTCCTTTTCCGGACCCCGGCCGGGCCCGGGAGCCGGAAAAGGACCGGCCAAACGGGGCCGGCCGGGCAGCGCCCGGCCGGCCCCATCGGCCATGTCCTTCCCGCCTAGCTGTTCTCGGCCTTCACCTTGTCGAGAGTCAGCTTCTTGTGGTCCGTCACCTCCTGCCGGATCTGCTTGCGCATGTCCTTGGGCAGCGGGATCAGGCCGCGGTCCTTGAGGTAGCCCAGGTCGCCGATCATCTTCTCGGACATGAACAGGTTCACGTAGTCGTAGAGGCCGGGGACCTTCTTGGCGTGACCGTTCTTGATGTAGAAGTAGAGGCTGCGCGAGACCGGATAGTCACCGGAGGAGATGGTGTCCGGATCGGGCAGCACGCCCTCGATGGCGGAGGCCTGGATGCGGTCGGTGTTCTCCTCCAGGAAGCTGTAGCCGAAGATGCCGAGGGCGTCCCGGTTCTGGGTCAGCTTCTGGACGATCAGGTTGTCGTTCTCGCCGGCGGGCACGTAGCCGCCGTCCTGGCGGATCTTGGTGTATTCGCCGCCGTAGCCGTCCATCTCGTCGGAGGCGGCCTCCATCACCAGCTCCTCGAAGGCGTCGCGGGTGCCGGAGGTGGTCGGCGGGCCGTAGATGACGATCTCCTTGTGGGGCAGGCTGGAGTCGATCTGATCCCAGTACTTGTAGGGATTCTTGACCAGCTTGCCGCCCTTGGGCACCTCGGCGGCCACGGCCAGGGTCAGCTGCTTGCGGGTCAGCTTGAACTGGGGGGACTTGACGCTGTTGGCGATGACGATGCCGTCAAAGCCGATGGTGGCCTGGGTGATGTCGGTGACGCCGTTGTCCCGGCAGCGCTTGAACTCGCTGACCTTGATCGCCCGGCTGGCGTTGCTGATGTCGGGAGTGTCCATGCCGTCGCCGGCGCAGAACAGCTTGAGACCGCCGCCGGAGCCGGTGGACTCGATCACCGGGGTGGGATGGTCGGTGGTGGCGCCGAACTCTTCCACCACGTAACTGGCGAAGGGGTACACGGTGCTTGATCCGACGATGCGGATCTGGTCGCGGGCTTCGGCATGGCCGGCGCCCAGCACGAGGGCTGCGGCGGCGGCGACGCCGAGAGTGCGCAGCTTGAACATGGGGTTCTCCCTCCGAAGGGTTGCCTTCAATGGCGTTGGCTGAAGCTATACAAGACGCGGCAAGTATTTCACGGGATTGTTACAGAATTGTTACAGCGAAAATCATTGAAATACAAATTTCTAGAAATTACGCCTTTGGGGCGGTCCCGTCCGGAAGCAGGGCGCTGAAGGTGGACCCCTTGCCCGGGGTGCTGGTGACCTCGAGGCTCCCGCCATGGTGGTGGAGGATATGCTTGACGATGGACAGGCCCAGGCCGGTGCCGCCCACCGCCCGTGATCTCCCTTTGTCCACCCGGTAGAAGCGCTCGGTCAAGCGCGGCAGGTGCTGGGGGTCGATGCCGATGCCGGAATCGCTCACGCGGATGGCGACCCGGCCCTCCCCGCTGTCGACCGAGACGCTGACCTGGCCGCCCTCGGGGGTGTACTTGAGGGCGTTGTCCACCAGGTTGCCGAGGGCCTGGGCCAGGGCCTCGGCCTCGCCGCGGACCTTGAGGCCGGCGATCTCCTCCGCGGCCGGCAGGGTCAGCGTGATGCCCTGGTCGGTGGCGCGCGCCTGGTACTGGTCGGCCAGGCCGGCGAGCAGCGCGTCCAGCGCCACCGGGGTATCGGGGGCCTTGCTCGGCTGGGCCTCCAGGCGGGACAGGGTCAGCAGGTCGTCCACCAGCGACTGCATGCGCCGGATCTGGTCGTCCATGATGCGCAGGAATTCCTGGCGCTGCTGGGTGGGCAGCTCGGGGTCGGCGATCAGGGTCTCGCCGAAGCCGCGCAGGCTGGTGAGGGGGCTGCGCAGCTCGTGGGAGACGTTGGCCACGAAGTCCTCGCGCATCTTCTGCAGGCGCAGGCGCTCGGTGATCTCCTCCACCACCAGCAGGAAGGTGCCGTCCTCCTTGCGCGTGCAGGTGAAGGCCAGGGTGCGCGAGGGATCGGGGTGGTAGGGCGCGGTGCCCTGGCGGATGGCCGGGCCCGTGGCGGCGAACAGGTCGGCCAGCTCCGGCTCGCGCAGCCAGCCCTGCAGGCGCTGGCCGCGGCCGCGCTCGGGGTCCATGGCGAGCAGGTCGAAGGCCTTGCGGTTGCCTTCCAGGAGCCGCCCGCCGGGGTCCAGCAGGGCCACCCCCACCGGCAGCTCCTGGGCCAGCCCCTCGAGCTGCTCCAGCCGCCGCCGGGTCTCGCGCAGCTGGCGATCGCGGTGCTTGAAGTAGTAGCGCAGCTCGCTTTCCAGGGTGTCCCAGGCGTGCTCGCCGGCCAGCGACACGGTGCCCTCGCGCGACTGCAGCCAGCGGCGCAGGGCGAACAGGCGGGCCTGGATCCACAGGCCGGACCAAGCGGCGCCGGCGCCGAACAGGGCGAAGCCCGCCGTGGCCCAGCCCCAGTGGGCGTCGAGGGCGCCCAGGGCGGCCATAAGGGTGCCCGCGGCCAGGAGCCAGCGGGCACCCGGGGGCAGGATGCGCATGCGGAGGGCGTTACCGATCAGGCTTCGACGGGCGGGGCGAAGCGGTACCCGGCGCCGCGCACGGTCTGGATCATGTCGGGGGCGGCCGCCGGTTCCAGGGCCTGGCGCAGGCGGCGGATGTGGACGTCCACGGTGCGCTCCTCCACCTCGGCGTGGGGGCCCCACAGGCGGTCGAGCAGCTGGCCGCGCTCATAGACCTGGTTGGGATGGGTCATGAGGAACTGCAGCAGGCGGAACTCGGTGGGACCGAGGTGGATCTCGCGGCTGCCGTAGAGCACCTGGCGCTGGCTCGGGTAGAGGCGCAGCTCGCCGGCGATGAGCACCTCCTCCTGCAGCTCGGGGTAGCTGCGCCGCAGCAGGTTGTTTACCCGCACGGTGAGCTCGCGCGGCGAGAAGGGCTTGGCCAGGTAGTCGTCGGCGCCGGTCTGCAGGCCGCGCACGCGGTGGTCCTCCTCGCCCTTGGCGGTGAGCATGATCACCGGGATGTGGCTGTAGGCGGGATCCTTGCGCACCCACTGGCACAGATCCAGGCCGCTCATGCCGGGCAGCATCCAGTCCAGGATGAGCAGGTGGGGGCGGTTCTCCGCCAGGCGGTCCATGGCCGTCTCGGCGTCGTCCACGACCTCCACGCGGAAGCCGGCGGCCTCCAGGTTGTGCTGGACCAGGGTCTGGATGGGGGCCTCGTCCTCCACGAACAGGATCTGGATGGGCCCCAGGCTGGTGGCTAGCTCTTCGCTCATGGCGTCGTCGCGGACATCCTCGGTCGGTCCGGGGTCACATCCAGTAGGAGCCCCGGGTCAGGAATTTGGAGCTCGCCGTCATGGCCGCCCGCACCGGCAGCGGCAGGGGGGCGCCCCCGGCCTCCTCGGCCCATTCGGCGTGGCTGCGCTCGTCCAGGTACATCTGCTCCACCACCGCGCGGGTGGCCGGATCGCTGTCGGGGAGGCGGCCCAGGTGGCCCTGCAGGTGGCGCATGACCTGGCGCTCGGTCTCGGCCACGAAGCCCAGGCTCCAGCGGTCGCCGGCGAGGCCGGCCAGCGCCCCCAGGGTCATCGACCCCGCCAGCCAGACGGGGTTGAGCATGCTCGGCCCCACGCCGTTGGCCTCCATGCGCCGGATGCACCAGTTGAGGTGATCCTGCTCCTCGCGCGCGGCGCGCTCCATCTTGTCCGCCACCTCGGGGGTGCGGGCGGTCAGCCCCTGGCCCAGGTAGAGGCCCTGGGCCGCCACCTCGCCGGCGTAGTTGACCCGCATCAGGCGCCCGATGTGGCGGGCCTGGGCGCTCCCCGGTCCGGGGCCGGTTTCGCTGTCCCCGGCGGTGGGGGCCGGCCGGTTGTCCGGCCCCTCCTGGGGGACCCCGGCGACGGTGCGCAGGGCGCGGTCGAAGTGCTGGATGGCGCCTTCCACGAGCGTCGCAAGCATGGCGGAACCCTTTGTCGGTGGCATGGGCCTTAGAGGGGGAAGGCTCGCGCTCGAGCGGCTTGGGCCCGAGGGCCCGACCCCCTACAATGAGCGCTCCCACGGCCGCGGGCCATGCGCCCGCAGCAGGATGGAGCGGCAATGCGACAGTTTTATTACAGTCATCATATCTTCATGTGCCTCAACGTGCGCAGCGACGGTCGCGAGAGCTGCAACGCCGACGGCCGCGCCGCGCAGCTGCGCGGCCACGCCAAGGACCGGGTCAAGGAATGGGGCCTCAAGGTCCCCGGCGGGGTGCGCGTCAACCAGGCCGGCTGCCTCGGCCGCTGCAGCGAGGGCCCGTGCATGGTGGTCTACCCCGAGGGGGTGTGGTACCGCTACGAGAGCGAAGAGGACATCGACGAGATCCTGTTCGAGCATGTCATGAACGGCCACCCCGTGGACAGGCTGCGCCTCGATGGCGACGACTGAAGGGGCCGCCGCCTGCGGCGGCGGCAAGGGCGAGTTCCTCGACCTGGCCGGCCCGGCCGGGGCGCTGGAGGCGTGCCTGACCCTGCCGCGCGGCGGCGAGCCGAGCGTGGCGGTGGTGCTGTGCCATCCCCATCCGGCCCATGGCGGCAGCATGAACAGCAAGGTGGTGGTCTACCTGGCGCGCGCCCTGCGCGCCCGCGGCGCGGCCACCCTGCGCTTCAACTTCCGCGGCGTGGGCACCAGCGCCGGCCAGTATGCGGGCGGGCCGGGCGAGGTGGACGACGCGCGCGCGGCCATCGACGCCCTGGCCGGGCGCTTCCCCGGCCTGCCGCTATGGGTCGCGGGCTTCTCGTTCGGGGCCTACGCGGGGCTGCGCGCCGCCGCCACCGATTCCCGGGTGCGGCGGCTGATCGCCGTGGCGCCGCCAGTGGCGCTGCGCGAGCCGATCGACGGCCGCACCGGCTACGACTTCAGCTTCCTCGAGGGCGAGCGCCGGCCGGTGATGGTGGTCCAGGGCGGCGCCGACCGGATCGTCGACACCGATGCCGTACGCGGTCTGCGCGCCCGCATGGAGCGGGCACCGGAATGGGTGTGGGTGGACGGCGCCGACCACTTCTTCAGCGACGGCGTGCGCGAGGTGGCCGAGCGCGTCGCCGAGCACCTGTTCGCCGGCGCCCTGGACGCCGAGGGCCAGTACCGCGGCGCCGCCGACTGCAACGCCACCCGCTCGCTGTGACCGCCGATCCGGGGACCTCCGCCGTGTCCGACACCGCCCTCCAGCTGGCCGCCGTGCCCCTGTTCCGCGACCTCGAGGACGCCGTCCTGGAGGAGGTCGCGGGGCTCGCCCGCGGCCGCGAGCTGGCCCGCGGCGAGCCGCTGTTCCGGGCCGGCGACCCCTTTCATGCCTTCTTCGTGCTCGACGACGGGCACATCCAGCTGTCGCGGCTGGCCCCGAGCGGCCACGAGAAGGTGGTGGAGATCATCGGGCCGGGCGAGACCTTCGCCGAGGCGGTGCTGTTCATGGCCGGCGGCAAGTATCCGGTGGACGCGCGCGCCCTCGAGGCGAGCCGGCTGCTGGCGATCGACGCCGAGGGCTTCAACCGCCTGCTCGATACCCGCCAGGGGCTGGCGCGCAACCTGCTGGGGGCCATGAGCAAGCGCCTGCACCGCCTGGTGCAGGATGTTGCCGCGCTCACCCTGGAGGACGCCACCGGCCGTGTGGTGGGCTACCTGCTGGCCCAGCTGGACGCCGATCCGGCTTCCGGCGCGGAGATCCATCTGCCCGCCAAGAAGGCGGCCATCGCCAGCCGCCTGGGTATTCAGCCCGAGACCTTCTCGCGCGTTCTGGGCCGCCTGCGCGAGGGCGGCGCCATCGAGGTGGCCGGTGACACCGTGCGCATCCTCGACCCGGAGCGGCTGCACCACGACCTGGAGTAGTGGGGGGTGGGGCGGCGGGGGTGCGCGCGCCATAAGTTGCATTTTTGATTCGGGTCAATGCGCCCGGTCGGCGTCCGCGGTGGAATGCCCGGGCGTTTCGGTAAGGAGATCCCATGCACCCCCGCAACCGCTGGTTTATCGTCTGTTCCCTGGCCTACGCCGTGCTCGGCGGCGTCTTCGGCGTGCTGCAGACGGTGGCGCCGGGCCTGGTGCCCGGGCTGCCGGCGCGGGCCCATGCCCACATCATGCTGCTCGGCTTCGTCACCATGATGATCTACGGCGTGGGCCTGCACGTGCTGCCGCGCTTCGCCAACCGGCCGTTGCACTGGGAGCGCCTGGCCAATGCCCAGTTCTGGATGGCCAACGCCGGTCTGATCCTGATCGTGGCGGGCTGGCTGGTCTACTGGAAGCCGTTGCTGGTGGTCGGCGGCGCCCTGGCCTGGGCCGCCATGGTGGCCTTCGCCTACAACATCATCCGCTCGGTCTCCGCCAAACCCCCGGCGGCCGATGCGCAAACGTCCGAGCCGCCAACGGCAGGGGAGGACTGACGCATGACCCAGTACCACGGCTGCGATCTGCCCGATGACCTCTATTACGACCTGGACTACGTCTGGGTGCGGCCCGAGGAGGACGGCACCTACACCCTGGGCATCACCGACCCCGCCCAGACCATGAGCGGCCGGGTGCAGTACGCCCGCTTCAAGAAGCCGGGCAAGCACATCAAGGCCGGCAAACCGGTGGGCCGGCTTGAGTCCAGCAAGTGGGCCGGCGGCGTGCCCTCGCCCTTCGACGGCGAGATCGTCGAGGTCAACCCGCTGATGGAGGACGACCCCGGCCACGTCAACGTCGACCCCTACGGCGACGCCTGGCTGGTTCGCCTGCGGCCGGACGATGCCGGCACCGCCCGCGAGCACCTCTATGTGGGCGAGGAGGCCGAGAAGGGTCTGAAGGAGTGGATCGACCGCTACGACGTCTACTGCATGCGCTGTGCCACCGGTGAGGGCCAGCAGGAGGCCGAGTCGTGAGGGTGACCCTGCTGGTGTCCGAGTGGTGCTCGGTGTGCCCCACGGCCGAGCGCACGTGGCGCCAGGTCAACGCCGAGAGGGACTTCGACCTGGAGGTCCTCGACGTCGGCCAGCCCGAGGGCCGCAAGCTCATCGCCGAGAAGCTGATCAAGTCGGTGCCGGCAACGCTGGTGGACGGCGAGCTCAAGAAGGTGGGGCCGCCCTCGGCGGAGGAGGCCCGGCAGCTGGTGGCCGAGGCCCCGGAGCGCGAGGGCGGCGCCGCCGAGGACGAGGCCGCGGCCACCCTCACCATGCGCCGCGGCCCGCGCCATCTGGTGCGCGCGGCGGTGGTCAATCTCACCCTGGCCGGGCTCATGCTGGTGGTGAGCGGCGACCTGTGGGGGCGGCCGATGGCCTGGCTGTCGCCGCAGGCGGCGATCGGCCTGTTCCATATCTTCACCTACGGCTTCGTCGCCTTCATGATCTTCGGCGTCGCCGAGCACATGCTGCCCCGCTTCACCGGGCACCCGATCCGCACCGGCTGGCTGCAGAGCGCCCAGCTGGGCCTGTTGCAGGGCGGGTTGTGGCTGTTCGTGGTCGGCCGCGTGCTGGAGTCCACCGCCGTTGCCGGAAGCGGCGCCAGCCTCATGTGGCTGGGCGTGGTGACCGCCGCCGTGCGCCTGGTGCCGCTGGTGGCCCGGCCCTCCGTGGACCAGGCCTAGACCCGTAGGCGCCCGGGGCTTGCGTCGCCGGGGCCCGGGCGGCTATACTTCCGCGCTTTCTCCGGGGGACCCTCCCCCAGAAACCGAGTTTTTCGGAGCGGGCTCGATGAAGACCTATTCGGCGAAACCGGACGAGGTGCAGCGCAGCTGGTACGTTGTGGACGCCAGCCAGTACCGGCTCGGGCGCCTGGCCACCGAGGTGGCGCGGCGGCTGCGCGGCAAGCACAAGCCGGAGTATACCCCCCACGTGGATACCGGGGATTACGTGGTGGTCATCAACGCGGAGCAGATCCAGGTGACCGGCCGCAAGACCATGGACAAGGTCTACCGGCACCACACCGGCTATCCCGGCGGGGTCAAGGAGATCCCGTTCTGGAAGCAGAACGCGGAGCACCCCGAGCGCATCATCGAGGACGCCGTGCGGGGAATGCTGCCCAAGAACCGGCTGGGGCGGCAGATGTACAAGAAGCTCAAGGTCTACGCCGGCAGCGAACACCCGCACCAGGCCCAGCAGCCGGTGCAGCTGGAGCTCTGAGGGAGCGACGAGCATGGCACAGCAGGAACAGTATTACGGCACCGGACGCCGCAAGCGGTCCACCGCCCGCGTCTTCCTCCGTCCCGGCAGCGGCCGGGTCGAGGTCAACGGCAAGTCCCTGGAGGACTACCTGCCGCGCGAGACCGCGCGCATGATCGTCCGCCAGCCGCTGGATCTGACCGAAACCGGCGACCAGTTCGACCTCAAGGTCAACGTCGACGGCGGCGGGCTGAGCGGTCAGGCCGGCGCCATCCGCCACGGCCTGGCGCGCGCCCTGGTGGCCTACAACCCGCAGCTGCGCCCGACCCTCAAGCGGGCCGGTCTGCTCACCCGCGACGCCCGCCAGGTGGAGCGCAAGAAGATCGGCAAGCGCAAGGCCCGGCGCAGCCCGCAGTTCTCCAAGCGTTAACGCCCCTGGCTGGATCGGGAGCGAGCGAAAGGCCACCCCCTGCGGTGGCCTTTTGTTATTCCGGGGGCTGTGCTTTCATGGGCGGGCACGAAGCGCTGGATCCGGTCCCCCCGCCCGTTTCGTATTTCCCGTAACTGAGCGAGGTCGATTCGCGTCATGAGCACGCCCGTGCGCGTGGGCATACTCGGCGGCTCCGGCTATACCGGCGTGGAGCTGCTGCGCCTGCTCGCCACCCATCCGGGGGCGCAGGTGGTGGCGGTCACCTCGCGCCAGGCCGCCGGCCAGCCGGTGACGGCCATGTTCCCGTCGCTGCGGGGCTGGGTCGACCTGGCCTTCGAGGAGCCCGACCCCCAGCGCCTGGCCGAGCGCTGTGACGTGGTCTTCTGCGGCGTGCCCCACGGCGTGGCCATGCGCCAGGTGCCGCAGCTGCTGGCGGCGGGGGTGCGGGTGGTGGACCTGTCCGCCGACTTCCGCATCCGCGACCGCGCCGTGTTCGAGCACTGGTACGGCGAGACCCACGCCGCGCCGGAGTGGCTGGAGCAGGCCGTCTACGGCCTGCCCGAGGTGAATGCCGCGGCCATCCGCGAGGCCGGGCTGGTGGCCAACCCGGGGTGCTACCCCACCTCGGTGCAGCTGGCCCTGCTGCCGCTGCTGGAGGCCGGTCTGGCCGAGACCGAGGGGCTGATCGCCGATGCCAAGTCCGGGGCCAGCGGCGCCGGGCGCGAGGCCCGTACCCACCTGCTGCTGGCCGAGGCCAGCGACAGCATGAGCGCCTATGGCGCCGGTGGCCACCGCCACCTGCCGGAGATGGTGCAGGGCCTGGAACGGGCCGTCGGCGGGGCCGTGGACCTCACCTTCGTCCCCCACCTGACCCCCATGATCCGCGGCATCCACGCCACCTGCTACGCCCGCCTGACCGACCCCGCGGCCGACCTGCAGGCGGTTTACGAGCAGCGCTACGCCGGCTCGGCGTTCGTGGATGTGATGCCGGCCGGCAGCCACCCCGCCACGCGCTCGGTGCGGGGCTCCAACTTCTGCCGGCTGGCCCTGCACCGGCCCGGCGATGGCCGCCAGGCGGTGGTGCTGGCGGTGATCGACAACCTGGTCAAGGGCGCCGCCGGACAGGCGGTGCAGAACATGAACCTGATGTTCGGGCTGGCCGAGGACGCCGGGCTTGCAGCGCCGCCGGTGATGCCGTAGGCCCCAGAGGGAACCGTGGACCGACGCTACGCCTCGCTTGTCCTGCTGTTGCACCCCAACCGCGGTCGGCCGCGGACGCTCTACATCCGGCGCGTGCTATTCTACCTCGTGGTTCTGGCCGTCCTGGCGGGCGTTCCCGGTGCCATCTGGGGCGCCTTCGAGCTCGGCCAGGTGTGGCGGGAGCAGAGCATCGCCCACCTGGAAGACCAGGCGGACCGCCTGGCCGCGGAGAAGGCCCGGACGCAGGATCAGCTGGCCCAGCTGCGCGACCGCGTCGGCGAGCTGGAATCGGCCAAGGCTATCCGCTCCGGGGAGGTGCGCAAGCTGCGCCAGCTCATGAGCGACCTGCAGGGGCGGATCAACGATCTCCAGGACGAGGTGGGCTTCTATCGCAGCATCCTCGATCCGGAGAAGGCGTCGCGCGACGCCAGCGTCAAGGACCTGCACGTGCGCCCGGTGGACGGCGCCGGGCAGGACTACGCCTACACCTTCAAGCTGGTGCAGGGCGTGGCCAAGAAGGACCCGGTTCGCGGCTACGTGCGCCTGGCGGTGGCCTATCTCGACGCCGACCACGAGGAGAAGACCCTCTTCTTCCCGGAGGGGTCCCGGTACCGCAAGCGGGGCCAGAAGGTGGAGTTCCGGTACTTCCAGAACTTCAGCGGCCGCATCGAGCTGCCCGAGAAAGCGGAGCCGTTGCGGGTCACCGTCCAGCTCTACGCCCGCCACAGCCTGGGGGAGCTGCTGAGTCAGACCCACGCCTGGGAGAAGCTGGTCCAGGCCCAAGGCAAGGAAGACAGCGATGCTGCACAAAAAACGTAAGGTGAACACGGGGGGGACCCTTGAGACCATGATTGGGTCCGGCACATCCATCAAGGGGGACGTCACCTTCGAGGGCGGGCTGCGTATCGACGGCACCGTGGAAGGGACCGTCTCCGCGCCCGACGGCAGCGGCAGCCGGCTGGTAATCACCGACCAGGCAGAGATCCGCGGCGAGGTGCACGTGCCCAATGTGGTCATCAATGGCCGCATCATCGGCAACGTGCACGCCAGCGAGCGGCTCGAGCTGCACGCCCAGGCCAGCGTCGAGGGCGACCTCTTCTACGAGGTCATCCAGATGGAGGAGGGGGCGGGCATCACAGGAACTTGCTCCCACATCTCGACCACTAACCAGGGGAAGGCATCGGCCTTGCCGCCCAAGTCCGAAAAGCCCGAGGTGCTCGAGGGCACCGGCAAGGCGGCCGAAGCCCCGGGCGAAGCCCCCGCCAAGGCGACGGGCGGCGGGAGCAAGAGCCAGACCGGCTGACTGCCGGCGGCGGGCTTTTGACATGCCTGCCGCGATGCCCTAGCTTTTCCGAGCCCCGCCCCGGTCCGCCGGGGCGGAACCGAAGCTGCTACCGAACCCCCGTTTCGCAGGGAGGAAACCATGGCGGAAGCCACGGTCGGCCAAGAGGCCCATACCGAACAGACGTCCCAACCGATCGAGCTCACTGACAGCGCAGTGGCCAAGCTCAAGGAGCTGATCGATCAGGAGGGCAATCCCGATCTCATGCTGCGGGTGTTCGTCACCGGCGGCGGATGCTCCGGGTTCCAGTACGGGTTCACCTTCGATGAGAACCGCCAGGAGGCCGACACGGTCATCGAGAAGGGTGGCGTCACCATGCTGGTGGACATGATGAGCATCCAGTACCTGATGGGCGCCAGCATCGACTACAAGGAAGACCTGGAGGGCGCCCAGTTCATGATCAACAACCCGCAGGCCTCCAGCACCTGCGGCTGCGGATCCTCTTTCGGGGTCTGAGTCCCGGGCCGGAGCCGAACGAACCGGGAGCCGAACGAAAAACCGCCCGCCCCTCCGGGGGCGGGCGGTTTTTTGCGTCTGTGGCGCGGCTCAGGAGGAGGAGTCGGCGTCCTGCGCGGAGGCCACCCGCACGCTATCCGGGCCCACCGCCGACAGCCAGGCGCTGTACTGGTGGCTACGCTTGCGGAAGGCGGCGCGATACTTCTTGGGCAGCGGCTCGGCGTCGGGCAGATCCACCTTGAGCGGGTTGCGCGGGTGGCCGTGGACCCGGAACTCGTAGTGGAGGTGGGGGCCGGTGGCCAGCCCGGACTGGCCCACGTAGCCGATGGTCTGGCCCTGCTTGACCCGCTGGCCCTCGCGGATGTGGGCGAAGCGGGACATGTGGGCGTAGACGGTGGAGTAGCGCCCGGCGTGACGGATCTTGACCATGCGCCCGTAGCCGCCGTTGCGGCCGCGGAAGGCCACCCGGCCGTCGCCGGTGGCGTGGATGGCCGTTCCGGTGGGGGCGCCGAAGTCCACGCCCTCGTGGGCGCGGCGGTGGCCCAGGACGGGGTGCATGCGCCCGCGCGAGAAGCGGCTGGTGATGCGGGTGAACTTCACCGGATTGCGCAGGAAGGCCTTGCGCACCGAGCGGCCGTCGGGGTGGAAGTAGTCGGTGCGGCCGTCGGCGTCGGTAAAGCGGATGGCCTTGTGGGAGGTGCCGCCGGTGACGAACTCGGCGGCCAGGATGGCGCCGTCGTCGACCTTCTCGCCGTCGCGGTAGACCTCCTGGTAGAGCACCCGGAACCAATCGCCCGGGCGCAGATCGTGGGCGAAGTCGATGTCCCAGCCGAAGATGCGGGCCAGCTCCATGATGGTCTTGTCGGACAGCCCCGCCTGGTTGCCGGCCCCGAACAGGCTGGAATCGATGCGGCCGAAGGCCTCACGCACCTCGATGGTCCGGGGGTACTGCCGGATGCTGGCGGTGAAGCCGCCGTCGCCGTCGGGCTGCCAGGCCAGATAGCGGCGGTCGTCGATCTCGTAGCGCACGGCCGCCGGGGCGTCGCCGTCGCCGGGCCGGATGCGCAGGGTATGGCCCGCGCGCATCTTGCGCGCCGGATAGGTGTCGGCGCAGGCCCGGGCCATGGCCATGGCGGTGCTCGAGCCCAGGCCGGTGCGCTCGCCCAGCTGCGACAGGGTCTCCCCGGGGTTCACCGTGTAGCTGTGCCAGGGACTGCCGGCGTCGGAGGCCTCCGGGCTGGTCTCCCCGGGTCGGGAGAAGGCCAGCGGGTTGGGCAGGTCGGCATGGCCGCCGGTGCCCAGGCCGGGCTGGACCGACAGCGACATGTGCTGGGTGGCCGGGGCGAAGGCGCTGCCGCCGCCGAGGCCGGCGAAGGCGGCAGAGGCCACGGCGGTGAGCAGGCCGAGGCTCAGCGCGCCCCATTGCGAGGGGATGGGCAGGCGCAGCCGGGCCAGATGCGCCTTCAGGCGCCGGCGACGGGAGCGGCGCGGGCCCCTGGAGGGGCGCCCCCGGGAGGGGCCGTTGAGAGGATCAGCGAAATCCTTCTGGAAGCTGGACGGCATCTCCGGCGGACCCCCTTGGCATTTTGCGGCTGCTTGGGCAGACGGCTCCCTGTATACCTGATTTTTCCAATTAGGAAAACGGGGCGGGGCCTCGGGAAGGGGGTTCCCGGCGTCCGGCGAGGGAGGGTTACATGAGCATCCAAGTGCCGATGGCGAGAAAGGAAAAGAAGCCGAGGCTGTCAGTCAGGGTGTTGAGCAGGACCCCGGAGGCCAGCGCCGGGTCGATTTTTAGCTGGCGTAGAATCAAGGGGATAATGGAGCCGAAAAGGCCGCTTGCGAACAAATTGATGACCAGGGCCGAGGCCATGGCCACGCCCAGCAACGGCCTGCCGAACCAGGCCCATGCCAGCAGCGCGCCCAGGGTCGCAAACAGCAGGCCCATGACCAGGCCCACCCCGGCCTGGCGGCTGACGATGCGCCAGGTGTTGTCCGACTGCACGTGGCCCAGGGCGATGCCGCGCACCATCACGGTCAGGGTCTGGACCCCCGCGATGCCGCCCATGCTGGCGACGATGGGCATGAGCACGGCCAGGGCGGTGACCTTGGCGATGGAGGGCTCGAACAGGGAGATGATGGAGGCGGCGAGCAGGGCCGAGAAGGCGTTGACCACCAGCCAGAACACTCGCCGCCGGGCGGAGCGCAGCACCGGCTCGGTGAGGTCCGAGGACTCGTTGATGTTGGCCAGGCGGAAGAGGTCCTCGGTGGCCTCCTCCTCCATGACGCCGAGGATGTCGTCGCTGGTGATCTGGCCCAGGATGCGCCCGGTGTCGTCCACCACCGGCAGACTGTGCAGGCGGTGCTTGCGGAACAGGCCGGCCACCGCCTCCTGGTCCTCGTCCGGGGTGACGTACAGGGGGTCCATGTTGGCCCCCTCCACCACCGGGGTGTGCAGCTCCAGGCGCAGTAGCTGGAAGATGGAGATGACCCCGGTGAGCACGCCGCGGTTGTCCACCAGGTAGATGTCCTGGATCTCCTCCAGGTCCTGCCCGGCCCGCCGCAGCTCGGCCAGGACCTTGCGCGTGCGGGTCTTGGCCGGGACCGTGAAGACCTCCCGCTGCATGCGGCCGCCGGCGGTGTCCTCGGGATAGGACAGCAGCGGCTCCACCTCGGCCCGGTCCTCGAAGGACAGGCGCGCCAGCACGCGGTCGGCGGTGGCCCCCTCCAGGCCCTGCAGGAGGTCGGCGGCCTCGTCCGAGTCCAGCTCCTGCACCACATCGGAGAGGGTGTCGGCCGGGTAGTAGGCCAGCAGGTGCTCGCGCAGGCGGCCGTGGCTCTCGCTGAACAGCTGGCCGATCTCCGCCGGCTGGTAGAGGTCCAGGCAGCGGTCGCGCTCGTCGTCGGGCAGCTGGTTGAGGAGCTTGACCTGATCGGCCGGGTGCAGGTCCCGGAGGATGGCCTCCACCGTGGTCAGATCGCCCTGCTCCAGGGCCTCCCGGATGCGGTCGGACGGCTCGGGGCTGTTCCAGGAGGAGGGGGGCGGGGCGTTCTGGCTCATGGCGGCGCACAGCTCGCTTGGTGGGTGGAGGGCGGACTCAGGACATCATAAACCACCCCGGCATGGAACCGGCCCGCCCGGGTCGGCTATCCTATGGCGCTGGCAACGGGCACGGACGGGCCGGCCCTCGGGGCGGGCAACGCACACAAGTCGAGGACTAAGTCATTGGCCAAACGGGCGAGCATCGAGGAGCAGCTGGCGGAGATCCGGCGTGGCGCCGAGGAGATCCTGGTCGAGGACGAGCTGCGCGACAAGCTGGAGCGGGCCGAGGCCGAGGGCCGCCCCCTGCGGGTCAAGGCCGGCTTCGACCCCACCGCCCCGGACCTGCACCTGGGGCACACCGTCCTGCTGCAGAAGCTCAAGGCCTTCCAGGACTTCGGCCACCGGGTGTTCTTCCTGATCGGCGACTTCACCGGGATGATCGGCGATCCCAGCGGCAAGAGCGCCACCCGCCCCGCCCTCACCCCGGAGGAGGTGGCCGCCAACGCCGAGACCTACGCCGAGCAGATCTTCCGGGTGCTCGACCGCAGCCGCACCGAGGTGGTGTTCAACTCGGAGTGGATGAACGACATGTCGGCCGCCGATCTCATCCGGCTGACCTCCCACTACACCGTGGCGCGCATGCTCGAGCGCGACGACTTCCACAAGCGCTACACCGAGGGCCGCGCCATCGCCGTGCACGAGTTCCTCTACCCGCTGGTGCAGGGCTATGACTCGGTGGTGCTGGAGGCCGACGTGGAGCTGGGCGGCACCGACCAGAAGTTCAACCTGCTGGTGGGCCGCGAGCTGCAGCGCCACTACGGCCAGGCGCCCCAGGTCATCCTGACCATGCCGATCCTGGAGGGGACGGACGGCGTGCAGAAGATGTCCAAGTCCCTGGACAACTACATCGGGGTGCTGGAGCCGGCCAAGGAGATCTTCGGCAAGGCCATGTCCATCTCCGACGAGCTCATGTGGCGCTATTTCGAGCTGCTGTCGGACCGCCCCATCGCCGAGGTGGAAGACCTCAGGAGCCAGGTGGCCGCGGGGCGCAATCCGCGCGACGTCAAGGTGGAGCTGGCGCGCGAGCTGGTGGGCCGGTTCGCCGGGGCCGATCAGGTGGACGCCGCGCAGGAGGCTTTCGAGAGCCAGTTCCGCAAGCACCAGGTGCCCGACGACGTGCCCGAAGTGGAGGTACCCGCCGAGGGGCCCGAGGGGGTGCGGCTGGTGGCCGCCCTCCGGGTGGCGGAGCTGGTGGCCTCGTCCTCGGAGGCCAACCGCATGATCAAGCAGAACGCCGTGCGCGTGGACGGCGAACGCGAGAGCGACCGCGAGCGGCTGCTGGCCCCGGCGGCTCCTACCTGCTGCAGGTGGGCAAGCGCCGCTTCGCACGGGCCACGGTGGCCGCCGGTTGAATCTTTTCGCCGCACCCCTGGACAAGGGCCCCGCCCAGGGCGTAGAGTCTTGCCTCCCGTCGCCGGGAGTCGGCGGCGGACAGGCGGGAAACGGTGCGGCCGGCCGGTGAAATAATCCGGCAACAACCCTTGACCGCGACCGCCTGGCGCGTAGAATAGCGCCCCGCATTGACGGACGGGGCGGCGGCAACCGCCGAAAGCGGATGCCGGCGACCGGTCCTTTTGCTCTTTAACAATCTGGGATGAGGAAGCGTTGTGGGCTCTTGGTGATTGCCTTTGAGAGCTTGCTGGGCTTTGGGTCGAGCGCTGGTTTACGCCGGTCTATTGTCTTTCGGGGCAAGGGC
>Ga0102944_1000744_pt1 | contig 23680 bp, 23 predicted proteins | sample SalPonD_shore_MG_FD_78172 | JGI IMG/M metagenome (GOLD analysis project Ga0102944, IMG submission 78172) | Salt pond soil microbial communities from South San Francisco under conditions of wetland restoration - Salt Pond MetaG... | ecosystem: Environmental > Aquatic > Marine > Intertidal zone >...
ATGCGGGCAGGCCTTGACGCAGGAGTAGCACTCCCAGCACATGTTGGGTTCGATGTTGTAGGCACGACGGGTGACCTTGTCGATATGCATGATATCCGACGGGCAGATATCGACGCACTGACCGCAACCGTCACAACGAGTCATATAGACGAATGTTGGCATGTTTTCCTCCGGTAGTTGAGTCCGGTAACCGGTTAATATTTCTCAGGTTAATTCGGGTATTCGTCCAGCGCCTAGTAGTGACGAGGGGGTTCGCGGTTGATACCGAGTCCCATGTTGGGCGGGTTCGTGCCCATGTATTCCGGGATATCGGGAAACCGCTTCTGAACGGCGGGATCCGTCAGGTCGTAATCAGCGGGCAGATTCTCCCGCGAACCGTCTGCCTTGACGCACTTCTTCTGGTAAGCCGCAGCGGGCTTGAAGAACATGTGCGCGAACTTGGACCAATAGACAGAACCGAAGAGCACGGTGCTGCTCGCGACGAATAGCCAGAATAACAGCATGTGCAGCCAGCCGGCGGCACCCGTGGTCCACGACCAGAGCAGGGCGAACGTCGCCGTGGAGATCAGGCCGACGATGAAGATGTCACCACGTCCGTTGAAGTTGTACCACTTGACACCTTCGGAGGCGACGTCGACGCGGATGGCGAACCAGAACCAATAACCACCGAAGGCGAGAGCCAGGGCGCCCAGATGCCAGAGAACCGGCCAGTAGGTGGGAGCAGGCTTGTCCGGGGTCGGATACGCGAACACCAGCACCGCCGTGGCGACGATAAAGACGATCAAGCCGTACATCGTGAACAGATGAGAGATACGGCGGCGAGTACTTTTGAACTCCGAGGAGGTCAGCACTTCACCCGCGACGGTCTGAATCGCAAGCGATGCCTTTTCACCGCCGCTCAGGGTGCGCTTGGCACTTTTCTGCGCCTTTTTCGCATTCTCGAAAAAGTACTGGGCGCTCTTCTTGTGGGCCATATCAAGTATCGTCCCGAGCACCACAAGGATGACCATGGCAACAACGTACCACTGCATCGCAATGGGCGGTATGAACGCGGAAAGTTCCGCAATGGGGTTATGGGTAAACATTTATATCAGCTCCTTCGGGACTCACATTCGATGCGAACAAGAACTTTTCTCAATTAACCTTTGTTACTCTTGTTATTGATTCTGCGAACCTGTTTTAGCGTGACGGACTACGAATAGTGGAGATTGATCGCTGTCACAAATCGACCACACTAAATACCTTATTAATCTTTTCCACGCCAATAGAGCTTCCCCACTGAGTCAATAAATTTTATTTATTTACGTTAATAATCATCAATTTGTGGTGAAGCTTTTTTTTGGCCTGCCGCCACACCTGACGACATCCGCGCAAACTCGCGCGTCGCGAGACTTGGCACGGACCATAGGCGGGGGGCGAGCCACACCCGACCCCGGCGATGCATTGACGCGATATCGCCTCGATACCGCCCGCTTGGCCGCGCCACACAATGACAGGAACCCCGGTCCTGATCAAGCTCCAACCGGCGGCAAATCGCCATCGCCTGCGGATGATACCCGCATGGAATACGGGTGTAAAACCTGGCTACCGCCGCGGCGCGCGAAGCTGAACGCCCGATCCGATTCCGCGCGCCGTGCGCCTCCGGGTGTCGCATGCGTGCACGGCTATCCCCGGCCGCCCCGGTTCGGGTGGGCCGCTGCCGGGGCCCCCGCCCCGTGGCGCGTCCCCGAGGGGCGCATCGCGCCCCGCCTGCCAGCGAGACGCCGCTATATACAGCTGGACGCACTCTTCGCCCATCTCTATTAAAGGTATCGCGCCCCGCTATCCGTCACGGCTATCCACAGCGGACCCCCCGGTCCCCGCCGACCCCTGTATAATGTGCCGCGATGCCCTATTACATCTACCAGATCGGGCGGCTCAACCTGCTCGAACAACTGGGCGTCGAGGACAGCTTCCGAGACGCCAAAGCCCGCACCACCGAGTTGCGGGCGCAGCTGTCGTTGGGGCCCGGAGAGCAGATTCGCATGATCTTCGCCGCCAACGAGCTGGAGGCCGAGGACCTGTTGTCTCAACCCTCCCAGGCCAGCGACGGGGTCTTCGGCGACGATTGACGCCTGACAGCGGGCCGGGCATCCCGACTCGGCTCCATCCACCCTTGACTTAGGTCAATACAATTTCGCACCGGCTCGTCCATAAAGGATCGAAACCCCATTCGTCTGAGGGGTCGACCAACCGACCCGGGTGGCTAGCGAATGACCAACAAATCCAATGACACGCCTCGCCTTATCGCGCTGATGCTCGAGGACCATACCCGGTTCGGCCAGAGCCTGGACGCGCTTCACGGGCTCGTGGCCGAGGGCGCGGACCCGGCAGCGGCACAGGCGATGGTCGAGCAGTTCGAACTGCGGCTGTCTCGGCACTTGTACGCCGAAAACGAGGTGCTCGTGCCGAGGCTGGAGATCCCCACCGGCAGCACGGAGGTGCACGTGGTCGGCGCCATGCTTCAGGACCACGATCGCATCCGCTCCCTGTCGCTGCGTCTGCTGCACATGGTCAGGCGCCGGGCCGAAGCCGCCGACGTCATCGCCGTCATAAATCAGCTCCGTGACACCTTGAACACCCATACCCATTGGGAGGAAGAACAGGTCTACCCTTTATTGGGCGACCTTGGCCAGGACGACCACGCAATGGCCATCATGCACGGCGACGAAGACGACGAGGTCTTTGGCGACCCGCTACTCGATTGACCCGCACCCCGCATTCACCGTCCCTATCGACGACGTTCGCGTTGATTGTCCTGGCGCGACGAGTCTGCTATATGAACTGAAACGGGACCCGAGCACACAACAACGACTATACCGATTGCTTGGCAGCGAGCAGACAAGCCGCCCCCCAGGAGTGCGGCGATCCATCGAGAGTAGCCCCCTATGAGTCTGCTTGAAGAGCTCAAACAGCAGGCGCAAGCCAAAAAGGAAAAGGAGCAGGCCGAACAGCGCCGGCACGCCCAGGCCGAGGAGATCTACCGCTCCGAGGTGCGCCCACGCCTGGCGCAGGCGGCCACCTACCTCTCCGAGCTCGCCGAACATCTGAATTTCGTCCAGCCCGACATTCGGGTCGACTATCCGATCAAGACCTACGGCACCCTGGAGGGGCTGCGCCAGTCCGGCTACCGCGCCTCTACCGAGGGGCAACCGGAGATACGTGCCATCAGCTTCACCTTCACCTGCGCGGGCGAAAGGCCGATGAGCTTCGAAGTCCGGGGCGAGGCCCTGATGAGCCGGGAAACCGAATTCCTGCGTGACAACCGCCTTACGATGACCCGCCGCGAACACTGGGGTCCGCACCGCAACATCACCGGCGCCACCTTCAAGGTCGATCCCAAGGTGCCGGTGGGCATCCGCCTGGATCTGGCAGCCGACATGACGAACATCGTACTGACGGTCTCCAACCTCGATTCACTCCAGACTCGCCGCTATCCGCTGGATTATCACAAGCTCAACGGCGAATTTCTCGACGAGCTCGGTAAGGCCGTGCTGCGCCAGGAGAACTCCTTCCTGCGCCTGGACATCTCTCCCGAGGAGCGCGAACGACTGCGCAAACAATTGGACCGCATCAGCCGCAAGCGCGTCGAACGCCAGCCCGAATCCGACTCCCCGCCGGCGACCGCGCGGGCCCGCCACACCGAGCCCCTGCCGGCCGCGCAACCTTCCGGCAAGCTCGCGCAGGCGCCCTCCGGCAGGACCAAGCCCAAAGGTCCCCCGGAAGTCCCTCTGACATTCAGCCGTGCCGCGGTACCTACCAAACCGGCAGGCGCCCGACCGGCCGCAACCGAGGAACTCGGCGGCGAGCCTCGACTCGACGAACAGCTCCGCCACATCGGCGACCTCCAGCGCACGCCGATGCAACTGCTCGATGCCGCCGGCTGGATCCTGACCACACTAAACAGTGTTCCCCTGGGCCAGCCGGGCCGCCGACTGCGATACGCCGAATCGATCCTGCAGCATGCGCACGGCGCCCTCGCCCGTTTCTACGGCGAGTTCGTACGCGGGGCCGGCGGTCTGCCCGAGGACGAATACCGGCGCGAGGCGCTGTCGCGCTGCGTCAACGTCGCAGCATATCTTGCAAACAGTTATGCCCAGGCCTTGCACGAGGACTATCCCGAAGACCCGGCCGACTACGACCGGGCGCGCGCCCGCATCGTTTTGTGCGGATTTCGCGTGTTGGAGCTCGCCCGACTCGAGCAACGCTTCCGCGCCCTGCGCTACCAGCGCATGCCGGCCGATGCATGGCGCGACTGCAACCGGGTGTTCTTTCTGCTGGCCGCCCACGGTGACACCGAGCAGAGCCTGCCCCTGGGCTGTGAGGTGGGTTTCAGTGCCCGCGCCGGCGTCGGTCGCCGACATCGGCCCACGGCCACACCCCTGGACCTGTATCTCTCGCTGCAGCTGTTCGGATTCCTGGACGTGACGATGTGGCCGGTACAGCTGTTTCATTTGCCCGACTCCTACCTGGACGCAACGAAGGCGAGGGTCCATGTCATCGCAGACGACGGCGAGGCGCTGCCGCCGGGCCGGCTGCTGGCCACACGGGACGACGCCGGTCCCGCGCAGGCCGTTCGCCCCCCGCGGGTATCGGCCCCGGCGATTGAGCTGGACTACACCGAGCTGTTCACGCAGGCAGTGCGCGACCGGATGGAGCTCGACAAGATGAGCTTCATCGGCCAATTCGACCGCGACCGCGTCAGCCACACCATCGCCGCGGTCCCCGAGCTCGACCGCCTGGCCGGCCTGGACCTGCTGCTGCACAGCCTGACGCGGCGCGAGCGCAGCCAGGCGCGCCGGGCCGTGCTCGACGACCAGCGCCTGCACGTGCACTTCGGATTCAACGAATGCTACCGGCTCATCCGCCAGACCGGCACCCATCCGCCCGTGCGGCCATCCCCCCTGAAGGCACAAGGGCATCACGCGAACGAACCCGCGGACTGGAATCTGGTCAATTTCAGCACCGGCGGCCTGCTCGTCGGCACGACGCGGCCTGACCTGCCGCGCCCGGCACGTATCGGCGACCTCGTCGTATTCGCGCCCGTGGACAACACGCATCTGCCGCTGATCGGTTATGTGGCGCGCCTGCAGCACCCGAGCGACTTCGAGGTGCAGGTCGCGGTCGTTCGCCTGTCGCGTTACGCCGAGGCCGCGGCCATCCAGTCCGGCGAGGCGGACCGCATGTTCGAACAGCCGGTCATCCTCGTCCAGGACGTCAAGAATCAATGGCGCATCGTCATGCCGCCCGACTACGGCTTCGTAACCGGCGCCCCGCTCAAGCTTATCCGCGCCGACGGTCGTACCGTTCCCGCGCGCCTGGGCGACCTGCGCCTCACGCGCCCCGAATTCGCGGTCTTCGACGTGCGCTCCCCCGGCCTGGAAGCCACGCCGGTCGAGCCCGAACTGCCCGGCCAATAGCGCCGATCCCTCCCGTCGCCCCGTTCCAGGCCCGGGTCCGCGGCTCACCGGTCCGGGCCACGGTAACGTTTCCCGCTCTAATACGACTGCCGCGCCCCTGTAAACCGCGCAGCAGGGCACCTGGCCCGCACCGAAATATCTGCAAATAGTTGTAGTAAAACCCGACCGTATGGCCTATAGTGGGCCTCGCTACAGATAAGGTTAATGGCTGCTTCAGCAGTTCCCTCCGGTTACTTCTCGAATCACCTCTTCATTACCTGTACGCGCAACACATATTTTTTATTGATTTTCTAAAGGTACATTATCCATGGCTACAGGCACTGTTAAGTGGTTCAGCGAAGCAAAGGGCTTCGGTTTCATCTCCCAGGACGACGGCGGCGCCGACGTGTTTGTTCATTTCAGCGCGATCCAGGCAAGCGGCTTCAAGGTCCTGGCCGAGGGCCAGCAGGTGACTTTCAACGTCGAGAACGGCCCCAAGGGTCCTCAGGCAAGCAACGTCATTCCCCAGTAAGTTTCGAATGACTGCAGGCGGCAGGGGCGCGCAATCGGGCGTGCTTCACGCCGCCTGCAACGACGCGGGCCGGGCTTCCCCTTCCAGTGATGGAGGGACCGAAGCTTCGGCCCGTTTCTACTTGGCTCGCCGGCACGGCGTCGATCCGCCGCGGCCCAACGCGAGCGAGTTGCCTGGCCCATGGCGGGCGACGACCATTCATCTCCACGATTTCGGTGTATGCATATGAAAAGGCTATTCGTCGGCAACATTCCGCCGCAGGCGACCGAAGAGGACCTCATCGAGGCCTTCTCCGAGTACGGAACGGTGCGCAAGCTCGAGCTCCCCAGTGACGTGTTCACCGGCAAGTGCAAGGGGTTCGCGTTTGTCGACATGGAAGGTCATGAAGCCCGCGCCGCCATGGCGGGATTGAACGGCAAGACCTTCCTGAATTCGAACCTGAAAGTGCGCGACGAGAAGCCCAAGGCCAAGGGCCGAGGGCGGCGGCGCTAGGCCGCTTCGGGGCGAGCCCCTCGCCCCGGAGCGCTCGTTAGCCGGCTCGCTGCCAGGCAATCCCGGCGTCCACGGTCTCCTCCTCCGCCGGCGCCGGTTCGGCGACCTTCATCGTCACCAACTCTTCGGCACTGGTCGGGTGAATCGCCACCGTGTTGTCGAAATCCGCCTTGGTCGCTCCCATCGTGAGCGCCACGGCGAAGCCCTGCAGCATCTCATCGGCGTTATCGCCGATGAGGTGAATGCCGACGACGCGTTCCTCCTCACCGGCACATACCAGCTTCATGGCCGTGGCCGGCCCGTGCTCACTCAAGGCATAGCGCATGGGCGTGAAGTGCGCCTTGTACACACGCACCGACGTACCGTAACGTTCGCGTGCCTGTGCCTCGGTCAGGCCGACGGTACCGATCGGCGGATGCGAGAACACCACGCTCGGTACGCTTTCATAGTCAAGACGTCTCCCTGGCCGGCCGGCGAACAAACGCTCCGCCAGACGTCGGCCCGCGGCGATGGCAACCGGAGTCAGCGGAACCTTCCCCGTAACGTCACCGATGGCGTAGATACCCGGGACATTGGTGTTTTGAAACGCATCCACCGGAACGACGCCGTTGGCACGCGTATCGACGCCGGCCGCCTCCAGGTCGAGATCGGCAGTGTTGGGCGCACGACCGACGGCCCAGATCACCGTGTCGTAACCGTCCAGGCGCTGACTGTCGGTTCCGTCCACGCCGATACCGGCCTGTGTGCGGACCAGGCCCTCGGCCCGGAATCCGACGTGCAGGTCGATGCCCTGACGGCGCATCTCCTCGGCCAAGACCTCGCCGATCATCGGATCGAAGCGCTCCAACACGCGCTGCTCCAGCGCGATCAGCGAAACGTCCGATCCCAGGGCACGCAGCATTCCGCTGAGTTCAACACCGATGTAGCCGCCACCGATGACGGCGACGCGCCGGGGCTGCTCGTCCAGGTCGAAAAAGCCATCGGAGGTAATGGCCAGCTCGGCACCGGGGACAGGCGGCACGATCGGGCGCCCGCCCGTGGCGATCACCAGATGCTCGGCACCGTAGCGCCGCCCATCGACCTCCACGGTGTGCGCGTCGACGAAGCGGGCTCGGCCTTCGATCAGATCGATCCCGCGCTCGGCGACGTGGCGATCCCAGTACTCGCCGATGTTGGCGATGTAGCGACGGCGGCCCTCGATGAGCGTGCGCCAGTCGGTGGTCCCCCGGGTGACGGGCACGCCGAAGCCGGTGGCGCTGTCAGCGCCGTGAGCCAATTGTGCCGCGTACCACATGATCTTCTTGGGCACGCAGCCGTTGTTTACGCAGGTACCCCCGATCCGGCCCGCCTCGATGACGGCCGCCCTCTTGCCGAGCTCGGCCGCCTTTTCGGCCACGGCCAGGCCGCCGCTGCCGGCGCCGATGGCTATCAAGTCGAAGTGCTGCGTTTGCATGTCTTTGTCCTCTTCAAAAAAGCGGACCCGCCGAGGCGGGTCCGTTGTCGGCTCCGGTTGTCGTCAGAGACGAATGCGGTTAAGCCGCCTTGTCCTTGGCCAAGTACCGCTCCAGCTCCTCGGAGCCGCCGATGCGCTCACCGTTGATGAACACCTGGGGCACCATGGACTCGCCCGCGACCGCGCGCAGCGTCACCTCGGCGTAGTCACGATTGAGCACCAGCTCGTCGTAGGCCATGCCCTGCTCCTTGAGCATCTGCTTGGCGCGCTCGCAGTACGGACAGCCCTCCCGGGTGAACACGGTCACGTCCGCCGGCTTGGGCGCCTTCGGGGCGATGTAGGCCAGCATGGTGTCGGCATCGGAGACCTCGAAGGGGTCGCCCGGCTCGTCGGGCTCGATGAACATCTTTTCGATCACCCCGTCCTTGACCAGCATCGAATAGCGCCAGGAGCGCTCACCGAAGCCCAGGTCGTCCTTGGCGACCAGCATGCCCATGCCGCGGGCGAAGTCGCCGTTGCCGTCGGGCAGGAAGGTGATCTTGTCGGCGTGCTCGGCCTCCTGCCATGCGTTCATGACGAAGGCATCGTTGACCGACAGGCACACGACCTCGTCGACGCCCTGGCGCTTGAGCTCGTCGGCGAGCTGGTTGTAGCGCGGCACATGGGTGGACGAACACGTCGGCGTGAACGCGCCCGGCAGGGCGAACGCCACAACCGTCTTGCCCTTGAACACGTCGTTCGTGCTCACATCGACCCAATCCGACCCCTGACGGGTGCGGAAGACGACTTCGGGGACTCTTTGACCTTCACGATTCTCAAACATCAATATCTCTCCATAACGTTCGGTGGGTGGGCCGGTGGCCCGTTGATGACCCATGTCGATTTCGATTACGGGGACCATTATCGGGATCGTAAATGAATCCGGGAAATCGTTTATTTGTATCAAATTGATTGTTATAACCGATTGATTGGGGCTGCGGGCACCGCCCGCGGCGGGTGTCTCAAGGGGCTGAAATTATTGTTGTTTTCAGACGGCCGATGGGCGGCGGCTTACCGGCCTCGGCGCGGACGGCGTGCCGGACGCTTGGCCCTGCCCTTGGGCGCCGAATCGACGAGCGGCTGAACCGTGTTAGGAAGTTGTTCTTCGATGATGTCCACGAAGGCGTCCAGGGCGGCACGCCGGGGAAAGCTGCGGCGAAACACCAGCGACACGCGCCGGTAGGCGTTGGGGACCGACAGAGGGCGCGCGACGATACCGCTGTCGGTCGTCCAGGGACCGCGCATCGCCAGGGCCGGCACCAGCGTGCAGCCGAAGCCGGCTCCCACGAGCTGGAGCAGGGTCTCCAGACTGGCCGCGCGCAGGTCAGCCATCTCGCCCTGGGCGCGGCGCTCGGTCATGTGGCACACCTTCATCGCCTGCTGGGCCAGGCAGTGACCCTCGGCCAACAGCAGCAGTTCGGCCTCGTCGAGGTCCGCCTGCGTGATCTCCTCTTTCGTGTTGAAGGGATGGGCGCGCGGATAGGCGATCCAAAACGGCTCATCGAACAGCGCGATCGCCTCCAGGTCCGATTCCTCGACCGGCGTGGCGAGCAAGGCGGCGTCGATCTCGTGGTTGCGCAGGCGCTCGAGCAGCGTGTCGGTCAGCTCCTCGGACAACACCAAACGCATCTGCGGGTGGCGCTCCTTGAGGGGAATCAGGATGAGAGGCATCAGATAAGGGCTGAGCGTTGGGATCGTCCCGATGCGCAGCGGTCCGGCGAGCGGGTCCTGATGGGCCTGCGCCAACTGTTCGATGGCATCGACCTGCTCCATGAGCTGACGCGCGTGTGCCAGGATCGCCTCGCCGATGGGCGTAATCTCAACCGACCGGCTCGTACGCTCGAAGAGACTCACGCCCAGTTCCTCTTCCAGCTTCTTGATCTGCCCGCTCAGCGTAGGCTGGCTGACGAAGCAGCGCTCCGCCGCACGCCCGAAATGGCGCGTGTCCGCCACGGCGATGACGTATTGGAGGTCTCGTAGGTTCACTCTGCCCTCGATAGACAATGCCTATCGGAACAGTACAACCAAAGGCAGTGGCTTATCAATGTCCGACAGCGGCCCGCGCCGCTACACGAATCGGGTCAGCAGTCGATCCAATTGATCGGCAAACGCCTTGCGGTCGGCCTGGCTCAGTGCCGCCGGCCCGCCGGTATTGATGCCGCTGGAGCGCAGTGTGTCCATGAAGTCACGCATGTTGAGGCGGTCTCGGATATTGTCGGCCGTGTACAACTCGCCGCGCGGGCTGAGTGCCAACCCGCCCTTTTCGATCACCTCCGCGGCGAGCGGAATGTCGCTGGTAATGACCAGATCGCCCGACTCCAGGCGCTTGACGATCTCGTTGTCCGCCACGTCGAAACCCCCGGCCACCCGGACCGACGTGATGAAGCGCGACGGCGGCGTTCTCACCGGCTGATTGGCGACGAGCGTGAGCTGGACCTGGGTGCGCTCGGCGGCCCGGAACAGGATTTCCTTGACCACCCCGGGACACGCGTCCGCATCGACCCAGATCTTCATATTGCACCATGCCGGATAAACACAAGGATGGGGATCGTACCATCCCCACGGCCCGGTTCCTTCGCGGGGCTGGCGCCGGTCAACGCTCGGTCACCAGCCGCAAGGCCGGCGAGTGAAACATTGCGCCGGGGGAGATGACCGTCTCGTCCAGCGGGACGTGCGTACCGTAGCGTTCGCGCAGCTTCGCCCTGACCAGGCGGTCGGACAGGTCGAACTCGCCCAGCTTCTGCAATCGGCCCACGCGAATACCGAGCGCCCGCCGGTAAATCTTCCAGACGAGCTCGGAGCAGTAAATGCGCCGGTCGGACCAGCCGAAGGTGAAGTCGTAGGGCTTGCCCCGAAAGCGCTCGGCCACTTGCCGCAACTTGGCAACGGCCTTTGGTGTCAGCACGCGCGGCGCATCGCGCAGGCGCTTGACGACGTAATGCCCGCCCGCGCCGCGCGCCGCCCATCGATCCAGCGGTGTGTACTGAACCGGGCCGATGGCCTCGTACACGTAAGGCTTGCCGCGACGCAGGAAGACCATTCCCATGTGGCTGTATTTGGAATGCGTCGCCCGCTGGATCGCCACGCTCTGGCCCGAACGCGAGGTCTGGAAGACGATGTCGCCGTCGCGAAGCGCCGCCCCGACCGATTCCCCACAGCCGCCGATCAGAAGCAGCGCAAACACCAGTCCGGTCACATATCGTATCGACACCGCGTATCACCCCGCCGTTCGAATCATCCAACGGCGCCGCACGGGCGCCGCGTCAACATCGGCTCACACGCCGACCGTGGATCCTCTCCCTGGCACCAGGGTGCGGGCCTGACCCCGCCTGGTCAATACACGGGGACCAATTGATAGCCCTGGGCCTGATAGCCGATGGCTGAGATGAAGCCGTTACCGACCGCATGGACGTCCTGAATCAGGTCGTGCGGGCTGACATCCATGCCCTTGAGCGCCACGCCGCAGGCCTCGGTCCGAATCCCCATCTTGGCCAGCTTGTGGATCTCCTTTTGGACACCCGATACCGCGCGCTCGTCCATATACCCGATGCCGCGGCGATCCTTGGTCAGAAACGCCACTGCAGGGCCGATGACGACCACGACGATGTGCGGCTTCACCCCCTGTTTCTGCATCCCGGTGTAGGTCTTCTCGGCCACCTTGAGCACATGGCCGACCCGCCCGGGATTGTTGATGTCGATCATGAACACGCCCTTGGCCTCCTTGAGTCCCTGCAGGGCCTCGGTATCCTTGAGTTGGGGCCCATGGGCCGCATTGGCGCTGGCGCTGAACGCAAGGGCCAGCAGAAAGCCGAATGCCGTTATCGCGGATTGTCTTGTACGCATGGTCATCCTCCTTGGTGATTGTTCGGTAATGTTCGGACGGAGTGCCGTCCGGCGGATACCGCTCGTTGTTCAGACCGCGCCGCGGGCCCTAAATTCGACCCGCCGGATGGGTGAACGCTGCATCGACTCATCGTCTGCGCCGACCACAGGCGCACCCTTTCCCGTGTCCGTGCGCGGCCGCAATATATTAGTGACCGCTAATCTGTTAATATGGTCCGTTTTTCGCCCTGCGGCTGCGCTGTCGGGGCCTGCCTTGCTGTCCCCGGGGAGTGGTGATGTTTTTCAATTTCGAATGTACCGATAAAGGTTGTCCCAAGAACGATATCCTGTCCGGCCTGACCGTCGCCCTGGCGCTCGTGCCCGAGGCGGTGGCTTTCGCCTTCGTGGCGGGGGTGGCCCCGCTGGTCGGCCTGTACGCCGCATTCATGGTCGGACTCATCGCCGCCGCCATCGGCGGTCGCCCGGGCATGATCTCCGGTGCCACCGGCGCCCTGGCCGTGGCGATGGTCGCGCTCGTGGCCCAGCACGGCGTCGAATACCTGTTCGCCGCCGTCGTGCTGATGGGGGTCATCCAGATCGCAGTCGGCCTGCTGCGCCTGGGCAAATTCATTCGCATGGTACCCCACCCGGTGATGCTCGGCTTCGTCAACGGGCTGGCCATCGTCATATTCCTCGCCCAGCTCAACAGCTTCCAGACCAAGGCCGCCGACGGCAGCATGCACTGGCTGCACGGCGGCCCCCTGTGGCTCATGCTCGGTCTGGTCGGCCTGACCATGGCCATCGCCTACCTGCTGCCGAAGCTGACCCGCGCCATCCCCTCCTCGCTGGCGGCGATTGCAGTCGTGACGCTGGTCGTCATCGGGTTCGACCTGAAGAGCCGTACCGTGGGCGATCTCTCCTCGATTGCCGGCAATCTGCCTCACTTTCATCTGCCGGCGGTACCGCTCACGCTGGAAACGCTTTGGATCGTATTGCCCTATGCCCTCATCTTCGCCGCCATCGGTCTCATCGAGTCGCTGTTGACGCTCAACCTCATCGACGAGCTGACCGAGACCCGCGGGCGCAGCAACAGGGAGTGCGTCGGTCAGGGCGCCGCCAACACCGTCACCGGTCTGTTCGGCGGAATGGGCGGGTGCGCCATGATCGGCCAGTCCATGATCAACGTGAACTCCGGGGGCCGCGGCCGACTGTCGGGGATCAGTGCCGCCGTTTTTTTGCTGATCTTTATCCTGTTCGCCTCTGACCTCATCGAGCGTATCCCACTGGCCGCGCTGACCGGGGTGATGTTCATGGTCGTCATCGGTACCTTCGAATGGTCCAGCCTGCGCATCATGGGCAAGATCCCCAAGTCCGATGCCTTCACTATCGTGCTGGTATCGGCGGTGACCGTCGCCACCGATCTCGCCGTCGCCGTCGTCGTCGGGGTGATCATCTCGGCCCTGGTGTTCGCCTGGGAGCACGCCAAACAGCTTCACGTCAACAGCTACCTCGACGAACAGGGCTCGAAGGTCTACGAGCTCAACGGCCTGCTGTTTTTCGCCTCGGTGAAAAACTTCCTCGAGTTGTTCGACCCCAAGAACGACCCGGACGACGTCGTGATCGAATTCCAACGCTCCAAGGTGATGGACCACTCGGCGATCGAGGCCATCGACGCCCTGGCCGAGCGCTACCTCAACGCGGGCAAACAACTTCACCTGCGCCACCTGAGCGTCGAGTGCAAACAGTTGCTGGAAAAGGCCGGCGACCTGGTGGAGGTCAACGTCATCGAAGACCCGCGCTACTACGTCGCCGACGATCGGCTCGCATAACGCAGCGACCCGCGGCTCACGGCATCAGTACGATGGCACCGCTGGTCTTGCGCGCCTCGGCCGCGGCATGCGCGGCGGCCACGTCCTTGAGCTCGAAGCGGGCGCTGATATTGGGTTGGACCTTGCCGGTGGCGATCGCCTCGAACAGATCGGCGGCGTTCGCGCGAAACGTCGCCACGTCCGCGTTGTGCGGAAAGACCGACGGGCGCGTGAGATACAGGCAGCCCTTTTTGTTCAGAAGGTCCGGTTCGATCGCCGGCGCGGACCCCGACGAGGAGCCGAACAAGACCACCATGCCAAACTGCGCGGCACAGTCCAGGGACTTGAGAAAGGTATCCCTGCCCACTGAATCGTAGACCACCTGGGCCCTGCGCCCGCCACTGACTTCCAGCACCGTTTGCGGCCATTCCGGCTGCGTATAGTCGACCACGGCGTCACAGCCCGCATCCAGCGCCACCTTACGCTTGGCCGCAGAACCCGCGGTGCCCACGACCGAGGCCCCGAGCGCCTTGGCCCAACGGCTCAGTATCTGACCCACGCCGCCGCCGGCGGCGTGTACCAGAACGAGGTCGCCGGGCTGCACGGCGTAGGTCTTCTTGAGCAGATATTGAGCGGTCATTCCCTTGAACAGGACCGCAACGATGTCCTCGTCGCTCAGGCCCTCGGGAATGGGTACCAGCCGCTCGGCCGGGACGTTGCGCCGCTCCGCGTAGGCACCCAGCCCCGCGTTCATGTAGGCGACGCGATCGCCTACGTGAATGTCGTCCACGTCCGGTCCGACTGCCTCGACGACGCCGGCCGCCTCGTGGCCCAGCCCCCCGGGCAGGGGCACGGGATAGGCGCCCGTGCGCTGATAGACGTCGATGTAGTTGAAGCCGACGGCCGTCTGCCGCAAACGAACCTCGCCCGGACCCGGCTCGGACAGCTCGACCGATTCGAGCTTCATGACGTCCGGACCGCCGTACTCGTGGATGCGAATGGCTTGAGTCGTGTCAGACACGGGATCTCCTTCGTGCACGGTTGATTCGTCGCCGCGGCGCCGACGCTGCGGCCTCGTCTCAGCGCACCTCGCGCACGTTCTTTACGTCAATGAGGTATTTCTCGCTGCTGTCGCCCAGATTGACCTTCCAGGGCATCGCGGCATTACGGTCGTCCTTGAGAAAGGCATTGAGCGTATACTTGCGCCCGGCCACCAGGTCCAGGCGCACGATGTAGTCATGTCGGGACGATACCCGCTTTGCATCGCCCCCGGTCTCCGCGGTGAAGGCCACGCGAAACCGGTGCCGGCCCGGCAGCAGCGAGTACCTGCAGGCGAGCGGGTTACCGTTGTAGTTGCGATTGCCGTCGATGGCTCGCAGCGTCACCCCGAATCCACAGTTGAAGATAGCGACCTGGTCCGCCGGGCGGGTCGGGCCGCCGTATGCCGGTATCGCCGGCGCCGGCCTGCGCGAGACCGCACACCCGGCCAGGATCAGGGCCAATGCCAGAAGGGCGCCTATCGCTCGGGGCGTGTTGTGCTTCATTTCCCTTCTCCCGCGTGAACGGGCCCACCCGCGCGCATGGCTAGGTCACCTCATGATCGGCCAGCCGCTCCAGGGCGCGCACCATCGCCGAATGGTCCCATTCGGCGCCGCCCGCCGCCCGGCACGCATTGAACAGTTCCTGGGCCGTGGCGGTATTGGGCAGCGAGACCCCGAGCTCGCGTGCCGACTGCAGGGCCAGATTCAAATCCTTCTGATGCAGCTCGATGCGAAACCCCGGGTCGAAGGTCCGCTTGATCATGCGCTCGCCGTGCACCTCGAGGATCTTCGAGGAGGCGAAGCCGCCCATCAGGGCCTCACGGACGCGGGCGGGATCGGCACCGGCCTTCGAGGCGAACAGCAATGCCTCGCCGACCGCCTCGATGGTCAATGCAACGATGATCTGGTTGGCTACCTTGCAGGTCTGCCCCGCCCCGTTCTCCGTTCCCACCAGCGTGATGTTCTTGCCCATCAGGTCAAACAGGGGTTTGGCCTTGGCGAAGGCCTCTTCGGGGCCGCCGACCATGATCGTGAGCGCCGCGTTCTTGGCGCCGACCTCGCCGCCCGAGACGGGCGCGTCCAGGTACTGCGAGCCCAGGGCGTTGATCCGGGACGCGAAGTCCTTGGTCGCGGTCGGCGAAATCGAGCTCATGTCGATCACGAGCTTGCCGGCGCCGAGCCCATCGGCCACCCCGCCGTCGCCGAACAGAACCTGCTCGACGTCCGGGGTATCGGGCACCATGACGATGACGACCTCGGCCCGCTCGGCGACGTCGCGAACCGAGTCGCACTCGACGGCACCGCCCTCGACCAGCGCGACCGGAATCGGATTCCGGTGTTTGACCACGAACAGGTCGTGGCCGGCGGCCAGCAGGTGGCCGGCCATGGGGGCGCCCATGATGCCCACACCGATGAAACCTATCTGCGCCATGCGAACCCCCTCGCTCGTTGAATCAGCGGCCCGGCTCGAGGTAGGCGGCCGCCCAGCCCAGTCCCTCGACGGTCGTCTTGGCCGGCTTGTATTCGCAGCCGATCCACCCCCGATAGCCGATGCGATCGATATGGTCGAACAGGAACGGATAATTGATCTCGCCCGTGCCCGGCTCGTGGCGTCCCGGATTGTCGGCCAGCTGCATATGTTCGATCCGGCCGACCTTCTCCTCCAGCGTCCGGGCCAGATCGCCCTGCATAATCTGCATGTGATAGATATCGTACTGCAACGCGATATTGTCCGAGCCCGTCTGGGAAATGATTTCGAACGCCTGGTCGGTATGACAGAGGTAAAACCCCGGAATGTCACGCGTGTTGACCGGTTCAATCAGCAGACGGATGCCCGCCCCCTTCAGTTTGCCGGCAGCGAACGCGAGATTCTCGACAAAGGTGTCGTGCACGCGGTCCTCGTCGACACCCGCCGGCGCGATGCCCGCAAGGCAGTTGACCTGCGTGCAGCCCAGCACGGTGGCGTAGTCGATCGCCCGCTCGACGCCCGCCCTGAACTCCTCGACGCGTTCGGGAAGACAGGCGATGCCCCGCTCCCCCGCCGCCCAATCGCCGCAGGGCACGTTGTGTACGACCTGCACGAGGCCGAAGCCATCCAGGCGTGCCTTGAGCTCGGCGGCGGGATAGTCGTAGGGAAAGAGGTACTCGACCCCCTTGAAGCCGGCCTTGGCCGCCGCCTCGAAGCGGTCGAGAAAATCGACCTCGTTGAACAGCATCGTCAGGTTGGCGGCAAAGCGAGGCATGGTCTGCGAATCCTGTTCCCCTTGCGCGTTGTTATTCTGTCCGCCGCGACGCTCGTCGTTGGCCCGCCCCGTTTCCGGGCATTGGCCGAACGGCGAATGTCAGGTTTTCGTCAACAGTACCGCTTGCACGCCAGCTTACGCCTCGGAACTGCGCTGCGCTTGCTCCGACCCCGCGGCCGGCACTCGTCGGTACTGCGCCCTGACCTCCTCGTCGCCCATGAGCCGATACAGGATCGCGACCGGAATGAGTGTCAGCGCCACGCCGATGAGGAACGGAATATCCGTCAATACCCTTCCGTGACTGTTGGCCGCCGCAATGACCACGTAGACCACCGTCCCATACATCGCGACCGTCAGAACGACAAAGAGCACGTAATAGGCCGCGCGATAACGCAGGTACATCCCCGCCCCGATAATGGCCACGGTCACGCAGAAGGCCGCGCCGAGGATACTGAAGCCGCCCACAACCATACCCCCGAGTCGCAGCAGGACGACGACCGCCAGATAGGCGAGAATGACTTTAAGCGAGAGTGGCGTATTCGAACGGTCGATCATGGGGCTTCCTTGGGGCCGCGCCGGTGGGCACCGGCCGAACATTGCAGAAGGCGGACGTTCCCAACCTAGACAATCGCACACACCGGGTCAAGACTCCTGATATGGCTTGGGTTTCCTGAACGCCCGCGGAATGAGGAATCGGCAGAACTTCCGCCGGCGCACGGAGACAAGGAACAGTGGACCGAACCACCGCCGCGTTGACCGTGACACTGGCATCGCTTGTCTTGGGTGCTTGTTGGTATCAGTCGGCCTATGCGGCGCAAGACGGCCCGTACGTGACCCTGGGACTGGGCTACGAGCCGCACGACTATTTCTCGCGCATCTCCCGAGAAGGCAACCCGGTCAGCGTCATGCGCGGCGGCTGGTGCCAGGGCCCGATTTGCCTGGATCTGGAGCACCATTCCAGCGCCTTCCTGGGCGGCGCGCAGAGCGAGCGAGAAACCGACACCGCCGGCCTATTGCTGCGCTGGCAGATCCGCCGCTTCGGCCTCGAGGCCGGCCCCGCCCTGGTACGCGACCGGCACTTGGGCGGTACGTCGGCCATTATTGGCCGCATCCGATATCATATTTATTCCCGGTTCTACCTGGACTATGAACACATGGCTGGCGAGCAGGACCACGTCAACCTGTTCAGCATCGTGGCCATCTGGCACCCGCTTGATTAGGTGGACCGATGCCCCGCAGCGCGCGGTTCATTGGTCAATGCAGGATTGCGATGTAATTGGCCACGGCACGAATCTGCCGTGCGTCCAGCTGTTTGAGAACGCTCACCATCTGGGGATTGCTTCGCGCCGCATTGTACAACAGCGCATTGTCCCGCTCGGACGTCGGCGCAGCGAACATCTTCAAGGTATTCAGGACGTAGTCGACCTTCTGACCGGCCAATTGCGGAAAGGCACCGCCCCCGCGCCCGGAGACACCGTGGCAATTCGCGCACTTGGCCTGATAGATGGGCTTTCCGCGGGAAGCCAGCCTGGCGTCGTACGTCTGCAAGTCATGCTCGGCGGCCGCCTTGTTCGCCATCCGCGAGTAATAGATCGCCACATCGATCATGTCGTCTTTCGTCATCCGGGCGGCCAGCGGCTGCATGACGTCGCTCTTGCGCTCGCCGCCCGAAAAATTCAGCATCTGCTTCAACAGATACGTCGGAGTCTGACCGGCCAGGTTTGGGATGTACTTTCGGTTGCTGATGCCATCGGCCCCGTGACAATACACGCACAGCGCCGTGCGCTCCCGGCCTCTCTCGACGGCATCCGACACCCGGGTGTTGTCCTGCGCGATCGCATGGAGCTTCGCGGCAAGAACGCTTAGCTCGCTCGCGCCCGCCAGCCCCGGGAGCAACCCCAATACGAGAATCAGTATCGTTTTCATGTGTCCTCCAGTCGTGACCTTCTCCGACCCAACCGAATGCTGGATGCCGCTGAGCGCCTCTCCGGTCGGGAGTCCCTCCGGGCGAGCGAAACAGGCACTCCCTGCCAGTCGCTGTCTCAAGCGCACGACGGGCCGTTGACGCAACAGGCCTTACGATAGCCGCCGGCGTGCGGGCAAGTCTTGACCCGGATCAAGGGCGGCGCACTCGCTGCACCTTGTGAGGCGCCTGTCCCGCCCCGCCTCAGCACAGGTCAAATCCACCGATCTCAACCGCAAGCAAGTTCGTTATACTGTCCCGGCGCAGGGTGCAGGTTTTGCAAACGGGGCCGGCCGCGCCCTCGCGGCCCGCGCCCGATTGCAGACACGCTGCCAGGTCGCATTCACTTCGATCCCCAGGCCGCCCCGAGCGACTCTGCCATGACCGAGCCCAGCATCCTAAAACCGGGCGAGAACTGTTGGCGCATCGAACGGGCCGACCGCGTCCGCTTTCTGATCGACGGCGCGGACTACTTTCACGTATTCCGCGAAACGGCCAAGAACGCGCAACGCTCCATCCTCATCATCGGCTGGGACCTCGACAGCCGGTTCGCGCTCGAGCGCTCCGACCCCGGCGACGGTCTGCCCACCCGACTGGCCGAATTTCTCAATGCCTTGGTGCAGCGAAACGAGGACCTTCACATCCACGTTCTCGATTGGGATTTCGCGATGATCTATATGCCCGATCGGGAATGGCTCCCTGCGTACAAGATGGACTGGACCACCCATCGCCGCCTTCGCTTTCGCCTGGACAATCAGCATCCCGTGGGCGCCTCGCATCACCAGAAGCTGATCGTCGTCGACGACCAGGTGGCCTTCGCCGGCGGTCTGGACTTGACCTTCGGGCGCTGGGACACCTCCGAACATCGACCGGACGACCCGCGCCGGCAAGACAACAACGGTCCTATTCCCCAGCCATACCACGATGTACAGGTGATGGTCGGCGGCGAGGTGGCCCGCGCGCTCGGCGAGCTTGCCCGCGAACGCTGGCATACCGCCACGGGGCGTACGCTGGAGCCCGTCGAGATCGACCAAGAGCATACCCCCTGGCCCGAAGAGATCAGCGCCGACCTGACCGGCATCGGCGTCGCCATTGCCCGGACGTATCCGAGGTACAACGGCCGGCGGGAAATCCGCGAGGTCGAACGGCTCGTGCTCGACGCGATCGCGGGCGCTCGCGACACCATATATATAGAGAACCAGTTTCTGACCGCGCCCGTTATCCGCGATGCGCTGGCCGAGCGACTGAACGAGGACGACGGCCCCGAGGTCGTCATTGTGCTGCCGCAGCAGACCGTGGGCTGGCTGTCTCAGGTCACCATGGACGTGCTGCGCGAGCGCTTCATCAGACACCTGCAGGGAACCGAGCACGCGGACCGGCTGCGCGTGTACTATCCGCACGTGCCCGGCCTGAAGGACCAGTGCGTCAACGTGCATGCGAAGGTGCTGATCATAGACGACGCACTGGTTCGGGTCGGCTCGTCCAACTTCAACAACCGCTCGATGGGGTTGGACACCGAGTGCGATTTGGCGATCGAGACCGGCGACAAGGCGCCGGCGCGCCGCGCCGTCGCCTCGCTGCGCAGCCGCCTGCTGGCCGAGCACCTGGACGTGACCCCGGCGGCGGTCGACGCGGCTTTGGAAAAGTCCCGGTCCCTGATCGGCGCCATCGAATCGCTCATCGGCGAGGGGCGCACTCTCAAGCCGCTGCCGCTGCGCGTGTCGAAGGAACTGGACGCCTCGGTTCCCGAGACGGCGATCGCCGATCCCGAGCAGCCCATCGACGCCAAATATCTGGCCAAGCACCTGGTCCCCGACGAAGACAAGCCGCCCACGCGGCGCACGCTGGTGTCACTGGCGGCTCTGCTGGCCGTCGCGCTGGTGTTCGCGGCCAGCTGGCGCTGGACACCGCTGGGCGAATGGATAGACATCAAGGCGATCCTGAACGACCTCGCGGGACTGCGCGGCGATTGGGTCGCCCCGCTAGTGGTGTCGGCGATCTATATCGTCGGCGGGCTGATTGCCTTTCCAGTGAGCCTGCTCATCGTCGCCACCGGTGTGGCCTTCGGCGCCGTTTACGGCTTCGCCTATGCGCTGTTGGGCGCCGAGCTCAGCGCGCTCGTCACGTACGCGGTGGGTTACTATCTCGGACACGATACCCTGCAGCGCCTGTCTCACCAGGCCATCGTCCATGCCAGCCGCCGACTGGCGCGCCAGGGACTGGTCGCCGTGATCACGCTGCGGATCGTTCCGGTCGCGCCGTTTACCGTCATCAATCTCGCCGCCGGCGCATCGCACATTCGTTTCCGGGACTTCGCCCTCGGCTCGCTGCTGGGAATGGCGCCGGGAATACTGGCGCTCACGCTGTTCTCCGATCAGGTGGCCGAGGTCATGCGCACACCCGAGCTGGCACAACACGCGCTGCTGCTGACGGCGGCCGTCGCCGTCGGCGTTGCGACCTGGTTGTTGAGCCGCTGGCTGCTCAAGCGGCAAAAGCGCCAGCGCGGTTAGTGCCGGCTTGCCCCCAGTCCTTCACGATCGAGCCATGACAGCGGCGGTCGCCACGTACAACATTCACGCCTGTATCGGGTCGGACGGACGCTTCGATCCGAACCGGGTCTTGAGGGTCATCCAGGAATTGGATGTCGACGTGCTGGCACTGCAGGAGGTGGAGCATCATGCAGTCGACGGAATCGATCTCCTGGATTACTTCGCCGCCGAAAGCGGCCTCCAGGCGATACCCGGGCCCACGCTGCTGCGAGGCACCCGCCAGTACGGCAACGCATTGCTGAGCCGGTTTCCCCCCGTGTCGTTGAACCGGGCGGACCTGAGCGTTCCCGGTCGCGAGGCGCGCGGCGCCCTCGACGCCCTGTTCGACTGCGGCGGAAAGAAGCTGCAGGTGGTCGCAACCCACCTCGGTCTCAAACCGCGCGAGCGCCGCGAGCAGGTACGCCGCGTTCTGCCGCTGTTCGAACCCGAAGCCGCCGATGTCTCCGTGCTGATGGGCGATCTGAACGAATGGTTCCTGTGGGGCCGTATTTCGCACTGGCTGCGCCGGCGCTTTCAGGCCACGCCCTATCACGCGACCTTTCCGTCCCGCTGGCCGCTCCTAGCGCTCGACAAGATATGGGTCAATCCCGCCGATCGGGTCAAGCGCTTCGAAGTCCATCGCAGCCGCGTCGCCCGCAGGGCGTCCGACCATCTTCCGCTCAAGGCCGTCATCGAGCTCTGATCCCCACTCCGTCGCTCGCGTTCGCGCCTCCGCGCGACGACACTTCGCCGCGCGCCGTTCGGTCGCAATGTCCTTGCCGCCTGTACGGTCTTAAGCGACGAACAGCGTAAAATCCCCGACTTCTATCGCGTGATCTGCCTGTCGCCACGCGGTTTTTCCAATCAGATAATTAGCATTTTCTAATTTTTTGACATGCTCCCTGCTATCTTACGCGCGTCGCAGTTTGAGGTTGGGCTAGAACAATGATCGCACGTAAGTATTTCTCCCCTGTTTCCAAATTTATTTCGTTGTGCGCCGTGACCCTGCTGAGCGGCTGCCACAGCCACATGGCACTCCTCGACCCCAAGGGACCCATCGGGGCGCACGAAAAATCCCTGATCATCACCTCGTTCACCTTGATGATGATCGTCGTCATCCCCGTGTTCTTCCTGGCGTTCTATTTACCGTGGAAGTACCGCGCCTCCAACAAACGGGCCCCGTACGCACCCAAATGGGCTCACTCCACAAAGATCGAGCTGCTCATCTGGCTGGTGCCGGCACTGATCATCATCGTGCTGAGCGACGTGGTCTGGACCAGTACCCATGAGTTGAGCCCCTTCCGCCCCCTGGCCTCCAAGAAAAAGCCAGTCAATATCGAGGCGGTCGCCCTGGACTGGAAATGGCTGTTCATCTACCCCGACCAGCACATCGCCACGGTCAATCACATCGAGTTCCCCACCGGCGTGCCGGTCAACTTCCGCATCACGTCCGACACCGTGATGACTTCCTTCTTCATCCCGCGCCTGGGCAGCCAGATCTACGCCATGGCCGGCATGCAGACCGAAGACCATCTGCTGGCCGACGAGCCCGGCGTCTACACGGGGCTTAACTCCCAGTTCAGCGGCCCGGGCTTCTCGTCGATGCACTTCAAGGCGATCGCCACTTCCCGCGAGCAGTTCGAGCGCTGGGTCGCGCGCGTCAAGCAGACCCAGACCAAACTGGATCTGGCCACGCTGAAGCAGCTGGAGAAGCCCAGCGAGGGCGACAGCGCCACCTATTACTCGGACGTCGTCCCCCACTTGTTCGAACACATTATTCAGAAATACATGAGCGCGAACGTCACACACAAGAAAACACCCGCGTAGGAAGGAAGCTGACATGTTAGGTAAACTGACTCTTTCCGCGATCCCGTACGACAACCCCATCATCATGGGGGCCGTCGCCTTCTCACTGCTCGTTGCCTTCGGTATCGCCGCGGCAATCACCTACCATGGAAAGTGGGGATATCTGTGGAGCGAGTGGCTGACCTCTGTCGACCACAAGAAGATCGGGGTCATGTACATCATCCTGGCCCTGGTCATGCTGCTGCGCGGCTTCGCCGACGCCATCATGATGCGCGCCCAGCAGGCGTTCTCCTTCGGCGCCTCGCACGGCTATCTGCCCGCCGAACACTTCGACCAAATCTTCACCGCCCACGGCACCATCATGATCTTCTTCATGGCCATGCCCTTCCTGGTCGGCCTGATGAACATCGTGGTGCCGCTGCAGATCGGCGCCCGCGACGTCGCCTTCCCCGCCCTGAACTCCATCAGCCTGTGGCTCACCGTCGTCAGCGCCATGCTGGTGATGGTCTCGCTCGG
>Ga0102944_1000745_pt1 | contig 23669 bp, 21 predicted proteins | sample SalPonD_shore_MG_FD_78172 | JGI IMG/M metagenome (GOLD analysis project Ga0102944, IMG submission 78172) | Salt pond soil microbial communities from South San Francisco under conditions of wetland restoration - Salt Pond MetaG... | ecosystem: Environmental > Aquatic > Marine > Intertidal zone >...
AATGGCGGAAAGACGGCCATCAAACCCCGGAGCGGCCCTACTGACTGCCATGGCCTTCTCCGTTATAGGATTATTTTCAAATGATCGGGATGCGACACGTTTAGTCTTGGCTTGAATTCCTTTGGAATTGGAGCTTCCCTGATTTTGTCGGTCTGAAGCGACCGTTCTATCCAAAGATTCGTTTTGTCTTGGGGACAAACTTTTGCTTTCGCCCGGATTTGACTCAACGGTATTCCCAGTATCACTATCATTATTTATGGCCGTTTGGGTCTGTTCAGAGTGTTGCGTACTGCTGATTTGGTTGCTTAACTTGTTGATTTGAAGTTTATTTTCAATGGTAAAATAGGCCAGAACCGAAAAAGTTAACACAACGGCTGCCGCAACAAGCCAGCGGCGGTTTCTCCGGACCCGTTGTTGGTCCAGATTGTCCAACCGCTCTTCCAGCTCTTGCCAATCGTCTTCATTGTATGAAATATCATACTCTTCAGCTTTTTGCTGGAAAAGTCGTTCCAAAGCATTTTTTCGGTTATCTTGGTCAGACATAATTGTTACGAACTAAAATTCTTTTCTAAAATTGACTGTAAGTTTTGCTTGGCCTTGGCCAGATTCGACTTCGAAGTACCCACCGATATTCCCAGCATATCAGCAATCTCACGGTGTTTGAAGCCATCAATTACGTAGAGGTTAAACACGGTGCGGTAACCGGGTGTCAGCTGCTGGACCATGGCTATAATTTCATCATAGGAGATCCCGCTAATGATATGCTCCTCACTAGCTAGCTGTTTTTCAGCTGTTTCCAAGCTTTCCATTTGTTGGTTCTTTTTATTCCTGTGATAGTAATTAATGGCCGTATTCACTATGATCTGTCGCAGCCACGGCTTAAAGGGACGATCCAAATCGTAACTGCCAATGTTGGTAAACACTTTCATAAAAGCATCGTTAAGGATGCCGGCTGCCTGATTCCGCGATTCGGCATACCGCAGGGTAATGCTCATACCGTAGGCATAAAACATCTTATACAACTCTTTCTGACTTTCCCTGCGCCTTTTTCGGCATCCCTTAATAATTTCTTTCAGCAAAGCTTCCTCGTCGTAATAAATAATGGTTCCCCTTTAGATTTTGCTTGCCTGTATTTACCTGTACAAGATTTCTGCACTTATGGTTGCCTCTGACTTCATACCGGCTGATCGTAAATCAGCCGATGATAAAGTCAAGTACTTTTTACCAATTTGTTGTTCCCAGGCCTTATTGTCGATCTATATAATGATCAAAAGCAAACTGGCAGGCTTCGTCCTTTGTTGATGGCACAAAATCACCATTCCCTTCTTCAAATTGCCCCAGATAGTCAGTATAATCATCACTGTAATATTCCACCGTGACAAATGTGTTTCCCTTTCCTGTAACCTTAACCCCAATTTCCGAAATACCTGTCGTCCCATCAGGAAACGGGTTATCAGCATTAAAAACACAGGTATATTTTTCCACTTTTTTTTGAGCCTTATAGGTGTTGGGGGCCATTGTATTTCCTAACATAGCTAAACTTGCAAATATGAATGCAATTATGATCTTCATAATACTCCCTTAGTTTAATTCTGATTTATGGATGAATATTTCCTTATTCAAAATCCATCCCTTTATTGCCCATACAAGCTTTTCTACAGAATGGTTGCCTTTAAATGCCAACAATCTAAAAAAGAGGGGGCACAGCCCCCCTTCCATTATATTTGAGATAAAATAGATATGGCATGCTAAAATTGACGGTATTAACATCAATTTCTAGTATCCCCCTCCATTACCATTATTGGAATTTGATGATGGCGAACCATTAGTTACCGTATGAACAAAACTGTCATGATTCACCCAGACAACTTTCGTACTTGGGGCAACAGTAATTTGAGAGGGGCTAAATTGCATGCCCGTCATGATAACTGTATCCTCACCAGTGATGGTAGCGCCTGTTTGGACGATAACACTGCCCTTCATATCAGGGGCATGGATTCTGCAGAAGTAGGCGATGGTGGTATCCTGTGAAAATGTATAGCTGAAGGAACCATTCGCGCTAATATTACCACTGTCAAAAAGTGACCCATTGACAGGTTTAGATCCGCTATTATTGTCATTGGATCCGGTAGAATCACATCCATAAATTACCAAAGTGAACAATAATGCAACAAATATATAGACAAGTGTAGGTTTATAAACATGTAAACGACTCATTAGAAACTCCCCTATAGGATTAAAATACAAATAGACATTATGTCTACCTTACTTATCTATACAAGGTGTTATAGAGATTGGTTGCCCTTACTAACGGTGAGGAGTTCTGATTTCTCTGAAAAAAATCTGTATCTATCCCTATTTCTTCTATTTTAAAAGTAAACGAAACAATATGGTAAGATGGCTTCAATCAGGCGCAAATTTCAAAATATACCATGGGTGCATCTTTTAATTGAGGCCCTTTTAGTGATATTTAGTGTCTTGTTGGCTCTCTGGCTAAACGACTATAAAGAAACATTGCCTGCTCTTCCCCGTTATTCATGGAATCAATAATAGCATTATGCAAAATATCGAGGAAGAGATTAGTGCCAATCAAAAACAAGTAGAAAATGCCCTCAGACCAGCTTTTATCAGTGATAATGCCTGGGAGACAGCCGTAGCCACCCAAGCAGTCTTATATATGGATTTTAAGATCACTGCTGATTTATCTACTATCCATGAACTACAACAGCAGTATCTATCCTTGGAACATGCCTCCTTTCAAACGCTCTACATAGGATCAACTCACCCAGAAAAAACCCAATTATATATCCTTCTGGATACCCGGTCCTATGAAAAAGCCCTCCTTAAAAAATATAAAATGATCACAAATCAGCTTAAGGAGGCAAAGCAGTAGTCTTTCATATATCCCTTTTCACCTACGCTCATACTAAGAAGGAAACCTTATATTCATTAAGCATATTTTTTAAACCAGTAATCGTTTGATTTTTCTTTATCAGAGATGTGATCACAAACCAAACCCATCGCTTATTTTGTATTATGTCTGCTAAATTCCTCGTTATCCCCCTTTCAATTTAGCATTTTATGAACAAATAGAATTTATGGACGCCTTTTTCATCAATCAAAAGTCTCGAAAATCGATTATTCCGCCGTTTATATTTAGCCGAGTTCATCGGTAGTTGATACAACTTATATGCTTTTTTAACTACAGAACACAAACGAATCCTTAGTATCCATAACCACCGCCACTGTTGGAGGGGGTTCCACTGGTAACCGTATGGTCATCAATACTCGGATCGGTTTCTTTATTAATCCATACAATCTTGGTACCTGGTTGAACGGTAACCTTTTGGGGGTGAAAGGCGGTATTTTTCATTGTTACTGTATCTTGACCGCTAATACTGGCATCTTTGCTTACGACTACCTCTCCGGTCATATTTGGCTGATGGTTTTGGCAATAATACGGAGTTCCCTGATCCATAAAGGTAAAACTAAATGTCTCACCCGGTGCTAAGCTACCACTATTGAACGAAGGACCTGACTTGGAATCAGATCCCGTAGAACCACAACCGGGCACAAAATATATGAGAGCAAAAATTAAAATTAAGTGTTTAGATAAGCGCGAAATAGTATGGTGGGCAATCATAATCAATCTGTTATTTGGGATTAGTTTGATTCCTATCAGCCTATACAAGACTATATGCCTGATGGTTGCCTCTCAAATGCACCTTTCAATGGCTGGTTATATGGATACCGCATTTATTAACCTGTTGGATTTCAGAAACCAGACAGATGTTTTCAAATTTTCTCTTGATTCCGACACAGTATTTTTTCGGGAAAAGCTGTCCTCTCTGGCACCGAACCGGGATCTGTTGCAGGATTGCTTCAAGAACCATCATTTTGCCAGTGGTCAGTTTAATGCATCCTTTTCTGAAAAACTGCCCAAAAAGCCCCTCTCCCGGTGCTGGAGACATTTGGGGTGTGGAATGGCGACCTGCCAAACAGGCTGTATCGAATCGCCTGATGACATTCTTCGTACCAATATTGCAGAACTAAGTAAAAAGCGTCAGCTCCCATTCCAAAAGAACTGAAATTTAGACATATTTTAGAAGACGGTACGATATTGGCATTTATAGGAATGAAATGATCAAAAGAAATTTTTAACGGAGAGATTTTCAAATATGAATTTGGACAAACTTACACTAAAAGCCCAGGAGGCCGTACAATCCGCAGTAGAACTGGCCTCAGAAAATAATCACCAGGCGGTCGATCCCGCCCACATTTTGTTGGCCCTTTTACGGGATAATGAAAATGTTATTAATACTATTTTAAATAAAATTGGCGTTCGGCTGCCACAGATAAAATCAGAACTGGAAAGTCGAATTAACAAGCTGCCGGTTGTGAAAGGAGCTTCGGTATCCGGCCAATACTTGTCAAACAATTCCAAAGAACTATTCGACAAAGCGCAGGATTCCGCTAATCAATTGGGGGACGAATACATAAGCTCAGAACACATACTGATTGGCATGTTAGAATCCAAAAGCGAAGCCGGCAACCTGCTGAAACAGCATGGCGTAAAAAAAGAAGACGTCCTAAAGATTATTGAAGATGTTCGCGGTTCTCAAAAAGTGGATGATCCCAATGCAGAAAGCCGCTACAATGCCCTGAAAAAATATGCTCGCGATCTTAACGAACTGGCCGAAAAGAACAAACTTGATCCCGTTATCGGCCGGGACCATGAAATTCGCCGTGTCATGCAAATATTATCACGCAGGACAAAAAATAATCCGGTATTGATTGGCGAACCCGGCGTAGGTAAAACGGCCATTGCCGAAGGATTGGCCCTGCGTATTAATCGCGGTGACGTGCCCGAAGGGTTGAAATCCAAACACATAGTTGCCCTGGATATGGGAGCGTTGATGGCCGGCACCAAATTTCGCGGTGAATTTGAAGAACGCCTTAAAGCCATCGTTAATGAAGTGATTGATTCCGACGGGCAAATCATCCTGTTTATTGATGAGATTCATACCCTTGTGGGAGCCGGGGCGGCTGAAGGTTCGGTAGATGCTGCCAATATTTTGAAACCCTCGCTGGCACGCGGTGAACTGCATGCCATCGGGGCAACGACGCTGGCAGAATACCGTAAATACATCGAAAAAGACAAAGCCTTGGAACGACGCCTGCAGACAGTCATGATCGAGGAACCGAGTGTCGAAGATACGGTTTCCATCCTGCGCGGATTGCAGGAACGTTATGAACTTCATCACGGGGTCAAAATACGTGATGAGGCGTTGGTAGCGGCAGCCGAACTTTCGCATAGGTACATTTCTGATCGTTTCCTGCCGGATAAAGCTATCGACCTGATTGACGAGGCAGCTTCACGTTTGCGACTGGAGATTGACTCGATGCCGGAAGAGCTCGATCAGATCGAGCGGCAAATTCGCCAGCTGGAAATTGAGCGTGAAGGTCTTAAACGTGAGCCCAATGACGAGAAGATCAACAATATTGAAAAAGAACTGGCAGATCTGGAAGAGCAACGTACGTCTATGAGGAACCAGTGGGATACAGAACGCGAAATCATCCAAAAGACACGCGATCTTAAGCAAGCCATTGAGACGAGCCGAAATCAAGCTGATAAGGCCGAACGTGAAGGCAACTATGAAAAGGTGGCCGAACTGCGATATGGCACTATTGCCCAGCTTGAAAAAGACCTGGAAGAGACCAAAGAAAAACTGGAAGAGGTGCAGGAAGGTCGCGCTATGCTTAAAGAGGAAGTGGAATATGAAGACATTGCCGATATCGTATCGCGGTGGACAGGTATTCCTGTTCGTAAAATGTTGCAAAGCGAGCGACAAAAACTCATTCACCTGGAAGAAGAACTGCACAAACGTGTTGTTGGACAAGACCAGGCGATCGAGGCCGTATCTAATGCTGTTCGTCGTTCGCGCGCCGGGCTCCCGGACGAAAATCGACCGATCGGGTCCTTCTTTTTCCTTGGTTCTACAGGTGTAGGTAAAACGGAACTGGCTCGCTCACTGGCCGACTTCCTATTCAATGATGAAGATGCCATGGTGCGTATTGACATGAGTGAATATATGGAGCGTCACAGTGTAAGTCGCCTAGTAGGTGCTCCTCCAGGATACGTGGGATACGACGAGGGAGGTCAGCTGACCGAAGCCGTACGCCGACATCCCTACTCGGTAATCCTGCTGGATGAAATTGAAAAAGCCCATGCCGATGTTTTTAATATCCTGCTGCAAGTGCTGGATGAAGGACGCCTCACGGATAATAAAGGGGTAACGGTCGATTTTACGAATACGATCATCATAATGACCAGCAACATTGGCTCAAATCTGATACAGGAAAAAATCGAAGAAACCGGCGGCAAATTCTCCGAGAAGATCTATGATGAACTCCAGGAGAAACTCATGGATCGACTCAAAAAGGCTATCCGTCCCGAGTTTATCAACCGGGTAGATGACTTTATTGTCTTCCATCCTCTGGAAAAAGAACACATCCGGAAAATTGTGGACATCCAGCTGAAGCGTGTATACAGTATGCTTGAGAAAAGAGGTATTACGCTAAGCATAACTGATAACGTCAAAGACTGGCTGGCCGACCGTGGATACGATCCCGTTTACGGGGCCCGGCCGCTGAAACGGCTTATCCAAACGCAAATTGTAAATAAGCTGGCCACAAAGATTCTCGAAAATGAGGCTGCTGAAGGTAATGTTGAATTTGAAGCTACGCTGAACAAGGATGGCAACGCAGTTGAATTCGCCGAGGTATTCAAAGATGCCGAGGCGTGGGCCGATTAAACAAATGTGAATGGCGGACAAGGAATTACGAAGGACGAATAACTATTCTGAATTCAATATTCCTTGTTCTGCTTTTCAAAATTCTACTCCTTCTGTCCTAAGCTAAACCAATTTCCAAATGGATCCTCGAAGATAGCTTCAATGCCGTAAAACTCTTCTTTCGGAGCCTTTCTAAATGTTACGCCTTTTTTCTTCAGTTCTTTGTAGGTGGTATAAATATTGTCACATTCAAAAATACCAAATCCAAACGCTCCGCTTTTGATTAACTTTTGTAATGATTTTGCCTGTTCTTGATCCAGGCTCATCCCGGCTTGAGCAGGCATCAAGGTAATTTCCATATCAGGTTGGTCTTTGGCCCCTACGGTTAACCACCGCATACCTTCCCCCATCTCGGAATCTTCCCGCACTTCCAGTCCCAGTTTATTTACATAGAAATCGTAGGCCTCTACCTGATCCGGCACATAAATGATGGTATGCGACATTCGTGAAATCATAATTCTCTCCCATTAAATTTAGATTGCTGTTCTTAATTTATAAGATGAAGAGAACTTTTTCCTGAAAAAAGCATAGCGAATTTAAGCCGCCCCGAACTGCAGCCCGGAACAGAATTATCTACTCAAACCCGGTTTCAAATAACTATACCAAATTCCCCGGATTCAACGCCAATAAGTCATCCTTGATAAAAGTACGTCCTTCACGAATCTTTTCGCCATCCAGGTACACATCTGCACCGATACAGACCAGATCCCAATGGATATTACTTTCGTTGCCATTGGGAGCAATTTCGTAGTCGTTGCCAAGCGTCAGGTGATTCGATCCATATATTTTTTCATCGAATAGGATATCATACATTGGCGACTTAATGATGGGATTGAGCCCAAAGCTGAATTCCCCGAACTGTCGCGCACCGGCATCCGTATCCAAAATCTCTTCGAGCTGTTCATCATTCGACGAATCAAAGTCAATGACCACACCGTCCCGCACAATAAGTTTCACAAATTCAAATGGTTTCCCCTGGTAAACAGACGGCGCATAGGTTATCTCTCCATTCACCGATGATAAAATTGGCGATGAGAAAAGCTCCCCATCCGGAATATTTCGCTTCCCATAACAAGGGATCCAGGTCTGTCCTTTTACCGAAAATTCGATATCGGTACCTTCTCCTTCCAGGCGAATCACATCAGTATTTTCAAGGCGTTCCCGAAGTGGTTTCATCGCTTCGGCTAATTCACTGTAATCCAACAAACAGGCTTTATAATAAAACTCCCGGAACTTCTGCGTAGGCATCTTGGCATTCATGGCAAAAGCTTCGGAAGGGTAACGCATCACCACCCAATTTGTGTTATTAACCCGCTCCTTAAAATGCACCGGATCAAGAAAATGATCGGCATAGGCCTTATTTGCCTTTTTGCTTACTTCAGATTGCTCATAAATATTTTGTGAGGCTCGTATCCCTACATAGGCATCCATTTCCTTCATAAGCGGAAGCTGATCAATCTTAGCCTGCTTTTGCCAAAAGTTCTTGTCGCCCGTTTCTACCAACACACGTTGAACCTCGGTATCCGAAATTTGCACAAAGGGATTGGCATTCATTGCCCGGGCATGCTCCGCTAACGCTCGCATCAGGCCGATGCCATTCAACCCGGTAAGATGCAAGAGCACATTTTGACCTTCCTTGAGCTCACAACTGAATTCTAAAATTTTCTTCGCTAGCTTCTGATCTTCATTTGAATACATAAAACTCCATTAATTTAATTTTTTGTAATGTACTTAGATCCTGAATGAGATGCTGAAAACCAGTCCAGGATAATTTCCTCAATACTCATAACTCAGCAACAAATACTAATAATCATAATTCCATTTGAGGTCTACGCCCTGCTGAATCCCATTGCCCTGACGAATAATAATTTTAAGATTCTTCTGTAACATATATTCAAGCTCAAAACTAGTATCCGGAGTGGAACCGGAAATAACATTTTGTATGGCAAAAAATACTTTCGGATTTAAGTACCAGCCGGTGGTTATTGATGTACCGTTTTCCCCGTTGGACCTGTTATTATCAATTTTAACCACATCAATGCCTAATTTTTTCGTTGCCAGCGTTTCAACGCGATCCAAAAGAACATCCAAAGCAACATCCGCAGCCGTAGTATTACTGCCGGAATTGGCGACCACCTGCTTCCAGGAATCCAGCGCATAAAACGGTTGTCCGAATAAGGTATAGCTGATAATGTTTTCCAGCTCCATAGGTGGTTGGCTCTCGTACTTAAACTTGGGGTTTTCGACCGTACCTTCGATTATATACCATATAACAATATCCTGCTGCGTCTGTGGAGGCTCATATTTTGTACGAACCATTAGCTGTGGATTTGTGGGATCCCCACTGAAAGTCACCTGACCCTCTTCAAGCTTAAATTCTTTACCGAATGGCCGTGCATAACCGTCAGCCGTATTTATGGAACCGAAAAGTTGCAAGTCCCGGCCCGATTTCTTCAAAAGATCCAGAGATCCGTCGAGTTCAATTTGCATTTCCAGATACTTCTTGTTTCGAATATAAAATCGCCGATTAAAAGCTACATCCATATCCAAACTCAATGAATCGTAGACGCTAAAATTCAGACCTGTTTCCTCAGTAGAATCAAGCTGTATATTCTCGACCGATTTTTCTCCAAAATTCTGCAGCTCCAGAAAACCACTGATGACATTCAGCTTACCGGATATTTGCGGTTTTGTGAATGAACCGCCTACCTTGGCGTCCATACTAATAACAGCATTGTAGTTAGAAGTATTGGCTACCCGGAAATTACTGGCTTTTATATCAACATCCATATCACCGGGCACCAGTTCTTTTATGGCCACTATGCCACTGGCTGACATATCCCCCTTTCCGCTGCGGGCCGAAAAATTAGCGATCTCCAGTTTATTAGGCTTGAAATTGATCGTCGACTGCATATTATCAACCCGTATACCTGCGGGGACCAGACGAAAAGCACCATTGTGCAAGACAAGCTGGCCATCTGTTTTCAGATCATCAACTGCTCCCTTCACGTGCACTGTGCCATTAAGCTTACCTGAAACATTGCGCATTGTCCGGCGGTCCAGAAAATCGTTAAGTGCCGCCAGGTTAAAATCATGTGTCTTAATATTCACCCCTATGCTATCTTTCTTTCCCGGCAAATCTATCCGAAAAGTTTTCATATTGATAAAGAGCGGAATGTGTGCATCTATCTGGGCAGCTTTTTGATGCAGGGATAAAACCGAAGCATCCAAATCCAACTGTGATTCCTCATGGTCATAATCCAGTCCGGCTGTAACCGAATCCACCGGAACGCCGGACAGCATAGCATTATCAAGTAAGGCTTTACCCGAAAACTGGGGCACGCCCGCCAGACCGTGTAATTTCCCATTAAATGAAAAGATTCCTTTGGTATTTGTCAGCCCGACTTTATTAAAAATAGGACGAAACTGCTCGATATCCACTTTTTGAATAGCAATCTGTCCACTTACCGGCTCTGCAAAGAATGAATTCGGAAACTCCTGAGGATTTCCCAGTTTAAAGGGAAGGTCAGCCTGACCCTGAACCAATTTTTTGTTTTGATTGAGAACCGAAAGATTTCCCTGCAGACGATCATGATCAATCTTTCCATCTACGACCAACGAATCGAAATGAGCTCCCTGGTAATCGATATCCGATAGCAATAAATTGCCTTTGGCCTGCAAATTGGTATCTTTACGGGCAATTTCAAACTGTCCCGAAAGCATCCCTTTGAAATAAGATTCCCCCAGCAGGCAGCTTTGTATGACCGCTGTATTTAACGACCGGCCGCGAATAAATCCACGCTGCTCACTGGCATTTAAGACCGGGATACCCACTTCGAGAAAAGCACTTTGATCCGCCGACACCACACGCATCGTATCCATCCGGACCGTATCGCCAGCTAAGCTAAATTTAAAAGGATGCTGTAAACGAAGCGTTCGAAAATCACTTACAATATTTAACGTATCCGTTATGACATTAACGCTGTCCTTTTTTATTGAATAGCGGCCGCCTTGTTCAATACGACCTTCGGTGGGGCTCGAAAATTGAAACTGAAACTGCCCCGCTGTCTTAGGTTTGGTGTAATTGCCCCGGGTCATAAAATGCATATCCTGAATCTGTATCCCTGAAAAAGTAGGAGAACTGAGGTCTAAATCAACCATATATTCCAGCTGATTTTTCATCCGGCCATCCACCTTCCCTTTCGCCTTCTCTGTTGTGAATACACTGTTATACTTAACCCCGGATAAATCCAACGTCCCATTTAACGCGAGGTTCCCATCCTTATTGGGACTTAGATTACCCGTCACCAAACCCTTAGCAGCAAGCGTATCAATACCACCCAGCGGAGCCAAAGCGCTAATATCTTTCAGTTGTAATTTAAGTGACAATTGATTTCCCGTATAATAGGTTTTCAACAAGTTCATTCGGAAATGAAATGAGCCGTCCGCAATGGTGCTTTTAAGGCTGGCGTTGTCCACGACGGCCACCGAATCGTGAATAGCCAGATCGGCCGACAAATTTTGGAGATATTCTCCATTCACCGTTGACGAATCGATTTTAATGCCAGATGCCAACTGCATTTTTGCAGGATCAAATCCACGCCCGTTCCCCGATATCGTGCCATTGAGTGCAGTCTTAAAATTCTTCAAACCAAAAAGCACAGCCGGGTCAAAATCCTTGGATTTGACTTCATATTTATAGGCAGGATCAGAACTCAAATTATGTATCTCTGCTTTCAGGTTCAGTATTCCATCACGAATCTCAAGTCGTGCATCTACATTTGCATCCCTTAAACTTGCTTTGCCCTTTGCAGAAAACGATGCGATATGCTGCCCCATTAACTGGCTGTCAGACATATCTAACGAGTAATCCCAAGACTGCTTATCGGGATACCAACCCGAGCCTTTTACCCCGGCCGTAAATGTCATATCTCCATTGTACGTGGTATCCTGCATCCAAAATCCCGGATTGATATGTGAAGCTTTTAGCTGAGCGGTGACAGAAGGCAGGTTGGACCAAATCCGGGAAGCCTCCATTTTGGTTGTCATATGTTGTTTTTGCTCATCAGCCGTGATATTTAGCATAGCCGACGGCCCGTTTAAATTGCCATCAACGAATATCTTATCCAGATGATAGGGTGCCTGGTTAATATCATCCGCCGAAAGCTGCAGAGAACCGGTGCCCTTTTGATAATTTTGAATATCCACATTCCCTGTAAATTCCGCATTCAAATTACGCAAGCTCGGCAAGGATGTATCCGAAAGCAAGATGGCAGGGTTAATGTAATCGGCCTGCGCTTTAAGTTGCTGTAATACCAAGCCCGATGTCCATGCGAAACGGCCCCCGATCCTAAAAGATTTAAGGCCGTCAGCCTTAGCATCCAACGTTAGTTGGAACTGCTTGGGATTGCCATTCACATCCAGATCGACTTGAAAGTTCTTGCGAATCGGAAAACTTTTGGTATAGCTGGTAATATCTTTCCAGGAGACCGGTGAGGCGGCTAAATTTAAATGGGCTGCGGAGTCGATCGGGCTAAAAGATGCTGAACTTTTCACCAACGAATTGCCGGTAGCCAGAACCAACTTTTCAAGCGTAATTTTCTTATCAGAGGCCATAGCAGCGGTTTCTATACGCAAGGGGCTCCCAAGTTTGGTATCGGCTACTTCGAAAGACAAATCCCGGAGATTCACATCAAAGTTATTATTTGAGGCACTAAGGCTACTCCCCACCGTCAATTGCCGAATTGTAAAGTTAGATTCCACCGGCAGACTATCAGCATGCACTGAAATAAATCCATTGCTAACTTTGAGATCATTTATCACAAATGAGAAACTGCTTCCGGAAGACGATGTGTCAGAAGATTCAGCCATCAGCTCTTGCACATTCCAACGATTTCCGTATTGTTGCAGGTTGGCTCGGGGATGAGAAACCTCAAGCTTTGAAATGTCTAGCTTCCCACCGATTAGGGGCCAAATGTTATATACTACGTGAACAGAATCGATGGCGGCCACGGTATCCTGCTTAGTTAACCGAATACCGGAGATCGTAAAATCGTCCCAAAGGTCCCCGCCAATGCGATCAATAGCCAGCTTACCGTTGAGTTGCTTGTTGGCTGTGGAGACAATCAGATCTTTGGCCCAATTTCGAACAAGACCGGTTTTCAGCGAAAGCCGCAGGCAAAAAGCCAGTATAAGGGTTATAAGAAGCACCCACGCTATGCGCTTTAACCACCGGTTTAAATTGCTATGTTTCCCGTAGTCCGTTTGCATCAAAAAGCTTGTCCAATGCTAAAGTGAATACCAATTCTGTTCCACGCACTGCCATAGTTGTGTCCCTGGTAACGATTTAAATCAGCTGCCGTTGGATTCAACTTATAGCCAATATCAATCCTGAGTGGTCCGATCGGCGACTGATACCTGAGCCCGGCGCCGGCTCCAAATTGGAGCGGACGTGTATCCAGCGCATCTACGCGCTGCCAAATCTGTCCGCCATCTAAAAACGCAGCCATTCCTAATCCATCGATGAAGAAATTTAAATCTTGTCGTATTTCGATATTAAAACCAAACATGGCACGACCTCCCAGCGGCACATAACGAACAAAGCCGGAACTGTCGGTTCGTGCCTGCTTGGGACCCAATTGCTGCCGATACCAGCCCCGAACCGAATTCGTCCCGCCGAGATAAAACCGTATATTATTGGGAAGTGAGTCGTTAGCTACGTTAAACAACCCACCGCCCTGTACACGCGCAGCCAGCATCGTTGAACTGCTAAGTCTTGTAAAACGTCTGATATCCACAGATAGTTTTTGAAACTGAAATTTTGCCAACCCGAACAGTCCCGAAACCTCTGCATAGGGTTGAATAACCCATCCCTCCTGTTGTCGCCCAAATCCCTGGTTGTAATAGCTGCTGAATTGGAAGGATGACAAATCATACTCTCGAGTTGTATCCGGCAAGTTGGCATTCAACTGCTGGGAGAGCTCTTTATTCTTGGTATACTCATACGAGGCTGAACCGGTTAATTTTTGGCTGTATTGATAAATAAAGGTATTGGTAACTCCTGCACGCAACAACTCGTAACTACTTTGCAGCAGATGTTGACCAAAGGGAGAAATCACGATACTGCTCTTGGCATTGTAGATATAGGGAAATAAATAGTTTAGATTCACAGACTGCTCGATAAAAGAAGCCCGGGCTGTCGTAGTGAATCGATGCCCTGCATGAAAGGCATTTCGATGAGTCCAGCTTAGTTCTCCCCTAAGCTTTTCCTCTGTCCCAAAACCGGCCAGTACTTCTACCGAACGTTCTTTGTTCTCCCGAACGCGCATTAATAATGTAAGAGAAGTATCCTGCGGCTGGTCCGGGATGCTTATTGTGGCAAATTTAAACAAGTGATGATTAAAAAGCTGTTGCTGAGCCTGTTGCAGTTCATCCATATTATAAAGCTCACCCGTGTGTAATCCCGATTGCCGGATCACGTAGTGTTTTGAAATATGCTGTGCTCCATCTACCCGAATGCTATCAATATACGTTCTGGGCCCTAGATTACAGTTGATGGTTAATCGTGCACGGAGTTTTACGGTATCTACCTTCGCCCGGATACCTACCTTGGCATAAGCGAAACCCAGGTTTTTAAAAACATCGGTAAACAACCCCACAACCTCCGGCTCTTTGATGGTTTGATAACGAGTTCCGGCCTGATAGGCCTGTTCATGTTGGGCCTTCACAAACGAAGAGCTCTTCTTCACTTTTAGGCTGTCGGTACCGTTGGTATTCAACTCATAATTTACGCTCTTAATACGTACCGGATAATTTTCATCGATATTAAAGATGACAATTTTCTTCCATGATTTATTTCCGGTCTTGATCTCATAGCTAACTTTTACATTTATGTACCCACGCCGCTGATAATAATTGCGAATACGAATAACATCTTTTTTTACTTCCGTTTCATCCAGCTCATGACCCGCTCGGTCCCAAAATTTAAGTTTTTGCCAAAAATTGGGGCTTTCGGTTGAGATTTGCTTTTTGAGTACCAGATCGGAATACTGCTGATTGCCATCAAATTCAATTTTCCAAACTTGCGCCGGAATAGCAGCACCGGAAGCACTTTGCGCAGCAGAAACCAAAGTTCGTGCCTGAATTCCTGATGTAGTCCCAAGTAGCAATAAAATAAGAATAGCGTATATGTAGGGCCGCTGAAACCGCACTTAGTAAAAGTTCTCTAATGTTTAAATTATCTTGAGCCTTAAGATATGTGCAAAAAAGTTAACTATAATAAAATATTAGCTCCAAGGCTCAAAACAAATCAAACAATCAAAACAGGGGTTTTAACGTGATGACGCACATAATCAACCGTTTGACCGAAGATAATATCTTTGAAGGTCTTATGACCGTGTGCGCCCATAATGAGAATATCCGGTTGGTTCTCATTAACAATTTTGGTAATCACCTTTTTGGGGGATCCAAAACCGATAAATGAATCCGTTTTATAGCCGTCATCCTCAAGATATTTTACATATTCTTCCAGCTTCTCTTTGTCACGACTACTTTCATAGTCCGAAATTTCACGGCCAAATATATGGGCACCGGCAGATTCTACCACATGGATAAGCTGATAGTTGGCCTGCCTGCCTCCCTGTGAAATTGCATTTTGAATAGCTGCAGTGTCTTTGTCGGAAAAATCAACCGTAATCGCAATTTTTTTATAGGCTTCGATTTCCGGCAATTTCTCCAGCGCCCCGGGATATTCGCCGTGCGGGGTTCCCAAAATTTTCTCTTCGACCAAGCTGGATTTAATCCATGGACGAAAGGTAATATAAATTAACAGGACCACCGCCGCGATGGCAATCATAGCAACCGGAATTTGAATCCACAACATACTGCTGCTCTGCATCCAGCCCGTAATTTCATCCCAAACAAGTTTGATATTTAAAACTACAATAATGGATGCTGTAGCCCAGGATGCAATCTTAATCCAAGACCCGATGGCTTGTTCACCCATTTTCTTCTTATCACTCACGAAATGAATCAGCGGGATGGTAGCAAATCCAAGCTGAATGCTTAGAATAACCTGGCTAAGAATAAGTAAATCGGTTGTTGAATCACTACCTAAAAAATAGACTGTCAAAAACGCCGGTATAATAGCCAGCAAACGAGTTATAAGGCGTCGAATCCAAGGCTGAATACGCAGGTGCAGATACCCCTCCATCACCACTTGACCCGCCAGCGTACTTGTAATCGTCGAACTTTGTCCTGCAGCAATAAGAGCAACAGCAAACAATATTGGAGCCAACCTGGTACCCAACAGCGGCTCCAATAACTGATAGGCCTTTTCAATACCTTCAACCTGAAAATAACCATGGGTGTAAAAAGCCGCTGCAGACAGCACCAAAATTGCCCCATTCACAAAGAAGGCTAAATTCAGGGCAATTGTAGAATCAATCAGGTTGTATTTAATTGCTTTCAGCAAGCCGGACTCGGAACGATCGATTTTCCTTGTCTGTACTAAGGCGGAATGCAGGTAAAGATTGTGCGGCATGACTGTGGCCCCGATAATTCCGATAGCGATATAAAGTGCGTACGAGTTGGGGAGAGTTGGTAAAAATCCTGTTGCCAGATTTGAAATATCAGGATGGGCAATAAACAGATTGATCAAAAAGGAAATACCGATAATACCAATCAATGAAATAATAAATGCTTCCATTTTGCGCATACCGTACTTCTGGAAAACAAGCAAAAGAAATGTATCCAGAATGGTGACAGATACGCCGATCAGGATTGGTAATCCAAAAAGAAGTTTGAGACCAATAGCCATTCCAAGCACTTCCGCAAGATCGGTCGCTGCGATAGCAATTTCCGCCAGTCCATACAACACCAGGTTAATAAAGGTAGGATATGTCTCTCGTGAGGCTTGCGCCAAATCACGTCCGCGAACCAGCCCCAGCTTGGCCGACAAAAATTGCAGCAATAGCGCCATCATATTCGAAAGAAGCAATACCCATATGAGCGCATATTGGAATTGGCTACCTGCAGCAATATCGGTTGCCCAATTTCCGGGATCCATATATCCCACACTGATAAGATAGGCGGGCCCCAAAAAAGCCAGGAGCTTTTTCCACTTGCCCTTGTTGTTTATGGTATCTACCGATGCGTGAACATCTTCAAGTGAACGGTGTGCTTCTACTATGTTATTTTTTAAATCCATTAAAAAAATGTATCAAATTTATAATCAATAAAAAAATTTTTAGCTGAGACTAAAAATTAAGAGCCAATAGTATACAGCTCACTTAAATCCCATCTTTATTGGTTTAAATAGCTGTTTTCACCTTTCGCTTTCAGTAAAATCTTTGTTTACAGTTTTGAGCCCTTTATCAACTCAAAATTCCAGCAGTCTTTTATTTGAATTGAAAATGATTAATCGATATTTCCTTTGTAAATTCACCAATGATGATTCTAACAATATTTAGTTGTTCGATAAACAATCTATAATTGATTATTTATGGCTCATTCGCACGATCATGCACATCATCACCATCACGGGGAAGGTCAAACAGAAGGCCGATTATGGATTTCTATATTTTTAAATTTGACCATTACCCTTGCCGAATTTATCGGTGGATTGATTTCCGGAAGTTTATCGCTGCTTTCGGATGCTTTACACAATCTTAACGATACTGCTTCACTCGGCATCAGTTTAGCTGCAAAAAAAATTGCGAAAAAGGAGGCCGATCTTGACAAGACATTCGGCTATAAACGAGCCGAAATCATTGGTGCATTTATCAACCTGATCACGCTGGTTATTATCGCCCTGTTCCTGATTAAAGAAGGCATTCAACGGTTCTATCATCCCGAGCCCATTGATGGCTTGATTATGTTCATTGTGGCTGTCGTAGGCCTAATCGGTAATGTGCTTACCGCCCTTTTGCTGCACCGCAGTTCCAAAGAAAATATCAATATGCGGAGCGCATATATCCATATTTTATCGGATGCACTCTCATCGGTCGGTGTTATTTTGGCCGGTGTTTTAATTATCGAATATCAACTTTATATCGTTGATACTATTCTGACGCTTGTTATTGCCGGATACATTCTTTGGCAAAGTTATCATATGCTCCGGCAAACGATCCGCATTCTTATGGAAAGTACCCCGGCGAACATAGAAATACCGGAAGTACAAAAGGCTATGGAATCCGTACAGGGCGTAATTGATATTCATCATATCCATGTCTGGCGACTGGACGAGAACAATATCTTACTCGAGAGTCATGTTGTAATTGATGAAAGTGAGCTTAACCAGATGGAAACTATTAAATCTGCAATTAAAAATATGCTGGGGAGCCATTTTAACATTCATCATTCCACGCTCGAATTTGAATTTAAACCATGTCACGAGCGTACTGAAAGTCCTTGTAATGAAACCAAAGTACTCACATAATGACTTCAACTTTGAGATCACTTCTACTCTCGTTCATCCTCATCGCCTTTATTTCTTCCTGCAGTAATACTCCCAAAGTTATAGAAAACCTTAAGGGAGACTCTTATCAGTTTGTTAATACCGATAGCTCCGTTGTTAACTTCCCTGAAGCTTTCAAGGGAGATATTGTAGCCGTTACATTCATTTATACACATTGTCCAAATACTTGCCCCCTTATAACTGCGAATCTGACTAATATCCAGGATCAACTTGAAGACACCACCGGCATTCATTTTGTAGAAATCACCTTTGATCCCAAACGGGACACCCCCGCGGTTTTAAAGAATTACAAAAGGCTTTATAAGCTTAATGACCAATTCTCGATGCTGTCAGGCGACACTGCCAATACCCAAGCCGTGCTAAAACGCTTGCATATCAAAGCTACTAAAACCTATCCTGATTCAGCAGATACGACATCAAGTAATTATTTTTTTACTCATACAAACAGACTTTATCTGATGGATCGACAGGGACGAATTCGCTATCAATTTACAGCAAGCGTTGTTCCACCTAAAACAGTAATTTCAGAAATCAATAAGCTCCGCTAGCAATCATAAAATCATGAAAAAAATATATCCTGTACTTTTTATCTTACTATTTTTTGGGGGATGCAACTCAAAATCAGGGAAAGGAAACAATGGCCACGATATAGTGCTCGGTAAGATTGAGCTATCCAATGCCTGGGCCCGTCCCGGCGCCAAAGGCCAAAACAGTGCTGCTTATCTGACAATAACAAACGGCACGGCCACAAATGACACCCTCACAGGAGCTTCCAGCAATATCTCCCAAAAAGCCCAGGTCCATGAGACGTTTAAAACCGACTCCGGAGAGACCGGCATGCGTCCCGCCGGTAATTTAATAATAAACGCCGGTGATAAACTTCAGATCACTCCCGACAATTATCACATCATGCTGATGGGCCTGAATAAAGAACTTGCAGTGGGAGATTCCCTTGATCTCACGCTGGAATTTAGGCATGCAGGTCACCAAACCGTTCGTATCCCCGTTAAAATTCAAAATTAACGAAATTTTTACTATACTCAGCGATTTGGTGATGGAGTTCACCTTCAACCACTCCGGCCACCCGGGGTTAATGACTCCTGCTCAACAAATAACAAAAACACAAATGTAAAATAATTGGGCAGGATTACTATATGCTTAAAACATTAATTTTGGTTGGAAGTGGAGGATTTCTTGGAAGTTCGCTTCGCTACTTATTATCACGATATATCGAATCGAACTGGCTTTCATCTTTTCCCTACGGTACCTTTGGCGTCAATGTTTTAGGATGCCTGATCATCGGACTTATCTACGGACTGTCAATTAAAAATTTAGCATCGGGAGAGGTGAGGCTTCTTTTGGCTACCGGGTTCTGCGGAGGATTTACCACTTTTTCTTCATTTTCATACGAGTTCCTATCCCTGATGCAGGATGGTCAACATTGGTATGCTTTTCTGTATTGTTTTGGTAGCCTGCTAGCCGGATTATTGGCCGTATGGATCGGATTAACGCTCATCAAAATGCTATAAGACTATGACTGACGAATCGACTACATTATTACTTCGCATTTTTGTAGGAGAATACGATCAAGTGGATCATGAACCACTCTACGAACAAATCGTATATGCCGCCAAAAAGCAAGGGCTGGCCGGTGCAACGGTAACCAAGGGGGTGATGTCTTTTGGGGCCAACAGCGTCGTCCACAAATCCAAGCTCGTCGCTTTATCCGAGGACCTTCCCATGATCATTGAGATCGTGGATAAGGAAGAAAAAATCATCGATTTCATGGATAAATTGGATCCCCTGTTCAAAAAAGCCGACGGTGGAGGCTTAATCACTTACGAAAAAGTGAACGTCAAATTTTACGGGGCTTCAAAAAATCCGGGAAATATTTGACAGCTTATTGCAGCTTGCTTTAAAAATAGCCTCGCACAACTGAACATGGGTAACATATGATGAACGTTTTTAACCGGAGGAATGTACAAGAAGGTAGTCAAAATAATATGATGATATTGAGGAGATAATAATGTGCAAATTTGACGAAAAAGCTCAAACGTGGGATGAGAATCCGGTACATGTCGAACGTTCTCAGGCTATAGCTGAAGCCATGAGAAAGCACGTCCCTTTATCGAAAGAAATGACTGCTTTTGAATATGGCTGCGGGACAGGCTTATTAAGTTTTGAGCTACAACCGGATCTCGGAAAGATTACCATGGCCGATAGCTCGGATGGTATGCTGAATGTTCTCGAAGAGAAAATAAAAAAACACCATGCCACCAATCTCCATCCGGTTAAACTGGATTTAACAAAAGATCAATTGCCCGATGCAACATACAACCTTGTCTATACCCAAATGACGCTGCATCATATCCCGGATATCGAGGCCATACTTAAATCTTTTCATAAAATGTTGGATTCCGGCGGATATTTATGCATCGCAGATTTGGACAAAGAAGATGGATCCTTTCATGGTAAGGATGTTACCGACGTTCACCGGGGATTTGACCGTACCATATTATCCGAAATGATGCGGAAAGTCGGCTTTTCCGATATATCCTTCACAACAGCCTATCACATGGAAAAAGAGACCAACGGATCAACAAATACTTTTCCCATTTTCCTGACCGTAGCAAAGAAAAAATGATAAAAATACTGATTATTTGATGCCATCAACAACAATTGAGACAAGGCTCAATTTTCAAAGCTGAGAACTTCAGCTTCTGAGCCGCTCGGATAATCAATATTCAACATTGCAGAAATAGTCGGAGCTACCTGTGTAATTACAGTCTTTTGGGATGTCTTGCCATGCGGTATATTCCATCCGTAAAAAAGCAGCGGCACATGGGTGTCATAATTATAGGGAGATCCGTGCGAAGTACCGGTTCGATGCGATGAGTCGAGCCAGCCCGGCTTCAATTGAATATAAACATCTCCCGACCGATCATAATGAAATCCATTCTTATACATGGCTTGCAACCCATCATTATAATCCCGGTATTCAAAATTAGTGGCAGTGTTAGTGGACTGAACCCCATCCAAGCCACGTAAAAAGTCGGCAACATCTCGTTGCATATTCTCCAGAGGAATATCTTGCTCTTCAATCGAATCCCGATTCAAATACACCTGCCCATTAATATAACTTTCGATCCATTTCCCATCGCCATAAGCAGCATTCAGATAATCGGAGAGCTCGGCCATCGCCTCATTACTGTTAAAATATCCGCCCGGCAAACCTTCGTCCATCAACTCGGCAGGCACATCCACTACACCATGATCCGCCGTCAACATTACCATATAATTGCCCTTCCCCACCTTTTTATCGAGATAGTCAAAAAAATCGGCAAGGTCACGATCCAAGCGCAGATATGTATCCTCAAGTTCAATTGAATGCGGACCGAATTGATGTCCTACATAGTCGGTCGATGAAAAGCTTATCGCCAGGAAATCAGTCACATCATCAGCTCCTAAACCTTCCCCTTCCACCGTTTTCTTTGCAAATGCTTCCAACAGGGTATTTCCATAAGGTGAGGACTTGACAATATTGTAAGAATCGTTGGCATAATCGCCCAATTTATGTGGAAAAACGGGTGTTTCTTCTTTTGCAAAAGCCTCTTCATACGGGCTGTTGTCGGGATTACTTTCGGTATACCGGGTTATGGGTAAGAGCGTTTCCCACGTTTTCTGACTAAGCGTTCGAGCCAGCCCTTCTTCATTAAAAGACTGCACCCATTTCGGCAACTTATCCATATACCAGGAACTGCTAATAAAATTACCGGAATCACCGTCGTACCAATATGCGCCATCTGCCATATGTCCAGCGGGCAACACTGCAGCACGATCCTTAATCGAAACGGCAATAACCTTACTACCAGGCTTTGCCAACTTTAGCTGATCGGTAACCGTAGTACTCCATAAATTTGCCGGCGACATTTTTCCGGCATCAGATTCCGTGCCGACCGAACTGACCATTGAATCCGAAACGACGTAGACATTATGACCAGCTGAACGATCATACCAGTCGTTTCCAACAATTCCATTAACCGAAGGCGTTGTGCCGGTATAAATTGCTGCATGGCCTGGACCGGTATACGTCGGAACGTAATTATAATGATTATTGGCAAAACTGTACCCCTGGTTTACCAGCCGCTTAAAACCGCCATTCTCAAACTTATCCCAATACATCGGCAGATAATCGTATCGCATCTGATCAATTACAATCCCAACTACCAATTTAGGACCATGATCATTAAGCATCGTTTCTTGTTTTGCAGGATTTGTTTGCGCCCGAACCATGGTTGTCAGCAATAACATTACAGGCAGCAAAGCTCCCTTTTTCCAAATTCCAGTCATAGAGCGAATGTTTTGTATTAGGATTTCATTAAAATGATAACTTCAGAAAATATTTCTCAAAAAATACACTTATTCCTATTAATCATCGAATTACCTTTATGTTAAATCGTCCAAATTGAATACGTTCACCAATCTCATTATTAAATGCGATCCCTTAAATACTAATATACGTTTTTTTGAACCGTCAAAAGTCCACCTTAGAAAACGAAGACTACACGTTGCTGCAGTTTTATAAAGATCCCCTGCTGATCTTTTTCGCCCTGCTGCTTCCCATTCTGTGGTATTTCAAGCGGGATGCGCTTGCAACACTTCCTTCCTATATCCACTGGCCAACCATCGTGGCATTGAGTGGTCTTCTTATGATTACCAATTGCTTTAAATACAGCGGGCTCTTCTCAAAACTAGCTTCCCGGCTGTTGAAACAGGCAAATAACGAGCGCAATCTTTGGATTGGTCTCATCCTCTTTTCCGCGATAATCGCCACCTTTCTGACAAACGACATCGCCCTGTTTTTAGTCATTCCATTTACCATGCAACTAAATCGCATGGCTGATCTGAATATCATCCCGCTGTTTATTTTTGAGACCATCGCAGTAAATGCGGGATCACTCATCACCGATCGGTAACCCCCAGAATATTTACATATGGCAAAAATTCAATGCCGGTTTCGGTGATTTTATACTACATATGCTTCCCGTCGGAGTTATCTTACTGGGAATTTTACTGTTCGGATGCTTCTTCATTGCTCCAAAGCATCCGGTGAAATTGAACAGCGGGCAAGAGCTTGAAATCCCCAAGATAAACCTCATGCTTGCCGTAGGAGGCGCTGCCGGATTAATCGGTTATCTGCTGGCCGACGGTTTGGGATTCGGGCTGCCCTTTGTATTGCTAATCTTTCTGATCCTCCTGACCAGCCACTCCAAAATGTTATTGGCAATGGATTGGGGACTGATCATCCTCTTCATTCTCTTGTTTATCGATATGGGAAT
>Ga0102944_1000746_pt1 | contig 23659 bp, 16 predicted proteins | sample SalPonD_shore_MG_FD_78172 | JGI IMG/M metagenome (GOLD analysis project Ga0102944, IMG submission 78172) | Salt pond soil microbial communities from South San Francisco under conditions of wetland restoration - Salt Pond MetaG... | ecosystem: Environmental > Aquatic > Marine > Intertidal zone >...
AATTTCTAGCAATTGAAAGCTTTGGGATAAATTAAAAGCCTCATTTTCATATTCAAATTGAGAGGATTGCGGATCATTAAATTGAGCGTGAATATCTGAAGCGGGACTCATGTTCTGATATAAAGAAAAACTGAGCATGAGAACAATGAAAAATCCAATCAAAAGATAATATTTTTTGTTAATCTCATTCACAACTCTTTAAGTTTTAGAAAAATGTAACATCTTAAAATCTATATTCTATATACAAGATATTATATTTAATTCGGTTATTTAAAATTATTTTATTATAATTATTTATGCACACACTATAAGAATTATAAGACTTCAAAAAATATACGGATTGAGAGTGGGCCACGAATAATTAATAATATAGTGGTATTTGATAATAATTATATGATAAATTTTAACCAGATTACAGATCTGAGTTTTTATGAGATTTCCCAATGATTAGAAATAATATTTGTGTTTTATGAATTGAACTCCTCTAATTAACTAGTTTTCGGCAAAGTTTATAAGAACAAGCTTGAAATATCTTTTAGTTAAAATCAAATTATTCCTCTTTAGACTCTAAATCCGTTGGTTGTAGAATATCTTTTTCTATTAAATCAAAAATAGCTTCAATTTGTTCTGCCTCAATCTCCTCCTCTGTAAATAGAAAAGATGTAAAGATATAGTCTAATTTATTAAGTTTCATAATTTTTTTTACTTTTTTAATTATGCTACTCTCAGTTGGACTAAGTTCTACAGCTTCTGGTTCATGTATTCGAAGTGGGGAAACAAATGCCGTATTTAAATGCTTTTGAATTAAATCGTGCATCCCTACAAATGCTTTGATATCATAGGAAAATTTTTGAATTTTTTCTCCATATTTCTCTTCTATTTCAAAAGATAATTCTTCAACACTATTTAAAAATTCTTGAGAAGGTTTATCGCTCATAATGAGAATTAAGCGGAAATTTTTATATTCAACCATAATAACAATTGATTTCTTATATTCTAATGAAAACATTTGAGTTTCTTGTTTGGTACCAGTAATCTCTACTCCAAAAGAGCGTATCGCATCTAGGAAACCCGATACTAAGGTGGCATCAATCGCCCTTCCACTGTAATGCTCCTCATATACATTTAATCCCGAATCTTTCGCAATCACTATTATATCTTTAAGATTAAGGATATCCATAGCTTTATTTTTTAGATTCTTTCGATAGAGTTGCCGATCTTTTCTGATTTTATTGATAATAAGGTATGATGTGACGCTAATTCCTGCTACACCGCCGATGGCAATAAATATAATGGTAAGCAAAAGAGGATTAATCTCTTCGCTAGATTCTTTAGGAGGAAACAATAAGGAAGGAGCGGTTTCAAACACAATTATTTGAAGTGTTGCATTATTAGTATTTCCCAGTGTATCATTCACAAATACCTTGAGCCAATAGTCTCTCACTGGGAGCGCTTTAGAATTGGTGATTATTCCTGTTTCAGGATTAATCTGGAAAAAGGAGGTATCATTCAGCGAATATTGATCTATTCCCGAAAAATCCTCTGCATGGACCTGATAGCTGAAAAAATTTCCAACAGTAATTGTTAGGATTTCCTCTGGCTGCGGATTCCATGTTGGAGGTGCTGGGGCGTGAACCGTGATATTTATTACTGAAGTATTAATATTTCCCAGTGGATCACTCACAGATATATTGAGGGAATATACTCTTACTTGTAATTCTGTATTATTAGTGATTTCGGCTATTACATCTTGTCCCAAATCTTCTATCTTTGATATACTAAAATTCCCCTCATCACTTAACCAAAATTGATCTATTCCCGAAAGATCCCATGCATTTACTTGATAGCTAAAATCATCTCCAAATTCAATTTCCCTATCCTCGGGCTCCGGAGTCCAGACTGGCGCGCTTTGATTTTCAACCGTAATTTTAATTGTCGCATTGTTAGTGTAATTTTTAGTATCATTTACATAGATTGTTAACCAATACTCACCATTTTGAGCTAAAACGGTATTATTAATAATTTCGGCTGTGGCATTTTGTCCCAAATCTTCTATCTTTGATATACTAAAATTCCCCTCATCACTTAACCAAAATTGATCCATTCCGGTAAGATCCCATGCACTTACTTGGTAGCTAAAATTATATCCAAACTCAACACTTTGATTTTCAGGCTGAGGATTCCAGACTGGTCCGGTTTCATTTTCCACAGTGATTTTAATTGTCGTACTATTAATATTTCCTACAGTATCATTCACATAAATTGTTAACCAATGTTCACCAAGAGATAACTTAGTTATATTAGTAATTTCAGCTGTGGCATCCCGTCCCAAATATTCTACAATTGATATATTAAAATTCACATCGTCACTTAGCGAAAAGTTAGCAATCGGAGATTGTTCATCATGGGCACTTACATTATAAGCAAAAGCGGTTTCATAAGGAACGGTCCGATTAGAAGGGGTTGGAACCCACAATGGGGGATCTCCATCAATTATTACAAATGATTGATTTTGCATTCCTGCATCGGTATCATTATTCCAGAATACATAGGCAGTCCAATCGCCCGTAGTTGCATTTGAGGGGAGACTATAATTAAACCTAAAGTCTCCTATAGGTTCTACTTTTATATCATTATAGACCTCTAATTCATTTGGATCAACTAAAATAAAGGTATAATTTCCTCCAATAGGGAGATCTCTCATCCAGAATTCCAAAAGAACTCCTCCCTTAAAGGTTGTACCAGATTCAGGATCGATCGTTAAATTATATCTTATGGATGAAGCCTCAATTTTCCAAGGGCCATCACCAGAAATGGCATTATTATAGATATATAATAAATCTCCATTGTCTTTAATATCTGAATCAAAAGGTACAACTCCGCTTTCATTATAAACGTTTATAATTGTCCAATGGTCTGGATAGTCATAAACCACTGTGTAATTATATCCAAATCTATCAAAAGTGGAATTAATTGTCCATAGATTATCTTGAGTTTTATTGATAAAAACAGAACCCGAGCAAGGTAATATGTGATTTAATTTTATATTATAGCTTACACTAACAATTAAGGCATCTGAAACGTTATTTTTAAGGGGAATATTCAAACTTGTAGAATTTGGGAAGAAATTTTCTGAGAAGCTCAAATTTCCTGTATTTTTATCCTCTTTATCTTCAATGGCATAATGCTTTCCATTAATTTCGGCAGTCATGTTTATCTCTGTAGGATAAACATCTTCAATAACCTTCTGATCTAATTTATATAAAAATGGTTGCCCTTCTATTCCTTCTTTCCAACCATTATAATATTCCCATCTATAGAGATCGGGATATTTAGGATCTACATAATTATACCACCAATAATAATTATCATTATCCTGATTTTGAAAGTCGGTTCCATTTAAAATTAATGAATAATTACCTTTAGGAAGTTCAATAGGAACTGAATATTTATGTATATACCAATCGGAATCACTTGATGCATTTAATTCGATTTGTTCCCCATATCGAGTAGAATTTGGTTTATTCGTTGATAAGTCATATCCGTTAATTTGAAGATAAATTGGATTCTGTGGCGGATTATTACTATCATTATACGCATAAATTTTAATTTGATATATTCTTGTAAGGACCGGAATTTTAATTTGAACTGCTAAAGCTTTTCTTTTGTTATGTTTTAAAGACTCTGTATTTGTATTATGATCTTCAATTATTTTAGTTTCATTTGTAAAGGTCATATTGGATATATCTAATTCTAATTCTGAGACGTTCCAGCGTTGCGTACCTAAATCTATATTAACTGAACTGACGCTTTGGTTAGTTCCGTTATTTTCGGCAATTTCAAGCATCTGAAAGCTCTGGGAAACATTTAATGTGCCTTTATTGAACTCAAATTGAGAGGATTCTGGAGTTTTGGTTTGGGCTGGTATCTCTGAACTAACATTGGTATGCTGATTTAAATACATACCAATTATGAATAAAACCAACAGTCCTATCAAAACATAACTTTTTTTTTTAACCTTGCTCATGATTATGGGGTTTTAAAAAATTAAGATCTTAAAGCTTATACACTATATTCAAGATATGGTATTCAAATTATTTATTTAAAAGTTTCTCATTATAATTTATTTGAATAGAAAAATTCTTAAATTAGGTTAGGGGAGTAAAACCCACTTAATCATTAAATTATCATTATATTAAACAGAATTTAAAAACATAGTAAAGATTTCTTCTTATGAGATTGTTGAATTTTAAAAATAATGATTTTTTCATGAAATGAAATTTCTATAGAATTTTATCTTATAAAATATACAAAAATTTTTGGTATTCAATAAATTAGGTATTCTGCTGTTTTGGATTTCGGATTACTTTTAATTTCCTTAAGACTGCCAGTAGCAATCACTTTTCCTCCTTTAGAACCTCCCTCAGGCCCCAATTCAATGAGATAATCACAATAAGAAAGAATCTCGGGATCATGTTCAATGATAATGACGCTATTTCCCTCTTGAACTAGTCTTTCCAATAATTCCATTAATCTAACGGCATCATAAAAGGATAATCCCACCGTTGGTTCATCTAAAATATAGAGGGATTTCCCGATTTTTCTTTTCCCTAATTCTTTAGCTAATTTTATTCTCTGTGCTTCCCCTCCACTTAGAGTTGGAGAGGGTTGCCCTAAAGTGATATATCCTAATCCAATATCATCTAAGATTTTCAGCATCTTCATAATACCATTATTAGATTTAAAATATTCCAATGCCTCTGTGATTGTCATATTTAATATATCAGCTATGGATTTTCCCTGATATTTTATTTCTAAGATTTCTGATTGGTATCGTGTTCCTTTGCATTTTCGACAAGGAATGGTATAACCGCTGAGAAAAGATATCTGTAAATCCTGCACTCCTTGACCTTTACAAGCGGGGCATCTTCCCGAGCTTGAGTTATAAGAAAAATACCCTGCTGTATAGCCTCGTTTTTTTGCTTGTTCAAGATTAGCAAAAACTTTTCGTATTTTGCCCCATATTTTCGTATAGGAGCATGGAGTGGAGGTTCTTACTCGAGCGATGGGTTTTTGATTAACTACTACAAAATTATCAAGATTTTCATAACCTTCTATAGTTCCTGAATAATCTGATAACCATTCCTCATCTTCTTCTTCATTATTTGATTTTTTAGTTCTTCTCTTTTTAACTCCCCTCCTGAAATGAGGTTTTAATAAAGGAACCAAGGTATCTAATATGAGTGAACTTTTTCCAGATCCAGAAACACCAGCAAATCCAATCATCATTCCTAATGGGATTTTTACCATTAGATTTTTGAGATTATGAGTGTTTACATTCTTTAATGTAAGGAACTTAGTATTCTCAGAAATAGTCTTTCGTTGCTCTGTGAGCTTTTTAGGTAATTTTATTTTACCCGCTAAAAATTGACCGGTATAGGAGGTTTCCTTTTTTTTAATCCCCTCAATATTCCCTTGATACACAATTTCTCCCCCATATATCCCAGGTCCAGGGCCAAGGTCAATTATTTCATCTGCGATCTCCATAAATCGTTTGTCATGCTCTACAATGATCACAGAATTTCCCAAATCTTTCAATTTTAATAGAGTTTCTATTAATGCATCTTTTTCACTTTCATGTAAACTCATACTCGGTTCATCTAATATATAAACTAATGAGTCTAAGCCCGCATCTAAATGGGTCATAAGTGCTAATCTCTGGAGCTCCCCGCCACTTAATGTTGGCATAGGGCGATTAATATGTAAATAGGAGAGTCCAACCTTCTTTAATGCTTCTAATCCTTCTAATATCTCATTAAGTATTGACTTTCCTTGGGGGTTTTTGATATGGGTGTCAATTAACTCATTTAAAGTGTTAATTAAATCTTCAATAGTCATCATTGCTAATTCTCCGATATGTTTTTCTCCAATTTTAACCTCTCGAGCCTGTTCATTAATACGATATCCTTTGCATTTCTCACATAACCGCTGTGCCATATAATTTTTTGCTATTTTCTTTCTTCGATATTCGCTAGTACTTTCATACATTGCCCTTTCTATATGGGGAATTATTCCTTCAAATTTTCTTTCTAATTCTCCCGTAAAGCGTTTTGAATTCCATTGAAAAGATAATTTTTTTCCACTTCCATAAAGAAACACTTCTTTCACTTTTTCTGGAAGATCCTTATAGGGAGTATCAATATCAAATTCATAGAAGCTTGGTAGTTGTTCCACAAATCGAAGTTGATCAGCAAAACAACCAGACCCCGCTTCAGTTATTTCTATTAAATTTCTATTATAATCTTGAACTATAAGATCTTCCGTAAAATGTGTGGTATATCCCCGTCCTTTACATTCTAAGCACATTCCAGAAGGTTCATTGAAAGAAAAATGTTTAATTTGGAGTCGATCCACTTTCATGCCACACTGCTCGCATTCTAAAGTTGCTTGATTCACTGGTTCTTTACAAATCGGGCATAATAATATACCTTCGGCAGCATATAACATTCTCAGCATATTATATAACCTTGTCCGGGTTCCCACAGTAGAGCGAGGATTCGAGACTTTAGTAGTGCGTTGCTCGATTGCCACTGTTGGACTTAAACCATCTATCCGATCAAAAGGTTTTTCTCCTTCAAATTTTGGAGGAAATCCGATGGATTGTAAATACCGATTCATTCCTTCATTAAAAATAATATCAAATGCTAAACTTGATTTTCCACTTCCACTTACCCCTGTTATTACAATTATTTTACCTTTAGGAATCTCAACGCTGATATTTTTTAAATTATGAAGTCTTGCTCCAACAACTTTAATTTTATCCATTTTATAATCGTTTTAATTTTTTCTTTTTTTAAAAATATTTTATAATTTTAACTTTTTTGTAATATATAAAAGGCAGAATTAAAGTATTTTGGATTAGATTTAACCATATTAATTTCTCTTTTATATCTGCTTATTTGCTTTCTCAAATTTTTATTTAAATTCATTTCGCTTAATTTTTTAATCCTTAATTCCAATGGGTTGTAGAATTCAGTCCACCATGCGTTATCTGGCAACTTAAACCAATCGTATAATGTAAAGCCAAAGGAAGATAATTGATTGATATAATCCATTATCCCCTTAATTACCTCATTTAAAACTAAGAGTCCTCCTTTTTTAAGTATTTTATGACACGCTTTAAAGCCTTTTTTAAAGCCTATTATATGAATAACTCCTTCCGCCCAAATAATATCGAAGTTTAATGGTTCAAATTCGTATTTTAATAGAGATCCATGAATTATTTTAATCCTATTTTCGAATCCATAAGCTTTAATCTTGTTTTCTAATTTTCTTAAATCTTTAGAGTTAATATCCATTGCAGTAATGAATCCATTGGTTAATTTTGCTAATTCAATGGTCGGGACACCAGTACCGCATCCAACATCTAGGATTTGAGGTTTATCTAGTTTTGGAAGCAACTGAAATGCCTTTCGTGTATATTTAAGAAAAATTTTGCGAAACTCATCTATATTCAGAATTCTTTTATTTTGATCTTTCATTTCCCCACCTTTTTATAATCCATCAATTCGGGCTTATAATTTTTATTACATTTTATACATGTATAATTATAGAATACAATAGGTCCTCCGCAAGTATCGCATTTCCATTTATTTTTCTGAGCTTTAATCCATTGATAAAATCCTACCGTATTGATATTTTCAACATTATTGGGGATTTCATGTCTATATGTAAATTTAAGATCATTTGGATGTGAATTAATTAATTTATTTGAAATTTTAATACAAGGGAATTCAGAACATTTCCCACAATAAAAAAGTTCCTTTTCATCTTTACAACAAAGTCTTATCTTACAACTCCATTTTGAGGTTCTTTTTTGATTTTTATTTTCACTCCTACATCCTAAACATGTTCCTAAATGATAGGAAGGACATGCTCCACAATATAATCCGCAATAACTTAGTAAATCTAGGTTTTTGCTTTCTATTTTATCCACCCACACGATTATTTATATTTGGATTATATTTATTACCACAATCAAAGCACTCATTATCATGCATAGATATTTCTCCACCACATTCAGGGCATTTATATAACTTTTCTTGCTCTTTTATCCATTTTTTTAATCCTATTTGTTTCATTCTCCTTAGATTTGCAACAAGGCTTATATTATATCTCGAAATATATATCTCATCCATTTTTCTCAAATCTGCGCAGGGTAAGTCTTCACATTCAAAGCAAAAATCAATTTCATTTTTTCTTAATGCAGCACATCCCTTTTTGATCATGGCGCAATTTTTATTTCGAATCCAGCATCCTTCGCATCCCCTTTTAAAACCTCTTTCCTCTAGTAAATTTTTTTTCCTAACCAAATACTGTCTACACGCACCACACCACAATCCACAGCGCGAAATTAATTGTTTTTTATCCATATTACTTTCTCTTGCTTAATTTCTAATTACTTTTTAAATTTTAATCTTTAATAGATTATGGAATAATTCTCCTTCCAAAATACGAATCTTATTTAATTTTTTTGAAATCTCAGAAAGATCAATCTTTTCTAAACAATCATCTTTAAAATCCTCTGCTGCTTTTTTTAGGATATTCGCAAATTCCGTCCATTTTTGAGCAGAATCACTGATTATTGGTATACACTTCTCAATAATTTGTATTTCCTCTCTAGTCCATGGTCTTGGACCTTGCGTAAATTTTGGCGTCTCAGTGATTTCTTCTAAGAACGATTTATATATGTTTCGAAATAAAGCCCCTCCTGTACCCCATTCCTCAATATAACCATAAATTAATTCAAAATTAAGTCCGGCAAGCAAACATTTTTTTTGATTATAAGGATTTCTGATAATTTTGTTGAACGCCTCATTCCAAGTTAAAATGTTCTCAGCAAAATTCTTTAATCCTTGTAAACCATTGTTGCTCATAGAAGGTCGTAGCATATGATTTACTACCTTTTGAATTGCTAATTTTACTCCCGCTGCGAGCGGAGGGTGTTTTCCATCTGGACGAGGTAGCATTGAATATTGAGCATTTTTTGGGTGTAAAAAGGAAGGTCCATGCTCCGAACTTCTTGCTTGCTTTAATTTTTCTAATGGAACTGCTTGAAAGCCCTCGAAATCGCTATCTCCTACATACGCAATTCCTTTGGTTTCATTAAATCCACCAAGTGTAATAAAATGACCACCAAAATGAATATTTTCTTTAAGTTCCATATAATCTAAATATGCTAAATCGACTTGAAGCATTACTGGAATATCATGAAGTATTAGTTTTTTTGCTTCTTCCCATGCTTTCTCAGAACTCGTAAATGATTGTTTGCGAAGAGTGATCCCTAAAAGACGGCATGCCAATGAATTGGGGTTAATAGAATCTTGTTTCCCGCCCACAAAAAGAGGAAGATCAGTATTATCACCTCCCATAAAATTTGCACTGCTATCAAAAAATCCAAAACCCATTGTACCATCAAGTCCAAACGCCATCGCTTCGGTCATTGGGAACCCATAAAATTCAAACATATCTCTTAATGAAGAAGATTCACAATGCACCCCAACACTATGCTTAAAATCCTTTATAATATATTTATTATTCATTTAGATTCACCCATATCCTCTTCTTTTTTTATATAATTTTATGGGGCTATTTGTCCTTTTCCCTTCTTTACTTCTTCTAAAGCCCACTTTAAAAATTTTAAATCTGCATTTAATACTTTAATAGGATGAATGAATAATCCCGTTACATTTATCGGCATTTGAGAGTTTTTCTCAAGCATTTGTTCTAATTCTTTGATATGCTTCTCTATCTTTTGTGTTGAATGAGAAATTGCTTCTATTTGCTGATTTTTGCCGAGGAGTGGGAGCATAGAAAATGCCACATAATAATTCTCATCATTTCTGCCGTAATATTCTTTCAATACATTATAAGTCTTACTTTTTAAGATTTCATGTCCATATGAAGTAATTCTATAGACCCTTCTTATTCTGTTATCGACTTCTTCTGTATAAGATTCTACCAATCCATCATTATCTAATTGGTTTAAATCACTATAGATCGAGGAAGTACCGATATTGGTCCAGTCTCTCATCCCTCGATCTTCAATCTTCTTATCAAGGAGATACGCATGGCTGGGTTCTTCACAAATAAGGCCCAATACAATATATTGCCTATGTGTTAATTCATAAGTCTTTTCGCTTGGCATTGATTAAAAAGTTGATTTGAATTGTTATTCAATATTATTTTATCATAATATTATATGCTAAGAATATTATTGAATGAGAGTATTTAAATCTATGTATGTTTTTATTTTTCTTTTATGTGATTTATTAATAACTATTCTAAATAAAGAATTTAAACCAATTTTTTATAAAATAAGATTAAATTTCTCAAAATAAATAAAAATAACAATTATAAGATTTTATAGAAGTAATAGAGACTTTTTAATCCTTTAGTTATTTGAAAAAATATAGATAAAATAGGTCATGAAAAAAATTAAAATTCCTAATTACCATATATAACTAGTTATTAAGGTAATATGTGGTATAGAGAAAGTTTTAAATCTTATAAAATCTGATTTTAATTCATTCTTTATTAAAATTAAAAATTTAAATAAGTTTTGTTATATAATAAATGAAAATATTAAAAAAATATACTGAGTGCTAAACAAATGGTAGATATAAAATTACAGATATGGGATCCTCCGGGAGAACGATATATGTCGTTGAGTACACTTTATAAAGGAGCTAATGGAGTATTACTTGTCTTTGATTTATCAAATAAAAATAGTTTTTATACTGAGAAATTTAAACAAATAATTGAATTTGTTAAAGAAAATACTTCAGGCCCCTTAATACTCATGGGAAATAAAGTAGATTTAGTAAGCTTAGATGAATCTGAAATAAAAGAAGAGGACATAGCACAATTACAATCAAACTACAATATTTCAGAGTTTATTATTACTTCTGCGAAAACCGGTGAAAATATTGATTCAGCTTTTCGAAAATTAACGGATTTAATGGTTAAAGAAAAATTAAAGCATGAAAGTTTAAGTGAAACACAAGTTTTTAAAGTTGGTTTAGCTGGTGTAAATAGTGTTGGAAAAACCTCAATAGTACAACGCTACATTAATAAGTCTTTTCAGAGGGATTATAAAATAACTATTGGAGTACAATTTTATACAAAAAATGTTCAATATGAACCTGATCTTATTTCTGATCTAAGAGAGGAAAAAGATTTAGAATCTATTTCAAGAAGGATTGAGAGTGAAGAAGAAAAAAAGGGATTGCTTGAGGAACTAGATGTTAAAGAAGAAATAGCACCTGCTAGTGAAGAACTCAAAAAAGACGAAGCAATCAAAAAAGCTAGGAAAACTGATGAGGATAGAATAAGTTTAGTCAGAGATCGAGAGAGAGCTAGAGAACAACTCGAAAAAGCTCCTGCAGGAATGCCGAGATCAGCTCCCGCAAAGCCAGTATCAGAAGTAGTCGCTAAAAAAGTTGAAAGAAAGGCGACCGTATTTTATAAAGAGCGAATGAATCCAATGAAATTAAATAGAATGGCGGTAATAATTTCAACAAAAGAATTATATGAAGCTTTAAAAATTGAGAGAGAAGAAATTGTACGTGCGGCTACTGGTAAAACTTATGAAATTGAAAAGGAGATTCCCATATTACATGTAGAGCCGATAATACCTGGATGTATCTGTGTTCCTTCCACAGGAAAGCTGGATGCTACAAAAGAGTATGATCATGAGCTATTTTTAATTACTCCATTAGAGGTGGGAGAAATTCCTGATGCCAGAGTTGATATTTATTATAAAGAGAAATTAATTGACTCTATTCCAACTCCAATAGAGGTTGTAAAAACAACTATGGTAAAAATTAGTTCCGCGTTCGCCATAATTTTCCCGATAATAGGAGTTTTATTTGATCAGTGGTTAGATGGCGTTTTTAAAATCATTATTCCTTTTTATGAAGCAATAGGAGGATTAGAAGGATTTATTGCGATATTAACGGGAGGGTTTGCGCTAATGAGCGCGATATTTTATTACTTTAGGAAACCTAAAGATGCGAAGCCTGTGGAGTCTAAGTCACTTCCTGAAGTAGTAAGTGCGGTCTCTAAAGAGTAATTTTTTTTTTAATTTTAATATTTTTTAAGAATTACAAAACTTCTTAAATTTTTAATAGAGATTTTTCTTAAGATATTCTGATTTTTTTATTTTAAAACACTTACAGCAGTAAAATTCAATATAATCATTCTGCCACAATTTAATCATTTTCTCTAATTTATTATCTTTAAACTCAGAACAATAGTCCCAGAAATTTAATTTCGTCCCACATTTCCAGCAAACTCTCCGTTTAATGGAATCTTCCGATAAATTAAATTTTTTTTTAATAGATTTTATTGAAAGATTATATCTTGGAACAAAAAGCTTTTTTATTAAATCAACATACATTTTTTAACTCCATAGAAAAGGATGGTTATAAGCTCATAATTTTAATTACTTGATTTTCATGATCGATTTCCATGTCTTGAAAGACATCTGGGACTTCTTTCTTTAAGATTTTAAGCATTTCTATTACTAATTGACGTATTTCCCATTGAGCGGCTTTGTCTCCTCTAAGTTTAATAAGATGTCTTAATTCTCGGAAATTTGCAGTCAATACTATTTCACTTTCTGTGGCATTAGGGAGAATAAAACGAGCATCTTCCTTTTTAATACCCAATTGCCTTAATTTTCCATATTGTTTTTGCATTTCACGCATTAAATCTGTATATATCTTATGCGCCTCATTATTATTCTTAATATCATCCGGTTCTACATATTTGAAATTTTGTTCATTTATATATCTTTGAGACTTTTGAGTGAACGAACATAATCGGTGTCTAACTAACTGATGCGTGAGTGCTCTGGAGACACCAGAGATCCTAAAAGAGGCCATAGCGTGTTCTAAGACAGATTCATGCCCTCGCTTTACGATCATTTTAATAAAATCTTTATAACTATCTTCTGTTTGCTTCTCATAAGATAGATATGAAGTTCTTCCCGCATTCTCAATTCGCTTTTCTGCATTTGGTGTAATGGAAAGCAGCTTAATCTTCATTTTTTAATTCTCTTCTTTTTTTTCTCATTAATTAAATACAGGATAAGTATCCCATAAAATTTAACCTTAAAAAAACAAATAACATTTATTTTAAATATATTATAATCTTTCTTATCAAATAAATAATAATCTTGGAAGATTACTGCTTTTAACTAAATCTAATTTAAGAAGTTAGTTTTTTCGAATTCTTAATGCTTTTGATCTATCTTTTTTGCAAAAATCCAGTATTGATATTCTCCACCTCTCTGAAGGACTCCCTCAAATAATATAGAAAAACCAGCTTTTTGAACGAGTTCCAAAGTTTCCTTAGGGGAATAATTACTCCAAAACATTGGCACTCCAAAAAAATTGCTTACTCCTTCTGATCCTGAAAGCCCCGAATTAATCATTAGTATTCCTTCGGGTTTGAGAATTCTGAAAAATTGCTTAAAAATATTCAAATGTTTTTTTCTGGGAATATGAAACAAGGTGTAGACTGAAATAATTCCATCAAATGAATTTTCAGGAAACTCCAAATGATTCGCATCCATTTTAATAAATTCCGCTTGGGGAACATTTTTTCTAGCTAATTTGAGCATAGTCTCCGAGATATCAATGCCGGTGACCTTAATCCCTTTCTCGCTTAAAAATTTAACAGTAGGGATACCCGCTCCGCATCCCACGTCTAAAACACGGCCGTCTTTTGGTATTAATTTTGAGAAACTTTCCAGCTCAGAATTAAATTTATTAATGTCTCTGTTTGAATAGTAATCTTGCGCAATTTGGTCATATCCTTTTTCTACCATCTGCGTTTCTATCATATCTCTTTTCACATATTATATTATTGTACCTTAAAAAAGAGAATCTATTTAAATAATTAAGATTATAGCTGATAAATCATAAAATAAATAACTAAACTAAATTACCCTAAAAAGAGTTAAGAGCAATTTTATTTTAATTTATTAATAGAATTTTTTTCAATTATTCTAAGAATTAATTACTCAATCTCAATAGGATACGTCCCATATTCTTTCAAGGTGCTATACATAGCCAGAAAGTTTTCTAATTTAACTGCGGGATTAATACTATGTCCAGAGCTCAATATATATCCTCCATTTGGTCCAAGATTTTTAATGAGGTGTTTAGTATAATCTTTTATGTATTCAGGATCTTTATCAGATAAATCTTGAGGAGAAACGTTGCCTATAAAGGTTACTTTATCTCCATACTGTTCATGGAGCTTAAAAATATCATATTTGGGATTGGCGGTGGTTGGTTCAATGGGATGGATGGCATCTATTCCAATATCAACTACATCTTTAAATAGCGGATATACATCTCCACAGCTATGCAAAATAATTTTTACTCCATGTTCATGAGCTATATTACAGATTTTTTCTATCCATGGTAATACATGTTCTCGATAATTTTTGGGGCTCATTAATAGGCCCGATTTATAGCCATAATCATCATAAATCAAGATAACCCCGTCCTCGCCCCAATCTATAAAGGCTTTTACCAGATCAAGCGCAAATTGCCCTCTATCATTAAATACTTTTTTGAATTTGCGTTCTGATGCTAGTAGTTTGCTAAAGTTAGTAAATCCAAAGGATTGCCAGGTAGACTCAAAGATGCCCCATATGGAAGGAATAACGAATATATCTCCGTTATACTCTTTCTCCATTTTTTTCATCCCCTTATAATATTTCTCTCTTCTTGGATCTCTAGGATCTGGCAACTCAAAATCACTATATTCCTCAAAATTGGAAAAATTACCCGTTTTATAATATGCGATATCCATCTCATCTGCGGGGTTTCTTTTCAAATCAAAGATTCGCCCATATTCATCAATAAAATAATCTTGATAGCAAATTTTTGGAAACAAAATGTAGCCAGTAAAGGGGACCGTCGCCATATCAATTCCGATTTTATGATATAGATTCAAATGTTGTTTTAGGGTATTTTTAATATAAGATTTTGTCTCCGTTGCTTTCAAGATTGTAGTAGTTAATGCTTCAATATCTCCTTGGCATATCTCGTGTGTTTTATCAAAACTCTCGATAAGACCTTGGAATACATATTTTTCCCCAAAATGCTCACAAATCTTTAGGTTATCAACGGATAACTCAAAAGAAGGAACCTTATCTGGTTCTTCATGATTAATTGCTTTTAATACTCTTTCTCTTGCATTCATCCTTATATATAAAATAATTTATAAATTTTAAAAAATATGGAAATAAAAATAGAACAATTTTAGATTAACGGTTATCAATAATGGCAATCATATCGTAAGATTGATTTTAATATATCTTATAGAAGTGAAATTTTTTAAACATCGATCAATTCTTATTTTAACTATTTATGGAGGAATTTAATATTTGAAAATAGCAATAATAGGATCAGGGTTATCTGGACTAACCGCAGCAGCATATTTGGCTCAGAAAGGACATAATGTTAAAGTATTTGAACAATATAATCGAGCTGGAGGGGTTACCGCCCCTTTGGAAGAGAATGGATATAAATGGGATTTAGGACAATTAATAATAGAAGGATTAGGACGAAATGAGCCTTTAGGATTAATTCTATCCGATTTAGATATTGTGAATTTAGAGATTGAGGTAGAGGATCGCGGATATGTTTTTCCCTCTTTTGAGATTAATAAACCAACTAATTATGAAGGATTTAAATGGCGTGTAAATTATCTAAAGACCTTATTTCCTGAGGATAGTGTGGGTTTAGATCAATATTGGCGAGATTATATAAATTTTACGCGAGTAATAACATATGCGCGAAGAATGGAACGAGTTTCTGGGGTTAAATCTTTTTATTGGAAGATGCGGTTATTTATTAAATTATTAACTTCTGGGTTATTTTCAAAAAAAGATTGGAGTGCAACAAAACTCATGAATCATTACTTTTCTAACGAGACTTTACAATTAGTATTTATTTCCATTTTAGCTGACTTTTTTACTCCTCCTAGTAAATTCTTGGGATTAGGGGTTTTTAGTTTAAATGCCGAACCTACTTTCGATAAGCGTATGCCTAAATTCATCGATAAGAATACGGAACAACTTTATCTTTATAATATTTTAGGAGGAATAAGTTCAATAGTAGATGCATTTGTTAAAAGAATAGAGCAATTAGGAGGCTCTGTCAAATTAAACACTCCAATTAGAAAAATTCTTATTAAAAATAATAAAGTTCAAGGAATAATGGACGATCAAGGGAATAAGAATTCTGCTGATGTGGTGATTGCCTCGGGGAGTGCAAAAAAGACTTTTTTCAACTTGGTAGGAAAAGAATATCTTTCCGCTGAATTTATTGAAAAAGTGAATAACCTTAAATTAATGGAATCTGTATTCATGGTGCATCTAGGATTGAATGAAAACTATGATCCGTCAAAATTCAATCATGGATATACGGTTAGATATTATTATGGAATTAAAACAACTAAAGAACTTGAAAAAGGAATTAATGATGAACGAAAAGGTTTATATCATGAGGGCGAGAAGGGCTTTGTAGTTCATATACCTACCCTTCATTCACCAGAAATGGCGCCTAAAGGACATCATGCTATGACAATATACACTATTTGTCCGAATAACTTAAATCAAGGAACATGGAAAGAAAGAAAAGAAGAATTTGCGGATAAATTGCTTAGTTATGCTGATAAATTTTTTCCAGATTTAAGAGAGCATATTGATCGTCGGGTAATTGTAACACCTGAAGATTTTCGCAGTCGTACTTATGTGGATCATCATTCATTTGGGGGATTAGCTCCATATATCGATAATCCTACTATATCATTTAAAACACCAATTGAAGGTTTGTGGTTTATAGGAGCCCAGAGCGAAAGTGGTGGTGGAGTCAATAATGTCATTCCAGGAGCTTATAACACAGCAAAAAAAATAGAAAAAATATCTCAATAATTCTTTTTATTATCTTCTTCTCTTACTTGGATTTCTCTTTTGAAAAAAGGGTTTTTAAGGAATAAATTAAATATTAATACAAAAGCAATAATTCTTAAGAATGGATAATCTGCTTTGCATACAAAAACTTAATATGTGATAACTTCTTGATATATCAAGATCCTACAAAAATCAAATTTATAAATTTTCATAAAAATGAAAAGTAATAAAAGAAGTAAATCAATTTTTTTTATTTTTTTTATATTTATAATATTAATTGGGGGGTACTTTATAATCAATAGGGTTCCGTCAGGAAAGACTTGTATCAATAATTATGATTCAGGGGAGGATTTAACTAATCTAATAAAGGCATTTGACTTTGTCTCAGATAAAAACAATAAGAATTTTGAGTATCCCTTAAAAACTAGTGATAATGGAATGGAAAATAATCAAACGGAGTTGATAAACTTAAACCCAGCAACTGAATTCGATGTTCTTTGGGGTTCTAAAATAAGATTTAGAGTTTTATTTAACGCAACTCATTATAAAGGTTCAATGAATATGACAAAATATCCTGATAAATTAGGACCTACTGAGGGTAATCTATCTTATAATGTCTATAGAGGACAATTAATATTATCTAACTCTTTATATCCTGAACAAGATATAGGTGTGGGACATTATTTTGGAATAATTGATACTAAATCTGATAATATTTCAATAGGGAATAATTATCAAATTGAAATTAATGCTACTAAAGATTATTATAAATCTCCGACTCCACTAATACTTCAATTCGATGTAAATCCAAATGTTATGATTGTAAATCAATCACAAAATAATAATTCATTAGTACAGACACATTGGGATGAAGATATAGATATGTCTGTGAAAGCATATGGTCAATATGAGGATTTTTTTGCGTTTGAGGATATTATTTATGAAAATAATAGTTATAATTTTCAATTCTCTATCCCTGATATTGAGGATAATTGGAATCTAACCGAAATCTATTTTGATATATCTAACTATACTGGAATTGGTGGAGCTAGTGAACAGAGTTTACATATAACCGATCCTTGGGGGATTATACATAACTATAATGAAAGTAATGGATTAAGTTATTTTGGAGATGGAAACCCAAAATCCTTTTGGACAGGAGTCTCAATTCCTTCTGAATATCTGAATAAAAGTAGAAAAAATAATATATTTAATTTCATTTTCAATGGAACATTTAGTTATTCTATAAATATTACCGCTCATGCAAAATTTTTAAGAGATCAGATAAGAATTCAATATACACAATTTAATATTACTGATTCCATTTTAATACCCTATGTTGAAAATGGATGGGTAATTAATAATATTACATTTAATGTATATAATTGTAAGAATTCTATAGATTGGAGCGATATTAATCCAGAGGATGTAAATTTAACAATTAGGGCAATTCAGAATTTTACTCATACCAACAGATTTACCTATTCAATTGCTAATACAGGAATCGGTCAGGGATTTTTGATAATTGATAATCTCACTTTATATCCTTATGATAATTATTTTAGCTTTTCAATTGATTCAGAAAATTCTAATGTTATGTTTAATGTGAATATCAGCGTTGGTTATATACCATATTTCTATGGATATTACCAAATAAATAATATCTTAATTAAAAAAAGTTCTGATGGTATTTTACCGTTAGGAAATTTTCAAATTGATTCAAATAATCCAAATTGGGATGATCAAAATATAGCAAAAGTTATCATTAGTGAAGTAAATAATGGTACTCATTATTTTTTACCCACAGAAGTAGATATGAATATTACGATTAAAGATCAGACTTTCCCTATTAATGAAGAGGGAGAATTCTTACTCTCACAATTTTCTGATTTTAAAAAAAATCAAATCTTTAATAGTTCTATTACCACAAATCAATATGTAAATTTCACATTAAAAATTCAAGATGATTACTCAAAGACAATATTTAAAGATTTAAAAAATAATGTATCGTCTGTTCAATATAGTGTGAGTTCTTTAGGCGGTTTAGTTCCCTATAATTCAACATATGAATGCTATATTCAAAAAATTAATACCACCGCATTAGATGTAAGAACTTATAATGTTATATTTACAGCGCAAAAAGAATATTATTCCTTAGGGATTAAACAATTAGAACTTGATGTATTAGCTAGACCCACCATAGTAAATGATTCACAAGATCCCTTATTTAATCCTTTTATCTGTGTCAATGAAGCTAAGAATTTTACTCTTGAATATAAAGATGTGCGCAGAGATATCCGAGTGAATAATTGTGAAACACTTTATTATAACTGGTGGAAATTAGAATCAAACGGATCAAGAAGTAAAACTGAATATGGATTTAATGTTAATAATATTACCGAAACGCCAGATTCATTATATGTTTTAGATTTCGATACTGCTCATAAACTAAAAGGAAGATATGAAATTTCGGCTCATATTGGGAAAGATAATTATGAAGAACAAATGATTTTTTTCTTTTTAACGATAGTAGAAGGAGGACCAAATATCTCTATAATAGAACCGGCCCAAAATGATAATTTTTGGATCTTTGCTCCTTCTTTTATTGTAAAAATCACTCATCCTATGCTCGATACTATGTGGTATTCTTTAAACAATGGAAAAAATATTACATTTACTTCTAACGGTACCTTCAATAATAAGGAATGGTATTCATTAGACTATGGTCCAGTAATTATAACTTTTTATGCAAATGATACAGCAGGTAATATAAATTCAAAAATTATTATTGTGAATAAAGAGATACTTATTATACCAAGACCCAAATCTTTATTCTCTTTAATAAAAGAAGATAAAAAGATAGTATCTGGTTATTCTCCAATAATACTTTTTACTTTTACAATTATACTATTTCTGACTTTACTATTATATTTTTGGAAAAAGAAAATAAAAAATGGAAAAATCTATCTGTCTTATTAATATCGTTCCAAATTCAAAGTTTTTTAATCAGTTTCCTTATACTTGAACCACTCGACGATCTTTGGAATTAAAAATGCAATAACTAATAATATAAAGAAACTGGTAATAGAAAGTATTAGGTCAAATAAGAAGATAAGATTTGGATCAATATAGAGATAAATTATAGTACTCAATGAATTACTAAATCCATGATAGACTATTGGCGCCACTAAGCTGTCCGTTCTTTCATAAAGGAAGCAGCAGATAATCGCAAAAGGAAATGTATTTATTACTTTCCCAATGATATATGGAAGATATAAGTTAAATGAGAGATCTGCATTGATTAGCCAAGGAATGTGGAATATTGTAAACACTGCTGAGGTAAAAATGGTAGCATACCAAAATGATTTTCCTGCTTTTCGCATTTTAGTGAAAAAATATCCCCTAAAGATTAATTCTTCGGCGACCCCTACCGCCAAAGCTTGATACGGAAAGGTAATAAATTGCGAGAGCTCAAGTATTTCGATATGGGAAAAGGCATCTCCACCACTAAAGCTAAATGAAAGAACAATATGAAGCAAGGTGATGATTCCAATATTAATTGCTGCAATCACACAGCCGAGCAATATATTTTTACCTAAGTTCTCACTTTTCAATCCAAATTCAGAGAGATAAAATCCTTCCACTAGAATTATCTGCGTGGCCACCATATATAAGAGCGGTAATTTTTCAAATGTAATACCGAATTTCCAAATCATAAACTGTCGTGGTACCCATAAAACAGCCATAAATACCACAAAGAGAATCACTGTTTTCCGAAAATCAACATCACCTTCTAATTTCTTTAACTGCTTTTTACGCTTTATAAGGTGAATGAGGTAAAGTAAAATGAGATAGAAGATAATTGAAAATACAATCGGCATGATATAGAATCGTGGATATTCTTCAGAGCCTTCTATCCAAATATTAAAATCGAAGATTAAAATTATCGCGCATAAACCAAAATACAATAGATACGGAGTAATTTTTATAAGCTTATCATATTTTCCATTCATAAATTGCTCACAATTACTAGTATTATTTTTTAATTATTGGTTTTTATCATTTAAAATACTTTCTATTGAAGATTTTTGTCAGAAAAAATATTGAATTGAATTATTGATATAAAGAATAGGATAGATATATTATTAGTTTTATTGGATTTTCAAGTTAAAATTTTTCAATTTGAAATTGAATTTAATCTAAGAAATAAGTAAAATGAGTTGATAAGAATTTCTGAAAAGGAGTATGAATATATTTTAACAGAATTTAATGAAGGCATCAAAAAAATCACATTAAACCGCCCTGAGAAACTTAATGCATTGAGATATCCCTTAATTATGGAAATTGTTGGCGTTTTAGAGGATTCCATGAGAAATCGAAAGATAAGAGTTATTACAATCGAGGGAAAAGGAGGTAATTTCTGTTCTGGAGATGATATGAAGAATATGGGGCCAGATGGAGTACGATTTAAACCCTTAGAAGATGGTTCCCAGCTTCCTCATCAAAGAATGAACCGATTACTTCGAACAATTCAAAAACCAGTAATAGCTTTGCTGCAGGGTTATTGCTTGGGCGCAGGCTTCGAATTAGCCTTAGCTTGTGATTTTAGAATAGCAGCCGATAATTTAGAAATAGGAGATCATCGCGCTTCACGAGCGATATGTGTGATGGGGGGAACAAGCTGGTTACTTCCCAGATTAGTAGGGCTCGGAAAAGCCATTGAAATTATCTTTACCGGAAAGCATCTCACAGCCGAAGAAGCATACAATATTGGTTTAATTACAGAATATTATCCTGAGGATAAGTTTACGGAAAAATCAATGGCATTTGTACAGAAAATTTCAAATATGCCAACTAAATGCCTTGGATATAATAAAGCGATGCTTAATTTTTCCATGAGAAATGATTTCTTTCCTTCGCTAAAGAATGAATTCAAACTATATTGTAAAAATATTGCAACTAAGGATTTTGGGGAAGGAATGAAGAGCTTTTATGACAAGCGGGAACCAAAGTTTATCGGGCGTTAAATGAATTGATATATTTTATATTTTTAATTGGAATTGTGTTTTTTAATTAAAATTATATAAATGCTAATAGCACAATAATCATACGATGAAACTAAAAGGATTATTTAGAAGAAATTACCTAACTATTCCATTCCTTATTTTATAAGATTGAGAAAAGAATTTGACCTTACAGGCTCATTAAGAATTAAAAAATTTAATTTAAAGAAAGAAAATTATGATTTGGAAGAAATAAAACAACCAATATTCTTTTGGGACGTAAAGAATAAAGAATATATTCCTTTTACAGATATATTGAGGGAAGACTTAGAAAAGGGAAATTTGAGAGTTTAAAAATATAAATCAACTTCTCTGGTTTATAAATTAAAGAAAAATGTTTTCATAATTCAAATATAGGAAACCATTGAAAGATTTTCTATTTTAATTTATCACTTACCAAAGAATTTAAAAATATAACAAATCAATAATAATAATATAAAAATTAATAAGAATTCAATAAAAAAGTAGATTTATTATGGAAAAGACAAATAATAATGAGAGCTATTCAAAACTCAATTGTTCTTCATATGGCTTAGGTGCCTTTTTACAACAATTCTTTAGGATGGCATTTACCTCATTAGGATTTCATTTTTATGAAGTTGTGATGGGTCTTGAGCCTTGGCTTACAGCGTTGGGATATGCGATTTTTGCCGTTTGGAATGCTATTAACGATCCTTTGATTGGATTTTTGGTTAATCGACCCTTTAGGTTCACTAAGAAATGGGGGCGATTTTTTCCGTGGTTACTTATTGGAGGGATTCCTTGGATCCTCAATTATATTTTGATTTATATCCCCCCAACCGGAGGTGAGTTTTCAAGTAGTCTATTCCTATTTCTTTGGCTTATTTTTACAACGTGTCTCTTTGATACCTTCAATTCATTATTTTTCATAAACTTTCAAGCACAATTCCCTAATAAATATCGTACTAATAAGGTGCGTAGATCTGCCTCTGGGATTGTTACTGTTATAGGAACCTTAGGAATTGCCGTGGGAGCTCTAATTCCCCCTCTTCTAATCTCTTATGAAAACCCAGAATCATATATATTGCAGAGTATAATTGTTACCATCATTGGTGCCTTCTTTTTTGTTTTAGGAATATTTGGTTGGCGAGAGGATCAAACACAAATAGATGAATATCTTAAGACTTATGAAGAGAAGAAAAGAAAAACGAGTTATTTGAAGAGTCTCAAAACGGCATTAAAGACTCAATCATTTCTCGCATTTTTGGCATTATATGGTTTCTGGCAAATGGTGACTTATTGTATTCAGACTTCAGTTCCTTATGTTGTCGATTTCATTTTACAAAAAAGATCTTTATTTCAAACACTTCTTCAAGCTGCTTTCCTCGTTGGTGGGCTAATTTCAATTCCATTTTGGATAAAATATTCGCACAGAGTAAATAATAATAAAAAAACGATGCTACTCGGTTCTTCAATTATGGCCGTATTTACTGTATCATTATCCTTTTTCCCAAATTTAATCCTTCTCTTTATTCAAACTGCTCTTTGGGGTGTTGGTCTTGGAGCTGTATGGATAATGCTAAAACCAATAATGGCGGACATAATTGACCAATCAGTTGTAAATACAGAAATTCGAGAA
>Ga0102944_1000747_pt1 | contig 23657 bp, 15 predicted proteins | sample SalPonD_shore_MG_FD_78172 | JGI IMG/M metagenome (GOLD analysis project Ga0102944, IMG submission 78172) | Salt pond soil microbial communities from South San Francisco under conditions of wetland restoration - Salt Pond MetaG... | ecosystem: Environmental > Aquatic > Marine > Intertidal zone >...
ACCCAAATCGCCCAGCCGGGTGCCTGAAACAGACACAAAGGAGCGATCCGGCGCCCGGAGTACGCCTGGAACGCAACTGAGCCTGAATCGGCAATACCCGTTTCCCCGGAGAGGCGCAGGAACGCAGGCCTCCAATGCCTTCGTATTGCCAGAGAACCGAAGTCCTGACGCGGTAAGACATTCGGGGCTTCCGGCCGGTACAGCGGATTTAAAATCATGCCTTTATCATACTTTTTTGCCCCGGAAGCTCAGGAGCCGCCACCTTGCAGATGAGTTGGATTCGGGCCCGGACTGAACACAAGAACCTGTAATTATTAAGTATAACTGAAAAATATTTTTTGAAATCCAGGCTTTTGTTCGTAACTTCTTCCGTTAATCTAGAACAAAGGTGACCTTTAACTACTATACAAGCAGTTAACGCAGGTAAAGGGGCTTCACTCACAAAACATTCACCCGGAGACCCGACAAAGAAATACGGAGGTGTTTTCCTTTCCGAAAGGTGCGGCGTCTTTTGCCGATGCTGTTTCATGCTCTGTGATCAGGGGTATGATCACTATGAGTCCGGAATCAAGAGAGTGGGGACCGGTGTTGTGCAAGCCCGTTAACCGTCTCACAGATCACATCGACTGAAAAGCTTCGCCCGAATCCGTGCAATCCTCACTGTGGAACAGACTGGATATGCAGCGTTGTCGATAGAGATGGATACCTGAGCCGAAAAAAGCCCGGAGGAACAACCCGGAATGGACTCCCGAAGGATCGAAAACCGGACATTCGCCAGAGGAATTATGCGGCGTCAAAGGGGAATGCTATCCCTTAAGGGAATTCACAGATTAGCCGATAATAGATGAAGTAAAGATTGCATCGGGGAAGAGCAATCGATTAGCTGGATGCAACCAGGTGCGGATCGCCGCGATTCTATTGGATTTGCGGGCAAGATCTGTGCAGCGGGTTTGCTGTATGTTACTGATATGACCGGAGGGTGCTCTGCAGATGGTTATGGTTCGATTTAGTTGGGGGTCACCGCTCATACTCCTAATTACCGGCACTCTCTGAGATCGTACGGGATCCGGATTGCGCCTGCCGGAAATCCGGAAGGATTACCGGCATTCCTTCCTCGATTCTTTCAAAAGATAAGACCGGCAGCGGCGGAGATGGGACAATCCGTTTTCGGAACGAGAAATGTGAATGAGAGAAGCTAGTAATCGTGATTAGCCGTTCTCAAAGCACTCTGAACTCGCAGGATTCATTAGATGAGATTGCGCTACAGTCACTACGCCCTGCCGCCATCTTCCTTGGAATAATCTTTCTCCTGTATACAGTCAGTACTCCCTTCACGTTGGCCCGTCAGATCGCTCTTCCCCTGACAGTGCTCTCCACTGTCACCGTGTTACTTCTGTTCGGCGCCGCCTGGTGGCTGCCCCGCGCCTCACTCTCCCCCCGGTTCGCACATCCGGCGGCGGCCGGAATGGCCGGGTTGCTCCTGGCGAACATCCTGTTGCGCCTCCGGTTGGTCAACGGCCACGACCACACGACCGGGCTCATCTTACTTCTGGTCGGCGCCGGATTTATTTTCACAGACGTTCGGTGGCTCGCCGGCATCGTCCTGGCCTCTCTCGCCGGATGGATCAGTGTGGTGGGACCTGCCGCGGTGCTGGCGGGAGAGGAGCATGCCGGGGTGGTTGTAGCCCTGGGGCTCGGGATGGTCGGATTTATCCATATGTTGCGGACCCGAAATCTCCGGCAACATTTCACTGCCCGGCATGAAGCGGAACGTACCATTCACCTCCAGGAAACCCAGTTTCAGAAGATTTTCGAGGGCGTGAATGACGCGATTCTGTATCTGGACGCCGGGGGAGAAATCCTGGCTGTCAACGATAAGCTGTTGGAGATCAGCGGGTTCGCCCGTGAGGAACTGGTCGGCGAGAACTTTTTTCGCCATGAGATGGTGGCGACGTCCAGTACGGACCGGGTGCAGGAATTTTTTCAGCGCGCCGGTTCCCAAAATGGCGGGCTGCCGAAAGAAGAGGCCATGTATGTCCTGAAGGATCTGGAACTGGCGCGGAAGGAGGGCGCTCCCCTCCGGTTGGAGGCGAATACCACACCCATCCGGAACGGCCGGGCGAAAGTCGAGGGCTTTCTTACCGTCCTCACCAACAACCACAAACATCTGGAAGCCGAGAAGAAACTGTTGCTCCAGGCCGCCGCCCTGAAAGCCGCTCCCATCGGCATTATGATCACTGACGTTACGGGACGGATTATCTGGGTGAACGAAGCCATGAATGGCCTTTCGCGGTTTGAGCGGGACGAGATGGTCGGGGAGACCCCCCGGATTTTCAAATCCGGAAAACACCCCGAGGCCTTCTACCGGGAGATGTGGCACACGATCCTGTCCAGCGAGATCTGGCAGGGTGAGTTGATTAACCGGCGGAAAGACGGTACCCTGTATCCGGAAGAGCAGAGCATCACACCGGTGTGGAACGAGGCGGGAGAAATTACCCACTTCGTGGCGATCAAACAGGATATCACCGAACGCCTGGAGGCGGAAGACGCACTGCGGAACTCGGAACAAAATTTCCGGGAAATATTCGAGCAGATGCAGGAAGGGGTGTTCCGGGCGACGGCGGATGGAGAACTGGTGTTGGTAAACTCTCAATTCGCCGCCCTGTTAAACTTTGACAGTCCGGAGCGCATCCTGGGCACTAACCTTTTTAAAGACGGGTTTTTCTCCGAGGATTCTCTGGCCAGGATTAAGGGGGAATTGGAGGCCAAGGATGAGCTGCATAATGTGGAAGCGGCCATGCGGACCCGGATCGATAAGGAAATTCAGGTCCGGTTGAATATTCACAAGCTCCAGCGGAATGACGGTGGCATTCGCTACTACGAGGGGACGGTGGAGGATATCACCGAGCACAAGGCGCTGGAACAGCAGCTGATCCAGGCCCAGAAGATGGAAGCCATCGGTCAACTAGCCGGTGGCGTCGCCCATGATTTCAATAACCTGCTCACGGTCATTAAAGGGTACAGCCAGTTGTTGCTGGCTGAAATCAGCTTCGACCAGGATCATGAATATTATAGTAACCTGACTCAAATCGATTCCGCGGCCAAGCGAGCGGAGTCCCTCACCCGCCAGCTGCTGGCCTTCAGCCGGCGACAGATCCTGGAAGCCAAAATTCTGGATCTGAATGACATTATCCAGAACCTGGAAAAGATGCTGCGGCGGCTCATCGAAGAGGATGTGGATCTCAAAATCAAGTACGGCTCGGAATTGGGGAGCATTAAGGCCGATTCGGGCCAGATCGAACAGGTGATCATCAATATGGCGGTCAATGCCCGGGATGCCATGCCGGCCGGAGGGGCATTGTTTATCGAATCCTCCAACTGCCGGGTAACCGAGGTAGCGGAGGAGGCCCAGCGTGGGATTAAGCCGGGCCAGTATGTGAAACTGAGTATTTCGGATACCGGTATCGGGATGGATGAAGAAACGCTGGACAAGATCTTCAACCCGTTTTTCACGACCAAAGAAAAAGGCAAGGGCACCGGGCTGGGCCTGGCGACCGTCTACGGCATTATCAAACAGAGCGACGGGTATGTCATGGTGGATAGTGTCCCCGGTGAGGGCACCGTCTTCAATGTGTATCTCCCGCTGGTGTCGGAACAGGTCACCGCCGAAATAAATCAGTCGCACCGGTCCCAGAACCTGGAGGGCACCGAAACCGTCCTGGTGGTGGAGGACGAAAGCGAATTACGGAAGGTCATCGTGGAAACGCTGCAGCTTTACGGATATACCGTGCTGGAGTCCATGAACAGCACCAATGCCATGGAAATCGCCAAAGACCTTTCGCAACCCATGGATCTGATCCTGACGGACGTGGTGATGCCGGAAATCAATGGGAAAGAGCTGTCGGAACGTATCACCGAACTCCGGCCCGACATCAAGGTGTTATTCATGTCGGGATACACCGATGATGTGATTGCGCAATACGACATCATCAAGAAGGGCGTACGGTTTCTCCAGAAGCCGTTTACACCGATGGATCTGGGGTATAAAATCCGCAGCGTCCTCGATGAAACCGGCGACTAACGGGGATCGAGGTGTCTCCGAAGGTTCCGGCGCCGGTGATTTATAATCCCACCCTCCGCCCGGTATTTTTATTGTGCTTGGCTGTTTTTCGCCGAATCGGGGGTTGGAGACTTCCGCTTTCAATTTTATATTATCCCTCATTTTTACACAGCAGGATAACAACAGGAGCCGGAAGTCTATGCAGCACGAAACACTCGAACGGATCCATTTCTCCAATGGAAAATTGACGGTCCCGGATGACTATGCCTCGTTTCTGGATCTCCGCGAAACCCAGGATGCCATCGAGGTCATTAAGGAGTCATTCCAGAACCGTCTGGCCCGGGCATTGAATCTCACCCGGGTGTCAGCGCCCCTGGTGGTCTCCAGCGCCACCGGCGTGAATGATCACCTGAACGGCGTGGAGCAGCCGGTGAGTTTTGCCGTGGCGGATGTCACCGAGCCGGTGGAAGTGATCCAATCGCTGGCCAAGTGGAAGCGGGTGGCGCTCGCCGACTACGGATTTCGGGAAGACGAGGGGCTGTACACCGATATGAACGCGCTCCGGCCGGATGAACATATCGATAACCTGCATTCCATTTACGTGGATCAGTGGGATTGGGAACGCATCATCTCGGCCGAGGACCGGACTGTGCAGTTTCTGCAGGCGGTCGTGGAAAAAATTTACCAGGCGATCCGGGAGATCGAACTGGAGATCTGCGAGCAGTATCCCCGGTTGCCCGGTCCGGGATTGCCGGAGCGCATTACGTGGATTCACAGCGAGGCGCTTCGGGAGCGGTTCCCGGACTACACTCCCCAACAGCGGGAGCATCTGATTTGCGAAGAGAACGGGGCGGTGTTCATTATTGGCATCGGCGACGAACTGGAAGATGGGGAACCGCATGACCTGCGGGCGGCGGACTACGATGACTGGTCCTCTGAAAACGAGGCGGGCTACCGGGGATTAAACGGTGATATCGTGGTCTGGAATCCGATGCTCAAGGGTGCTTTCGAGCTCTCGTCCATGGGAATCCGGGTCGACCGGGAAGCCCTGATACGCCAGCTGGCCATCCGGGGAGAGCCCGATAAACTGCATTTACCCTTCCATCAACGTATTGTCGCCGACGAATTGCCACCCACCATCGGCGGCGGGATCGGGCAGTCCCGGCTCTGCATGTTCCTTCTTCGCAAGGCGCATATCGGTGAAGTGCAATCCAGCATCTGGCATGACGAGATGAAAAAAGCTTGCGAAGTGCATAACATATTCCTACTCTAAAAAACCATTTCACAGCCCCGTTCGGGGCTGTCTCCGGATGTCGGAACCTCCGTTGAGATGCTTCCGGCCGGGTCATTTGATTTATTGACAGTGTGAAAAAGGAGAGCCGATGGACGGAACCAACCGAGAAGAGGCGATGGACGATCAACGCAGCCCGGTAACGCAGGATACCATTCCAACGCCGCCCCGAGGATTAGCCATTCTGGCCATCCTGGGCCCGTCGCTGGTGTGGGCCGCCGAATATATCGGATCGGGGGAAGTGATCCTGGCCACCCGGACCGGAGCGGTCCTGGGCACCTCGGTTCTCTGGGCGGTGGTACTGGGGATCTTCCTGAAATACTGGATTGGCATGAGCGGTGCCCGGTACACCGTGACCACCGGGGAAGGGATGATCGACATGTTCGACCGGATACCGGGCCCCCGGCACTGGGTGGTGTGGATTGTCCTGGTGGCGCAGCTGGCATCCGCCGCCATTTCCATCGGGTCGGTCGCCAATGCGGCCGGGATTTTCGTGAGCAACCTCATACCGCTGAGTCCCTTTGTGTGCGGGTGGCTGGTCTCGTTATTCGCGGTGACCGTGGTTTGGTCCGGCGTGTTCGAGCCGCTGAAGGTTGTGATGAGTATTTTTGTATTTCTCACGGTGTTGGGCGTCGGGTACGTCGCAGTGAAGGTGTTTCCCGGAGTTGGTGCGTTTTTGGCCGGCCTTATTCCCGCGACGGCGAAAGTGCCGTCCTGGGCCCAGGCGCAGGGCCTCCAGGAGAATCCCTGGCGGGAGATCCTGCCCCTGTTGGGGTGGGGCGCCGGCGGGTTCGCCAGCCAGGTCTGGTATTCCTATTGGGTGATCGGCGCCGGATACGGCAATGCGGCCGGGAGAGAATACGGGGAACCGGCGGACACCTCCCAGCTGAAGCAGATGTCCCGGGAAATGGCCCTGAAGATTAAGGGCTGGTTCCGGGTGGTCTATTCCGATGCCACGCTGGCCCTGGTGTTAGGTACGGTGGTAACCACCAGTTTCCTGATTGCCGGAGCGGGAGTGCTGGGACCCCGGCATCTGGCCCCGGAAGGACCGGATGTGGCGCTGACTCTCTCTACTATCCTCTCTTCCCAATGGGGGAAAATCGGCGGAATCCTGTTTATGATTGGCGGTACGGCCGCCCTGATCAGCACCAATGTGGGGCAGCTGGCCGGCTGGCCCCGGTTGCTGGCCGACACCTTTCGGATTTGTATTCCGGGGTTTAAAGAACGCTTCACCTGGAAGAAACAGTTCCGGATCTTTCTGGTCTTCTTTCTATTCACCAATATGGTAATCGTCTTCTCCTTCGGGGTGAGGCCGGTGTTCCTGGTCCAGCTGGGCGCCATCCTGGATGGCCTGCTGTTAACGCCGCTGCAGGCGCTGGCGGTGGCGGCGGGGTTGTACCTGGTGATTCCGAAGCTGGTGAATGAAGACGTTCTGGAGATTCTCCGCCCCCATTGGATATTCGCGGTGGGACTGTTCCTGGGTTTCCTGGTGTTCGGCTATTTCTGTGTCTTTCAGATTCCGTATCTTTTTTAGCCTGCTTCCCGGGGATCCGGCCCACGGCAGAACGCCATGCCGGGGTTTTGCCCCCGGTGCCGATGAGTATCCCGGAACAGTGCTCTGAAAGGATGTTGCCGTTTCCGCTTCCGGAACCGGCTTCGAAAGCCCAACAGAACATTCCGGCAGGCTGATCATATAATGGTATTCAAGGAACCGAAAAAGCGGATGCGTTTTAAGGTATGCAAAAGAAGAATCCATCATGTATATTTGAAGTGAATTTCCGGACAATTACAAACCTGAACATAAACCGAATTAGTGTCCATGAATCCGATAAAAAATAAACTTGGCGAGTTGCAGGGCATTTTAAAGGAACATCTGTCCGGCGGCCTCATCGTGGCCTTCTCCGGGGGGATTGACAGCGCTTTTTTATTATGGGCGGCAGCCCAAGCCAACCGGGGCAACGGCGGACGGCTTATGGCGCTCACCACCCTGAGCCCTTCCGTTCCGCATCGGGATATTGACGACGCCTCCCGGTTCGCCCGGGAGATCGGGGTGACGCATGAACTGGTGGACAGTTACGAATTCGAGAAGGAAGGGTACGTGGAAAATGCCGGGCTGCGCTGTTACTACTGCAAGTCCACCCTGTTCGAAATCGCCCGCCACATCGCCAAAAAGAAAGGCTACGGCTCGATTGCTTACGGATATAATGCCACCGATACCGGCGATGTCCGGCCGGGACACCAGGCCGCCATCGAGAACCGGGTGCTGTATCCGCTGGCGACGGTCGGATTTACCAAGCAGGAAATCCGCCGGATTATGGAGGAGCAGGGATTCGAACTGGCGGACAAACCGGCCAGTCCCTGCCTGAGTTCACGTATTATGACGGGGGTGCATGTGACACCGGACAAACTGGAGGATATCGAAGTCCTGGAAACTCTGCTGCGCGAGGGAGGGTTACGGGTTTTTCGGGTGCGGTTGCACGAGGAAGGAGATATTCGCTTCCTGCGACTGGAAGTCGATCCTGCGGAAATGGCACAGGCGTTATCCCTGCGGGAAGCCTTTGTTGCGGAAGCGAAGGAGCGCGGTTATCGCTGGGTCACCCTGGATCTGGAAGGATACCGGACCGGCGGTGCCGTTCTATGAACGAACAGGAAATCACGCAGTTACTCCATCTGGTCGCGGGCGGTGAGCTCTCGGTGGAAGATGCGGTGTTGGAGGTAAAAAAGGGTCCGTTTAAACTGACCAAACTCGCCGAGGCGACGGTCGATCATCACCGGTTGCTCCGTCATGGTCTCTGTGAAGTCATTTACGGCGAGTCTAAAACCATTCCCCAGATCCTGGATATTGCACAGACGCTCCTTCCGGACGGCGGACCCGTGCTGGTGACCCGTCTGGATGAAGCCAAACGAGAGGCATTGAAGGAAACCTATCCCCAGGGACGCCAGAATATCACCGCCCGTACCTTCGTGCTCAATCCGCCGGAGCCGAAATCGCCGGAATCCGGCGAACCATACGTGGCCCTGGTGTCGGCCGGAACCAGCGACCAGCCGGTGGTGGAAGAAGCGGTGGAGGTCTGTGTGGCGTCTTCGGTCGCCTACCTTTCTATCAAGGATGTCGGTGTAGCCGGAATACACCGGTTACTCGAACACCTGGACGAACTGCATCGGGCCACGGCGGTGGTGGTCGTGGCCGGGATGGAGGGGGCGCTGCCCAGCGTGGTGGCCGGGTTGGTGGGGAAACCGCTGTTTGCCGTGCCGACCAGCGTGGGGTACGGAGCGAATCTCGATGGGTTTACTCCCCTCCTGGCCATGCTGAATTCCTGTGCTTCAGGGGTGGCTGTGGTCAACATCGATAATGGATTCGGTGCGGCGTACGCTGCTTGTAAGGTCGTACAAGAGGTGCAGCGGGCCGTCGCAGCGCTGACCGAATCCGGATAATTACTCAGAGGAGCCATGGAAGAGGGACAGTCCGACTCGATCCTGTACATCGAACATGTGGCCGGCATCGCCGGGGATATGTTTGCCGCCAGTTGTATTAACGCCGGGGTCGTAACCGCTGAAGAAATCCAGGATCTGCCGGCCCTGCTCGGATTTGCCGGGGACGCTGTTTGGGTGGAAGTGTCCGAGGTGCTGCGGGCCAATCTGAGTGCCACCCACGTGGACATCCACTGGGAAGATGCCGCCTTTGAAGCATTCCCGGCGGATAAAGGGGAAGGGGACGCCCATCACCACCGGCACGTGACGTATCAGGCCATCGATGAATTGATCCGGGATTCCGGGCTGACCGAGGACGTGAAAAATCACGCCCGTCAGATCCTCTATCTGCTGGGAGCGGCGGAAGCCAAAGTGCACGCCATCGACATCGAACAGGTGGCCTTTCATGAGGTGGGCGATATCGATTCCATTCTGGACGTGGTGATGGCGGGGTATTGTATCGCAAAGATAGCCCCTCAGCAGGTCTATTCCTCTCCGGTCAAGCTGGGACGGGGGGTAATCGAAATTCAGCATGGGGATTACCCGGTGCCTCCCCCGGCTTCGGCTATTTTGAGCGAAGGGTTTTCTATCGCCGGAGTGCCGGAGACTATTTCAGATCCAAATATCGAGCTGTCCACCCCGACCGGGCTGGCGATTTTAAAATCCCTGACGCCCGCTTTTGTGGATAGCTGGCCCCCCGGAACCGTGCAAAAGCAGGGGATGGGGGCGGGTACCCGGGATCTGGGGAAGTATCCCAATATTCTCCGGGTGGTGCTGCTGGAGGGAGAAGTCTCCGATCGGGCGGAAGCGCTGCCGTATAAGTACGGAGAGGTGGTGGAAATCGTCTGTAACGTGGATGATCAAACGCCGGAGCGGACCGCCTGGATCCTTGAGCAGCTGATGGAGCAGGGCGCCCTGGATGCCTGGCTGACACCGGTCACCGGGAAAAAGAACCGGTTGGGTACCATGATTTCGGTGCTGGCAGAGTCATCATCCTGGGGAAACCTGGCGGACTGGCTCCTGCGGAACAGCTCCACTTTCGGAGTGCGATACCGACCCTGCAAGCGCCTGGAGCTCTTGCGGATGAGTGAAACCCGGACGACCGGCGAGCACCAGCTGCGGTATAAGATGGGGTATACAGTGGAGGGCGAAAAGCTGAAGGAAAAACCGGAATTCGACGATTTATCCGATATCTGGAAAACCGATCCGCACTTTGAGGGATGACGTGCATCGACGAATGTGATCGGGCTGTGGCGCGCCGGGCTCACTGCCTGCAGACCGGGCGAAAAAAGAACCGGCCCACACCCTGCGGTTGTTCACCGCACCCATTCAGGATATGAGCCGGACCCGTTGCGCACCTGTCAAATACCGTAAAGGCTTCTTCTGGCGATACCTTCCTTCTATCTCATTCGATCTGCAGGTGGTTATGCCGTAAGTTCTCCCTGCCGACCTTATCGCGTTCAATTGATATTTCCACGTGTTGCTACAGATGATTGAGTCAAGTAGTGTGCCAGAAAAATCTCATAATTGCCTAAGTCAAATAAAACCAATTCATTGGAAAAGATATACAACGGAACATTCTCCGGAAGGGCTCGACCATCGGGACGAGCGGGAGCACCTAATTGTCGAGCGGATGCCACCGGTAAGGGAGGGCAGCAGCGTCACGTGGTCTCTGTAATGGCAACACCCGGACCTGCTGTTTTTATTTGGAACCCCGGGGTCTATACTGTATTATTTAAATTGAATTTTCACGGCACGAGACAACCGGTAAAGTTTGGTGGAGAAAGGGGAACCAGCGTATGTTTGACTTGAGCACCGGTACTGATATCCTGTCCGGCATCGGAAATATCCATACAATGGAAGAAGCCCGCGCAGTGTGCGAGGCAAAATGTAACCCGGCTGAATTGCAGAAGTTGGACCGAATTCAGAACGAAGCGGTCTATCTGAAAATCGCCAATGCCATTGCCATGACGGATCCGGAATATGTATTTATTAATACCGGGTCGGAAGCGGATCAACAACACATCCGGGAGCTGAGTCTGGAAACCGGAGAGGAACAGCGGCTGGCCAGAGAAGGCCACACGGTGCATTTCGACTTACCCCAGGAGCAAGCGCGAATCATCGACCGGACGTTTTATATCGTGAATGACGGAGAAGACGTGAGTCTGCTGGCCAGGAAAATTCTGCGCGGGGAGGCCTATGAATATGTGGAAACTCATATGACCGGGATTGCACAGAGTATGCCGTTGCTGGTGGGGTTTTACAGCCGGGGGCCGCTGGGGTCCAGGGCCGCATTGCCGGCGCTGGAGATCACCACCTCCGCCTATGTAATGCATTCGGCGAACATCCTGTACCGGAACGCGTATTCCCGATTTGATCAAGAGGTGGAGCGGGCCGGGCTGGTTTTTACCAACCTCCACAGCCAGGGACCAAACCGCCCGGAAGATCTGCCCCATGCCCGGGTGTTTATGGATCGCAGCTGGCTGACCACCTTTTCCATTTTCTGCACCTACGCCGGCAATACCCTGCTGCTGAAGAAGGGTAACCACCGGTTTGCGGTAGATCGGGCCGTCTATTCCCGCCGGGGGCAGGAGCTGTCGGAGCATATGTTCATTACCGGATTAACCGGTCCGGACGGCCGGAAAACCTATTTTGCCGGCGCGGCGCCCTCCGGGTGCGGCAAGACGACTACCGCCATGGTCGGCACGGACCTGATCGGCGATGATCTGGCCCAGCTGTGGATTGCCGGGGACGGGACGTTGCGGGCCATCAATCCGGAGAAAGGGGTCTTCAGTATCCTGGAAGACGTCAACCGGGAAGGCGACCCGCAACTCATGGCCGTACTCCGGTCAGACGGGCACGAGGTCATCTGGTCCAACGTGCTGGTCGACGACCAGGGCGTCCCCCACTGGGTGGGCCACGGCGAGCCGATGCCGGAGGAGGGAGTTAACTTTCAGGGTGAATGGTGGCAGGGCAAAACCGATACCCGGGGCAATCCGGTGCCCCCGTCCCATCCGAATGCCCGGTGCACCGTGGCGGGGACGGCGCTTCCCAACTTTAATCAGACCGCGGCGGAGGATCCGGAAGGGGTCCCCATCAGCGTGATTACTTACAGTGGCCGGGACAGTGACACCATGCCGCCGGTGGTGCAGGCAAAAAGCCTCAATCACGGGGTGGTGTGCGGCGCCTCCATTCTCTCCGAAGCTACGGCTACGGAAGTCGGCGCCTCCGGTGTCAGGCGGCAGCCCTGGGCCAACGAGCCGTTTATCCCGGGACCCCTGGCGGATTACATGCGGGCCCAGTTTCAATTCTTTAATTCCGGAGATCTCAAGAAGAAACCGATTATCGCGAATCTGAATTACTTTCTCACCGATCGGGCCCGGGGCGGCACCAGCGATGCGCTGTTGGGGGATAAACGGGATGTCAATGTCTGGCTGGGATGGCTGGAGTTGCGGGCAAACGGGGACGTGGAAGTCATCGATACCCCCATCGGGTTCCTGCCCAAATATGAGGATCTTGCACCGCTGTTCGAACGCATTCACAAACCGTATCCCCAGGAACTTTATGACCGGCAGTTTGCCCTGTACATCGATAATCTGCTGGCCCGCATTAACCTCCAGGAGGAGGCGTACAAAGAATCCCCTGATATCCCCGAGACATTATTCACGGTCTACGAGCAACGGAAAGACGCCCTGCGGGAGTTGCGGGAAAGGTACGGAGTGATCGTCAACCCGGCGCAGTTGGTGGCCGCGGAAATTTAACCCCACAGGATCAGTGCACCCCGAACTGACCGCTGCGGGGATCGAAGAAACCGGTTGCGACCGACGGGAAATTACGCCATATTTATCTGGCTGCTACCCGAAGTTTGAAAAGAACATTTCCCGGGTTTCAAAGTGCTCTGCCGGGAAAGCACCTGGATGTGCGACGCATTCGGTGAACCTGATCTGACTTTCCCGTTCAGAGTGGTAAATTGTCATTGGGAGAACGGGACAGAGCCTGCCGGCAGGTTGTCCACCGATTGCATCCATACTACCGGCTTCATCAGGCTGTCTTTTAACCGGGAAGTGCCGGGTGGGAGTTGTCACCGATCAGACGAAAGGAGAGAGCTGTGAGAAAAATCGTATCATCCGTGTCACCGGGGACTATCGGTATAGGTGTTGTGCTCCTCGTTGCAGGAGTCGTATCCCAGGATGGAGTTCTGCAGTTCCGGAACGAGCTGTTTAACCTGGGGATCGTATGCCTCACCTCCGGATTACTGGCCCAGTCCCTGATACGATATTTCAGAAGGAGAAGCAGACGGGTCGCCGCTGACTAGCAATATTGTCGCGCCATTACTTTTTGTGGTTCGTTCCGAGCCACAGAGGTTCGCGCCGGAGGAGACGCTCTCCGGACCCTTGACATATTCTTTCAACGTGAATACTGCCGCATTTTCCCGACCGGGTTCCCGGGGCGCCCTGCCGGGTGCTCTCCGGAACAGAGCAGGCAGGTGATGTGCGCAAGAGTAATTTCCCGGCAGTACGGCCACACGGAGAAAACTCCGGGTTCCCATTTGACCACCGGCTTACTTCGTTGTAATTTTCCATCCTTGATAACATGGAATACATGAGGAGGCCGTCCCCACTATGAAACCCCCGTCCCTATCGATCCGCATTTACGCCGGACTCGTTATTCTGTTGGCCGGATTAGGTGCCTTGAACGTTTTTCTTCCCCAGGGAGAATTCATCGCACAGATCCCTACCGAACGCATGCCGGCGTCTTCACCGGTGATGGCACTGGTCACCGGACTGGGCATCCTCCTCCTGTACGGGGGACTGGGGTACCTGGGACTGTCCCTCAGTACGCGGTTAAATTTCACCCCGATATGGGATAAGACTATCACGCCCAAGCAGCGGTTAGGTGTGCCCTTAGTGGTCGGCCTGATCATGGGCATCGGATTTATCCTGCTGGATGCCATCCTGAGCCATTTCCACCAGATGGGGCCACTGATGCATCCTCCGTTTCCGACGTCAGTCGTGGCCTCGTTCTCTGCGGCCATCGGAGAAGAACTCATCTTCCGCCTGGTCTTTATCGCCTTTTGGGTTTGGTTGATTTCGCAGGTCATGTTACAAGGGCGCGCGCGTACCCAGGTCTTCTGGGTGGTAGTAATGTTTTCGGCCATCGGGTTTACCTTTAGCCACTTCCCGTCCGTCATGGTGTTGTATGGCGGTTCCGTGATGAGTGCGCTGCCGGCAGCGATGATCATCGAACTGTTTCTGCTGAACGGCAGCCTGTCGGTGGTGGCGGCCTATTATTTCTGGGAAGTCGGCTTCCTGGGGGCGGTGATGGTTCACCTGGGAGCGGATCTCATGTGGCATGTGGTGTGGGGGCTGCTGTCCTGACGATCGGGTGATGCCATTGCCGGGGAGAATCACCGAACGACCGGTTCACCGCCGAGCCGCTGAGAACGCAGAGAACAGCAAGAGAACAGCAAGAGAACAGAGCACCCAAAGCATTAATTATTAAAAAATGGGGTGGGGGCTCGGTGTTCTCTGCGCCTCTGCGGTGAAAAGCAGGTCCCCGGAACGACCGGTTCACCGCCGAGCCGCCGAGGAAAGGTAATGGAAGAAATGTAGAATGTGGAAAAGTCCAATGTCCTCGGTTTCGAAGTAGACAAGGAGCTACATCAATGCATGTCGATGATATTACCCGTGCAATAATTGGAAGTGCGATAGAAATTCATCGTGAACTCGGACCGGGGTTACTTGAATCTGCTTATGAAAAATGCCTGGTGTATGAATTACAAGAAAAAGGTTTCCAGACTGAAAGACAAAAACCTTTACCAATTAATTATAAGGGCGTCAAATTAGATGCTGCCTATCATTTGGATGTAGTGGTCGAAAATAAAATTATCCTTGAGCTAAAGTCCGTTGAAAGTCTTCTACCAATTCATACTGCACAGCTGTTATCTTATTTACGATTATCAAATCTCCATGTAGGGCTTTTAATAAATTTTAATGTCCCAAAGCTTAAAGATGGGATTAAAAGGATTGTAAATGAATACAAGGGATAGAATGGGGGGACTGGCTAACAATTCACCGCCGAGCCGCCGAGAACGCAGAGAACAGCAAGAGAACCGCAAGAGAAAAGAGCCCCCAAAGCATTAATTATTAAAAAATGGGGTGGGGTGGCTCGGCGTGCTCAGCGCCTCTGCGGTGAAGAGAAAAACGACTGGACAACAGGAGAGTTAGGATGCAGAGAAACAAACGAAATACCGTCACAAGCAATATCGTCATATTTCTAATCTTAGTTCTGGCAGGAAGTACCGGAGTGCGGGCACAGAACTGGCATCCAGCGGAAGGACCTCTTGCCACCCGGTGGGCGGAGAAAGTTTCGCCGGATAACGTCCATCCGGAGTATCCCCGGCCGCAAATGGCGCGGGAGGAGTGGCAAAACCTGAACGGGCTGTGGGAGTATGCCATCCGGCCGGAAACCGCGCCGGCGTCGCCCGCACAATATGACGGCCAAATCCTGGTGCCCTTCTCCGTCACCGCGGCCCTGTCCGGGGTCCGGACCCAGGTGGGGCCGCAGAATAAACTCTGGTATCGCCGGACCGTCCGGATTCCCGCCGGATGGAGCGGCCAGACCGTGTTCCTGCATTTCGGGGCGGTGGATTGGAAAGCCAGTGTGTGGGTAAACGGAGTCCAGGTCGGATCCCACCAGGGCGGATATACCCCCTTCACCTGTGATATCACCAATGCGCTGACCGCAAAAGGCCCCCAGGAAATTGTGGTTTCCGTCTGGGATCCCACCGATAGCGGTTTTCAGCCCCGGGGCAAGCAGGTTCATAATCCCCATGGGATCTGGTACACGCCCACCACCGGTATCTGGCAGACCGTCTGGATGGAACCGGTTCCCAAGACGCATATTCAATCGTTCCGGGTGACGCCGGACATCGATCAGCAGCAGGTCCGGATTGCCGTGCAGACCAACCAGGGGGCCGGTTCGCTGCAGATTCGGGCGGAGGCCAGAGATGGTAACAGGTCCGCAGGTACGGGTACCGGGAACGCCGGTGAGAGTTTCGTGCTGTCGATTCCCAATCCGAAACTCTGGTCTCCGGATTCCCCTTTTCTGTACGATTTGAAGATCACACTTATGGACGGAAATCGAGCTGTGGATGCGGTAGACTCCTACTTCGGCATGCGAAAAATCAGTGTGGCCAGAGATGCGGCGGGCACCCTCCGGTTATGCCTCAATAACAAACCATTGTTTGAGTTCGGACCGTTGGACCAGGGATTCTGGCCCGACGGGATCTATACCGCTCCCACGGATGATGCGTTAAAGTACGATATCCAGGTGATCAAAGATCTGGGATTCAACATGATCCGGAAGCATGTGAAAATCGAACCCGCCCGGTGGTATTACTGGGCCGACCGGCTGGGAGTTCTGGTCTGGCAGGACATGCCCAGCGGCGATAAATACATCGGCCGGGATGACCCGGATATCCAGCGGGTCGCCCAATCGGCTCATAATTATAAGCAGGAGCTAAAGGAAGCCATCGATACCTTTCATAATCACCCCTCTATCGTGATGTGGGTGGCCTTTAACGAGGGGTGGGGACAGTTCGATACCGGCGGAATCACCCACTGGATTAAGCACTATGATCCCAGCCGGCTGGTGAACAGCGCCAGCGGTTGGGCGGATCGGGGGATCGGCGACGTTCACGACATTCACGCCTATCCCGGTCCCGCGGCGCCGCCGGAAGATCCCTACCGCGCAATCGTGTTGGGGGAGTTCGGCGGCCTCGGCTTGCCGCTGGCCGGACATACCTGGCAGTCCCGGGACAACTGGGGTTACCGCAGCTATCAGAATGCGGAGGAACTCACGGACGCCTATTTACATCTGTTGGAACAATTAAAGTCGCTCATTGCCGAACGGGGGTTGGCGGCGGCAGTCTACACCCAAACCACGGACGTGGAGGTGGAGGTGAACGGGTTGATGACCTATGACCGCGAGATCGTGAAGATGGATCAATCCCGCGTTCGGAAGGTGAATACCTCATTGTACGATCTCATAAAATAAGGGGATACCCCCTGGGGAAATCCCTGCTCAGGTTTGTCCTTATTTTTCTGGTGAGCCAGATTGTAACCTACTATCTGGCCGGAATATCTGGCCCAGGTAGTACTGGGGGCCGGGGCATATTATCCGCCGTCTCCCACCACCCTCAGCTATTTGAAGGATCCGCAGAGCCCCTCGGTCCAGCTTTGGATCCTGCCTGCGCAGGCGCTCCGCGGCGTTTTGTTTGCCCTGGTGCTCTTCCCGTTCCGGCAACGCATCCTGGACTTGGGCCAGTGGCGGGGCATGATTTCCAAAGATACGGAGTGGGGGATTGGACCCGGCAAGCGCCGGGGACACTCATCTTGATCCGCCGGGAGCAAACCCGGAGGCCGGCTCTCATTCGGGACTGGTCGTCAGGCGGCGGAATCCCCGGGGAGTTCCTGATCCGCTCCGGGCGGGTGCAATGGCTGTACGAACAGGGTGAGCCCTTCCATCCCGCACACGGTGACCTCATCGCCTTTCTTGATCCGCACATCTGTCTCCACAACCCGGGCCTGCCAGAGTTCCCCCCGGACCGTCACATACCCGGTTCCCTGCAGCGGCTCTGCAGCAATGCCGGTCTGTCCGATCATTGAAAAAGTATTGCCCCGCTCCCCGGTGTCAAACGCCCGCCACACGATCGGGTAGAGGAGAATATCCTTGGCGACCCAGAGGAGGAAGATCAGCACCGACAGATGGAAGGAGAGGGAGATGATGCGCTGCAGGATGAACAGCAGCATCAACAGGAACAACATGCCTGGTATCTGAAGCAGGAAATACCTGAGTAACACCTGCCCGGACCACTTCCGGTGGTTCATAATCATTGCCCTCTCAGGGTTGTCATAGCCATTCTCCGGACGATCCGGAGACCTGGTCAGAAGTTATCCGAAATTACTCCGGGTGTCAATGACGAGGCAACAGGAAGGGCACCCGCCCGAACAAGGTGTCCTCTCACACCACGAGGGCTTCCCGATGTGGCCACCCTTGCGAATCTTCCGGAGGAATCCTACACTGAATGCATCGATAATGTCTTTGATTTCCACCGGATGATCCGGTGCTACTTTTTTAAATCCTTGGAAGAAGAGGAGGAAAGTCATGGCGACCTCACAAGAAGTCGTGCGGGAGTTGCTGGACTCTGCGGGCATTGAGTTGAACGGTTCGGCGCCCCGGGACATACAGGTGCGGGACGACCGGTTCTACCGGCGGGTGCTGCGGGACGGCGCCCTGGGGCTGGGAGAAGCCTACATGGACGGGTGGTGGGAGTGTGAGGCGTTGGATGAATGCATCGATTACATCCTCCGGGCCGGACTGGAGAATCAGGTGCGAGGTAACTGGAAATACAAGTGGCACCTGGCCCGGGCGAAGTTGTTCAATCTCCAGCGGATAAGCCGGGCCCGGCAGATCGGAGAGTACCATTATGACCAGGGCAACGATCTGTTCGAAGCCATGCTGGATCCCCGGATGAACTACAGTTGCGGATACTGGAGAACGGCGCAGGCACTTGATGAAGCACAGGAAGCAAAACTGGACCTGATTTGCCGGAAACTGGAGCTGAAGCAGGGTATGTCGATATTGGATCTGGGTTGCGGATTTGGGGCCTTTGCCACCTATGCCGCCGAAAGATATGGGGTAGAAGTCACCGGAGTGACCGTATCGAAGCGCCAGGTGGAATGGTTCCGGCAGCACCATGATCCGGCCCTCCCCGTGGAGATTCAACTCCGGGACTACCGGTCGGTGGAGGGGCGCTATGACCGGGTGCTCTCCATCGGATTTTTCGAGCACGTGGGGTATAAAAATTATCGAACCTATATGAAAGTGGTCAACCGGTGCCTCACCGATGACGGGATCTCGTTATTGCATACCATCGGAAGCAATGAGAGCACGGTCACAACCAATCCCTGGACCGAGAAATATATCTTTCCCAACGGGATGCTGCCCTCCATTGCCCAAATCGGCCAGGCGATCGAGGGGCTTTTCGTGATGGAGGACTGGCATAATTTCGGTCCGGATTACGACAAAACCCTGCTGGCATGGGCCCGGAATTTTGAGCGAGCCTGGCCGGAGTTACAGCGAAATTATTCGCAGCGGTTTTATCGCATGTGGCGGTATTATTTGTTAAGCAGCGCCGGCGGGTTTCGTTCACGGCAGACGCAATTGTGGCAGACGGTACTGACGAAAACCGGTCGCGTGCAGCCGCCATCCCGCATCGGGTGATCGCAATCGATATCTCTTTCGCAAGGCGCCTTCTTCCCCCGGTTCCGGTGGATGAAATTGCGCCCCCGGTAAAAAAATTTTAAACATCAGAAAGAAAATGGGACAAAAAGGTATAAAAATTCTTCTGATATAAGTATATTTATCATACCTATCTGATCATTCTATCCTTCCAGGAGAGAGCATGATTTGCCCGGAATGTGGTCGATCCAACGCAGAATCGGCGCTGGTTTGTGCGGCGTGCGAATGGGAATTTAACCAACGGCCTTCTTCGGCGACCTCGCCGGGAAAAGAGGTGCATATGAAAAAGACGGTACGGTATAGCGGTGTCCGACGAGTGGTGATGTCATTGGTACTCGCTTTTGTGTTGGTGCTCATCATGCTGATGGTGATCATATCCATGCAAAGCGGATGAGTCCTTCGGCACTTCCGGGGACAAATCGATAATTTCTGCACGTAGCGGACTCTCCGCCGGGAGAGCCTGTCTGCTCACCGTTCCGTCTTTGACGGAATCGTTCCGGATTTTTCCCTGGGAGAAGCGTAAGCAAAAGGGAACCGATATGCATGAGATTGCGAAACATCTGTACCGGTTGGAGGATCTGCGGGGATGTAACGTGTATTTGTTCGAAACGGAGGGCGGACCGGTGCTGATCGACAGCGGCGCTGCGGGCAATGCCGACCGCATCGTCCGCCAGTTGCAGCAGGCGAAGTATACTCCGTCGGATGTGCAGACGCTGGTGCTGACCCACACCCATCTGGATCATACCGGCAGCGCGGGGGCGCTGGCCGGCCGGTTCGGGATCTCCCTCGCTGCGCACCGGGCGGAGATCCCCTACATCGAGCAGAAGGCCTCTTTGCCGGCGGCGTCGTTCCTGCAAAAAATCATCAACTGGGCGGGAGAGAAAAGCATGCGCCGGCATCCCGTCGGGGAAGTGCACCGGGCGCTCCGGGATGGCGAGATGCTGCATGAGTCCGGGAACCTGGTGGTAATGCACACTCCGGGACACACGCCCGGCAGCCTGTGCCTGTATCACCGGAAACGGAAGATCCTGTTCTGCGGGGACCTCTTGTTCAACGCCCATCCGGTGACCGGAAAAAAAGGACTCCGTCCGTCTATTCCGCTGGTAACGGTGGACCGGGAACAGGTGGCGGAGAGCCTCCGGCGGATCGCCCGGCTGGAGACGGAGATCCTCTGTCCGGGCCATGGGGATCCCATCCTCCGGGACGCCGCAGCAGCCATCCGCACAGTGCAGCCGGCGGCGGAAGGATAACCTCCCGTCTCCGCCCCACCGTCGCCCCCGGCGTGCACCCTTCTCTGGGAATTGGTCATGAGACCGTCAGAGAAACCGGATTCGCCGGCGGCGGCATACGGATTGACACGAATCAACGGACAGCATAGATAGCCAAACAAATTTTAAACACCGAAATTCACTGCAATACACTGGGAAGAGGTGTCAATCGCCGGTAGACAATTATCGATAGTACCGGCATAACGCGAAGCGCATGGCATGGTCTGTGAAACCCGGTCCTTTTGCGGCTTTTTTTCTTACGGGTGGGGTGGCTCGGGGCTCCTCCGTGGGCTCTGTGGCCCTTTTTCCCTCTATTCTCTTCACCCTGATCTTTTCATTTCTTCGACTTCCCGGAGCTGGCAGTGTCATGACTGGTTTCTCATTCGTGTTTTCCCGAAAGTAGTTGCTTCTCCTGCGAAATGAACCTACGTTTGAAGCACTTTTTGCGATAAAAACATAATAGTATTACCATGTGATTCGGATTTTCACACTATTCTACAATTGAACGCACAAGCGAATAGCATGCCGAACCCTCACTTTTTGAAAGGGACCCAACCGTATGAAGAAAGCAGTGATGTTGCTGATTGTGAGTAGCCTCGTAATGGTGAGTTGTGGAGAGCAGGCAGCGAACCCCTTTTTCCGGGATTGGGAAACGCCGTTCCGGACTCCGCCGTTTGACCAGATTCAGGAGAAGCATTACCTCCCGGCCTTGGAGGAGGGGATGCAGGAGCACAATGCAGAGATACGGGCAATCGCGACCAATCCCGCGGATCCTACCTTTCAGAACACCGTGGAAGCGTTGGAGTATTCGGGTGAGTTGCTGGATAAGGTGGCGAACGTCTTCTACAACCTGGCGTCGGCTCAGACCAGCGATGCCATCCAGAAGATCTCCAGGGAAGTGGCGCCCCTGTTGTCCCGGCATGAGGACAATATCCTGCTGAACACCCGGCTCTTCCAGCGGGTGAAAGCGGTGTACGACCAGCGGGAGGATCTGGATCTTTCCACGGAGCAACAGATGCTGCTCAAGGAGTATTACGAGGATTTCGTCCGGGGCGGCGCCAATCTGAGCGAGGAACAAAAGGCCGAGTTGCGGGACATCAACCAGCAGCTGTCGGTGCTGTCCGTCCGGTTCAGTGAAAACCTGCTCGAGGAAACCAATGCGTTCGAGCTGGTGATCGATGACCCGGCGGATCTGGCGGGTCTCCCCGAGAATGTGATCAGTGCGGCGGCGGAAACCGCGGAGGACCATGACCAGCCGGGCAAATGGGTGTTCACGGTGCAGAAACCCAGTATGATCCCGTTTCTGCAGTATTCCTCGAAACGGGATCTGCGGGAGCGGATCTTCAAGGCCTACATCAACCGGGGAGACAACGATAATGCACAAGACAACAAAGAGATCGTGGCGCAACTGGCCGGGCTCCGGGTGAAAAAAGCGCATCTCCTGGGATATCCGACCTTCGCCCACTACATCCTGGACGACCGGATGGCCAAGACCCCGGCCAAGGTGTACGAGCTGATGGACCGGCTCTGGAAACCGGCCTTGCGACGAGCGAAACGGGAAGCGGCGGATCTGCAGGCCATGATTGACCGGGAGGGCGGCGATTTCAAACTGCAACCCTGGGACTGGTGGTATTACGCGGAGAAGCTGAAGAAGGAGAAGTATGCGATGGATGACGAGGTGCTGCGCCCGTACTTCGTGCTGGAAAACGTCCGGCAGGGCGCCTTTGACGTGGCCCACAAGCTGTACGGCCTTTCCTTTCTTGAACGCACCGACATCCCCACCTACAATCCGGATGTGAAGGTGTTCGAGGTCCTGGACGCCGACGGTTCGCACCTGGGCATTCTCTACGCCGACTATTTCCCCAGGGAGAACAAACGGGGCGGCGCCTGGATGAATTCCTATCGCAAGCAGTACGTACGCGACGGGGACGCGATGACTCCCATCGTGACCAACGTGTTCAATTTTTCCAAGCCCACCGGGGAGAAACCGGCCCTGCTGAGCTTCGAGGAAGCCCAGACCATGTTCCACGAATTCGGGCATGCCCTGCACGGCCTCCTGTCGAAATGCACGTATCCGCGGCTGTCCGGCACCAGTGTTCCCAGAGATTTCGTGGAGCTCCCGTCCCAGATCATGGAGAACTGGGCCGCCGATCCGGCGGTGTTGAAATCCTATGCCCGCCATTATCAAACCGGCCAGCCGATTCCGGACGAGCTCATTCAGAAGATCCGGCAGGCCCGGTTATTCAACCAGGGATTCGCCACGGTGGAGTACCTGGCCGCCGCCTACCTGGATATGGACTGGCATACGCTGGAGGAGGTCCCCGCCACGATCGATGTGGACGCTTTCGAGCAGGCCGCCCTGGACAAGATCGGTCTCATCCCGGAAATCGTGGTCCGGTATCGCAGCACCTATTTTCAGCACGTGTTCGTGAACAGCTATTACGCCGGGTATTACAGCTATGTGTGGGCGGAAGTCCTGGATGCCGATGCCTTCGAAGCGTTCAAGGAACACGGGTTGTTCGATCCGAACACGGCGCGGGCGTTCCGGGAAAACATTCTGGAGAGAGGCGGCACCGAGGATCCCATGGTGCTCTACAAGCGCTTCCGGGGAGCCGAACCCGATATCCGGCCGTTATTGGATCGGCGCGGATTGACGGCCGGCACCATCTAAAAACCCGGAGGGGAAGGCGTCATCCGGCGTCTTCCCTGCATACCGATTATTCTGTTGAATAACCCGGGAGATTCTCATACTTTTTTGCACCCGGAACAGCTCTTCCCATCCCCTGCCATAAACCGGTATTGTCGTTGGGCGCAGGGAATGAAAACCGGTCGTCAAAAACAGGATGGTGAACCACGGAAGCAAGGAGAGTGATATGCCTGATGAACTCATGACCCGAAGAACGTTCTTAAAAAAGACCGCCGCAGCGGGAATGACGGCTGCACTGGCCACGGCACCGGCCTGGGGCACAGCCGCCCAGAACGCCGGCGCCGGGAAAAAAGTGTTGTTCGTGTACGGCGGCTGGCAGGGCCATGATCCCGGTCCCTGCAAAGACCTGTTCGTCCCCTGGCTCCGACAGGAAGGATTCGATGTCACGGTCAGTGATTCCCTGGATTCGTATACCGATCAGAACCTGATGAACGCCATGGACCTGATCATCCAGGTCTGGACCATGGGGGACATTTCCGGAGATCAGTCCAAGGGCTTGCTGGCAGCCGTCCGCAACGGGGCAGGGCTGGCGGGATGGCACGGCGGACTGGGCGA
>Ga0102944_1000748_pt1 | contig 23640 bp, 20 predicted proteins | sample SalPonD_shore_MG_FD_78172 | JGI IMG/M metagenome (GOLD analysis project Ga0102944, IMG submission 78172) | Salt pond soil microbial communities from South San Francisco under conditions of wetland restoration - Salt Pond MetaG... | ecosystem: Environmental > Aquatic > Marine > Intertidal zone >...
CGCCACGGCCTCGTCAGCGACTGGCTCGTCACTACCCGCCTCGTCGCCCTCGAGCGACAGCTCGCCGCCCTGTCCGTCGGCGACGGCGGTCGTCGCGCCGGCTGCCTCGCTCGGCCCGGTCGGCGTCGCCTCGACCGCCCCGGCCTCTGGCGTCGCCTCGTCGTCGACCGACGCCGCCTCGTCGGGCATCGCATCGACGAGCTGGAGCTCGCCGCGGGCCCGGATGCTGCCGTCGACCTCGGCGTCCTGGTGGATGACCGCGTCGTCGCAGGCCACGTCGCCCTTGACGTGGACGCCGGCGGCGAGGGTGACGGTGCCGTCACGCGTCGAGACGTCGCCGTGGACGACCGAGCCCGCGTCGACCGAGACGTCGCCCCGGGCCCGGAGGCTGCCGAACAGCTCGGTGTCGGCGCCGAGCGAGATGCTGGCGGCGCGGAGGTTCCCGTGGAGCCGGCAGCCCGAGCCCACGCGGGCCGGGGTGGAGACCCGCCAGGCGTCGTCGCCGACGTGGCTCCCGCGGGGGATGACCAGCGGCTCGGTCGCCGCGGCCTCGTCGTCGAACAGCTCGCTGACGAGCTGCTCGGCGGCGTCCTCCTCCCCGAGGCGCAGCAGCTGCGAGAGGTAGATGAGCAGGAAGACGATGGTCGGCATCGGGTTCCGGATGACGATCCAGCCGTTGGCCTCGAAGCCACGGTCGATGGTGACGTCGTCCCCGATGTCGAGGTCGCCGCCGACGACGAGCTGGCCCTTGACGTGGACCCGGGCGCCGAGGTAGGCGTCCTCGCCGACGAGGACGCTGCCGTCGACCTCGGAGAGGAGGTCGAGCCGGCAGTCGCCCGCGGCCTCGATGCCGCCGCCGAAGCGGACGCGCTCGCCGCCGAGCACGTTCCGGCCGCGGACGCCGAACTCGACGGTGCTCTGCCCGCCGACGAGCACGTCCCCGTCGGTCACGAGGTCGTGCTCCTCCACCGTCGCGACGTCCGGGATGACGAGTTCGTCGAGCGGGTCCGAGCGGAGGGACACGCGTTGCCCCTCTAGCCTGGGGCTAATAAACCCGCGCGAGGGCGTCAGCCAGCCGTATGACGATTTCACCCCATCGTCGATGGCCCCGTCGACAGCGACGCGTGCTCCGCTCGATTGGAAGCCTTTTCCCGCCCGCGACCATCCCTCCGGGACATGACGGCCCTCGCCTTCGACGAGGACGGCGTGGACGTCGAGTACGCCGGGACCAGCTTCCGGCTCGACCGACGGCTCATCGAGGAGGCGACCGAGAAGTCGTACTTCGACGTCACCGACCACGAGGTGCTCCGGCTCGTGGAGAAGGACCCGGTCCTCGCCGGCACGCCCCGGCGCATCGCCGACATCCTGGCCTGAGGTGGCACCCCGGGCCGTCGTCGGTGGCGTCCCCGAGGTGAACCGGGCGCCGAGGGCGGGCCGCTGAGCGGTGTCTTTTTGGCGGCGCCCCCGGAGGGGGTCCCATGGTCGACCTCACCCACCCGGCCTGGCGGGCGGCCCTCGGCACGGCCGCCGGCTACCTCGTCATCCTCGCCGTCATGACGGTGCTGCTGTTCGGCGTGCCGTACCTGGCGTTCGTCGCCAGTTGAGCGCCGGGCTGGACGCTCCGCTGGCCCGCTGGACCTCGGGCCGGACGTTTCTTGGGGCCGGGCGCCGCGCAGCGGGTATGCGACTCGACGGCGTCCGGATCCTCGACCTCTCGCACCTCCTCCCCGGGCCGTACGCGACGCAGCTGCTTGCCGACGCCGGGGCCGACGTCGTGAAGGTCGAACCCCCGAGTGCCGGCGACTTCCTGCGGAGCTACCCGCCACTCGACGACGATGGCGTCGGCCGCCTGTTCGCCGCCATCAACCGCGGCAAGCGGAGCGTCGCCATCGACCTCAAGCGGGACGAGGGGCTCGCGCTCTTCCACCGGCTCGCCGCCGAGGCCGACGTGGTCCTCGAGCAGTTCCGGCCCGGCGTGGCCGACCGGCTCGGCGTCGGGTACGACGCGGTCGGCGAGCACAACCCGGACGTCGTCTACTGCTCGCTTTCCGGGTTCGGCCAGACCGGCCCGGCCGCCGACCGGGTCGGCCACGACCTCAACTACGTCGGCCTCGCCGGGCTGCTCGACATGACGCGGTCCGGTCCCGACGAGCCGCCGGCCATTCCGGGATACCCTATCGCCGACATGGCGGGGGGCCTGTTCGCCGCCTTCGCCATCGTGGGCGCCCTCGCCAGCCGGGCGCTCGGCAACGCGTCGGGGGAGTACCTCGACGTGGCGATGGCGGACGTGGTGGCCTCGCTGGCCCAGCCGGTGCTGGTCGACGCCATGGCCGGCGAGGACCCCCGACCGGGCGGGACGCCGTTGACCGGCGGCGACCCCTGGTACGCCGTCTACGAGGCGGCCGACGGCCAGTTCCTCACGCTGGCGGCGTTCGAATCGAAGTTCTGGGCCTCGTTCTGTGAGGCGATCGGCCGCCCCGAGCTCGCCCCGCTCCACGGGACCGAGGACCCCGACGAGCGCGAGGCCCTGCGCGAGGAGCTGGCGACCCTGTTCGCGTCACGGCCGCGGGCCGAGTGGCTCGACCGGCTCGCCGACCGCGAGACGATGGTGGCCCCGGTCCACTCCCCGCGGGAGCTGCTCGCCGACCCGCAGTTCGCGGCTCGCGGGCTCTTCGAGACCGGCGGCGGCCCGCCACACGTCGGCCTCCCGGTGCAGTCCTCGGACGCTTCCTCGAGGCGGGCAGCATCGGCCCCCGCCCTCGGCGAGCACACCGACGCGGTCCTATGTGAGCTCGGCGTCGACGCCGGTCGGCTCGACGACCTCCGGGCCGTTGGGGTCATCGGATGAGCCCGATCGGCCACGCGAGCTACCGCCGGAGGGTGAGGAACTCGCAGGCCAGCACGACCGCGCCGTCCTGGTTCAGGACCGTGGCCTCCGTTCGGACCCGCTCGCTGGCCTCGGGGTGGTCGACGGCCTCGATCTCGACGTCGTCGGCCTCGACGTGGAGCGTGTCTCCGAGGTACACCGGGGCCACGAAGCGCAGCCGGTCGACCCCGTAGAGGGCCACGACGGCGTCGCGCTCGGCGGGGGTTCTGGCCTGCCAGAGGAGCCCGGTCATCACCGAGAACACCAGCGCGCCGTGGGCGATTCGCTCGCCGAACCCCGAGTCGGCCATCGCCGCGGCGTCGGTGTGGAGGGCGTGGAAGTCACCGCTCACCCCCGCGAAGTTCACGAGGTCGGCCTCGGTGATGGTGCGGCCGGCGGTCGTGAGCGCGCCCTCGGAGCGCTCCGACTCGTCGGTCATCGAGATCCGGTCCCCACTGGCGCCGCCAGTCCCGCCGCCTCGACCGTTCGGACATCGGACATGTCGGAGTGGTGCGTGGGCCGGCACTTAGTCTCGGCCCTCCGCGAGCTGACCCCCTCGCTCGCCCCCTTTATGGCATCCGCCAGGCAACGACCGGCCGAGATGTGGCCCGTACATCCCACCGGGGGACGCCGCCGATGACCGAAGCGCGGACCGGCGCCGAGCTGTTCGTCGACGCCCTGGCGAGCTACGGCGTCGACCGCGTCTTCGGCAACCCGGGGACGACCGAGCTGCCGGTGCTGGACGCCATCGGCGCGTCCGACCTCGACTACGTCCTGGCGCTCCACGAGGACATCGCGGTCGGGATGGCCGCCGGCTACGCGTCCACCCGCCGCTACCACCGCCACCGCGACCCCGGCGTGAACCCGGTCGGCGTCGTCAACCTCCACGTCGCGCCGGGGCTCGCGCACGGCCTCGGCAACCTCTACGCCGCCTCGGTGGCCGGCGCGCCCATCGTCGTGACGGCGGGCGACCACGAGGCGCGCTTCCGCCACGAGGAGCCCATCCTGCACGGCGACCTCGTGCCGATGGCCGAGCCGTTCACGAAGTGGAGCGACGAGGTCCGGTCGGTCGGGGCGCTGCCGACGATGCTCCGGCGGGCCGTCCGGGTGGCGCTCACCCCGCCGACCGGGCCCGTGTTCCTGTCGCTTCCCCTCGACGTGACCATGGCCGAGACCGACGCCGAGCCCGAGCCGCTCGGGCCCATCCCGACGGCGGGCGGCGGCGACCCCGCGCAGATCGAGCGCGCGGCCGACCTCCTCGTCGAGGCCGACGAGCCCGTGCTCGTCGTCGGCGACCACGTCGCCCACGCGGACGCCGTCGACGCGGCGGTGGCGCTGGCCGAGGCGAGCGGGGCTCGCGTCCACGCCGAGATGCTCTCCTACGAGGTGGGGTTCCCTGGCGACCACCCCCAGTGGGTCTCGCACCTGCCGCCGCGCGAGTCGGTGTCGGCGCCGCTCCTAGCGACGGACACCATCGCCTTCGTCGGCTGCTCGACCAACACCACCCTCACCGCCCACGACGCGCCGCTGGTGCCCGACGACGCGACCTGCATCCACGTCGGCCACGATGCGTGGCAGCTCGCCAAGAACGAACCGGCCGACGCGGTCGTGCTCGGCGACCCCGGCGAGGTCGTGGCCGCCATCGCCGCGCGCGTGGCCGACCGGCTCCCCGAGGCCGAGCGGACGGCTCGCCTGGACCGACTCACGTCGACCAAGACGGCCGTCACCTCGCTCATGGCCGAGCTGGGGACGGGGAACGACGACCCCCGGGCCTCCAAGGCCGAGCTCGTCGATGCGATGCGGGCGGCGGCCCCCGACGCGTTCGTCGTCGACGAGGGCGTCACCTCGAAGTACGTCATGCTGGCCCGGTGGCCGCTCGCCCCGGGGCAGTACATCGGGAACAAGGGGGGCGGCCTGGGGTACGGCCTCCCGGCAGCCGTCGGGGCGGCCATGGCCGAGGCCCAGTGGGCGGCCGAGGGCGGCGACGCGCGCGACGTCGTCGGGTTCGTGGGCGACGGCTCCTACGGCTACTACCCGCACGCGCTCTACTCGGCGGCGCGGTACGGCGTCGACCTGACGGTCGTCGTCCCCGACAACCGGAACTACCGCATCCTCAAGGACAACACTCTCGAGCTGCTCGGCGGCGAGGCGGCCGACCACGCGTTCGTCGGGATGGACCTCGAGCCGCCCGTCGACATCCCGGCGAACGCCGAGAGCCACGGCGCCGTCGGCCGCCTGGTCGACGAGCCGGGGGACATCGAGTCGGCCATCGCCGAGGCCGTGGCGACCGAGGGGCCGGTCGTCCTCGACGTGCTGGTGCACGATTGAGGTCGGGGGTCGACCGACCCCGGACGGGCTCAGAACTCGGTGACGACGGGGATGCCGGTGGTCCCGTAGTCGCCCATCGCGACCAGCTGGTCGGAGACGTCCTCGAGGCCGATGGTCCCGGAGACGACCCGCCCGGGGTCGAGCTTCCCCTGGGCGATGAGCCGGAGCAGCTCGTCGAACCGCGGCGGGGGCATCCCGTACGAGCCGAGGAAGTCGAGCTCCTTGAAGACCATCGCGTCGGTGGGGAGGGCCACCTCGCCACGCTCCTCGCCGCTCGTCAGGCCGATCTGCAGGTGCTGCCCGCCGCGGGCGAGGCAGGCGACGGAGTTTCGGCAGGTCTCGGCGATGCCCAGCGCGTCGACCGAGACGGCCGCCCCGCCGTCGGTGAGGCCGACGATCTCCCGTGGGACGTCGTCCACGGCCGAGGCGTCGACGGTCGCGTCCGCGCCTAGGGTCGCGGCGAGCGCCAACTTGTCCGCGTCGAGGTCGACGGCGACGACGCCGCACCCGAGCGCGTCGGCGACGTGGACCGCCGAGAGGCCGACGCCGCCGCAGCCGTGGACCGCCACCCAGTCGCCCGGCGTCAGGTCGGCCCGGTGGGCCAGCGCGTGGTAGGCGGTGACGAACCGGCAGCCCAGCCCGGCCATGTCGACGGGGTCCACGCCGTCGGGCAGCCGGACGACGTTCCCGTCGGCCGACGGCACCGGGAACGCCTCGGCGAACGCGCCGGGGGCGTCCTCGACGAACCCGAGCGGGACGAGGTCCGTGCAGAGGTTCGCGCGGCCCGTCCGGCAGTAGTGACACGTTCCGTCGGCGAGCGTGAACGGCACCGCGACGCGGTCGCCCTCGCTGACCGTCTCGACGTCCGGCCCCACCTCGACGACCCGGCCGGCCGGCTCGTGGCCGAGGACCTGCCCGAGCGGTGTCCGGGCGCCGAGCCAGTCCCAGTCGCCCCGCCAGGCGTGCCAGTCACTCCGGCAGACGCCGCAGGCCTCGGTCTCGACGACGACCCCGTCCGCGGGAGGCGTGGGTCGGTCGACCGACCGGATCTCGAGCGGTGCCCCGTACTCGACGAGGACGGCTGCCCGCATGGGCGGCGGTTCACCGGGCGGAACCATAGGCCTGCCCCCGTCCCGTTCGTCCGCGGGGGCCGACCGACCGGCGGGCGAGGTCGCCGAGGCCCGTCTGTCCTCGACCCTCACCGACGGGCCATCGCTCAGGTCTCGGTCCCGTCGTCGTACTCGTAGAAGCCGCTCCCGGCGGCCACCCCGGTCCGTCCCGCCTCGACCAGTTCGACGAGGGAGTCGGCCGGCGCGTAGCGGTCCTCGCCGGTGGCCGCCCTGAGCGACCGGAGCCGCTCGAGCACGACGTCCAGACCGATGGCGTCCCCCCGCCGGCAGATGCCCTCCGGGAAGCCGGTCCCGAGCGTGACGCCCGTGTCCACGGCCTCGGGGGTCGCGACGCCGTCACCGACGAGCCGCGCCGCCTCGTTGACCATCCGCGCCTCCACGCGGAGGGTGTCGAACCCCGCCGCGTCGGCCGGCTCGTAGTCCGGCCCGTCGCCGTCCTCGTAGTCGTAGTAGCCGGCGCCGGTCTTGCGACCGAGCGTCCCGGCGTCGACCTTCGCCTGGACGATGGGCGGGATGGGCCGGCCGGCCTCCGTCCGGACGTGGTAGCCGATGTCGATGCCGGTCAGGTCGCCCAGCTCGAACGGCCCCATCGGGTAGCCGCGCTCGTGGACCATGGCCGCGTCGGCGGCCTGGATGGTGGTCTCGCCCGCCGAGACCATCCAGGCCGGCTCGTCCATGAAGGGGCCGAGGACGGTGTTCACGACGAACCCCCGGACGTCCTTCCGGACGTGGATGGGCGTCTTGCCGAGCGACTCGACGAACGCGATCCCGGCCTCGGCGGTCGCCTCGCTCGTGGCCTCGCCGGCGATCACCTCGACGAGCGCCATCTTGACGGGCGGGTTGAAGTAGTGCAGCCCGAGCACCGATTCGGGGCGGGCCGTGGCCTCTGCGATGGCCGTGATGGAGAGGCTCGAGGTGTTCGACGCGAGGAGCGCCCCCTCGGGAGCGAGGCGGTCGAGGTCGGCGAAGAGCGCCCGCTTGAGGTCGAGCCGCTCCGGCGCGGCCTCGATGACGAGGTCCGCCGCCCCGACGGCGGCGGCGAGGTCGACGGTGGGCTCGACCCGCCCGAGGACGGCCTCGGGGTCCTCGTCGAGCCGGCCCGCGTCGGCGAGCTTGTCGAGGCTCCAGGCGATGCGCTCCACCCCCGCCTCGACGAGGTCCGCCTCGACGTCGCGGAGTGACACGGTGTAGCCGGCCATCGCGGCCGTCTCCGCGATGCCGTGGCCCATGCTCCCGGCCCCGATGACGGCGACCCGGTCGATGGCGTCGGCGTCCATGGCCGTCAGTCGGGCCAGGCCGGGCTTAGTTCCACCGCGACGGGGTCGGCGACGAACGCGCCCGGGCGGCTACAGCGGCTCCTCGCCCTCGATGATGCGCCGCGCCCGCTCGGCCAGCGCCGGGACCCGGGTCTCCATCTTCGGGTACATCGGGTCGTCGCTGTTGCCCTCGATGTACCGGCGAAGGAACATCTCGCCGAGCGCCCCGAGCTTGTAGACCGCGAGGGCGCGGAAGAAGCGCTCGTGGTCGAAGGCGACGCCGGTGGCCGTCGCGTACCGCTCGACCAGCTCACCCCGGGTGAGGTACCCCGGCTGCGTCATGAACGTCGCCGTCAGCTCGGGCACCGCCGGCGGCGGGTCGCCCTCGTCGTACCAGTAGACCAACATCCAACCCAGGTCGGCCCGCGGGTCGCCCAGCGTCGAGAGCTCCCAGTCGAACACGCTGACTAGCCGCGGCGGCGTCCCCGTCGCGAACAGCACGTTGTCGAGCTTGTAGTCGCCGTGGACGAGCGTGTGGGGCCCCTCGGGCGGGACGTTCGCCGCGAGCCAGTCGCCGACCGTCCCGACGGCCGGGACCTCGCGCACCTCGCGGGTGACCTCGAACGCCCACGCGTACTGTCGCCGCCAGCGGTCGACCTGTCGCTGCGTGTAGCCCTCGGGATGGCCGAACGTCTCGAGGCCGACCGCCGCGACGTCCACGGCGTGTATCTCGGCCAGGGCGTCGACGAGCTCCTCGCCGACCCGTCGACGGGCCGCTGGGGTGGCGAACCGCTCGACCTCCGCCGACCGGAGGACGTCGCCACGCACGCGCTCCATGACGTAGAAGTCGCTCCCGATGACGTCGTGGTCGTCGCAGGCGAGCACCGTCGTGGGCACGCGGACCGGCGTGTCCTGGAGGGCGTCGATGACCCGGAACTCGCGCCGGACGTCGTGGGCCGTCTCGGCCGTCTCCCCCGGCGGGGGCCGGCGGAGGACGAGGTCGCGGTCGCCCCAGGTCACGAACAGCGTCTCGTTCGAGTGGCCCTCCGGGTGGCGCTCCACGGCGAACGCGTCCGCGGGGCCGAGCCGCTCCTCGAGGTAGGCCTCGAGGGCCGGCAGGTCCACGAGCCGGCGGAAGTACGCCTCGCTCGGGTCGTCCGCCGCGCGGCCCGGGTCGTCCGCCATGGGGTCTCCTCGGACCGACCCCACGAAAGTGTGTGGTCGATCGAAGGGGGTGTGGTCGAGCGGCGTCGCCGTTCCCGGGCGTCGGGGCAAACCCTTTTTCCGCCGTTCTGCGAGGTTTGACCATGGAGTACGACGACTCCCCGGCGGCGGTCGAGGTGGCGCGACGGACCCGCGAGTTCGTCGACGAGGTGGTCGTGCCCGTCGAGCGCGAGGTGCTCTCGGCCCGCCGGCTCGAGCCCGACACCGTGGGCGACCTCCGCGAGCGAGCCCGGGAGTACGGGGTCTACGCCCCCCAGATCGACGAGGCCTACGGTGGGCTGGGCCTGAGCTACCGGGACATGCTGCCGGTCTTCGAGGCGGCCGGCCGGAGCCTGCTCGGCGCGCCAGCCATCCGGGTCGACGCCCCCGACGAGGGGAACATGCACACGCTCGAGCTCATCGGGACCGACGCCCAGAAGGACCGATGGCTCCGCCCGCTCGTCGCGGGCGAGCTCCGCTCCGGCTTCTCGATGACCGAGCCGATGGACGGCGCCGGCTCGGACCCGAAGATGATCCGGACGACGGCCGAGCGCGACGGCGACGAGTGGGTCATCGTCGGCCACAAGTGGTGGACGACCCAGGGCAGTGAGGCCGACCTCCTCATCGTCATGGCCGTGACGGACCCCGAGGCCCACCCGTACGCCGGCTGCTCGCTGTTCCTCGTGCCGGCGGACACGCCGGGAGTGGAGGTCGTCCGCGACATCCCGCACCTCGGCGGGGGGGTCATCGGTACGAGCCACGCGGAGATCCGTTACACCGACGTGCGCGTCCCCGAGGCGAACCTGCTCGGGCAGCTCAACGAGGGGTTCGCCCACGCCCAGCAGCGCCTCGGACCCGCCCGGCTGACCCACTGTATGCGCTTCTCGGGCATGGCCGAGCGGGCCCTCGACGTCGCGAAGGCCTACCTCGCGGAGCGCCACGCCTTCGGCACGCCGCTCGCCGAGAAGCAGGCGCTGCGCTACGCGGTCGCCGACGCCGAGACGCGCCTCCACGCCGCCCGGACGATGGTGCGCCACGCCGCCGGCCAGGTGGCCGCGGGCGACGAGGCCCGGGTCCCCGTCGCGATGGCGAAGGTGTTCACCGCGGACGTCGTCCAGGACGTGGTCGACACCGCGGTCCAGTGCTGCGGCGGGAACGGCATCGGGAAGGACCTGCCGCTGGCCGACTTCTACGAGACGGTCCGGCAGTTCCGCGTCATCGACGGGTCGGACGAGGTCCACAAGCGGGTCATCGCCCGCGAGGCGTTCGCCGACGTCGACCCGAGCGAGATCGAGGCCGTCACGCGGTACGCGGCGTGAGGAACGTCGCCGTTCACGACTCGACGCCGACCAGCACCGGCAGGTCACGGAGGCTCGCCAGCCGGTACTCAACCGCGGGGCCGTCCGCCGCCCCGAACGCGGCGGTGTGGATGCCGAGCCGGGCGGCGCCCGCCATGTCGTGGCGGTAGCGGTCGCCGACCATGAGGGCCCGGTCGGGCGCGACGCCGGCCGCCTCGAGCGCCGCCTCGAATATCGCAGGGTCGGGCTTCGTCCGGCCGACGTCCTCCGAGGTCGTGACCGCGTCGAAGGCGTCGAGCACGCCCAGCCGACCGAGGATGAACCGCCCCTCGGCCGCGTCGATGTCGCTGACCACGCCCTGGTGCAGGCCGGCCGCGGCCAGGCGCTCGATGGTCTCGGCGGCCCCCTCGGTGGCTCGCAGGTGCGACCCGACGGTCTCCCAGAACGGGTCCTCCCACGCTGCTCGGGGGACCGGCTCCCCGACACAGGCCGCGACAGCCCGTGCGTACGCCTCCCGGGCCGGCCGGAACGCGGTCCCGTCGCGCTCGCGGAAGTAGTCGCCGACGGCCTGCCGCCAGGTCGCGATGACGTCCTCGACGGGGCCTAGCCCGTAGGCCTCGGCCAGCCAGGCCGCGAACGCCCGGTGGCCCGCTCGGACCGACCCGAGGTCGAGGATGACGCCGCCGACGTCCCAGAGGACCGCCTCGACGTGGTCCACCGACGACCCGGGCCCCTCGGTGGCGTCCCGACGAGGTTGGTCGTCCGCCATACCGACGCCTCGTCGACGCGACCCATAAGCGCCCCCACCAGCCCCCGGTCCAGGCTTAAGCGTCCCCGCCGTGAATCCGGGCTCGATGCTCCCCCGAGACGGCACGACACGGAGGGTCCCCCGGTGACCACCGACCAGTTCAGCGTCGCCGACCGGACGGCCATCGTCACCGGCGGGTCGAGCGGCATCGGTCGATGCGTCGCCGAACAGTTCGCCGCCGACGGGGCCGCGGTGGCCATCTGCTCCCGGGAACAGGCCCGGGTCGACCCGGTGGCCGAGGTCATCGAGGCGGCCGGGGGGCGCGCACTCGCCATCGAGTGCGACGTCCGGGACCCCGACGCCGTCCAGGGCCTGGTCGACGCGACCGTTGCCGAGTTCGGCGGGCTCGACGCCCTGGTCAACAACGCCGGCGCGAGCTTCATGGCGAGCTTCGAGGACCTCAGCGAGAACGCCTGGAAGACCATCGTCGACATCAACCTCCACGGGACGTTCCACGGCTGCCAGGCGGCCGGTGCGCACATGCGCGAACACGACGGGGGCGTCATCGTGAACGTGGCCAGCATCGCGGGGCAGTTCGGGGCGGCGTACATGAGCCACTACGGGGCCGCCAAGGCGGCGGTCATCAACCTCACGCGCACGCTCGCCTACGAGTGGGCCGGCGACGACGTCCGGGTCAACGGCGTGGCGCCCGGCTTCGTGGCGACCCCCGGGGTGGCCAGCCAGATGGGGGTGACGGCCGACGACATCGACCGTTCGGCCGTCGACCGGCGCGTCGGGACGTCCGAGGAGATCGCCGACCTGGTCCAGTTCCTCGTGAGCCCGGCGTCCTCGTACCTCGTCGGCGAGACGGTGGCCGCGGCTGGCGTCCCGCGGCTGGAGCACGCGCCCGACCGATGACCCGCGACGCCTTCCTCCCCGTGGCGGCCCAGCCCCGGCTGGCGGACTACGTCGACCTCGCCCGGCGGGCCGAGGCCCTTGGCTACGAGCGGGTCTGGCTCCCGGAGACCTGGGGCCGCGACGCGGTCACCGTCCTGGCGGCGGTGGCGGCGGGAACGGAGACCGTCGGCCTCGGCACGAGCGTCCTGCCGGTCTACACGCGCTCGCCCGCGCTCCTGGGTCAGACGGCGGCCGCGCTCCAGGAGTTGAGCGACGGTCGCTTCCGGCTCGGCGTCGGCCCCAGCGGCCCGGCCCTCGTGGAGGGCTGGCACGGCGTGCCGTTCGAACGGCCGCTCCGGCGCACCCGCGAGACCGTGGAGGTCGTCAAGGCGGTCTGCTCCGGCGAGGTGGTCGACTACGCCGGCGAGGTGTTCCAGCTGGCCGGCTTCCGACTCCGGAGCCCGGCGCCGGACCCGCCGCCGGCGGTCGACGCCGCCGGGATGGGGCCGAAGGCGGTGGAGCTCGCCGGCCGGTTCGCGGACGGCTGGCACGGGCTCATGCTGACCCGCGACGGCCTCCGCGAGCGCCTCGACGACTTCCGCCGGGGGGTCGACCTCGGCGACGGCCGACGGGCCGACCGCCGGGTCACCATCGCCGTCCCGTGCTGCGCGCTCGACGACGGGGCGCGGGCCCGCGCGCTCGCCAGACAGCACCTCGCCTTCTACGTCGGGGCGATGGGGACGTTCTACCGCGACTCGTTGGCACGCCAGGGGTGGGCGGCCGAGGCCCACGAGGTGGCCGCGCGGTGGGGTTCGGGCGACCCCGAGGCGGCGATGGCGGCCATCCCCGACGAGCTTCTGGACGCGCTCGGCGGGGTCGGGACCCCCGAGCAGGCGCGGGCGGGGCTCGAGCGCTTCGAGGCCATCGAGGGGGTGGACGCCGTCAACGTCTCGTTCCCACGCGGCGCGACGGGCCAGGAGCTGGTTCGGACGATGGAGGCCCTCGCCCCGTGACGCCGCCGGTCCGCGTCGACCACGTCGGCATCGCGGTCCACGACGTCCGGGAAAGCGAGCCGCTCCTCGAGCTCCTCGGGGCCCGGAAGCTCGTCCACGAGCGCGACGAGGACCAGGGCTTCACCTGGGCCTACTACGCCCTCGGCGGCGCCTCGCGGCTCGAGCTCATCGAGCCCATCGCGGGCCGCGAGTCGTTCCTCACGGCCTTCCTCGACGCCCGCGGCCCCGGCCTGCACCACGTCACCCTCGAGGTGGCGTCCCTCGACGCGACGGTGACGTCGCTCGAGGCGGCCGGGGTCCGGGTGGTCGACGAGGCGGCGCGAGAGGGCTACCGCGAGGCCTTCGTCCCGCCCGGCGAGGCCGCCGGCGTGCTCTTCCAGCTCATCGAGTACGACGCGGGTTTCGGGGCCGACCACGGCGACGCGGTCTTCATCGGCGGCGAGCCGCTACGCTGACGGTCGAGCGAACGGGTCGTCGAGCGTGGTTCGCCCCCGTCAGGCGAACGTCTTCGAGACCTCATCGTCTTCCTCGACCGCCGTGAGCTTCTCGTGGGCGGCGCGGAAGTCGGCCATCGTCACGAGCGAGCGGTCGTCGCGGATGGCGTTCATGCCGGCCTCGGTGCAGATGGCCTTGATGTCCGCGCCCGACGCCTCCTCCGTCTCGGCGGCGAGGCGCTCGAAGTCGACGTCGTCGTCGACGTTCATCCGGCGGGTGTGGATCTCGAAGATGACGCGCCGGCCCTCCTCGTCCGGCTTCGGCACCTCGATGAGGCGGTCGAACCGGCCGGGCCGGAGGATGGCCTCGTCGAGCATGTCGAACCGGTTGGTGGCGGCGATGAGCCGGATGTTCCCGCGCTCCTCGAAGCCGTCCATGTTGCTGAGCAGCTGCATCATCGTCCGCTGGACCTCGGCGTCGCCCGAGGTCTTCGAGTCGGTACGCTTCGAGGCGATGGCGTCCACCTCGTCGATGAAGATGATGGCGGGCTCGCGGTCCTCGGCCAGCTGGAACAGGTCGCGCACGAGGCGGGCGCCCTCGCCGATGAACTTGTGGACCAGCTCGGAGCCGGCCATCTTGATGAACGTCGCGTCCGTCTGGTTGGCGACGGCCTTCGCCAGCATCGTCTTGCCCGTGCCGGGCGGCCCGTGGAGCAGCACGCCGGCCGGCGGGTCGATGCCGACGGCGGCGAACATCTCCGGCTTCTCGAGCGGGATCTCGACGGCCTCGCGGACGTCGCGGATCTGCTCCTCGAGCCCGCCGATGTCTTCGTAGGAGACGTCCGGGCTCTCCTCGACCTGCATCACCCGGGCCCGCACGTCCGTCTCGTCGTCGAGGCGCCGGACGATGGAGAGCGAGTTGTTGACGGCGACGCGCGCCCCGGGCTCGAGCTGCTCGCGGAGCTCGTCGGTGACCTCGGTGACGGCCTCCTGGTTGTTCCCGTGCTGCTTGATGATGACCCCGTCGTCGGAGATCTCCTCGACGGTCGCGACGAACAGCGGCGACTGCTTGAGCTTCTGGTTCTCGTGGGTCAGCCGCTCGAGCTTCTGCTGGTACTTGTTGTTCTCCGCGTTGGCGTCGAGGAGCCGATCGCGCATCTCCTCGTTCTGGTCCTGGAGCACGTCGAGGCGTTCCTTGAGGGCCTCGATCTTCTCCTGGACCGAAGCTTCCCGGTCGTACGGGAGGTCGACGTCATCGACGGCGTCGGTCATTGCTCCGGGATAAGCGGCTGGTTCATAAGAGGCTTCGGGACGTTCGCCTGACAGGTCCCGTCGGGCGAATCGGTCGCGGGGGGATGCTTGTTGGTAATATTCCAAGATAGATAATATTATTAAGGAGTATTCGTTATCACCGAACGAATGTCCACGACCGACGCCGCCGGCCGTCCCGACGAGGAGGCCATCCGCGCGCTGCCACCGAGCGCCAAGCTGGTCGTGAAGGTGCTCGAGTACAACGGGACGCTGACCCAGCGCGAGCTCGCGGCCGAGACGATGCTCCCCCCACGCACGGTCCGGTACGCCCTCTCGCGGCTCGAGGAGGTCGGGGCGGTCGAATCGCGGTTCTCGTTCGCCGACGCGCGAAAGCGGCGCTACACGCTGCTGCTCGACTGACCGCGACGGTCACCCCGCCGGGGCCTTCACCTCCGCCTCGCTCTCCGAACGGCTTTAGGGCGGCCCGCGCAACCGACCCGCCATGACGCGGGTGCTCCACACGGGCGACACCCACATCGGCTATCGCCAGTACCACTCGCCCGAGCGGCGCGCCGACTTCCTCGCCGCGTTCCGGCAGGTCGTGGCCGACGCCATCGCCGACGACGTCAACGCAGTCGTCCACGCCGGCGACCTCTTCCACGACCGCCGCCCCGCGCTCGCGGACATCCACGGGACCATCGAGGTGCTCCGGGAGCTCGCCGCGGCCGACGTGCCGCTGTACGCCGTGGTCGGGAACCACGAGCGGACCCGGGGCGACCAGTGGCTCGACCTGTTCGAGACGCTCGGCCTCGCGACCCGGCTCGGTCGGACGCCCCGCGTCGTGGGGAACGTCGCCCTCTACGGGCTCGACTTCGTCCCCCGCTCGCGTCGGGCGGCCCTCGAGTACGACTTCGCCCCCCACGACGCCGACCACGCCGCGCTCGTCTCGCACGGCCTGTTCGAGCCCTTCGCGCACGCCGACTGGGACACCGAGGCCCTCCTCGAGGCGGCGACCGTCGACTTCGACGCGATGCTCCTCGGCGACAACCACCAGCCCGGCGTCGAGACCGTCGGCGACACCTGGGTCACCTACTGCGGCTCGACCGAGCGCACCGACGCGTCCGAGCGCGACGACCGCGGCTACAACCTCGTGACGTTCGACGACGAGGTGACCATCGCCCGGCGCGGTCTCGAGACCCGGCCGTTCGTGACCGTCGACCTGTCGCTCGCGCCCGGCGAGGGCCCCGACCGGGTCCGCGAGCGCCTCCGGGAGGAGCCGCTCGAGGACGCCGTCGTCGTGGTCGGTCTCTCCGGGGCCGGCGAGCCCGTCTCGCCGGCCGAGGTGGAGACGTTCGCCGTCGAGCGGGGGGCGCTCGTTGCCCGGGTCACCGACCGGCGCGAGTACGAGGCCGCCGACGTGGCGGCCGTCCGCTTCGCGGACCCGGACGAGGCCGTCCGCGAGCGGCTCCGCGAGCTCGGCCTCTCGGACGCCGCGCTGGCCATCGACGAGGTGGTCCGCGACGACGCCGTCGCGAAGACGACCGTCCGCGACCGGGTCGAGGGCCACGTCCGGACCCTGCTCGACGAGGACCCGGCCGCGTTCGAGCCGGCGACCCCGGTCGGGCCGACCCCGGAGACGCTCGCCGACGCCCTGGCCGAGGAATCCGAGGCGGCTGAAGCGGCCGGGAGGGCCGTCGAGGCAGATTCGGCCGACGAGCCAGACGTGGAGGAGGTGGAGGCGGCGGTCGAAGCGGCTTCGGACGATGGGTCGACCACGGGTCGAGCGACTGGCGACGACGAATCTGCTGGCGACCCGGAATCGGGGAGCGAACCGCCGGCGAACGAGGAGCCGGCGAGCGAGGACCCGCCGGCCGAGACTGCACCGGCAACCGCGGAAGACGGAGCGACCGCTCCACCTGCCCAGACCGAGGACTCGGCCGAGGCCGACGCGGCCGCCGAGGACGACGCGCAGGTCACGATGGAGGACTACCTGTGAGGCTCCCCCTGGTGCCGGTGAGCGGGCCGTGACCGGGACGCGGCGGGGGCCGGTCCAGGACCGGTGCCCATGAGGGTCACCCGGGTCCGGCTGTCGAACTTCACGTGCTACGCGTCGGCCGACGTCTCGCTCGGGCGCGGGGTCACGGTCATCCACGGCCCCAACGGCGCCGGCAAGTCGTCGCTCCTCGAGGCGGTCTTCTTCGCCCTCTACGGCGCCCGGGCCCTCGACGCCACCCTCGACGACCTCGTCACCCGGGGCGCCGAGGACGCCGAGGTCGAGGTGCACTTCGTCCACGCGGGCGGCGAGTACGCCATCGAGCGTCGCATCCGGGCGACGGGCGAGCGGGCCCAGACCGCGTCGTGCGTGCTCGAGACGCCCGAAGACGTCGTCGAGGGGGCGACGGACGTCCGGGAGGCGGTCGTCTCGCTGCTCCGGATGGACGCCGAGGCGTTCGTCAACTGCGCCTACGTCAGGCAGGGCGAGGTGAACAAGCTCGTCAACGCCACGCCGACCGAGCGGCAGTCGATGCTCGACGAGCTGCTCCAGCTCGGGACCCTCGAGCGGTACCGCGAGCGCGCCGCCAGCGCCCGGCTCGGGGTGGCCGACGTGGCGGCCGAGTCCCGCGGCCGGCACGCCCAGGTCGTCTCGCAGATCGAGGAGAAGGAGGCGGCCGACCTCCACGAGCGGCGGAACCAGCTCGGGACCGAGCTGGCGAGCGTGGCGGCTGACCTCGAGCGGTTCGAGGCCAATCGCGAGGCCGCGCAGGAGACCCTCGAGACGGCCCGGGGCGTGCTGGCGGACCACGAGGCGAACACGGCCGCGCTCGAGTCGCTGGCGGCCGAGGTCGAGTCGCTGAGCGAGGCCATCGCCGAGACGGAACGCGAACGCGAGCGGCTGGCCGAGCGCGTGGCCGACCGCCGCGAGCGGGCCGCATCGCTGGCCGACGAGCGCGACGAGCTGGCGGCGGCGGCCGACCTCGACGCCGTCGACGACGACGCGGTCGAGGCCGCCCTCGTCGACCGGCAGGCGGCGCTGGAGGCCCTCGACGAGCGGCGGCAGGCGCTGGAGATCGAGCGGACGGAGACGCGCGGCACAAGAACGGCCGCCCGCGAGCGGGCCGAGGAGCTGGCCGCGGAGGCCGAGGCGGCCCGCGAGACCGCGGCCGAGCTGGACGAGGCGGTCGCGTCGGCCGAGACGGCGCTCGAGGAACGCCGGACGAAGCTGGTCGAGCTCGAGGCCGCCATCGAGGATACCGAGGCCCGCTTCGAGGACGCGCCGGTCGAGCCGGGCGGCGCCGAAGACCACCGGGCGTCCCTCGTCGAGCGCCGCGAAGGGCTCCGCGAGGAGCGGGGCGACCGGCAGGCGGCGCTGGAGACGACCCGCCACCAGGTCGAGCACGCCGAGGGGCTGCTCGAGGCGGGTCGGTGTCCGGAGTGCGGGCAGACGGTCGAGGGCTCGCCCCACGTGGACTCCCTCGACGAGGTCCGCGAGCGCCTGGCGGAGGAGACGGCCGCGCTCGAGGCCGTCGAGGACCGGCTGACCGAGCTGGCGGCGGCCATCGAGCGGGCCGACGAGCTGGTCGCGGCGGAGCGCGAGGCCGACCGGCTCGCCGCCGAGCGGGCGTCGCTGGAGCAGCTCCTCGCCGAGCGCGAGGCAGCCATCGAGGGACAGCGCGAGCGGGCGGCCGAGGCCCGTGAGCGGGCCGAGGCGCTCGACGTCCGGGCCGCGGCCGAGCGGGAGACGGCGACGGCGGCGACGGCCGAGCTGGAGTCCCTCGAGGACTCGCTCGAGGCCGTGGCGACGGAGCGCGACGCCGCCGCCTCGACGGTGGAGACGCTCGAGGGCGTGGCCGAGCGGCTCGAGCAGCTGTCGGCCCTCGAGGTGGCCGTGGAGCGGCTCGTCGAGCGGCGGGCGCTGCTGGCCGAGCGGAACGACGAGCGACGCGAGACGCTCGCCGAGAAGCGCGAGCGGCGGGAGGAGCTCGAGGCCGCGGTGGACGAGGCGACCGTGGCCGAGGCCCGCGAGAACGAGTCCCGGGCCGAAGCCTACCTCGAGCGGGTCGAGCCGAAGCTCGAGGGGCTCCGGGAGCGCCGCGACGGGCTGCAGGGCGACATCGGCGCGGTCGAGAACGAGCTCGAGGCGCTGGAGTCGCTCCGCGAGCGCCGTGGGACGCTGGCGGCGTCGCTCGAGCGCCTCGAGTCGCTCCACGCCGAGGCCGAATCGCTCGAGGCCACCTACGGCGACCTCCGGGCCGAGCTCCGCCGGCAGAACATCGCCAGCCTCGAGCGGCTCCTCAACGAGACGTTCGAGCTCGTCTACCAGAACGACGCGTACGCGCGCATCGAGCTCGACCACGACTACGGGCTCACCGTCTACCAGAAGGACGGCGAGCCGCTGGCCCCGGAGCAGCTCTCGGGCGGCGAGCGGGCGCTCTTCAACCTGAGCCTCCGGACGGCCATCTACCGGCTGCTCTCCGAGGGCATCGAGGGCGCGGCGCCCATGCCGCCGCTCATCCTCGACGAGCCGACCGTGTTCCTGGACGCGGGCCACGTCGCCCAGCTGGTCGAGCTGGTGGGCTCGATGCGGGAGCTGGGCGTCGAACAGATCGTCGTCGTCAGCCACGACGAGGAGCTCATCGGCGCGGCCGACGAGCTCCTGACCGTGCACAAGGACGCGACCACGAACCGGTCGTCGGTCGAGCGGGGGGCTCAGCCCGAGGCGCTCGCCGACTGAAGCGCCCGGACGACGGCCGCCGCCTCGTCGGTCAGCCGGTAGCCGGCCTCGCCGTCGACGGACGCGCGGGTCACCAGCCCGGCGGCCCGAAGCTCGTTCACCAGCCCGTTGAGGTCGGACTCGCAGTAGGACCCGGCGTCGAGCACCGCCCGGGCCGAGAGGCCGTCGGCCGCCTCGAGGGCGACGAGGAGCCCGAGCGCCCGCTCGTCGTGGACCGCCGTCACCAGCGTTCGAACCGTCTCCGGGACCGCCTCCGCCGCCGTCGCCAGCGGCGAGCGGTCCTCGACGGTCGAGAGCGCGGCCGTCGGCAGGCGCCGGCGCTCACCCGTCGCCGCGTCGCGGACGAGGCAGGTGTCCCGCGAGCGCTCGAGGAGGAGGTATCGGTTCCCCGCGGCGTCCTGAACGGTCCGCATGGACGGGTCTCCGCCGTCGGCGCGGTAATCGCTTGCGGCCTCGATGCGCTCCGTCCGTGGCTCGCGCTGGCCCGCTCCGTCTGGCCGGGGTTCGAGGCGGCGTCAGGCCGCGTCGTCGAGCCGGATGGGGGACCGGGACTCGATCCACGCGAGCGGGTTGCCCGCGTCGTAGAGGACCACCCCGTCGTCGGTCTCGTAGGCCTCCACGGCGTCGTCGTCCGCCGTCTGCACCACGTGCGACACGTCGCCATCTCGGGGGGCTTGGTCCTCCGACATGCTTCGTGGTAGCGAGGAACACGATATATGCTTTCCGCCCGTCGTCACCGGCTGCACACGGGGCGGCGACCGACCGGTACCGACGTACCACCGGTCCGTTCCTCGTCGAGGATTCCGGGCGGCATTGAAGCCCCTACCCGCGGGTATTTTATCCCCTGCCGCTTACGCCCGCCCATGCGCCAATCGGGACTCCGTGACTTCGGGGACGAGCGCCCCGCCGCGGAGGCCCGGGCGGTCGCCGGCGACGGCCAGGGGCAGGCCCAGGCCGTGGTCGACCCCGGCGAGCGCCGCTACCCCGACCCCGACGGCGAGCTCGAGCTGGCCGTCACCCAGGTCGACTACACCCTCGACGGGTCGGGTCGCGACGAGCGACCCGTGCTCCACGTGTTCGGTCGGACCGTCGACGGCGTCGCCGAGCACGTCCGGGTCCACGGCTTCCGGCCGTACTTCTACGCCCCGACCGAGACGCTGACCGACGAGCTCCTCTCGCAGGCCGCCATCCTCGACACGGAACCGGGTTACACCTCCATCCGCGGCGAGGCGCTGACCCGGCTCTACGCGCGGACCCCCCGCGACGTCGGCGAGGTCCGGGACCGGTTCGACCACTACGAGGCGGACATCCTGTTCCCGAACCGCCTGCTCATCGACAAGGGCATCACGAGCGGCGTGCGCGTGCCCGTCCGGCGGGCGGCCGACGGTGCCCTCGACGTCCCGCACGACGAGCTCGAGGCGGTCGAGGTGACCGCCACCCGGCGGGTGAACACGTTCGACCTCGAGGTCGACGACCGCTCGGGCTTCCCCGAGGACGGCGAGGAGCCCATCCTCTGCCTGACGAGCCACGACTCGACCCGCGACGAGTACGTCGTCTGGCACTTCGTCGCGCCCGACGGCGATGGCGAGACCCCGGACGCCCTCGCCGACCACGAGCTCCTCGACGCGTCGGCGACGGTCGAGGTGCGGAACTTCACGAGCGAGGCGGCCATGCTCGAGGCGTTCCTGGACTACCTCGACGAGACCGACCCCGACGTCCTGACGGGCTGGAACTTCGCGGACTTCGACGCGCCCTACCTCCTCGACCGGCTGGGCCGCCTCGACGGCCGCTCCGACCACGACCTCGACCCGAACCGCCTCTCCCGGGTGAACGAGGTCTGGCGCTCGGACTGGCAGGGGCCGAACGTGAAGGGCCGGGTGGTCTTCGACCTGCTCTACGCCTACAAGCGGACCCAGTTCTCCGAGCTCGACTCCTACCGGCTCGACGCCGTCGGCGAGGTCGAGCTCGGGGTGGGCAAGGAGCGCTACGCCGGCGACATCGGCGACCTCTGGGAGCGCGAGCCGACCCGGCTGCTCGAGTACAACCTCCGCGACGTCGAGCTCTGCGTCGAGATCGACCGGAAGCAGGGCATCGTCGCGTTCTGGGAGGAGGTCGCCTCGTTCGTCGGCTGCAAGCTCGAGGACGCGACGACCCCCGGGGACGCGGTCGACATGTACGTGCTGCACAAGGCGTCGGGCAAGTTCGCCCTGCCGTCGAAGGGCAGCCAGCCGGGCGAGGAGTTCGAGGGCGGCGCGGTGTTCGACCCCATCACGGGCGTGCGCGAGATGGTGGCGGTGCTCGACCTGGCCAGCCTCTACCCGATGGCGATGGTGACGATGAACGCCTCGCCGGAGACCAAGGTGGACGAGGACTACGCGGGCGAGACCTACGTCGCGCCCAACGGCCAGCGCTACCGCGTCGAGCCGGACGGCATCATGCGCGAGATGGTCGCCGAGCTCCTCGCCGAGCGGACGCAGAAGAAGGCCCGGCGCGACGAGCACGATCCGGGGACCGAGGCCTACGCCCGGTTCGATCGCCAGCAGGCGGCGGTGAAGGTCATCATGAATTCTCTCTATGGTGTTTCGGGGTGGGAACGTTTCAGATTATACGATAGAGAGAACGCAGCAGCTGTCACGTCTACCGGTCGAGAAGTAATAAAATTCACAGAGAAAACAGTTAATAAACTTAACAAAGAAGTGATATATGGGGACACCGATTCGGTCATGCTCGAACTGGGCGGCGAGGTCTCGATGGACGAGGCTATCGAGCAGGCCTTCGAGATCGAGTCCCACATCAACGGCCGGTACGACGCGTTCGCGCTCGAGGTGCTCAACGCGCGCGAGCACCGGTTCCACATCGAGTTCGAGAAGCTCTACCGGCGGTTCTTCCAGGCGGGCAAGAAGAAGCGCTACGCCGGCCACCTCATCTGGAAGGAGGGCAAGGACGTCGACGAGATCGACATCACCGGCTTCGAGTACAAGCGCTCGGACATCGCGCCGGTGACCAAGCGGGTCCAGCAGGGGGTCATCGAGATGATCGTCCGCGGGGAGTCCATCGAGACCGTCACCGACTACGTCCACGAGGTCATCGAGGAGTTCGAGCGCGGGGACCTCGACCTCGACGACATCGGCATCCCCTCGGGCATCGGCAAACGACTCGACGAGTACGATACGGATACGGCTCACGTGCGGGGGGCCAAGTACGCCAACCTCCTCCTGGGGACCAACTTCCAGCGCGGGAGCAAGCCGAAGCGGCTCTACCTCGCCAAGGTCCACCCGTCGTTCTACCAGCACGTCGAGGCCGAGCGGGGACTCGACCCCCAGCGCGACCCGCTCTACCTGGAGTTCAAGCAGACGGTCGACTCGGGCGACGGGGTCATCTGCTTCGAGTACGCCGACCAGGTCCCCGACGCGTTCCAGGTCGACTGGGACAAGATGCTCGAGAAGACGCTCCGGGGCCCCATCGCGCGGGTGCTGGAGGCCCTCGACGTCTCCTGGGAGGAGGTCCGGACCGGCCAGGAGCAGACGGGCCTCGAGTCCTTCATGTGAGCCGGGTCGAGTCCTTCATGTGAGCGGGGGCCCCCGGCCCGGTACGTTCTCGAATCGGTAACAATCGTTACGGGGAGACCAACCGGAACGTCCCTGATGCGAAGCTATTAACCCCTCTCTCGCTTTAGGTCAACCGAAAAGTAATCCATGGCGACACTCATCATCGAGGACCTGCACGCGTCGGTCGCCGAGGACGGCGAAGCCATCCTCGACGGCGTCTCGCTCGAGGTCTCCTCGGGCGAGATCCACGCGCTGATGGGTCCCAACGGCAGCGGCAAGTCGACCACCGCCAAGATCATCGCGGGCCACCCCGCCTACGAGGTCACCGGGGGCTCCGTCACGCTCGAACTGGACGAGGACGACTTCGACGACCTGGACGCCATCCCCGAGGACCGCCGGTCGTGGGACGTCCTCTCGCTCGAGCCCAACGAGCGCGCGGCGCTCGGCATCTACCTGGGCTTCCAGTACCCGGTCGAGATCGAGGGGGTCACGATGACCAACTTCCTGCGGACCGCGCTCAACGCGAAGCTCGAGGAGCGCGACGAGCTCCTCTTCGGCACGGACGACGAGGACGCGGCCGAGGAGGAGGACTCGGCCGGCTACGAGTCCAGCCCGATGGCCGGCCCGGTGGACGACGGCGCCATCGGCGTCGCCGAGTTCCAGCAGCTCCTGTCCGAGAAGATGGCGCTGCTCGACATGGACCCGAAGTTCATGCAGCGCTACCTCAACGCGGGCTTCTCCGGCGGCGAGAAGAAGCAGAACGAGGTCCTCCAGGCGGCCATCCTCGAGCCGGCCATCGCCGTGCTCGACGAGATCGACTCCGGCCTGGACATCGACCGGCTCCAGGACGTCGCGAAGGGCATCAACGAGCTCCGCGACGAGCAGGGCACCGGCGTCCTCCAGATCACCCACTACCAGCGCATCCTCGACTACGTC
>Ga0102944_1000749_pt1 | contig 23634 bp, 15 predicted proteins | sample SalPonD_shore_MG_FD_78172 | JGI IMG/M metagenome (GOLD analysis project Ga0102944, IMG submission 78172) | Salt pond soil microbial communities from South San Francisco under conditions of wetland restoration - Salt Pond MetaG... | ecosystem: Environmental > Aquatic > Marine > Intertidal zone >...
GGTCGGCTCGCGGCATGCCCTGGCGCCGGAAGCGCTCCTGGATGCGGTGTCCGGGAATGTGGATACCTTTTTGGCCGGACGGCCCCGGTCCGATGATTTTACTCTCATGGCCATCCGGCGGGCAGGATGATTCACTTCCGATGCAAATCGTAACAATTCAACACCGAAAAACACTGAATTATACTGAAAAGAAACTGATAAATGAAACCACTGCCTGTCCCGATTCGTCGGGAAATTATACCAATGAACACGAATTAAAAGATCAGAAAAGAGTTAAGGGAAAAGGGGAAAGAGTTTCGAGTTCAAAGTTCAATGTTTACGGTTGGTTATTGACATTGGATTAGCTCTCATTAATGGTCATTGGCTCGTCCGACTTCGCCGGACTCGCGTCATTCATTCGCTCCGCTCACGTCATTGATAGTCAATAATTACAATCGGGGCAGATGCGGACCAGTTGGGGGTTGGGAAGGGACCAGTCTCCGGACTCCATTGACCGTTGACTATCCAGAATGCGCTCACCTGCAGTGCTCTGTTATACGTTTTACACTCAGTTCTTTGTCCGTATCCCCTATACGGTATACCTTAGACTTTCTTGGGCATCTGCACAGGTGTGTTCATTCCCTATATGGGTGATTCAGTCGAAAACATGAACACTGAACAGGCATCCAGATCTGAAAAGACCTCTCGTATTTTCGAACAGGTATATACCTTTTTAATGTCTTGTCCTGTCGGGACCTCCGGGAAGGCCGGAGTACCATAGACTCCAAACCGGCGGCAGTGTCGTAGTAAGAGCGGATTACCGGCACAGGCGTCTTAAAAATATTATCTACATCTTTCGCAGCGGCGAAGGCTACGTTCTTTTTTTTTATTAATTTTTGCCGATTGGCGATCCCAATATGCTATTCGCTTTGTTCTTTTCGGTGTTGTTCAGTGTTTCATTCTATAGTTCTTTTTTCTGTGGCTGTTCCAATTCTGTGGCCCTATTCTCTATCCACGGAAATGGAACTCCACAGAAATCTTCTGAAAAGTCACTCTTTTTCCGCGTGTATCCCCGTCAAAGGGCCTATGACCGGCGTGTGCCATTGAGGTGCACGGGCGGGGGCTGTTCTCCGTTTTCCGTGTTCCGTTCTTGGTTTTTTGTCGGCCACACAACTATGGTCCGGAGCTTATTGTACGAACCTGTCAAATTTGATTTCACCCAACAAGTGCTTCTGCCGTCTGCCGTTTGCCTTCTGCCTTTTAATTCGTGCTAATTAGTGTAATTCGTGGTTGCTTTGTTAGCCTCTTTTTTTTCTTCCTTGCCTTAATCTCTGATGTTTTACCGCGCGGGTACCAGCTGCAGGCCGTACAAATCCAGGATAGACTGCGGCTCGCGGCCGGCATCCGGGAGTTTGGCGGCCAGTTTGTGATGCCCGGCCTTTAAAGAAAGTGTCCCGTCGATGGAGACCCCGTTCGCCCCGATCGTGCCGGACACCGTTTCCTCGTCATCCACCGCAATTTCCACCTGCTGACCGGTCGATTGAGATGAAGGGACTTTGCCATCTACCTGCACCTGATAGTTATTCGCTTCGGGCAGCGTGAATTCCCAGACCACCAGGTTATCGGAGGTCCCCCAGTTGCCGATAAACATCCGGCCGTTACTGGCCATGGGTTTAGCGCGCTGCCGGTAGCCGGTCACCTCGATCTCGGCGTAATAGGCCGGCAGGTCCACCACGCCGGCGGCGTTCGGTTGAATGGTGAGCGGCTCCACCCGGGGGGCGCCTTCCAGCGTGACGACCACTACCGAATCAATAGGCTGAGGCGCCTCCTCCGGCAGGGCGATAACCGGCGTGTGCTCCGGGCCCGTGTAGTCGACCGAAAGAGACTGGCTTTCCCGGCCCAGCAGATGGGCTTCCCGCACCCGGGTTTTTAGGCCCGGCAGCGCCAGTTGTTTCTTCGCCGGCCATTCGAACACGTGCAGAAACAGCGTGTTCTCCCGCCGGGTCACCCGGCCGAAGAAGGGGATCATCCCGGCGAACGGGCTGGCCTGGGTGCGGTAAATGGAGGGACCGTACTCCTGCATCCAGGGAGAAACCTCACCCAGGATGCGGGTGGCATCCATGGGGAAATTCCCGTATCTGTTCGGGCCCACATTCAGCAGGTAGTTGCCGCCCTTGCTGGCGATATCCGTGAGTTTATGGATGACCTCCGGCGCTTCCTTCCAGTTGTCGTCATTTTTATTATATCCCCAGTGATCGTTCAGGGTCATGCAGACCTCGAAGTCGTGTTCGGACTGGCCGCCGGGAATGCGTTGTTCCGGGGTGCCGTAATCCGCCGGGAGGCCCAGCCGGTTATTCACAATGCACTCCGGCTGCAGCTCCCGCACCAGGTCGATAATTTCCTGGGCGTGAATCAGCTTGGCGATATCGTATCCATGGAAAGAACCACCGCTGTCGAACCACAGGATGCCGATGGGGCCGTAGTTGGTCAGCAGCTCCCGCACCTGTCCCTTCATATACTCCACGTATTTGTCCAGGTCGGCGTTGGGGTTCGGGTCGCCGTGAAAGCCGCCCTGGGAATATTTGGCCGGAAACTGGCGATGGTGCCAGTCCGGGATGGAATAGTAGAAACAAAACTTGATGCCCGCGTCCCGGCAGGCCGGCGCCAGTTCCTTCATGGGATCCCGGCCGAAGGGCGTGGCGTCTACAATGTTATAATCGGTGAGCGCGGTATCGTACATGGAGAACCCGTCGTGATGCTTGGAGGTGATCACCAGGTATTTCATGCCCGCATCCTTGGCCACCCGCACCCATTCTTCGGCGTCGAATTCCTCCGGATTAAATTGCTTGGCGAACTTTTCGTACTCCCGGGACGGAATGTTTGCGTTTTTCATGATCCATTCCGCGTAACTCGTCTTGCCCTTCCAGGCCCCGGCCGGCACCGAATAGAGTCCCCAGTGAATAAACATGCCGAATTTCGCCTCCCGCCACCAGCGCATCCGCTCGTCACCGGAGATATCACCGGGAGCGGCTCCCGGAGCGGGTCCCGATGCCCCGAACACCTGCCAGGGCTGCAGCACGCTGACCGAGGTGGTCAGAGCCAGATTCCGCAGAAAATGCCGTCTCGAAAGATTGCGCGCACTTCCGAATATACCTGTATTGTCCATAGAGAGCCGTCCTTTCCGTCTACTAAGTTTGCAGAAAACCGGTAAGATATTATTGATTAACCTGATACCGGACACAATAGTATACAAAATTACCGGGTCATTGGGAATAAAGAGATCATTGTATTTACCTGCTGCCGGCCTACAGTTCAGTGTGAACTTTCGGATGAGCGAAGAAGAGAACTCAATAAAAGAGTAAACCGTATAGTATTCATACCTTTTCCATGGAATAATTACTGTGCTACAATAAAGTTTTAAGGATGCTCAATAGAGAAACCGTACTGATATGGTATAGCACGGGATTAGGCCCTGTGTAAAAAGATTCCAGGTTTAAAATCCCTTAGTATATATAGGTTACAGTCAGCAAGAGTTAATTTCATATTGCGATATTATACAGACAACAGTAGTTTAAAGTCGGGTATACGAATTGTAAAATTGAAACCTCTTGATTCCTCTGTTACTCTCCCTTCCTGAAGCCTGCTGCGGATGATCTTGGGTGCAGTTGATATTGGATACAACTTGTGCTTTCTTGTGGAGCCGCGCACAATAGATATAAGAGATATATCTATGGTTTTATCATACCATATAATATAAGGGGGGGGATTACGGGTATGGAAGAATTCACGGTGTGCACATATCAAGAGAGCTCGGATATCAGAGAAGTAACGAGGGAAATCGCGGTTCAATCAGACTGGCTTGTTTATATTTGCGAATCGATTCAGGAAATGAAGTACGCCCTGTCGGCAAAGTCGATTCAAGCCGTCATTCTTGAAATGGTGAATACCGAGAACGAGTTACGGATTTTACAAGAGTTAAGTATGGAGTACCCCCGCTTATATACGATTGTTATGACCAACACACCCTCCGTAACAGAAGGTGTGGGTGCCTTGAAATTTGGCGCCCTGGATTATCTTTCATGCGACTCGCTGGGGTCGAATCTCCCAAAGATATTTCAAGGCATTCGAAACAAAATACGCACTCGTGGCCAATTTACCGGATCCCCGCTCAATACCTTTCAGGAGTCCGTTGGTCTGATTGGCACCTCAGCGATATTTCATCGGGTTTTACAGAAAGCAGCCACTGCGGCGCTGCAGCAGGAAACGGTCATGATTTCCGGAGAAACAGGGACGGGGAAGGGCCTACTGGCTAAGGCTATTCATGCGAATAGCCGGCGAGCGGATGGCCCATTTATAAAAGTGAATTGTTGTGCTATCCCTCAACCATTATTGGAGTCTGAGTTATTTGGGCATTTGAAGGGGGCCTATACAGGGGCGGTGTCAACACAGGACGGTTTTTTTCAGGCCGCCAGGGGCGGCACTCTCTTTTTGGACGAAATCGGTAACACCAGTCTGGCCATGCAGGCTAAACTTCTGCAGGTGCTCGAGGAAAAAGAGGTTTGGAAAGTGGGATCCCGGCGGCCGGACCGGGTTGATGTGCGCATCATTGCTGCTTCAAATACACCTTTTAATCAGCTCGTCGAAGAAGGTGCCTTTCGGAAGGATTTGTACTATCGTTTAAATGTTCTTTCCCTCAGGATTCCGCCGTTAAGAGACCGTCATCAGGACATCCTTCCCTTGTGTTATTATTTTGCCCAGCGATATGCACAGGAACATCATATTGAACCCCCAATATTGCGGGATGATGTACTGGCCCATCTGCAGACTTATGACTGGCCTGGGAATGTCCGTGAGCTGGAGCATCTGGTAACCGAATTATTAATTTATGCTCCTTCTGGTGAGATTACCCTCGATCTGCTACCTGCAAGATTGCGATGCCCTGATAAGGGTAAAAAACAAAAGCCGCTCATATTAGAGGCGATGGTCCGGGACCATATTCATTCAATCTGTACACATACCAATTGGAACATCACCCAGGCGGCCTCCTTGTTGGGGCTAACCCGACCCGCCTTATACCGGAAGCTCCGGCGATACCATCTTGGAGAGTATTAATGCTTTAGTCTGCTAAGTTGTGCGTTCGCATCTGTTACAGTTTCCATAAGTTATTGTCCGGTTTCGTTACACTGACAGAAGGTGTCTCTGCTGCTTGCTAAAGGCTTTAAATGACCTGCTAAGTTGTTAACTTTAACAAACTTATCGGCACTTCAACACTCTGGGTTTCTCCCCTGGCAAAATAATTGCCAATAATATCAATGCAATTCATCAAGATTAATCCGGGTAGATTGATCCGGGCCAGAAGAACCAGGAGAGCAGACAACGGTTCACATTCAGGGATGTGTGACGAGCCAAGACCAGGTGCATGGAACGGGTAAATGTTTGTATGCCACCAAAGATAAAATGGACTCGGGAGGTAAATCATTTATTTCAGCACTCCACTGATTTCGCAGGGAGGGCTATTCTTGGGAGTGGTTTCATACAAGACATGGTCACCAGCTATCGACAAAATGGGTTGTTGTTTCTGGTGTTGGAGAATTCATATATCAGGACAACGATCCTGCCTGCCGTAGGGGGTAAAGTGGTCAGATTAACGAAAAAGCAATCCGGAACTCAATTTTTATTACAGCCGGTTCAGGAGTATAGCGAAACCCGACTCCCCTATTATGGGGCAAACTATCGACAGTATGACCCCAGTGGATTTGATGACTGTTTTCCGACGATTGGTGCTAGTTTGTGTCCGACAAAAAATCACAATGGTCAGGTTGCGGCCATCCATTTCCCCGATCACGGCGAACTCTGGGGCATCCCCTGGAATTACCACATTTCAGAAAAATCTGTCCATTTATCCGTGAGGGGAGTGCGTTTTGATTATGAATTCAGTAAAACTATCCGTTTGGAACACGAGACACTCCATATAGGCTATCAGTTGATTAATTTATCGAACTCCCCCCTTGTGTACCTCTGGTCGGCACAGCCGCTGCTGGAAATTCAAACTGGTTCTCAGATACTCTTCAATAACAAAGTGCAAAAAGTGATGCTTGACTGGACGACCGATGCGGAGAGAGGACAATCCGGAGATCGTCTGCCGTGGCCATGGTTGTCTGGCTATGGAGGCATCAATTATGCAAGGATCCCGTCTCCTGAATGCTCCTATGCTATGAAATTTTACACAGATGCGCTGGCTACGGAATATTGTGGATATATGCGGTCTGATACAGGGGAAAAATTGATGATTGAATTTGATCCAGAACAAATTCCCTATGTCGGGATCTTATTGTGGTATAACGGTGGGTCAAATGTTCCAGGGCAAGTCTCTTCTACAATCGCTCTGCAACCCAGTACGGGACGTCCGGATTCTCTGCACCAGGCCTATATTAGAAATGAGTATGCGGAGCTCAATGCATTTGGCATGAAGGAATGGTCGTTACGGATTTCATTGATATAACTTTTTAAAAAAGGAGGTGTACTTTTTGTCTGGGGAGACAAGCAAAACGACGCAGAAGAAATTTCTGATTACCCGGGGAACTGGCGGTATACAATATGCCTCCTCCAGAAGATATCGCCAGTTCCCTGCTCTCTGGTTTTGCCGTAAAACACTATGCCCGGGGACGGATAATCATAGAGGGGAAATATTATAGAACACCTGTTTTTTATCTTTGCCCATTTACCGAATAGAGGCAAGGTAATCCTGATGGTGAACCATGAGCGCTGATTCTAAAAAGGACATATCGAAGTAAAAGGAGGGAATGAAGATGACCAGGAAAAGGATATTATGCAACAGTAGTTTTGTTTTTTTGCTGGGTTGGTCAATTCTTTTTGCTTTTGAAGGAGTAGCAAATGCTGCCATTACCGGCAAGATTGCGGGCATTATTACAGATGCCGAGACCGGGGAACCGCTGCCCGGTGTCAATGTGTTGTTGGAGGGAACCCAGCAAGGGGCTGCAACCGATGAAGACGGACATTACTTTATCATCAATATTGAGCCTGGAACCTATTCGGTCCGGGCCTCGATGATTGGCTATGCTCAGGTGACCAAAACAGAGGTGCTGGTTTCAACAGACCATACCACTCCGGTGGACTTTGAACTCCAACCTGAAGCCATTGCAGGGGAAGCCATCACGATTGAAGCCGAAAGAGAAATCATTCCCATGGATGTCTCCGCAAGCCAATTAGTTTCCGAATCCGAGGAAATAGCGGCAGTTCCAACAGTTACCGACATCAACGAATATATCAATATGCAGGTTGGTATTGAAAATATGACCATTCGGGGCGGCGGGCAGGACCAGACGGAATTTATGATGGATGGCTTGATGGTAGTCGACAATCGAACGAATAGTCCCATGATGATGGTGAACCTCAGTGCCGTGAAAGAACTGAACATTATCAAAGGTGGCTTTAATGCAGAATACGGCAATGTGCGGTCAGGGCTCATTAACGTGATTACGAAAGAAGGGTCTCCCACCGCATATCATGGGTCACTTGATTTACGCCTCAGTCCGGCCCATAGAAAACATATGGGATTGTCTATCCTGGATCCGAATAATTACTACTTGCGACCGTATCTCGATCCTGCCGTTTGCTGGGAAGGGACAAATAACGGGGCGTGGGATGAAAGTATGCAGTTACAATATCCTGAGTTCAAAGGATGGAATGCCATTGCGGAAGAACGGAATGCAGATGATATCGCCGAAAATGATGTGACACCACAAGAAGCCAGAGATTTGTTCCTCTGGCGACATGGGTTACCAGGAAGTAATGCATTGATGCCTGACAATTATACAGATTTGACAGGAAGAAGCTCTCATGAGTTACAATATGGTAATAAACCGGATTGGCTTGGAGATGCAAGTTTTGGCGGGCCGGTGCCTTTCATCGGGCAAGCCCTGGGCGATTTAAGTTTTTTCGCATCGTATAGAACCAATTGGGAAACCTTTGGTCTTCCGTCAGCTAGAGACTACTACAAGGAATCGAATGGGCAGTTAAAGTTTACCTCCCGTCTCAATCCATCTATGAAATTGACAGTTGAGGGATTATACGGGGAGACCAATGCAATCGCAGGGAGCGAAAGCGGCGGTGAGGGAATACTCTACTCAAAAGGCAAAGGTATACCGGACAATAATTTATATCTACCCTGGACCCATGAACCGGTTGATATCTATCGGAATATGATTGGTCTCTCTTTTGACCATGTGTTAACTCCTAGCACATTTTACAACGTTCGAATCTCTCACGTTCGCGTTACTAATACCGACTATGGCTTTAATGAATATCGGGACAGAACGACTCTCCGATATTTTGGAAGTACACCGGTTGATGAGGTGCCGTATGGTGGCTGGTGGCTCTCTATTCCGGAAGGCGTGGGGATGATGCATCCCGCCCATATTTATGAAATGAACCTGGATAATAGTCAGGTAAACACTCTCAATGCCAAGTTTGATTTGACCAGTCAGGTGAATAGGTACAATCAAATAAAAACTGGTCTCCTCATTAATTATGATGATATCTCCTGGGATGAAGAACAAATCGCGTATGGGCAAGAACATCATAACTATCATAATGTCTGGACTCATTATCCATTACGGGCCGGTGCTTATGTTCAGGACAAACTTGAGTTTGAGGGCATGATCGCTAACTTCGGACTTCGACTGGATTATAATAACCCAAATTGTGATTGGTTTACCGTGGATCGGTATTCCAAATATTTCCGCAAGGAATATAAGGACGAGTTCACCCAGGTGACACCTCAGGAACGTGCAAAAGGTCACCTGAAAATTAGCCCGCGCTTAGGGATATCCCATCCCATATCTACCAATACGAAACTCTATTTCAATTATGGTCACTTCTATTCCATGGCGCCAACTGCTGATATGTACCACATTGATTACGGACAACCCGGCCGGCTGGGAGGAATTGAGTTTATCGGGAATCCCTCTGCGGAATTGCCCAAAACTGTCGCGTATGAGTTAGGCCTCGATTACAATGTGGCTGATCTGTTCCTGCTGCATTTAGCGGGTTACTACAAGGACGTGACCGATCAAACAGGCACGATATCCTATCAAGATTTTGATGGGTTGGTTAATTACGGCACAGTTGAAAATAACAATTATGAAGATATACGAGGCTTTGAATTAAGAATTGATAAGCGCTGGGGAAAATGGATTACCGGGTGGGTCAATTATAACTATATGGTCACCACATCCGGGTATATCGGCCGGGAATACTATTACGAGGATATCAGACAGCAACGAATCTATGGATTACAGAATCCCTATCAGGAAAGGCCGCTGGCTCGCCCCATATTGCGGGTGAATGTGAACTTCAGAACCCCTGATAATTGGGGGCCAACACTGGCTGGGAGGCAACTGCTTAGTAATTTATCTATCAGCCCGCTTTTCTATTGGAAATCCGGTGATTATGAGACCTGGGATCCCTTAAACACGTATGAATTACAGGATAATCTGCATTGGAAGGCCAGCTATTATCTTGATCTCAGATTGAGTAAGCGGGTGCGATTTCGGGGACATGGATATTTAACCCTCTTTGCGGATTTCAACAACGTGCTCAATACGAAAGTATTGAATAGCATGGCTTTTCAAGATAATAACGATAGAACGGATTATTTCCGATCCCTGCATCTCCCCATGTATGAAGGTGAAGAATATCAATCGGAAGGGTTAGTGCCCGGAAATGACAAACCCGGTGATCTGAGGAGCGATGATAAACCCTATATAAACGATCCGAATCGCGGGCCATTTATGTTTCTTAATCCACGATCCGTCTTCTTCGGGTTGAAACTTGATTTTTGAAAATAGATAAAGTGCGGAGGTTAACAATGAAAAGAATCTTTTATCTAACAGGAATATTTATACTTTATTTCTTCGTGGCACAAAATGTGTCCGCTACCGCTGTAAAGCATATAAGAATAGGGAATATTCAGCTTAAAGTAGTTGACTCCGGTGATCAGGGTGAAGTCTCGGGCAGTTTTAACTTTGCCTACCATGCTTTTGACGATTTTACAAATGGCATCTACAGTTGCAACGGGTACCATCTCGGAACAGCAGGCTGGGTGGATGAAAACGGAACTTTATTTCCCGTCAAAATATCCAATTCCGCCACTGCAAGTTCTGACGAGGTTTATAACACCATGCCCTTACCCGATGATGAGGGGATCACCGTTCGCAGATATATGAGATATCAGCCTCCTGAAATTGTTGTGGATGGTGTAAGGTTAGATGAGCAGTTTCCCAGACGGGGAGATGAAGTAAACCCCGATAAAATTCCGGGAACGGCGGATATTATGGTTGAATCCTGGGTAAGGACCTCGATGGGTATGACTATTCATATCACGGCATTAGCCTGGAGTCAAAAACACCATGATGATTATGTTGTCTTCGATTGGACTTTTACCAATACCGGAAACACTGATCTTGATGATGAAGTTGAGCTCCCGAATCAGACTCTAAAGGATGTTTACTTTATGAGGGAAACCAGGCCGGCCGGAGGTAGAAGAAGCTGGAGACCGGAATTATTTTTTAGTGCCTATGGAGAATGTGAAGGAGACAGCATGCGTATGGTGTATTCGTATCCGGCGAGAACAGAGGGGGCGGCGTATGATAACCTCGGGTATCCCGATGAAACCACCGGATTTATCCGGGACGTTTTATATAACGGTGAGATCATACTTCATGTAGACACATCAGTGGATGATCCCACGGACGATTGGTGTCAACCGCAGATGACCGGGGTGGGCCATCCTGAATGGATGTTCGCCAAGCATAATGCAAGCCTCACGAGTCCGGCAGATCATCAGGAACTCTACAACTTGATGAAGTTAGGTAACAAACAATACGACGGGACGCCAGAGATTCCGGCTGAAGAGCTACAATGTACAGATACACATCATTCAGTGAGGATGGAAGATCGGGGTCTTCGGTACACCAAGGAACTTGGGTATGCCGGGCGCGGCAAGAGCTGGTATTCCTGTGGACCGTATACCCTCAAACCCGGTGAGTCTTTTCGGGTAGTCTGGGCCGATGTCACAGGCGGACTTTCCCCTCAGAAAGCTTGGGAAGTCGGTACGGCATGGAAAGATGGTACCTGCACATGGGATGGTCCCGACAATACGCCTCCCCATTTTGAACTCTTTCCGGATCTCTATGCCGCAGATGAGAAATCCACGGCAGAAAACAACCTGGCCAAAGATAGTTGGGTATTTACGGGCAAGGACACACTTTTCAGGGATGCGTGGGCTGCCCAATGGAACGCGAATCACGACTATAATATCCCCATTGCACCACCTCCCCCGTCAATCGAAGTCACCTCTCTGCCTGATCGAATAAACATATCGTGGGGAAATGAATCGGAATCTGCCTCTGATTTCGCCGGCTACAGGGTTTATCGGGCGATCGGAAATGCGAATCCTATTCTGTACGAAAATGATTTGCTCGGTTCGTGGGAACCGGTTTTTGAATGCGGTCAAGGTACTGCCCATTCTGAAGTCGTCAATTCCTATGACGATATACACGCGGTCCGCGGCCAAGCATATTATTACTATGTGGCCGCCTTTGATGATGGGACAGAAAATGGACCAGACGTTTACAATCCGCAGGGTGGAGAGAGTCTTGAAAGTGGAAAATATCTTAACAGAACTGTTTATGCTGCGCATTTAACAAGGCAACCAGGGACGAATCTGTCTGACATCAGGGTAGTCCCTAATCCATTCAATGTAGCGGCCCGGGAGTTACAGTATACAGGGGAAAAAGATAAAATTATGTTCATGGATTTACCCCCGGAATGTACGATTAAAATTTATTCCGAAAGTGGCGATCTGGTGAAAACCTTGAATCATATGGACGGTTCCGGTGATGAAGCCTGGGGTGTATTAGTCGATGAGCAATCAACGACTGAAACCGGCCAGATGATCGTGAGCGGGATATATATCGCCTTCATACAAACTCCCGAGGGTGAACACACATTTGTAAAGTTTGCGGTGGTAAGATAGCATTTCAAATTGATGATGTGCCAGATCAATGTTTGGCAAAAATGGAGGAAGTAACAATGAAAAAATTAACTCTATTGTTAGCGTGCGTTTTCCTATATACGGTTTCTCCTGGATCATCCCATGCAGCGATTAAAAAGGTTGCTCAAACGGGATTGCAGTTTTTAAAGGTGGATGTGGGCGCGCGGGCAGCCGCTATGGGCGGAGCATACATGATGGTTGGTAATGACGCCAATGCTATGTTCTATAACCCAGGCGGTATCGCTTTTGTACAGAATAATGTCGATTTTTTTGCCGCCAGGACCGAATGGATTGCCGACATCGCTTATACGGCAGGCGGGTTAGTGAAAAATTTTGGTAACTGGGGGAATGTCGGCCTTAGTTTGACGACCTGTGACTATGGTGAATTTAGGGGCACCCGGGTAGCCGAAACTGAAAAGGGATTTGTAGAAACAGGGAATCTCGAGATTGGTGCCTATGCTGTGGGTGTCGCCTATGCAAGAACATTGACGAACAAGTTTACAGTGGGTGGGCAAGTTAAATTTGTATCTCAACATCTGGGTAATAATCTTCTGGCGAATGGTGAAACGATTGAGAACAAAGTTTCCGGCCTTGCTTATGACATTGGAACCATATTCTACCCCGGGTTTAAGAGTTTAAGAATGGGGATGAGTATTCGGAATTTTTCTCCACAATTCAAATACCAGAATACCGCCTTCGAATTACCCTTAAAATTTACAATTGGCTTTGCAATGGATGTACTGGATTTTATGGGTGACCATGAGAATTCTTTAGTCCTTGCCGTTGATGCTATCCATCCCCGCGATTATACGGAGAGAATTCATCTGGGTGGCGAATACCTGTTTATGAATATGTTAGCACTTCGGGCAGGATACAAATTCAATTACGATGAAGAAGGTTTTACGGGCGGATTGGGTTTCAAAAGCGATCTCGGCGGATTAAATATTAAAATCGACTATTCCTATTCCGAATTCGGTGTCTTTAATGCTGTAAACAGGTTTACTTTCGGTCTTTCGTTCTAGCAGAAGATGGGAATTTGGGAGGAAGTTCTCTTGTTTCTGAAAGACCCATGAGTGGAAAACCTGCACTGGAGAGAACCTTATAATTCGGGTTGCCCGTTTCAGGAGATGCTATTCGAACCCCAGGATTAATATCACAGCGAGCTCTATTCGATGTCTTCTCATGGGATGCGTATAGCATGTGAGCTCTCCGGCAGTATCGTACTCTCAGCTAAATCTGCGGAGGCGGCCCTCAGTCTGCCGGTGAAGTCGGTCACAGGATTCAGACGTTATTCGGAATTGGATTATTTGCATACCACAAAGAGGAGTACCCTATTCAAAGGAGAAGGCATTCTATGAAAACAACAAATCGCCGTGAGTTTTTAAAGAAATCTACAGCAGCTCTCGGAGGGGCAATGATTGGGGCACCCATGGTGAAAAGTGGGTTCGCAAATAATAGCCCCCAGGACACTGTCAACATTGCAGTTGCTGGGATCAGGAGCCGGGGAGCTATTTATGGAGGCGGGGGCCACTATGGAAATTTTTGCAAGATACCCAATGTCCGGGTGGCTGCTGTATGTGATGTTGATGAACGATTATTCCCGAAAGCAGTCAGCGAAGTGGAAGAGTTAGGCGGTAATAAACCCAAGACGTATGTGGACTTTCGGGATCTTCTTGAAGATAAAGATATCGATGCCGTTTCCATTGCAACACCTGACCACTGGCACGCCTTACAGACGATCTGGGCCTGCCAGGCGGGGAAGGATGTCTATGTTGAAAAACCGATCTCCTACACAATTGAAGAGGGTCGGAAGATGGTGCAGGCGGCAAGGAAATATAACCGGGTTGTTCAGGTAGGGACTCAGAGCAGGAGTCATCAGGTGGCCAGAGAAGCAATTCAATGTGTTCGCGATGGAACGTTAGGTGATGTGTACATGGGGAGAGGAATTGTGTACGGACACAGAAGAACTATCGGACGCATTCAGGACGGTCCGATCCCCGAGGGAGTCCACTGGGATCTGTTTCTGGGCCCAGCACCCTATCGACCGTTCAATGAAAACCGGTTCCATTATAACTGGCATTGGTTCTGGGATACCAGCACAACAGAGTTCGGGAATAACGGCGTTCATGCAATGGACATTGTACGTTGGGGGATGAACAAACGGACACATCCCGTAAAGATTCAGTGCACTGGCGGATTATATGGGCGCCAGGATTCCGATCAGGAAATACCAAATTTACAGGTTGCTACTTTTGAATACGAGGATGGAACCATAATGGAGCTTGAGGTTCGTAGTTTATTTACCAATCCTGAATTTCGTGAAAAAGGGGGGAGTTTTTTCTATGGGACTGATGGTTGGATGTATCGGGGAGATGGAGGATTCAGCACATTTTTAGGGACAAAAGACGAACCGGGACCCAGCCTGACAAATGAAGATCTGGCCACAGTTGAAGCTGATAATAAAACGTCTGTAATAATGCAAGGTGTTGAACCGCACTTCGTCAATTTCATCGATAGTGTGAGATCCAGAAAATGGCAGGATCTGAACGCCGATATATTAGAGGGGCATTTATCGACGGCTATGATGCACCTCGGGAATATCGCATATCGTACCGGGCGCACCCTCATTTTTGATCCCCATTCTGAGAGATTTGTGGATGATGAGAATGCAAATTCCTACCTGACCCGGGATTATCGCTATCCTTACGTGCTGCCGGATAAAGTATAAGGCAAACCAGGCAATAGATGATTCATTCTCCTTATTAATGTGAGTCCTATATGGACCGCAACTGGTTGTAATCTATAACCTGTTGTGTGAAATGGTCTTTTTCAATGTAATTACAATCTGCGAGGCCAGAAAAAACGCCCAATCTGTCATTCTGATCCCGGTTGTTCGGGAGAAGAATCTCCTTTGAAAGGTAACTGCTTATGGAGGGGGATACTTCGCTCACTCTCAGAATGAGAACTCTCTCCGGCGTTTTTTCTGGAAAGGCTTGGAGCATTTCACACAACGGATAATCTATAATAAAAGGTTATCTAACCAAGAAGGAGAGACACATGACAGATGTAAACGGTTCCCGCCGGAATTTCCTCCGCACCGGCGCGGCAGCAGTTGGAGCGGTTTCAGTAGGACTCTTATCCCCCACAAAACAGATTCAGGCGGCTAAATTTAATAACCACCATATCAAACTCAGTTTAGCGGCGTATTCTTTTCGAAACCAGTTCCGGAACGAAAACCTTACCATGGAAGAATTTATAGATTTCTGTGTCGATCTGGGGCTGGATGGCACGGAACTGACTTCCTATTTCTTCGAATCGACTGATAATTCATATCTGCTTAGTCTCAGGAATAAATGCTTCCATTTAGGAATTCCCATCAGCGGCACGGCTATCGGGAATGATTTTGTCACTCCGAAGGAAAGTGAGCGGAGAAAACAGATCGGTGATGTCAAAGGATGGATCGATAGAGCGGTGGTACTGGGTGCACCATCCATCCGGGTGTTCGGCGGAGGTCCCATCCCGGATGGTTACTCTGAAGAGAATGTATTCGATTGGGTAATCCCGGCGATGAAAGAATGTGTAGAGTATGCTTCAACCAAAGGCATAGTCCTGGCTATAGAGAATCATGGTGGATTCCCAATGACCTCTACTCAGGTGATTCGAATCGTCCAGGAAGTCGATTCTCCATGGTTCGGAGTAAACCTGGATACCGGGAATTTCCTTTCAGATTGGTACCGGCAAATGGCAGAAGTGATCCCGTATACAGTAGTTGTCCAATTCAAAGTAAATTTGATGAACACTGTCAAAGGGGCGCCCCGTATTGCTGCCGATCCCGAACGAATTGTTCGTATGCTGGAAAATGAGGGATATCGGCGATACCTGGTGCTGGAATACGAGGAAGATAACCCGTACCAAGAGATTCCGGAGTGGATCGAGCACCTGCAGAAAATCGTTGCCTAAGTTCCCTGGAGTAATTTGATGCGAACAATTATCTCCATGAACCAATGAGCGTTGATTGTCATCCGATATCCCGATTTTTATTGGAGACGCTTAAACATTTTCAAGGGAGTCACTATACGAGGAAGAAGGGGAGACAACATGAAGTTCACACGCAGAAATTTTTTGAGAACAGTGAGTCTCGGATTTATAGCCGGATCCTTCACCAGTGGAATGAGCAATGGTAGTAGCTCAGAAGCCTCTCAGCCCGAAACGGATTTAAAGTTGGGAATGGCTTCTTATTCGTTCCGGCAATTCAGTCTGGATGATGCATTAAAGATGACCAATCGTCTGGGGCTGAAGCATATTGCCCTGAAAAGTATGCATTTACCCTATGACCTCGATGAATCCGATTTGCGATTTGCGGCAGCCAGAGTCCGGGATGCCGGATTGAATCTGTATGGGGGCGGCGTTATCTATATGCGCTCGGAAGAAGACGTAAACCAGGCGTTTGAATATGCCAGGACGGCCGGATTCCAGGTAATTATCGGGGTGCCAGGCCATGAATTGCTAAATCTGATTGACCAAAAAGTAAAAGAGTACGATATCAAGCTTGCCATTCACAATCACGGCCCCGGAGATGAACAGTACCCCAGTCCTGAAAGTGTCTACACAAAGGTGAAGGACCTGGATCCGCGGATCGGTCTCTGTATTGACATCGGACATACCAAACGCATAGGTTTGAAACCCGCTGAACAGGCGCTGAAATATGCAGATCGACTTCATGACATCCATATCAAAGATGTAGATGCTCCCACTGCCGAAGGGACGACGGTTGAAATCGGCCGTGGAGTGATCGACATTCCAAAGTTTTTATCCACTCTACGGGAGATAAAATACCAGGGGATAGTATCTCTAGAGTATGAGAAAGATGCCGATGATCCTCTGCCCGGTTCCGCTGAATCTATTGGATATTTACGTGGCGTATTGTCGGTCATTTAGGTGTGCTTGCCGACTAGGTCGCCTTGTTCTTCGATGATAGGTGAGGCTACCATGCTGATCCATGAATTTCATCGAATCGTTCTGAAAAGACATTAATGGGGTTGTACTCCGAAGGCGTGCGACTTCTTAAGATACATGGCAATGCTTTGATCAAGTTGCCGGTGATACAACACGAGTGAAGATAACCTTACTCGAAATTGTTCAAACATATTAATATGCACCTGAGGACCTTGCCAACCTCCGTACCTGGATTAAGGACACTCAGGGCAAAGTCATCTTGCCTGCAAGGGTGCTCAATTTAGAGAATTTCATAGGAAACTACGGGTTCTATACCGGTTAAAACCTGTTCAACCGGTATAATGTCCACAATCATAGATTCGTCTTTCTCCCAAAAAATTCTTCCTATCCCTGGCTAAATTTGTCAAAAAAGATCCGCTTGTTTCCTTTTAACTTGTATTTACATAGTTTTCAAATCCCCTTTGATTAATAACTTGCTCCAGGGAGCACACTTAAATTGTAGACTGATGCCTATTTTATGATATATTACCCTACCACGAATTACCGAAAACTCTTCACCCCAGGGATACAGACCATGCGCCCGACGAACCGATTGCTGTATTTGACCATCCTCTTCGCGGTGTTGCTGGCCGGCTGCGGCCGGCAACACCGCCGTGTTTCCTCCGCCGGTTACCGAACCTGGCAGGTGAACGGCGGGAGTAGTGGTTTTCTCCATTACTCCAACCTGGACCAGATCAACCGGGACAACGTGCAACACCTGAAGCGGGCCTGGACCTTCGAGTCCGGGGATGCGTACGAGGGCTCCGAGATGGAAGCCAATCCGATTATCATAGACAGCGTGCTGTACACGACCACGCCGAAATTGCGATTGATCGCCTTACATGCCGCGACGGGCCGCCTTCTCTGGGAGTTTAATCCCTTTGCGGGGCAGGAGATCACCCGGAAGCTCCGCAACCGGGGGGTGACCTACTGGGCGGCGGGATCGGATCGGCGCATTTTCCTGACGGCCGGTCATTTTCTCTATGCCATCGATGCCGGTGCCGGAAAGCCGGTGCCCGACTTCGGACGGGACGGCCGGGTGGATCTCCGGGAGGGGCTGGGCCGGGATCCGGAAACGCTGTCGGTATCGGCCACCAGTCCGGGGGTGGTGTACAAGGATCTCCTGATCATGGGGAGTGCCGTGAGCGAAGCATTACCGTCGGCCCCCGGCGATATCCGGGCGTACGACTGCCGCACCGGCGCCATCCGGTGGACGTTTCATACTATCCCCCGGCCCGGGGAGCCGGGCTACGAAACCTGGCCCACCAACGCCTGGGAGTACACCGGCGGCGCCAACAACTGGGCCGGGATGACCCTGGATCCCGACCGGGGGTTGGTCTACGTGCCCACCGGCTCGGCGGCATTTGATTTCTACGGCGCCAATCGCATCGGGGATGATCTCTACGCCGATTGTCTGCTGGCGCTGGATGCGGACACCGGCGAGCTCCGGTGGTATTTCCAGGGGGTGAAACACGACGTGTGGGATCGGGATTTTCCGGCGCCGCCCACGCTGGTGACGATGCAGCGGAACGGGCGGTTGCAGGATGCCGTGGCCCAGATCACCAAATCGGGGTACGTTTTTCTCTTTGACCGGACGTCGGGTGAATCCCTGTTTCCCATCGAATACCGGCAGGTGCCGCCCTCGAAGGCCGAGGGGGAGGTGCTGGCGGAAACGCAGCCCTTCCCGACGCACCCGGAGCCGTTTGCCCGCCAGTTTTTCTCCGAAGACATCGTAACGAACCGCACGCCGGCAGCCCGGCAGGCGGTCCTGCGTCGGCTGGACAGCCTCCGGAACCAGGGACAGTTTACGCCGCCCAGTACCGAAGGCACGGTCATCTTTCCGGGCTTCGACGGCGGCGGCGAATGGGGAGGCGCGGCGTTCGATCCCCGGACCGGCGTCCTCTACATCAACGCCAACGAAATGGCCTGGATCCTGCGCCTGGTGGAGAAACCGGCCCGGCAGCGCCGGATGTCCAGCCGGGAACTCTACCTGAACCGGTGCGCCGGCTGCCACCGCCAGGATCTCAAGGGCACGCCACCGGAATTTCCCTCGCTGGTGAGTCTCTCGGACAAAATGAGCAAAGAAGCGGTGGAAACCTTGATCCGGAAAGGGTCGGGGCGCATGCCCGGGTTCTCTTACCTGCCGGATCAGGAAATCCAGGCAGTAACCGCATACGTTCTGCAGGGAGAAAACCGGGAATTCGAAACCCGGGAGGTGGAATCGCCCATTGACTTAAAGTACACCATCGACGGCTACAACAAGTTTCTGGATCCGGACGGATACCCGGCGGTGCAGCCTCCCTGGGGCACGCTGAATGCGCTGGACCTGGACAGCGGTGAATATCTGTGGCAAATCCCCCTGGGGGCATATCCGGAATTGGCGGAGGAGGGGCTGACCGACACCGGCTGTGAAAATTACGGCGGACCGGTGGTGACCGCCGGCGGCCTGCTGTTTATCGGGGCCACCGTCCGGGACCGGAAGTTCCGGGCCTTCGACAAACAGACCGGCGACCTGCTGTGGGAGACCGCCCTCCCGGCGGCCGGCACCGCCACGCCGGCTGTCTACCAGGTGGATGGCCGGGAATACGTGGTGATTGCCGCCGGCGGTGGCAAGTGGGGCGCGCCGTCCGGGGGCGCCTACGTCGCCTTTACCCTCCCGGACGAAGCAATCGCCGGACAGCACTCAGGCCGGGATTCGCACCGTTAGGAGTCCCGGTTCTTTGGACGCCCCGGTGGCGCGCAGTAAAGCACCTCAAAGGCCTGGTGCTGGTATTCGTTATCTGAAGCATCCGCGGGCGCCAAATGCAATTTTCCCGGAGATGATCCGGCTTCCAGGCTGTTCTGATGAAAAAAGTGTGGGGTAATACCCTGAATTTTTGGCTCCGGCCCTTTAAGTTTTTCTTCCCGTTTCCCACATTCTAAGTAATGCAAAAACGACGAACATCTCGTTACCTTCTGCAACACCGGCTGCCCGCGGCTGTGAGTCTCCATTGCCGGCGGCCGGGTGCTTCCATAGATAATCCGGTATTTCCTTCGAATGTTGAAGTTCGTGAGATCACATGGCGTTTAACCGTCCCGTTGCAGTTGAAAAAACCCGCATAGACGAGCTCATAGATGAAGATTCCCAGCTGACCAGGCTGGTGCTCGCGTTTGTCGGAAGCGCGGCTTTCTGGCTGGTGTTCGGTACCTTAATCGGAGAGTACCTGGGATTTCGGTTTGTCGCTCCCGATTTGGGCGTGGCGCCCTTTTTGTCGTTCGGCCGGCTGCGGCCGGTGCACACCAATGTGGTGTTCTGGGGATGGTCGTCCCTGGGGATGCTGGGCCTGGCGATTTACGTCGTTTCCAGAACCTCCCAGCGAAGCCTCTACAGCATCCGGCTGGGCTGGATGAGCCTGGCGCTCCTGAACGCGGCGGTGGTGGCGGGTGTGATTCTCCTGCTCAACGGGATTAATAACGGAGACCAGGAGTATCGGGAATTTATCTGGCCGGCGGCGGCCCTGTTTGCCGCGGGAGTGTTCCTGCTTACCTATAATTTATACAAGACGGTCGCCGAACGGTCCACCCGGGAGATCTACATCGCCAATTGGTATATTTTGGCGGCGGGGATTTGGACCCTGACCCTGGTGGTGATCTCCTACCTGCCCTGGTATCAGCACGGCCTGAGCGAGACGGTCATTCAGGGATATTACATGCACATGGGGGTGGGCATGTGGTTCACCCCCATGGTCCTGGGTTTAACGTATTACTTTCTGCCCAAACTGCTTAACAAACCCATCTATTCCTACTCTCTGGGTGTCCTGGCCTTCTGGACCCAGATGGTGTTTTATTCCTTAATCGGGGCGCATCATTTCGTATTCAGTCCCATCCCATGGTGGCTGCAGACCGTGGCCATTATCTTCAGCGTGGGGATGTTTATCCCGGTGATCGCCGGGACCGGCAACTTTCTGCTGACCATGAAAGGCAGTGGGCGGACCATCGCCCGGAGTTATTCCCTCCCGTTTTTCCTGGTGGGGACCATCTATTATTTTGTCGCATCCGGCCAGGGAACCTTCGAAGCCTTCCGGTCGCTGAATCGCGTCTGGCATTTTACCAATTTTACCATTGCCCACTCCCACATGACCATGTACGGATTCGTGGCATTTCTGATCTGGGGCGGTATCTACGGCCTGCTCCCCCGGCTGACCGGCCGGGAACCGCCGCACCTGCTCATCGGAGTGCATTTTTGGTTTGCTTTGGCGGGGCTCCTGCTCTACAGCATTCCCCTCATGATCGGGGGAACCGCCCAGGGACAAACCTGGATATCCGGTGCGCCGTTCATCCAGTCGGTCCAGGCCATGACGTCTTACTGGCTGTGGCGGGCCATCGGGGGGTCGCTGATGTTCCTCAGCCACCTGATTTTTGCCTACAACGTGTGGCGCATGCGGCCCGGGGCGGCGACTACCAGAGAGGTCCAACCGGCGGGAGAGACGGCATGAAGTTGAACTTCCATGAAAACCATCGTCTGTTATTCGGGGTGGTGTTTCTGGGATTCGTCCTGCTCAGTATCCTCGTGGCGGTGGGGCCCGCCATCTGGGTGCAGGAGCACAACCATCCGCTGACGAATTCCGATCCGCTGTCCGACCAGGCGCGCCGGGGGTTACGGGTATACATCGCGGAAGGGTGCACCTACTGCCATACCCAGCAGGTGCGGCCACTGAAAGAAGATCGGGACTTCGGACGGCCGTCCACCCCGGGTGACTATGCCCGGCTGCAGCCTCTCGATTTCTGGCGGATGACCCCCGAGATCCTGGGGACGGAGCGGACCGGGCCCGATCTGAGCAATATCGGAAACCGGCAATCCAGTGCGACCTGGCATTACATTCATTTCTATAATCCCCGGGCGGTGGTGAAATCCTCGGTGATGCAGGCCTATCCCTGGCTGTTCCGGGTAAAAGAAAAGCCGGATTCCAATGATGTGGTGGTGCCGGTGCCGAAGGCGTTTGCTCCGGAGCAGGGCAAGGTGGTCACCACCCAAAAAGCGCAGGATCTGGTGGCCTACGTGCTTTCGTTGAAGCAAGTATCCCTCCCGGGGATGAAAACAGCGGCCGGATCTACGGCGACGACCCAAACGGCCATGAGCAATTTGGGGACGCGGGTGTTCAACAATAATTGCGCGTCGTGCCATCAGCCGAACGGACAGGGAGTTCCGGGGACCTTTCCCCCGCTGCAAGGGGACCCGGTGGTGACCGCTTCGGACCCGACACAGCATATCCACACCGTCCTGTTTGGCCTGCAGGGAAAAACTATCGACGGGACCTCCTACGCCACGGCCATGCCGGCCCATGCCGATAAATTATCCGATAAGGAAGTGGCCGCCGTCATTAATCATGAACGGACCAGCTGGGGGAATAACGCGCCCACGGTGACCCCGCAACAGGTGGCCCGGATACGAAGCCAGGGCACCGGCGGTGGCCAGTGATGATTCTTTTGCCCTTATTACTCTTGCAAAAGGGATCGGAATTCGCCCAGGATATGACCGGCCGGCATGCGACTCCCACCGGCGCCCTTGATTATCTGGTCGTTGCCATCTCGGTGGTGGTCGTGGTGATCTCGTTCGGGTTATTGGTGCGGTATTTTCTTCGCCCGGAGCAGCCGGAGCAGGAGCATATTAAGAATCGCATTCTGGATGACGAACCTTCCGGGAAACCAACAATAAAATCATGAACGAAACCTCCAAGAGCCGGATCAAGGTCTATCTCGACGACCAGGCCGAGCCCATTTCGGTGTACCGGCCGCCGGCCCGGTTTCAGCTGGATACCACCTCCCTGGAGGACGGGCCGCACGTACTCAGGGTCGTCGCCACCGATGAATCCGGGAAGAACGGGGTCCGGACCATTCCGTTCGAAGTGCGGAACGGGCCGGGAATTGCGGTGGAAGGATTAAGTGATCACGATGTGGTGGAGGGTAAAATCAATCTTACCGTCAATGCCTATGGCGGGGCTTATGCGGAGAAATGGGAGCCCAGCCAGGCGGAGACCCCGGCGCCGGTACCCACCTGGATGTGGTTGATTGTCATCTTCCTGGCGGCCTGGGCGGTCTACTACGGTGTGCAGCAATGGAATCCCACGGCGGAGTACACGGACACCCCGACCTACGGGAAAAATGCCTTTCAGGCCGGTGAACAAACGACCCCCGCCCAACAGTTCGAAGAGTCCGCCGGGCAAATGGGCGCCCGGCTGTACCGGACCAGTTGCGCCAGTTGCCACCAGTCCAACGGCCAGGGTGTTCCGGGCGCCTTTCCGCCCCTGGCCGGGGATCCGGTCGTGACCGCCCGGGATCCGACCCGGCATATCCAAATTGTGCTGTTCGGGATGCAGGGGAAAACTATTGGCGGGACCGGATACGCCAGCCAGATGCCGGCCTGGGTGAACCAGCTCTCCGACAGGGAAGTGGCCGCCGTCATCAACCACGAGCGAACCAGTTGGGGAAACAACGCTCCCACGGTGACCCCGGAAGACGTCACGACAATCCGGCAGCAAGGACCACCACAATAATTGGGATAGCATCTTGTGTACGATCGAACTGTGTTGGCCGAACAGGGACAA
>Ga0102944_1000751_pt1 | contig 23601 bp, 10 predicted proteins | sample SalPonD_shore_MG_FD_78172 | JGI IMG/M metagenome (GOLD analysis project Ga0102944, IMG submission 78172) | Salt pond soil microbial communities from South San Francisco under conditions of wetland restoration - Salt Pond MetaG... | ecosystem: Environmental > Aquatic > Marine > Intertidal zone >...
ATTTTAATGGCATTGTCGTTTCTGATTACGACGGCATACGCCACCTGAAATCGGAACATCACACTGAACCTACTTTTGAAGATGCAGGTATAGCCGCTTTGAAGGCTGGAGTTGATACCGAATTGCCAGATCCGGATTGTTACCCCTTATTAAAAGAAGCGGTTAAACAAGGACGCATTAGTGAATCCGTTATTGATACTGCTGTCAGCAGAGTCTTACGAATTAAATTTGAGTTGGGTTTATTTGAGCATCCGTATGTAAATGTTAAAAAAGCGGTGCAAGAGACAAACAATCCAGAACATAGCCGTTTAGCCGAAAGAGCAGCTGAACAGAGCATGATATTATTAAAAAATCAGGGAAATTTAGCTCCGATTAATCTGAATAATTATAAGCGCATTGCGGTTATAGGTCCCAACGCTGATAGGGTAATATTAGGTGGATACAGTAATCATCCTAAACATTTCGTAACGGTATTGCAGGGTATAAAAGATTATGTGGGCAATAAAGCTCAGGTTAATTACTCCATTGGTACGAAAATAACAAAAACGAAAGGGTGGTTTCGTAATAAAGTGGAATTAAGTGATACCACCAAAGATCTACAAAGAATAGCCAATGCTGTTAAAGTAGCTAAAAAATCAGATCTGGTAATACTGGCTATAGGTGGTAATGAGGAGACTTCCCGTGAAGCCTGGGCCGATAATCATTTGGGTGACAGAGATAATCTGAAAATGGTCGGGCTGCAGAATAAACTGGTTGATGCTCTCTCAAAAACAGGGAAGCCCATTGTAGCCCTGTTATTCAACGGCCGGCCTTTAGCTGTTACCAGCCTGGTTAAAAAAGTGCCTACAATTTTTGAATGCTGGTATCTTGGTCAGGAAACGGGACATGCTGTTGCGAAAACACTTTTCGGAGATGTTAATCCGAGCGGGAAATTAACCATAACTGTTCCCAGATCTGTTGGGCAGTTGCCGGACTATTATAATTATACTCCGACATCCCATCGTCCATATCTTTTTGTAAATAATGAACCGTTATTCCATTTCGGATATGGGTTGAGTTATACAACTTTTAATTTTGGGAAACCTTCTATATCACGTACATCTATGAGTTCGAAAGATTCGGTCAATGTTTCCATTCCGGTTACTAATATGGGCAAAAGGGAAGGGGAAGAAGTGGCCCAGTTATATATACGAGATGAGGTCAGTTCGATTACTCGCCCTGTTAAAGAATTGAGAGGTTTCAAAAAAGTGGATTTAAAACCGGGAGAAACAAAAACAGTAACATTTACCATATCACCCGATAAACTGGCCTTTTATAATGCACATATGAAGTATACCGTAGAACCGGGAGCTTTCGATTTAATGGTAGGTTCGTCTTCAAGAAACGCTGATCTTCAGCATCTTCAATTAACAGTTACAAAATGACCAGGATTTAAAGCTGTATGTCTACGAAAACACATAATATTATCCGGCATAGTAATCTTTACGTAACAGGGATCACACTTGTTGCGACTTTAGGGGGACTCCTTTTTGGATATGATACAGCCGTTATCTCAGGAACGACAAGTGCCTTGAGAAGCTTTTTTGTCAAACCGATGTACAGCAATGCAGCGTTGGCTGGTAATGTTATAGTACAATATAAGGTCATAGTTACTATATGCCTTGCAATAATTGTTTTTTTAATCAGCAGTTTTATGTTCAAACTGTTTGGGCAAAAAAAAGGACTTATATATTCTGTTATCGTATTAATCCTTGCCTGGTTTATTTGGTATTTTCGTTTTTGGACTGAACCGAATACTTTGACAGAAGGCATGGCAAATGCTATTAATGGATTTACAATATCCAGTGCACTGGTTGGCTGCATTATTGGCGGATCCATATCAGGATATGTAAGTCAGACGACCGGAAGGCGTAACGGGATGTTATTGGCAGCCATCCTTTTCACAATTTCAGCCGTAGGATCTGCTATTCCCGATACTATCAACTTCCTCCATGTTGCTGTAGTCAGCTCATTTATATTTTATCGTGTAATCGGTGGTATCGGTGTGGGTCTCGCCTCTATGATAACTCCCATGTATATCGCCGAAATTGCACCTTCGGAGATACGTGGTAAGCTCGTGTCGTGGAATCAATTTGCCATCATTTTGGGAATGCTGTTGGTCTATTTTGTCAATTATTTTATAGCCATGCACGGGTCTGATAACTGGTTAAATTCAATCGGCTGGAGATGGATGTTTGCTTCCGAAACAATCCCGGCAGGTCTCTTCCTGTTTTTATTGTTCTTTGTTCCCGAATCACCACGATATCTTGTTATGGCCGGCCGTAATGATGAAGCTCGAAATGTATTGTTGAAATTAGTGGGGCAGGATCGTTCTGATTCCGTTTTATCGGATATTAAGGCGAGTCTATTCAATAAATCGTCCGTTCCATGGTTATCATTCGGTGGGTTGGTCATTATTGTTGGTATTCTACTGTCAGTTTTTCAACAATTTGTAGGAATTAATGTTGTCTTGTATTACGCTCCCGAGATCTTCAGAAATATGGGAGCAGGGATGAATGTCTCATTAATGCAAACCATAATCGTAGGAGCTGTAAATCTATCATTCACGATAGTTGCCATATATACGGTTGATAATTTTGGTCGCAAACCATTAATGATAATCGGATCTCTGGGAATGGCGGTATCGATGATCTTACTTGGCTTTATGTTTTTTGCGAAAAGTGTGGGTATTATGGCTTTAATATTCATGCTGATTTATACGGCATCTTTTGCAGTTTCATGGGGACCTGTTACCTGGGTTATGTTATCCGAGATATTTCCGAATTCTATTCGCGGGGCCATGTCCATTGCCGTCGCCGCTCAGTGGGTTGCTAATTTAATCGTATCATGGACCTTCCCGATGATGAATAATTCCACGGCTCTAAACAATATATTTAATCATGGTTTTACATATTGGATATATGGTATCATGGGACTTTTGTCTGCTTTTTTTATGTGGAAGATGGTTCCCGAAACCAAAGGACGTTCACTCGAGGAAATGGAAATGTTATGGCAGCCGCGAAACGTAGCACTTGTTGAAGAAGAACTCAGTTGATGAATATACAGCACAGATATTAAAAGCAGATTGATTACAATATGATTTTTTTAGGTATAGATCTTGGAAGTTCATCCATAAAAGTATCGTTATTCGATGCGGATAATGGAATTGTGATTGGCAGTGGCCTATATCCGGATGAGGAACAAATCATTGAATCACCTAAACAGGGGTGGGCCGAGCAAAAGCCTGAAATGTGGTGGGAAAATTTTAAGAATGCTTATCGGCGTGTCTTAAAAGAAACGGATGTTAATCCTAAAAAAATTATGGGAATAGGTATTTCCTATCAGATGCACGGATTAGTGACTATTGATAAAAATGGGAAAAGTATCCGGCCTGCTATTATCTGGTGTGACAGCCGGGCAATTCCGTATGGTGAAAAAGCCTTTGACGATCTTGGTTCCGATTACACTCTCAGACATTTACTCAACTCCCCCGGCAATTTTACAGCAGCCAAATTAGCATGGATGAAGGATCAGGAACCTGACAAATATGAAAATATAGATTATTGGATGCTGCCAGGTGATTATTTTGCTTACCGTCTTACCGGAGAAGCAACAACGACCCGGTCGGGTCTTTCAGAAGGTATTTTCTGGGATTTTCAAAATCATACGATAAATTCAAAGTTACTGGATTACTTTGAATTTGATACCTCACTTATCCCGAAAATTGTTCCCTCGATAGGAAAGCAGGGTAAAATTAATTCAAATGTTGCTGCTGAACTTGGTTTAAGCAGCGATGTAAGAATTACTTATCGTGCCGGAGATCAGCCCAATAATGCATTCTCACTAAATGTTGTTAAACCCGGAGAAGTGGCGGCAACTGCCGGTACTTCGGGTGTGATCTACGCTGTCACCGATAAGAATATTTATGATAAGGAATCGCGTATAAACACATTCCTGCATGTAAATGATCAGGAGAATGCGAGACGTAACGGAGTCCTGATATGTATTAATGGAACAGGAATTCTTTACAGTTGGCTTAAGAAGATATTGAATACGGGAGCTCAAAACATTACTTATGAGTCGATGAATGAGCTTGTAAAAATGGCCGAGCCGGGGGCATCCGGTTTAAAATTTTATCCTTTTGGAAATGGGGCTGAGCGAATTCTTGGAAATAAGGTTATTAATGCTCAGGTGCAGGGAATCGATTTTAATATTCACCGGTCGGAACACCTTGTAAGAGCCGGTATGGAAGGCATTATATATGCCTTGATGTTCGGTTTAGATATCATGCAAGATAATGATTTCAAAGTGGAATCAATTAAAGCCGGCCATGCTAATTTATTTTTAAGCAGGGCATTTCGACAGATGTTTGCCGATATAACAAAGACACCGGTTGAATTGTATGATACGGATGGAGCAGCCGGAGCAGCACGTGGAGCAGCGCTTGGTTACGGGTTTTATTCCAGTTTAAATGAAACTTTTGATTCGTTACGCAAGATCGATTATATCGATCCGGAAAGCCGTAACATTAAATTATATGAAGAATTGTATGATGATTGGAAACAAAAACTACCTGTCTGACTTCGATATTAACGAAGGGCAATTGGACGTGAAAACATTAGCGGGTTATCAGGTGTTGAAACTTAATAATGAACATTTGGATAATGCCATAGAGGTTATTCCCGGCTATGGTGCTCGCTTAAATGGTCTCTGGTTATCTGATAGATCTGTAAAACGTAATATTATTGAAGGTTATGAGTCGGATGAAGATTTGGCTAGTGATACTTATTATCACAACGCATGGCTGTTTCCATTTGTAAATCGACTTAAAAACGGTGTTTATGAGTTTGAAGGTAAGGATTATCGATTTCCTTTAAATGAACCTGATAAAGGGAATGCATTACACGGTTTTTTGTTTAATCAACCTTTTGAAATTCAAGATATTGGAGTAAATACAGAGGAGACATTCATTAAATTACGTTATTCGTATGATGGCGAATACGACTATTATCCCTTTCCATTTGATTTTCAAGTTATTTATCGATCGAATAAATCGAATATTTTGGAAGTTGAATTTTTCCTCGAGAATACAAGCGAACATAATGCTCCTGTATCATTTGGCTGGCATCCGTATTTAACATTTTCAGATGATATTAAAAATATTAAAGTGACCGCACCAATACGCGAGAGGGTAGAAGTAAACCCAAACATCATTCCTACAGGCAGCTCGGTTAAAGATGAACGTTTTTTAAACGGAAAAGAAATACAGGATGACCAACTGGATAATAGCTTCCGTTTGATACCGACTGAAAAATATACCGTGGCACTATTATCTCAACAAGATCGGGCAGAGATAACTATGGAGTTCAATAAATCAATGAAATTTCTGCAAATGTTCACCCCGCCCACACGTCAATCCATTGCGATTGAACCGGTTACGTCTAACATAAATGTATTTCAAAATGGTGATGGCTTATTGATCATCAAACCGGGTGAATCATTTTCAACGATTATTAAAATAATGTTAACTCAAACTACCTAAATAAACAGATTGAAATTATGAAACCATTATTAGGTGATAAAGAATATTTTAAGGATATACCATCTATTCCATTCGAAGGACCGGACTCAAAAAATCCTTTAGCTTTTAAATATTATGACCCTGAAAAGGAAGTTGCCGGCAAAAAAATGAAAGATCATTTACGATTTGCCTGTGCATATTGGCATTCATTCGGTAATCTGGGTAACGATCCTTTTGGTGTTGGTACGAAATCATTTCCCTGGCTTGAGAACTCGGATCCGGTTCAACGTGCCAAAGATAAAATGGATGCCGCTTTTGAGTTCATTACTAAACTTGGACTCAATTACTTCTGTTTTCACGATTATGATTTGATAGATGAAGCAACAACTCTCGCCGAATCCGAAAAAAGACTACAGACGATTGCCGAATATGGAAAAGAAAAACAGAAGGAAAGCGGAGTTAGAGTGTTATGGGGAACGGCAAATCTGTTTACAAATCCTCGTTATATGAATGGAGCCGCAACTAATCCGGATTTTCAGGTTGTAGCACACGCGGCTTCACAGGTTAAACATGCCCTTGATACGACTATAGCTTTAGGCGGTGAAAATTATGTATTCTGGGGAGGTCGTGAAGGGTATATGTCGCTCTTGAATACTAAGATGAAAAGAGAACGGGATCACCTGGCACGTTTCCTTTCGATGGCGCGTGATTACGCCCGTAAACAAGGTTTTAAAGGAACCTTTTTTGTAGAACCCAAACCATGCGAGCCTACAAAACATCAATACGATTATGACGCTGCGACGGTTATAGGCTTTCTTAAAGAGTATGGTTTGGATGGTGATTTTAAACTTAATATAGAGGTCAATCATGCCATTTTAGCCCAGCATACGTTTCAACACGAGTTACAGGTTGCAGCTGATGCCGGTTTACTGGGTAGTATTGATGCCAATCGCGGTGACTACCAAAACGGTTGGGACACGGATCAGTTTCCTACCAATGTTTATGAAATCACCGAAGCTTTAATGGTTATTCTGCAAGCTGGCGGATTCCAGGGTGGGGGAATCAATTTTGATGCTAAAACAAGACGAAACTCAACCGATTTGGCTGATTTATTTTATGCTCATGTTGGTGGTATGGATACATTTGCCAGGGCATTGATAAGTGCGGACCGTTTGTTAAGCGAATCATCTTATAAAAAAATGGTTAATGACCGTTATGCATCTTTCGATTCCGGGGATGGTAAGAAATTTGAAGATGGAAAATTATCGCTTGAAGATTTGAAATCCATTGCTGTTAAAAATGGGGAACCAGAGCAGATAAGTGGACATCAGGAATTATATGAAAATATAATCAACGATTATGTCTGATCTATATAAAGTGTAATTAACGATGCAGAAACGGCAGGTAATCATTGTGTATTAGGTAGATGGCTCCACATCCCATGTGCAACACATAAAAGCCTGCTGATTTCAACGCATGAATATTTAAGAGTTATATACAACGTCAAATATTGATAAAGAATCAGTTAATTAATCTTAAAAATGTACTATTATGAAAAATTCGATTAATAGTTTTAAGCCGTACCTGAAAATATCCGTTTTCTATATTTTGATCGTTGTATTGACTCCAACTGTCTTTGCTCAAAAAGCAAAGCAATCTCCGGGAGTTACGCAAATCACAAACCAGAAGAAGACAAAGCCCATTTATCTGGATACACATTACTCGTTCAGGGAAAGAGCAGCTGATCTGGTTTCAAAAATGACCCTGGAGGAAGAAGTTAAACAGTTACATACCAATAATGCACCGGCTATTCCACGGTTGGAGGTTCATCAGTATATATATTGGAGCGAAGGGCAACACGGTATCAATGCCTTGTTTGGAAATATCCATAATGGCAAGAAAAAGAAGGAACATGCTTACGGATCACCGGTGGCAACAAGCTTCCCGACTAATTTTGCTTCCACAATGAGTTGGGATCCAAAACTGATCTATAAAGAAACTAACGCCATATCGGATGAAGCCCGTGGATTTCTTGATAAGTCTCTGTTTGGAAAAGGACAGAACAACCTGGGCGAGTCGAAATCTGATTATGGCAACCTGACTTATTGGGCCCCGACGATCAATATTGATCGTGATCCACGATGGGGTCGCACGGATGAGGCTTTCGGAGAAGACCCATACCTGGCCTCACATATGGCAGCTGCATTTGTGAACGGGTTTCAGGGGCAAACAATGAATGGAATGCCCAAAACGCACTATTTGAAAGCTGCTGCCACGGCTAAACATTTTGCACTGAATAATATTGAAAATAACCGCTTTGGTATTTCATCCGATGCGGGTGATGAAGCTATTCGGGATTATTACACCGCTACATTCCGGTATCTCATAGAGAAAGCTCATGTTGCCGGTATAATGACTTCATATAATGCTATTAATGGAACACCAGCTGTTGCGAGTACTTATACGGTAAACGAACTGGCACAGCGAACCTTCGGTTTTAACGGATATACGACATCGGATTGCGGCGCAGTGGGTACTACCTATAATGTGTATCCGTATGGTCATAAATGGGCTCCCCCGGGCTGGGCAGTGAAACGGGAACATAAGAAAACCATTTGGAAGAATAAGAAGTCCGGGGTAAAAGTATCCGGAGCTGCCGGAGGACAGGCTTATGCAGTTCGGGCAGGCACGGATCTTAATTGCACGGGTAACGAATACACTCTTTCCAATATTGAAGAAGCTATTCAAGCCGGAATTCTGAGCAAAGGAGTAATCGACCGGGCACTTACCAGGGTCTTCACAATCAGGATGAGAACCGGTGAGTTTGATCCGCCAAATAAAGTTCCATATACCAAAATTACGAAATCTGTAATTCAGAGTCCGTCTCATCAGCGATTAGCTGAGAAAGTAGCCGAAAACTCATTGGTACTTCTGAAAAATAATGTTGTTTCCGGTTCCAATAAGCGCCTGTTGCCGGTCGATGCCGCCAAACTTCATAAAGTTGTTATTGTCGGTGATATGGCCAATAAAGTGACCCTGGGAGGTTATTCCGGTAATCCATCCTTGAAAATAAGTGCTGTTCAGGGTATCAGGACGGCTGTTAAAAAAGTAAATCCTGATGCGTCCGTCATTTTTGACAGTACCGGTACCTCCACAATTGCAAGCAACCCGGTTTCGCTAAGTGCCCACACCCAATCGGATATACGTAGTGCGGATCTTGTAGTTGTTTTTGTTGGAACGAACGAAGCCGTTTCCAGGGAAGGTCATGACCGTGCAAGTCTGGCCATGCCGGGAAATTATAGTTCACTGATTTATCAGGTTTCGGAACAAGGTAATAAGAATATGGTGTTGGTCATTCAGTCTGATGGTCCGGTAAAAACTAATCTCATTCAACATAAATTCCCTGCTATCGTATTTAGTGGTTATAACGGCGAGAGTCAGGGTACGGCACTTGCCCGGGTATTATTGGGTGACAAAAATCCAAGTGGCCATCTTAACTTTACTTGGTATAGAGATGATACCCAGCTTCCTAGTAAATCCGATTATTCACTGATTCCAAGAAAAACCAACGGATTGGGCAGGACTTACATGTACTTTACAAAGAAGCCAACTTATCCGTTTGGTTATGGACTGAGTTACAGTACTTTTTCCTTTTCCAATGTAAAGATAACGCCTAAAAAGATATCACCTAACGACAATGTGACGGTGAGTTTCGATGTGAAAAACACCGGCAAAATTGCAGGAGCGACTGTTGCCCAGTTATATGTAACCTCTCCTAAAATTAAGGGGAAAGCGTTACCAAAGAAAAGACTGGAAGGATTCAAAAAAACACAGGTCCTCAAACCGGGCCAGACCCAGAATATTACCCTAACGGTTAAGGCAAGTAATCTTCAATTTTGGAATGAGCAAGAATTGAAGTGGGTCGTCTATAATGGAAATTATGGGTTTGAACTTGGATATAATTCGGCTTTTATAGCTGATTCAGAAAACGCAAGTGTGCATGGAGAAATTACTCCAAAAGTCAAATATGTGACGGTTCAACCACAGAAACTCGTATATAAAGTCGGTGAAACAATAGATTTAAATGGCACAAACAAGTGGATCAAAAGTGATATCAATGAGAACCGGGAACAACCTCATGCAAAGGCCGATCATATCGTTGAAGCTGTTTATAATAACGGTTCTTTTGTGAATTTAGCCAATGCAGAAGTCAAATTTAGAAGTGATAACACTTCAGTGGCTATAGTTAATAAAAAAGGCATTGTGAAGACAGTTGGTCACGGAGTGGCCACTATAACCGAAACAGTAAACGGTGTTTCAGGATCAAATGTCATTGTTGTGAAATAGGATACCTGGTACGGAAGTCAAATTTAATATTTGATGAGAAAAAGATTCTTGATCAATATTAATAAGAATAAGTAGCTGTTATGACAAAAAGTTATAATAAAGGAAGCGATAAATATTCAGAAAATTCTGAAAAGGGAATTTCCCGGAAGGATTTTTTGAAAAAGAGTATGGCTACAGCCGGTTTTCTTGCGATCGGAAGAAATAATTTAATGCGACTTGGAAACCGTATTGCATCTGAAGAAGCATCGTTGGAAATAGATCAAAGAGTAAAATCTTTGATCGGTAAAATGACCTTAAAAGAGAAAGTTTCGCAGCTACTTACTAATTCCCCGGCTATACAACGGCTTGGAGTACCAAAATATGACTGGTGGAGCGAGTGTTTACACGGCGTTGCACGTGCGGGATTGGCCACATCGTTTCCCCAAGCTATTGGTTTGGCTGCTTCATGGAATACGGGTCTCATGCACACTGTTGCTGATGCCATTTCGGATGAAGCACGGGCCAAACATCATAAATTTGCAAGTCTTGGTTTGCGAAATCGTTATATGGGGTTAACATTCTTTGCACCCAATATCAATCTTGTCCGAGATCCTCGATGGGGAAGAGGTCAGGAAACCTATGGTGAAGATCCCTTTTTAACCGGCCAAATGGCTAAATGGTATATTAAGGGCTTGCAGGGAGATGATCCTAAGTATTTCAAATTAATTGCCACTTCCAAACACTTTGCCGTTTATAATGGCCCGGAACCTGAACGTCACAAGATTAATGTAAATGTAGATAAATTTGATCTGCATGAGTCTTATCTGGCCGCTTTTAAAACAACAATAGAGGAAGCCAATGTTGGTTCAGTGATGTGTGCTTATAACAGCCTGGATGGTATGCCTTGTTGTGGCAATAATGAAATTCTTAATAACATTCTTAGGAATGACTGGAAATTCGGGGGATACGTGGTATCCGATTGTGGTGCCATAAGTGATTTTTATAGAAAAGGTGCCCATGATGTGGTAGATACGGATTATCAGTCGGCGGCTATGGGAATAAATAGCGGAACCGATTTGAACTGCGGCAACACATACAGGCATATAGACGAAGCTCAATTACAAGGTCTTGTTAGTGAGAAAGAGATTGATAAATCACTTTATCGATTATTTACGGCTCGTTTTCGATTAGGGATGTTCGATAAACCGGAAAATGTACCATATACAAATATCCCGTATTCAGTTGTTGATAGTGATAAAAACAAGAAACTCGCCCTGGATATGGCACGTGAATCCATGGTGTTACTAAAAAATGAACCGGCAGGTGAAGATAAAAATAACCTGTTACCACTCCGTAAAGATGTTAAATCGATTGCTGTGATTGGTCCCAATGCAGATAAAGCGGATACTCTTTTAGGTAATTATCATGGTACACCATCTTCCATTGTTACACCTCTGAAGGGCATTAAAGAAAAAGTATCTTCCAAAACAGAAGTTCATTATGCTCAGGGATCTGAAATGGCAGACGGTCTCAAACAATTATTGCCGGTTCCATCTGAATATTTAATACCATCCAGAGGTAGAGGTCATGGGTTATATGCCGAATATTATGACAATAAAACATTTAATGGCATACCTGCAAAGACCCGGGTGGATCACAACATTGATTTTACATGGCTCGATAATACACCGGTGAATGGTAAATTGGCATCTGATTTTTCCGTTCGATGGACCGGTAAGATCAAACCGCCAAAATCAGGGAAATATCAAATAGGAATCAGCGAAAGCAGAGAAAGAAACCGTAATGCCAGGTTATATTTAGATGGTGAGTTAAAATTAGACGGACATAAATATCAGAGTCATTTTTCTGTTGATCTGGTAGAAGGGCATACCTATGATATCAAAATAGAATATGCCGGTTCGGGACCGGATCCCCAGGCTCATCTTACATGGTACATTCCCGGTCGCAACCTGATACAGGAAGCCGTCGATGTTGCAAAAAAATCAGATGTTGTGATCCTGTGTATGGGGTTGGACTCCCACCTGGAAGGGGAAGAAATGCCGGTGCACATCAATGGATTTAATGGTGGTGACCGGACCAGGCTTGATCTGCCGTCACCGCAGGTTGATCTGATGAAAAAAGTAACAGCATTAAGTAAACCAACGGTTTTGGTGTTATTGACAGGAAGTTCGGTTGCCATTCCATGGGCAAAAGTTAATATCCCATCCATACTTGAAGCATGGTATGGCGGTCAGGCCGCTGGTACGGCAATAGCCGATATTTTATTTGGTGATTACAATCCGGGTGGCCGATTACCAGTGACATTTTATAAATCGGTCGATGATCTGCCATCATTTACGAATTATAATATGCGAAATCGCACGTATCGTTATTTTGAAGGTGAACCATTATATCCGTTTGGTTATGGATTGAGTTATACAAATTTTGCTTACAGCAATTTGAAGATTCCGGATACGACGGATGCTAAATCGAATATGATCATCAAAGTTGATGTTACTAATACAGGTATGCTTGAAGGTGATGAAGTAACACAATTATATCTCAATCATATGGATTATGCAGGTATACATCCAATCCGAACATTAAAAGGTTTCAGGAGAACGACATTGCAACCTGGTGAAACTCAAACAGTTCGTTTTCAGTTACGACATGAAGATTTAACCGTGGTTAATTCACAAGGGGAATTTGAAAAATCCAAAGGACGTTTGAAAATCAGTGTAGGTGGGAAACAGCCGGGTTTTAATGGTGATTTGGATGCTCGAACAACAAAAGTGATTGAGCAGATAACAAAAATTATATAAAAACAATAAAATTTGAATAAAAAGAAATTAAGGCAGCAGAATGAGGAATATGAATATAATATGGCTCCACATCCCACTTGTGACATATTCTAAGCTGCTGCCTTAAGTTTTTAATATCGATCGCAATGTAATGGATATTGACCTAAAATATATATGAAGGCGAAAAATACTTACATATATCACGTTATTTATTATTTGATACTGGTTATTTCTCTTAATCTGGTCAATTACAGTAATTCCAGGGCTGAGAACGGACACAGGTTATGGTTGCGATATGTACCGGTATCGAATTCCAATTTGTTGCGTGAATACAGATCAGGAATCAATGGTGTAGTTATCCAAACGGATTCACCAACGATGAAAGCAACAGCTGCCGAGTTGCAAAGGGGGTTAGATGGCTTGTTAAATAAACATATGACTCTATCGTCTAAAATGATGTCAGGTAATATGCTTATTGTCGGGACACCTGCCAGTTCGAACATTATATCATCACTAAACTTAAAAGAACAGTTGAAACAAATTGGTGATGAAGGATACCTAATAAAAACTGTTGAAATTCATCATCAAGAATGTACAGTGATTACCGCTAATAAGGATATAGGTGTATTATATGGTTCATTTGCCTTCTTGCGATTATTACAGACACATCAACAGATTAATCAATTAAATATTAGTAGTTCACCCAAAATTGAATACCGGATTTTAGATCATTGGGATAATTTAAATGAAACAGTTGAAAGAGGTTATGCCGGTCTCTCACTTTGGAACTGGGCTAATTTGCCGGAATATAAAGCGCCCCGTTATACTGAATATGCTCGTGCTGATGCTTCAATCGGAATCGATGGAGAGGTACTGAATAATGTGAATGCAAATCCATTGATTTTAACTAAAAAGTATATTAAAAAAGTTGCTGCCCTTGCCGATATCTTCCGGCCATACGGAATAAAAGTTTATGTCTCAGTACCGTTCAATGCTCCAAAGTCTATTGGTGGACTCAATACCTATGATCCGTTAAACGACACAGTTCAGAATTGGTGGAATAATAAAGCGGATCAGATATATCATTATATACCTGACTTCGGCGGTTTTCTTATAAAAGCCAATTCAGAAGGTCAGCCGGGACCACTCACTTACGGTCGTACATATGCTGATGGAGCCAATATGTTGGCTAAAGCTTTAGCACCGCATGATGGTATCGTGATGTGGAGAGCTTTTGTCTATGATAGAAACAGCAAAGAAGACCGGCAGCGTCAATCTTATGAATCATTTGTACCGTTGGATGGAAAGTTTGATAATAATGTTTTACTACAGGTAAAAAACGGACCCATTGACTTCCAGCCTCGTGAACCATTTAATCCGCTGTTTGGAGCTCTTCCCAAAACGCAAACGATGATGGAGTTTCAGATCACACAGGAATATATGGGACATAGCCATTGGCTGGTTTATCTGGCACCGTTATACAAAGAAGCGCTGGATTCGGATACCTATGCCAGGGGAAAAGGTTCAACGGTGGCTAAAGTGATTGATGGTAGTGTGTTCCATTATGATAAAACGGGTATTTCCGGTGTGGCCAATACCGGTATGGATGAAAACTGGACGGGACATCCTTTTGCTCAGGCTAATTGGTATGCATTTGGTCGTTTGGCATGGAACCATAATATCAGTTCAACACAGATAGCTGATGAATGGTTGCGGATGACCTTCACAAACAATCCCGGCTTTATTAGTAAAGTTAAGAAAATGATGCTTGCATCAAGACAAATAGCCGTATTATGTCGAGATCCGCTTGGTTTGAATGATCTTTTTGAACAACCACATCATTTCGGTCCGGCACCCTGGTACAACAGGGGGCCTCTCGAATGGAGGAACACCTATTATCACAGAGCGGATTCTGAAGGGATAGGATTTGACAGGACAGCATCTGGAAGTAATGCAATTGAACAATATTTCCCACCTATAGCCCAAAAATTCGGAAACATTAAAACGTGCCCGGAAAAATATCTGCTGTGGTTCCATCATGTCAGCTGGAATTATAAGATGAAATCGGGCCGGACTTTGTGGGGAGAGTTATGCGACAAGTATTATCAGGGAGCTGATTCGGTTCGATGGATGCAAAAAACATGGGATAAAGTAAAGGGCTCGATTGACCAGCAAAGATACAATCATGTCAAGGCATTATTGAAGCTTCAATATAAGGAAGCCGTTTGGTGGAGGAATGCCTGTTTATTGTATTTCCAAACGTTCTCAAATCAACCCATTCCGGATCAATATTCGAAGCCGAAAAAGAGTTTAAAGTACTATAAAAATTTGAAGGTTAGTTATCCGAGATATTAATACAATCTCACATGATAAAAATGTTACTAAAAATTTAATTAAGGAGACAGATGATTTAAAATAGTCGATCGATTAAGATATTAATATAAATAGATAAATAACAAATACTTATTAAATGGTTTACAAGTATTTGTTGGGGATATATATGTGCAAAAAAAAAATAAAATCAAACGATTGTTCTTAACAGTAGTTTTTATTCGTTGATAAGAGTAAATATTTTACTGCAATCGGTTGCATTTTTGGATATTAATTAGCACCATATATACATATATAAGGTTGTATTTAAGTACTTACTTCTAGCCGTGAGTTCAACCTGAATTTAGATAATTATAGATCCATTAGTGGAATCGCTTTTATGGATCTTAGTCGACAATTAATAAAGGTTCTACTGAAATTTATTACATATAAAATATGTGGAAAAATAAAAATCTTTCTTTTCTGACAATTATAATACTCCTATTTGGATATTCATCTTTATACGCTCAGGGAAAAGGGCAGATAAAGGGTGTTGTTACTGATTCAATATCTCATCAAGTTATGGGCGGTGTAAATGTTGGTCTTCTGGGTACCAGTTTGGGAGCCGCAACCGATCTTAATGGTAAATATACAATAAATCCCGTACCTGTAGGCACTTACACTCTGATTGCAAGTTATGTCGGGTATAAGTCTTATAAGACTAAGGTAACAGTAAAGCGTGGTCAAGTTTTAAAACTAAATATTAAGTTACAACAGGAAACAATTCAAGGTCAGGAGGTAGTAGTTTCTGTCCAGGCAGAGGGACAGCGACAGGCTATTAATCAGCAGCTTCAGTCAGACAAGATTGTCAATGTGGTTTCTCAGGCAAAAATACAGTCGTTACCCGACTTTAATGCCGCTGCCTCCATCGGTCGTTTACCTGGGGTTTCTACACAAAAAAGCTCAGGGGAAGCAAACAAAGTGGTAATCAGGGGGATGGCTCCTCAATATAATGCTATAAATGTAGACGGGATTCGGCTCTCATCAACAAGCAGTGACAGAAGTGTTGATTTGACTATGGTTTCACCATATATGATTAAAACGATTTCAGTATACAAGTCTCTTACGCCGGACATGAATGGAAACGTAATTGGTGGTACTGTAAATATGGAACTTAGAGAAGCCCCGAAAAAGCCACATTTGAGTATGATGTGGCAGGAAGGGTATACACAAAAAGATAATAGTTACGGTAACTACCGGGGGGTTCTTTCGGGAAGTAAACGTTTCTTTCATAATAAATTAGGTGTATACGCTCTTGTAAATGCCGAATCATATGATCGTAACGCGGATAATTTGAATGCAGGCTATGAGATTGCCAATACCAATATTAATTCGGAAACCGGTTATCCGCCTGTGAGAGTTACTGGTGTAACACTTAACCGTCACATTGAAAACAAAAAAAGATACGGCGCAAATCTAATTCTTGATTATAAGCTGCCCAAGGGTTCCATTAAAGCAGTAAACATGTTCGCACGCATAAGATCTGATTATACGAACTATGACCAGTTTTTGAATTATAAAAACACTGAAATGACCTGGAATCTAAATCACGGTATTCACGTGATCGATCAGCAAGTAAACGATCTGAAATTTAATTATGACTTAGGTTTCATGACTGTGGATCTGTCCGCAAGTTACACGTCAGCAACAAACAACCTGAATAATTCCCCTCAATTTAATTTTCATCAAACAGGGGGAACGCCTATTGGAAATGCTGTTCCACCGGATACGCCCCCGGATTCCATATATTCAAATGGTAATGTCACATATTTAGGGAACAAGCCACAAGGTCAGTTAAATGACGTATTGGAAAGTGTAAGCCTGAATACCACCGACTATAAAGATGCAAAGTTTGACTACCATGCTAATTTTAAAATTCCTTTTAACCTTGGTACAAGTCTGGGTGGTTTTCTGAAATTTGGTGGCCAATATAACAGACGAACAATCACAAATGATCAGGCCAACCCTAATGCCGCATTGAATGGAGGAGTAAATAGTGGTGGGGGGTCACCAAGTATTCAGTATTTAATGATGCAAGGTATCAGTAATAACTTTGGTTTACAGCCTAATAATAATGGTTTGTTTCCCATGAGCGAATTCGTATCCACAAATCAAAGCCTTTACGATAATTTTTTAGGTAATAAGTATGCGGAGTTCTATTATGCCGCTCAGGCACCAATGTTGTATAATATCGTGAACTATATACGCAGTGACTCTGCTTTCTACGCCAGACATGCCAGTGCAACTCAACCAGGCGGTTGGTTTGACAGTCAATATGAAGAGTTGGCTAACGATTATACATATCACAATGATTATTCCGCTGCCTATATCATGTCTAAAATAAAATTCCATAATGGTATGATCGTAGGGGGTGTGCGATACGAGAAAGTGAAATTCGATTATAATGCATGGATTGCAGAAAATGCACGTAATCCCCAATCGCAATATAAAGATATGCTTGATACCACAGCAACGGAAGGGAATTCATATATGCTCCCTATGGTGCAGATGAAATATTCTCCATTTCACTGGATGGATATCCGGTATTCATATACACAATCCCTTGCCCGTGTGAACTTCAATCAATTATCGCCCAAATTTACGCTTGGTTATACGTTGGATAATGTAAATGCTGGAAACCCAAAACTGAAACCAGCGCGAGCCTATAATCAGGATTTTGCACTAACATTCCATGCTAATAAACTTGGGCTTCTTACTATAGATGCATATTATAAAAAAGTTAAAGGGTTTGCCTATAATGCCAGTTACCGGCTGAATTATGCTACTCAAGAGGCAGGTTTCGATTCCTTAAGTCATTATCAGGTTACCACTCATTATGTTGATAAAAATACCCATAAACCCGGAACTACACTCATATCTCCTGACCCGAGTAAAAGAATTACGGCATCCCGTCCCATTAATAATCCGTACGAAGCCACCGTCAAAGGTATTGAATTAGATTTTCAGACCAATTTATGGTATTTGCCACATCCATTGGATGGAACAGTATTGGGGATAAACTACAGCCACATAAAATCAGAAACCAGATATCCATACTTTCCGCCTGAAAGAACAATTCCTGGTACACGGCCACCTAAATTAGTCTTCGTCGACACTTCAAGAACAGGACGATTAATCGATCAGCCCAATGATATTTTGAATGCCTATATAGGGTACGATTACAAAGGTTTTTCCGGCCGCCTTTCTTTTTCATTCCAGGGTAACTCGGTCAGGTCCATTGCTTCCGTTCCGGTGGCAGATGGTTTTGTTAAAAATTATTTCGAGATCGATTGCTCTGCCAGGCAAAAACTGCCCTTTATGGGAGGGGAACTATTTTTGGATATCTCAAATCTGAACAACGAAAAGAATGTTGCTGCACAACCATCAATAAATGGTGTTACAAGTATCCAAAACTATGGTATGACGGCTAATTTGGGAGTCAGGTTCAGATACTGACATTTCAGATAAAGATAAATAAAGAACCCTATACAAAACCAATGACAATTAAAATCAATATAATAATCATGAAAAGGAGTCAATTATGAAGCGTCTGTTACTGTTGCTGTTTTTAGCAGTATGGGTAAGCGGAACTGCATATGCCCAAAAAGACACGGTGGTCGTGAAAGGGTATTATGAATCAGGTAACAAGGAGGGTACTCTAAATGATGCCATTAATGCTGCTCAACAGGCGGGTAACCTGTCAAATACTGTTTTTAAATTGAAACCCTATGAATGGTATGTAGAAACCGGAAGTATTATAACCAACCCGGGTGAACATTTGACCATTGTAGGTCCTAAACCGGGAACTACCCAGAAAACTGCTCCGCCACAAATTTTGTGGACGAATCAAAGTGTATCTACAACCTACATTATACAAAGTTTTGGTGATCTGACGATGAAAAATGTATGGATCAGGTATGCCGATATTAATGGAAATCAAATATCAACCAGCATTCAAATGGAGAATGATTCTACTGCTTTGAATAAAAGTGAGAAAGCTGTATTTGATGATGTAATATTTGGTTATGCCGAGGTTGGGGCAAACGCTGGTGGTGCCGTTAATGTAACGAGTACTCATTTTGTGGGGATTTTTAATAACTGTTATTTTAGAAACGACATGGACTCCCACTTCCGGTATTATGGCCGGGCCGTATCTTATCCATATCAAAGTACTGGCTGGCATACAGATACATTGCGCTTTGAAAATACAACCTTTGCCAATATGGGTTATGGAATTATGCAGGAAGGCCAGGAATATGCAGACAATGTGTTTATCAACCACTGTACTTTCCTGAATATAGCGGAATTCCCATTAGAATCAGGATGGTGGCATAATCTTTCGATAACCAACTCTGTATTTGTGAACCCCTGGATGTTAGGGTATATTCCACATGACGGCCCTCCGGGTTCTGGTATGTTTAGCGTAGCACCCGCCGATTCATTTGGCTTTAAAGTACCATTTAACGATGCTAATCGTCATATACTTCTGACTCATACAAGTTATACTTACCAGAAATGGCTCAAGGATTGGATGGCAAACAACTCATATAGCCAAAATCTTGTAAAAAATAGACATAGCGATGAAGTTCCTAAGCCGGATCCTTATACAAGTGCTGCTAGTTTGGCCCTTATAGACTCAACCAATGCTGACGGAACTCCATATACACCTTATATGGAGGTAGATACTACCTCACTTTACCTTAATTCTGATCCGAACTTTAACAACCCCGCCACAAATTTAGATTCACTAAAGATATTTCTCCAATATAAGTGGGATAATAATGCGGATCAGAATTGGGCTTATATGATCAATTCTGGGCTTGCCCAAAAATGGCCTCTGCCTGAGGATATGTCTTATACCAACGATACCTTACAAACAGCCGGAATGTATGGTTTCCCTCTTGGTGACTTGTATCATTGGTATCCATCACAATATCAAAATTGGGTAGCTCAGCGAAGTAGTGAAGAAAATAGAATTGATACCTGGCTTAAAACAGGTAAAGATCCAATGAATACGGCTATAGAGAAAGATCCCTATGGTAGCGATATCCCATCCAGGTTTAAACTGGATCAGAATTATCCCAATCCATTTAACCCGACAACGAATATTAAATTCGAATTGCCGAAGGCTTCACAGGTAAAATTAGAGGTATATAATATTTTGGGACAAAAAGTGGTGACATTGGAAAACCAGAGAATGCAGGCCGGTTATCATGTTGTTCGTTTTGATGCTCACAATCTTGCCAGTGGTATGTATATATACCGCATTAAAGCAGGTAATTTTGTTAGCACGAAGAAGTTAATGCTGATCAAATAATAGACAGTTTGCATAAAAAAACCCGTCTGACGGCTAACACAGATTAATACCTAAATGATTATAACATTCTGATGCCGTCAGACGGGTATTGCAAAGCTTGCTAATATAGTGAGTTAATACTCTCTATAAGTAGTATATGGTTTTATTTCTTAACTAAATAAGTAATTAAGGGGATAAAAATGAAGATGAAAAAAATTACGAAGATTAGTGTACTAATTTTGCCATTATTGTTTATGGTTACAGGTGCACTTTTTGCACAGAGTACCCTTATTTCAAAGTGGGGGACATCGGCCGATGGAAGTTATTGGCCGGTAATAAATGATTCCTCAACAGCTGCTGGTAGTGGTATGATAAAAGGTTCTTCTCCTATAAGTGGAGGAGGCTGGGCTACCATAGTAGGGGGACTCAATGATACTATGAAAGTGAATAAAGATTCGGCAATAGTAATTACCGGACAATTGGTATTTACAGGTGCAACCGGCGCTGGTAATAGCTATACACCGCTGCGTTATGCATTAGCATATTCGGATAGCGCTACACTGAAATATCAGTATACGGATTCGGCAGCCTGGTCAGGTCCAAACAAATATTCCGGTTATGAATTTGATCCGCGAACCGGGGACGGTATTATGGCTAATGGTGGCGGTGGTGAAGGTACAGTATGGACAATAAATAGTGGTCACTGGAATAGTACCTGGAGTAACAACGGTAAACCTGTTGCAGCCATTAAACAGCAACCTTATAATGCAGAATTAGTACCGGGAACATATAATTTTGCATTTTCAATCAAGCAGGTTAATGATACGACCAACGAAGTAAAATGGTACCTGGAAGAACAAAATAAAGAGTACTGGTTTGGTGGTTCGCTTCAAGTTCCTGCAACAACGAATAAAATCAATGCCATTTGTTTTGGTATTAATACAGGTGACTGGACTGAACTTGATGTGACCAATGCTAAATCAACATATGGTAACCCTATTACAGTTCCCGAAGCTCCATTTCAGTCTTTCTATGTTAAAAATTGGGGAACAACAGCCGAGGGAAGTTATTGGCCCGTAATGAATGATACCTCAACAGTAATTGGTAATGGTACAATAAAAGGTTCCGCTCCAATAAATGGAGATGGCTGGGCTACCATAGAAGGTGGTTTTGGACAGTCCGTACCTTTGAAGAAAGATTCAGCACTAGTAGTTACAGGACAGCTGGTATTTACAGGTGCAACCGGAGCTGGAAATAGCTATACACCACTGCGTTATGCAATAGCATATGAGGATAGTGCAACACTGAAATATCAGTATACGGATTCGGCTGCCTGGATGGGCCCGAACAAATATTCCGGTTATGAATTTGATCCGAGATCCGGAGATGGAACCATGGCTAATGGTGGCGGTGGATCAGGCACAGTCTGGACATTAAATAGTGGTCACTGGAACAGTACATGGAGTAACAATGGTGGGCCAATTGCCGCAATAAAGCAGGCTCCACGTAATGCTGAAATAGTACCGGGAACTTATAATTTTGCTTTTTCGATCCAACAGGTTAATGATACGACTAACGAAATAAAATGGTACATGGAAGAGCAAAATAAAGCGTATTGGTTTGGTGGTACTCTTATGGCACCTGCTACAACTAATAAAATTAATGCCGTAATGTTTGCTCTTAATGGAGGCGACTTTACCCAACTGGATGTGAAAAATACTAAAGTTGACTATAGTACAATAAGCATACCTCCACAACCCTGGCAGTCTTTCTATGTATCTGACTGGGGATTCCTTGGTGGAAAATTAGGTGGAACCTCTAAAACCGACAGTGCCTGGACTCTGACACCCGGATCTGTTATAGGTAATGCAACCATATCCGGTAGTAACGCTGCAACAGGCTGGGCTGTCGTAGGTGGTTCATTTGGTATAAATGTAAAACCACAGCAGACATCCGGAAAAGCGATTGTTGTATCCGGTGATATGACTCTCGGTGGCGGTGGTTTCGAAGATGCTAACAGTTTACGCTTCGGTTTATTTAATGCTGCTAACATTGGTAAACTTGACTCAACCCAAAAGGTAGGATATGTCTGGAGCGGTACAGATACAACCAGTGGTTATCTGTTCATACCATCGAATGGTTCTTCCAGTGCTCCAACATGGGCTGCCGGAAATGGAAATGCTGGAGGTATTGTGAATGGTGCATGGTATGCTCCAAGTGGATCAGGAGCCTATGGTATGGGTACTATAGCAAGTACGGGAACACCGGGTGCCGGTAAGTACCACTTTACTATTACCGTGCAACCTAATGCCAGTGGCAATAATATGGTCAACCTCCGCTTCGCTAAAACGGATGGTTCATACCTTTATGAAGGTGCCCTCGTTGACAGCAAAAAACCGGGAGCAGCAAGTGAGTTCAACAGTATCATATTTGGTATAAATAACTCAACCACCGATTCATTAAGATTGGAAAATGTGAAAGTCGATTTGGGTGATACATTAGATACCCCGATCGAGCATACCAATACTACGAATCTGCCTGTCAAATATGCATTGCAGCAAAATTACCCGAATCCTTTCAACCCGACAACAAACATCAAGTTTAGTCTGCCGAAAACATCAGAAGTCCAATTGAGTGTGTATAATATATTGGGTCAGAAAGTGATGACTTTAGTTAATGGCAAGATGCAGGCTGGTTTTCATCAGGTTACTTTCGATGCCAGTCATCTCGCCAGCGGTATGTATATTTACCGTATAAAAGCAGGTAATTTTATTAGCAGTAAGAAAATGATGCTGATCAAATAAGAGTGAGGTCAAACTTACATTAATTGATCTAATCTTTAATAAAAAGCCTGTCTCTTTATGGAGACAGGCTTTTTTATATCTTTAGTTATTTGTTGATGGCTTATTTACATTGAGAAATAAGCAAAGATTTATGAATAATTAGAATCAGGATGATCAGGAATGAATGAGCCCTGATTATTTTAAAAGATTATTTTGGGTAGTTGTAATCAAAGGGTTTTGGCATTTTGTTTTGTAGTTCTGATGCTTCAATAATGTTTTTATTTATCATTATTGAAGATTATACGGATTAAGAATTACGCTGATTTGTTTTTTATTGGTAGTTTGAATTTTTTTATCTGGTATCCCGGAATATTTCAAGTTTATAACTTGGAACATTATCTATTTGTTAAATGTACCAAGATTCAAATTTGAAATGTGAAAGATGAATTCTTTTTATTTCAGTAG
>Ga0102944_1000752_pt1 | contig 23590 bp, 22 predicted proteins | sample SalPonD_shore_MG_FD_78172 | JGI IMG/M metagenome (GOLD analysis project Ga0102944, IMG submission 78172) | Salt pond soil microbial communities from South San Francisco under conditions of wetland restoration - Salt Pond MetaG... | ecosystem: Environmental > Aquatic > Marine > Intertidal zone >...
CCTCCTTCGTCAACCCGGTCTTCCCTTCAACTAATTTATCTGCTCCACTAATCTATCCATAATATATTGCAAATCCGCTCACTTCGGTATCCGATTTCATTATAAATGTGCAAACCATACCCTAGTATACATGGGTATTGGATATCATCGTGAAGAAATAGCAGCATTTCCCCCTTCCAAGTTTGAGCCAAAACGCTATACCTGGCTGATTAATGGAATTGGTTATCTCGGGTATGTTGGAGGAGTCTTATTCATTGGTTTTGCCCTGATCATTATCTTTTTTCCAGGATTACGAGCGATCTACTTCAATAATGCCATTGCTGCGGTGATCTCGGCGATAATCCTCTTCATTTTCTCCACCTGGTTGATTCGTACCTTTGGTGTAAAATATTTCTACATCTCTGAGAATGCCTTTGCCTTTGCCACTCCACTGGGAAATCCCACGGTGATCAGTAAAGATGAGATCATTCATATCGATATCAAACGGCCTAATCCTGCCATGAGTCTCATCCCCATTACCTCGCCATCCATTCTCTTTGCTACCTATGATGAACTCTACCAGTTCCGTACCAGCCGCTGGGTCAACGAACAGGAATTGCTCGATACCTTTGAATCCCTATCACAACAGCTTCAGGATCCGTTTGCCGAGTATTATCATCGTTCCAAGACCACGATCTATTCCTTTCTTATCAGGATGTCACAAGATACTGCGGGTATGATGGGACTGACTATTATCACGATCTACCTCTTTTTAGCTGTTTGGGGTGGTATTGCGATGCTGATTGATGGAATCAAAACGGGTCAACCATATGTCCTCTTTCTCCGTAATCCTGATTTTCTCAATGGAGATCTGCCTGGTTATAATTGGGATATTGCCATTTTTCATCCTCCGAGTAATGATTTCTGGTTTGGTACCGATTTTCTCGGTCGTGATATATTTGCCCGTCTAATCTATGGTACGACTTTTACCTTTCTGATTGCATTGTCAGGCTCATTGGTGTCGATGATCATTGTTCTGGTTCTTGGAGTATCATCTGCATTCTACAGCGATTGGTGGGATACTATTGTGACTAGAGTGGCTGATGCATTGCTGACGTTTCCTCCCTTTATTCCACTAATACTGATCTCCACAATTGCTACTCCGATTCGATTATCTCTTCCTGGTGGCTATTTCTTTGCGGTTTTTCTTGGGATGAGTCTCTTCACCTGGCCACTTGGCACCAGGATCATCCGTTCTGAGGTGATCAACCTCCTCAGTAATGAATATGTTGAGGCATCAAAACAACTCGGTGCGGGGAGCTGGCATATTTTGCGTAGTCATATTCTGCCGAAGATTATCCCCACGGCGATGATTCTCTTTACCTATGCCTTTACTGATATTATTCTGGGTACAACCCTACTCGGTTTCATTGGGTTAGATTCCGAATCTACCTTGACCTGGGGGAGTGACCTTGCCAAAGCGGTAAAATATGGTGAGAACCTACTTCTACGGTGGTGGACCGTTTTCTTTCCAACAATTTGGATTTTCCTACTGGTATTCGGCCTGACCATTTTCTCGGATTCCGTTCGGGATAATCTCGATCCCAAACTCCGGGGTGGGATTGATGCTGTACCGTATGAGTACCGACAGGAACTGGAGGGAATGCCATGAACCTCGGTCAGTATATTTTCTATCGGATTGTTGGTGTTTTCCTCCAGCTTCTAGGTGCACTGGCACTGGTTTTTTCATTGATTCAGATTATGATCTCCTTCTTTGGTCTTGATCCCACTGTCTTCTTTCTGATTAATTTCAGAGGTGTTGATCCACAAAAGAAAGCAGCTGTACTGTCACAATTACGACAGCAACTGGGTCTGGATAAACCATTGATCGTTCGTTACTTCTATTTTCTACGAGATCTCTTTCTGAAAGGGTCATTGGGGACTTCATGGGGTACTGGTTTGGATGTCAGTAAGATCGTGGCTGATGCACTTCCCAATACGATGATTACCTTTGGTTTTGCTTTTCTGATCTACACGCCTCTAGCATTTCTACTTGGTATTATGGCATCTCAACGTCGTGGTGGGATCTTTGATTCCTTCATCCGGGTAGCAACCACTGCAACCTATGCCATCCCCTCCTATATTGTTGGTCTGTGGGTTGTTATTCTCTTCTCAGGTTATGATCTCGCACCTTGGCCACGACCAATCCCCTCCGGGTTTCTAGGGCTACTCCGGGTCAGTCTCTTGCCGATTTTAGTCGTGGTACTGATCTATACTGGCTTTCAGTTTCGATTGGTTCGTGCCCATATGCTTGAAATTCTCCAGTCTAATTATATTCGGACTGCACGAGCCAAAGGGTTGACTGAACGAACTATTGTCTACAAACACGCGTTGCGTAATGCTCTTCCCTATTTTGTAACAACCATTGCCGTGACTTTTCCCATTGCCTTTTCCGGAGTTGCTGCTCTGGAAGTAGTCTTTCAGATCCCTGGTATTGGATTTGTCATGATTGCTGCTGCAAATAATTTTGATTGGCCGATACTTATTGGAGTGACTGCAGTTTTTACCATACTGAATGCCTTTTTGCTGGGTATTACTGATATTGTGGTAATCTATCTCTCACCTAAACTCCGCTTCGAGAAACGTTTCTCAATGAAATACTAGTTATCACGTTTGTGCGGTATCTGATAATTATGTGGGCAAAATGTAGGTTGTCCAAGCAATTCACATAACCGATTAATCAGTGTAGAGCTAACATGTAATGCCGAATTCTTGGCATCTTCCTCAGCAATAGTGAGTTTCAATCCTACTTCGGTATGAAAATAGGTTTCCATGATCTTTGTCCGGTGGATCAATTCATTGATCAGTTGCTTGCCCATCTTCGTCAGGATAAACCCCTTGCGTTCAATCTTATCGACGACATGTTTCTGTTGCAATTGACTCAGCACCGCATAGGCACGAGGTCGGGAGAATCCCATCAATTCCCCCATCTCCTTCGGTCCAATCAATGGATCAGGCTCTCCCTGTCGTATTTTGATAATATACTGGGAGATGACATCTTTCTCCGTGGTCGTGGGATGGATTTCCTCGAGTAGATCCATCCTAGTTCCCTCCATGTTCTATCAGATAATTCGGTGGTGGAGGTATCTTATCTTCTGTGGAGAATATCTGCTGTCTGAGTTGGGATTCCGAGCCAATCATCAGGGCGATGAGAAATCCCATCCCATAAACTACAGCAATTGAACCGGTAGGACTAATATCAAGAAACCAGGCCAACAATAACCCACTGACTGCTCCGATCGTGGCAATAACTATGGTACTTCCAATAATCACCCGGATCTGTTGGCTGAGAAGTAAAGCTGTTGCCGGCGGAGTAATGACAAAGGCCACCACCAGAATTGCCCCAACTACACTATAGCTACCAACAATAGTCAGACTAGTCAGTGCCATCAGTAGCAGACTTACTGCCTGAGGTGAGTAGCCGATGATCTTGGCATAGGTCGGATCAAAAGAGGTGAGCATTAATTCCTTGTAGAACAGTGTAATAAACCCGATATTCAGGAATAATAGAAACCCCAAGATCCACATGGCACGGGGTAGATCAATCCCCAATATTGTGAGTCGGATAAATGGAGTGTAGACCAGTTGCCCAGTAACCACAGCATTCAATGATAGGGCTGCATTATCAACGTATTTGGTGAGAAGAATTATTGCCACCGCAAAGACTGTCAGGTAAATCAATCCTAAAGCCGCATCATAGCGGATGTAGCGGGAGGAACTGATTAATTCTACCAGAGAGACAATCACCAATCCGGTCATTGCTGCACCGATTAGGAGCAGGAATGAATTCAACTGAGATACCACTAGATAAGCAGCTACTATACCGAAGAGAATGGAATGTGCCAGTCCAAATGATATCAGGGAATTACCACGTAAGACCAGAAAGATGCCAAGTAAGGAATTGGCAACCGCACAGAGGATGATAATTATCAGTAGTTCAACAAGGAAACTCATTGACTCATCTCCCAGCTCTGACTCATCTGCTCGACCAACTCCATCCCTTTGAAGGTAAGTACCCAATTACCACTTTCCTGTGGTTGGATATAGCCCAGATGATACAATACATGAAGATCATCTGAGAGTTGATGATCTGGTTGTGGTTCTGTTGGTTCCTCCTTGAGTGCAAACTCTCGAATATCACACCCACGAGGATGTTTGATGATATAGCTACTCAGATGTTCCATAGTCTCATGCACATCAACTTGGACTTCATACTTCAGGTAGGTGAAATAATCCAGTAATGGCCCCTTACGGGAGAAGATGATGGAAATGAAGACAATAATCCCCATGATCACAATAATGGTTGGTCCCGTAGCCAGGTTGGAGATGGTTGCCGATAGGATCACCCCGCTCAAGCCGGCAACTGCCCCAAGAATGGCAGCAAGTAGTACTACCTGACCAAAATGATTGGACCACTGTCGAGCTGCAATACCTGGTCCGATCAGCAATCCTGCCATCATGATCACGCCAATCATTTCCACCCCGAGTACCACGGTGACGACCACCAGGGTAAGAATCAACAGCTCGTATCTCTGCACCCCAATATTCAGGGTTTTTGCATATTCTCGATCAAAGGTGATCAATTTCAGTTCCTTCCAGAACAAGCCAATCAGTAGCAATACCAGCAGATCAAGGATCAAGATTGAACCCAGATCAGTTAACCGGAGAAAGGCAATATTGCCAAAGAGATAATGTTTCAATCCTGATTGACTGCCACTAGGTAGTTTCTGAATGATTGATAGCAATGCCACACCCAACCCAAACAGCGTTGACAGGACAACACCAATTGCCGCATCTGTCTTAATCCTGCTCACCGTCTGGACCAGCTGAATCAGTCCGACTGCAAGCAATCCGGTAAGTAATGCGCCTATCAGAAGTAGCAGACGTGACTGCTGTCTGAATATCAGGTAAGCCATGGCAATCCCGGCAAGGGTAGAATGTGCTATTGCATCACCGATAATACTTTGCTGTCGTGCGACGAAGAAGACTGAGAGTACGCCAGTAATCAGTCCAATCAGGATCGCCCCACCACTGACAATCAGAAAAGTATAGCCGATCAGGAAGATCCCTCCTGGTAACTGTGGATGGTGCCCCCGTAGCAATGTGCTAGATTATCCGGAGTCAATATCTCATCTGGCCTGCCAAATGCAATGGTGTGGATATTCAATAACCAGGCGTAATCAAAATGCCCCTGTAGTGATGAGAGGTCATGGGTAACTACCACAATAGTCTTACCCTGATCACGTAATTCCTTAAGAAGATCAAGAATTACCTCCTCAGTTCGGGCATCAATTCCACCGAATGGTTCATCTAGAAAGATAAGATCTGCATCCTGCAGATAGGATCTGGCCAAGAAGACCCGTTGTTTTTGCCCACCGGATAACTCGTCAATCTGACGATCATAGAAATCCGTCATCCCAAATTTATCCAAGGCTTCCATCGCCAGTTTACGATCTTCCTCTGATGGTCGTCTGAGCCAGCCAATATGACCATATCTTCCCATTAAAACCACATCCAAACAGGTCAGAGGAAAACTCCAATCAACTGATCCACGTTGTGGCATGTATGAAATCTTCTCATGGCGTTTTTTGATCTGATTCAATTCCTTACCAAAAATCCTAACTGTCCCAAAATTTTTCGGTACAATTCCCATGATTGTCTTGATCAGGGTGGATTTACCCGCTCCATTTGGTCCGACCACTGCAACCAATGATCCCGTAGGTATCTCGGCATTGACCTTCCAGAGAACTGCAGTATTCTGATATGCCACGGTGAGATCATCAATCGTGAGAACAATCTTTTCACTCATATGCGTCTCCTCCTGATTATGGTGATGCCAGTCATTGCCAGTATCGGTAACAACACCCTTACGGGTAGACTAGACTGTTCGTTTTGTGGTGGATTGAGGATGGCAGAACTGATGGTCTGACTATCATGTTGCATCATCCCGATATAGGTATTGGTAGCGGCTGAGGTTCCCAAAGATCCAATCAGGAGTTCTCCACCAATACCAACAGTATGTCTTTGGGCACGTGCTGCATCGACTACCGCCTGCATCGCCTGTTTTGGCGTGGTGCTCTCGGTAAAAACCACGGTGATATTATGTTGGTTAAGATACGTGGCCAGCAGATCCACTTCTCGAACACCGGCTTCGGTCTCCGTAGATATCCCCTGTAATGACTGGATGGTGAAATTATAAGCACGGGCAAAATACTGCAGGGAATTATGCTGAGTAACAATCACTCGTTGTGCTGGATCAACCTCAGCCAGTTGGGTTGTTATCTGACTATCCAGCTGTATCAGTTTATTGATATACTGATTGGCATTATCCTGATACTGTGATGCATGTGTCGGATCTATACTACTAAGCTGATTGGCGATGATCTGGACGGCATTAGCAAAAAGCATGGGGTCCATCCAGAAATGCGGATCAGTTCCTCCATGCTCTCCGGCATGGTGCCCTTCTAGGAGCTTAGAACTATTCAATTGCTCGAGAATGGCAGTTGCCCTCCCCTGATCCTGCCAGTATTGCAATAACTGTACCAGACTCTCCTCAGCACCTTGACCGATCCAAAATACTTGGTCTGATGTGTTTATCGTTCTGATATTGGAAGGTGTTGGTACAAAATCATGGGGGTCAATTCCCGTACTGATCAATTGTCTGACTGCAATGAAATCGCCTCCCACCTGTTTGACTGCATCTGTCAGGATACTGGTGGTTGTTGTGATCGTAAGTACTGTCTGCTGACCTCGAACCAGGGAAGGTCCTGCCAGTGAGATCAGCAACACTAGAACTAGTATTAGTTGTTGAGCTTGCACAACCAGTTTCTACTGGATTTTTATTTATCTGTTAACATAGTGTTAACCAAGATCTGAAAATTCGTTAATAATTCATTAACAATTCGTTAACAATCCTCTCTGTCGATTCATTGATCAGTATTATTTCGTTTTGATCTTTCTTTACTGTAAGCTGATACCAATCAGATCAATCTGCTACGAGTATTGATATAACGGTTGTGTCATTACGGGTTATGGTTGAACAACCTTTGCAGAATTCACCAAGACTAATTTTTCAGATCCATTTCAACTGGCCAAAAGAACAGACACAGGAAATGTATGATAATGCAAAAAAGATCTATGATCTGGCCATGGCTGCTGATTGGATCACAGATGTACGTGGAGCATCTGGAGCAATTGGGAGTCCTACCTCCTCCTTCTGGTTATTTACGATAACCTCCTATGGTGATCTCGATCGGATCTTTCTTGATCGTGAGAATGAATTCAGTAAGACCTACCTGGCCTTCATCTCGGAAATGGAGGATGTCGTTGAATATATCTACAACGAGGTACAGTTTGTCTAGTATCAGGTTCTCATCTATCTTTTCCTAAATACTTAGTAGCCGATTGTTTTCATAGTTGATGGTTGTCGGGATTTCTTCATACAAATTTTGTGATCCTGATATGATAGGAGAGTAGTACTTTTCAGTGTCATACCACCTGCGGGTCTATGTCCTTGAGAAAACGATTTCGGGTGACACTACGAGAATTATTTATCCGGTTACGTGCATTTCGTGGCTTTTTGTTAGGTTTTTTTGTTATTACTACCATTGCCGCCATTGTAATCCGTTACGAGTACACTCTTCCATTTCTTCATTCCTACTATGAGGCAGTAACTCTGTTATTCTACGCTGCCGATCTCGAGTATCCTGATAAAAGACCCCTGCTAGAACTCTTCTTTTTGATCTATCCTCTGCTAGGGCTATTCATCATCATCGATGGTCTCAATGGTATTGGGGAATCATTGAAACTTGGTGATCCGACCAGTGAGATCTACAATACCGAGATGGCAGCCCTGATGGATGAACATGTCATTATCGTCGGGATTGGTCATCTTGGCAACCGGGTAGTTGACCGGTTGAAAACTACGAATGAGGATATTGTGGTCATAGATAAATCTGATAATACGCTGCATGATGATATTCTCGAGGAATTTCAACGGGAATACTGGATCCCCGTTATCAAAGGTGATGCCACACTTACCAGTACGCTGGAGGCAGCGAATCTGAGATCCGCCCGAACGATGCTAATCCTGATTGATAATGATCTCTTGAATCTGAAGATTGCCATTCGTGCCAGACGAATCAATCCCCATATCAAACTGATCATCCGGTTTTTTGATCAGCAATTGGGTAAATCCATTGCAGAGCGGTTGAATGCTTCCATCCTGTCAACCACCATGATCTCCACTCCGAGTTTTGTGGGTCGGTTGAAACAGAGACAACAGCAGTCCCTGTCCTCCTCAGATGATAGAACCGACCATATCATAATTGTCGGCCTTGGTAATCTTGGCGTTCGGATTGTCAATGAATTGAAGGATAAAGAGACGTTGGTCATGATTGATATGGAGGCACATCATAGTCTCCTCGATGTGATTGATTTTCACGAGTATGATATGCCATTGATCAAAGGAGATGCAACGAAGGAACAAGTCCTACTGGATGCTGATATTGAGACTGCTCGGGCACTGGTGATTACTACCGGCTCGGATCTGACCAATCTCAAGAATGCTACGGTGGCTCGTCGCTTAAATCCTGATATTCAACTGATTATGCGGATGTATGATGATCCCCTATCGGAAGATACTACTGGTCTTCTTGATGCTGCCGTACTCTCCACCACCAAGATCGCGGTCAAAGAATTTCTTGCCAACCTATAATTTTCTTTAACTTGAATTATGTGCTGTCAACTATAATGATATGGATTATATGATCATTCTTTTGAATTGTAATCTTAGATTATCTAGGAGTGGTTAGTTGCTTCTATCAGAGATATCGATCAAAATTGGTTTCCATTTCCAGTGTTGCCTGTCTAGCATTCTCATCTACTCCTGAGAAGACGAGAGTGGAATTCCCTCCAATTTCAACGTTTCCTGATTGTCTTAATGAGGTTTCGTTTACACTTTTAACCAAGTCTACCTCTTCATCCTCTTCCTGGACAATCAATGAGTAAATTCCGAAGAAAAACACTTTGATGAAACTTAAACCTCCTCCGGCATTGACTCCATCATTTGGCTCTGAATTTATAGCCACTGCACTGATCTTTTTCTCGAATACCAAAAATATCAAGAATAAGCCAACACCGATGATTAAACCGATATAACTGCTGTTAACTAGAAGGTTGATCAAACCCACAAGTATTGTCAGTATACTGATAATTAGTAGACCGAGGTTTCTTGATTTCGTCGTATATCCATGTACTGTTGCAACTGCATTGGGATTATAGTAGAATCGTTGTGTTTTGGGGGAAGCTTTCCGTCCAAATCTCTCGTATACGGCTAATTTGGTTCCGTCTGAGACTAACGTTGGTTCCAACATTTTTGCCCAATAAAGATATAATAAGACACCAGGTAAGATAAAGAGAAGAATTCCGACAAATATTGCCAATTTCTTCCAAATATTCAGACTTGTCGTCAAATCAGTAGTCCATGAGGTGTGATTTCCTATATTGCTCATTTGGCTGCTACCTCCTCAACTACAGACTGTTGTCTGGTTATTGCCCCCATGATGATTTCACCCATCTGTTCGACATCATGACTAGATCGTATAATTTCACCTTCGAGTACCACTGATTTTACGGTTTTACCGGTAATTGCATAGGTAAATTCCGTTTTCATCAATTTTCCAAACCCATAAAATGCAAAGACCACTCCGAGTATCGTGGATAAGATACCTGAGAACAATGATCCACCCAATACTGCAAATACACCACCTGCAGCAATGAGGATACCAAGTAATCCTACCCAGAAATTTCTGAACGATGATGGAGTTACATTGATTGAGATAATATTCTTCAAAGGAATACCGATCACCGAGGATGGTGTAAGTTGTGATTTCTCTGCATCAATCACCAGCATTGTATCTGTGACTCTTAACTTACGTCGATAGGATATCACTCCAAGAAACCCATCTTTTGTTTCAACCGAGAAGATATCTTCATTGGGTGATCCAAACAGTGATTGTACCAATTGTTGTGGTTGAATTGGTAACTGACCAGTTCCTTCAAAATTCAGTACTCCACTAATCGCCAGGGGTAATGTTTGAGATAATGATTGATAGTGCACATCTATCTCAAATGTTTGCTGTATCCCGTAAAGTATCAACAAGACACCAATGGCGAAGCTAATTTGAACTCCGATATTGATCCCACCTAGGCTCGATATGAGTTGAATCCCTACAATCAGGAAAACAATTCCTATAATAATTGCTCGGAGTGATTGAAAGCCTGAATCCCGGGAATTGATCCCCACAATATCTTCTGTTTTTATTTTCTTGTATTCTGTCTCTTCTTTGAGTATATTACTGGAAGTAATACGAAGAGTGGTCGTTTTATTATTTATATTAAGTGAATAGGTCGATTTCAGAATCGAGCCTTTCTCACTCGTGATATCAATATAATCTTCTATAATTAACACCTGAAGTGACTGAGTTGGTCACACAAGATCAATTCTATCAATTTATTTAACTTTTTCCCACATTGGTCGCCAATTATTATTGAATAATATTTTGTATTTATGGATTTATTTTGGGAAATATTGAGTGAATACTCAAAATCAATTAGTGGATATCAATATTACCTATCTGCCTCAGAATGTTGATGGTAATCTCAATTTCATAGTCAATCCAGTTGGATATAGGGAAAAGCTTCCTGTAATTTCTGATCTACCTGACGAATCATCTGATTGGATATCTGGGTCTGATTGAATGCTGCGAATTCATCATTGTCGAGTTCTTTACCGAATCTGGTCAGTGATCTCTCGATGAAGGGACTCTTGCCCTGGGTCAGTGCAACCAGTGTGAGATTTGTTTCTACGGTTCGATGAAAATAGATCTGGAATTTACCGGCATCAAAATGATCGAGATTTGCCTCGGATCCCAGCGTCTCCTCAATAATTGCCGATACAGCTTTCAAAGCACCAGATAGCAGTTGATCCTCGATATTGATCTCAATATCTGGCACATCAATTGATTTACTGTAAACTGCAATTCCATTCTCATTGTATACCATGAAATTGGCAATGGGAATGGGCAGGTTATAGGCAAAATTAGGATTGATGATGATATTTATCAGAAATATTGAGATTGCCCCTGTTGAGAAGATGAAGAACAGTAAATACCAGATCAGGGTGATAACTGACAAAATATCATGAGATTGAATATCTGTGGTAAATGGATCTGGAAAGGAATTATAAAATGCTATCAGGCGGAAGATCACATTGACCGCAAATCCAACAGCAAAGAATAAACTACCAATCAATTCAATTCTCACACTGCGTTCATCAGTTAATTTTGCAGTTCGATAATTGGTCACAGCCGCATATCCAAACACAATTGCAATTACCGCTTCAGATAATGAATTAATTGCCAGATCCAAGTAAGGAAGATAATTGCTGAGTTGTGGTAGCTCAGGTAAGGTCAGCAGGACAACAACCAATGTACTGGCAATGGCTGTGGAGATGAGTATAACATAGAGGACCCCGCCTGAAATTTCCTTATTCCTGTTCTCATAGTGTTTGTAGATCACAATCGGTGCCATGAGGTTGAGGAAAATCGACAAAATACCGGCATCAAAGATCACATTCACGATTTCTGATATCAATAAGATGATGAATCCCAACTCAAGTAAGGTAAATATCCGAATTCCTCTGATCATCTGATAGATTAATCCAATGGCGAAAAACAGAACTGCAATAGGTTCAATCAATGATATAATTCCTATTGATAACTCGATTATAGCATGCAAATTTGGACAGTGTCTCCACGCCAAAGAATTGCAATGATATTTTAAAAATTCCTACCTGCGAATAGATTTCTCTCTCATCTCTCTCATCTTCGCATATATTCATGTTCAGTCCTTAGGGATGTATTCTCTTATTTTCCAATCTCGAAATAATTGGTCTCAAATCAGTATTCTCGGTTGAATTTCCTTGTATTCCGTTAATTTATTGGATTGTGATTTTGATCCAGTGGAATTCAACTTGTTTGATTTCAACGGACCAGCTCACAAGTCAACTCTAGGTCCGATAGTTTAATCCGTAATTTGGTGGAAATATATCTTGCAATATTCAACTCGATGGTATGGGTCAAGGTATGATAACGATTCCATCCCCAGCTATCGATGGTTGGTATGATCATAAAGCGATCAAGAGAGACCTTGGCAACAGCCAAAATGCCAATCGAACTGATGACCAGTGTATAGGAGTAGAACAGACTCTCCAACCGTTGACCCAGTAAAGTCACTCCCAGGATCAGGATAACCGAGACAACTATATCCAAAGCCATAGTCATATAGGACAGCCGCTGAAACTGCTTGGCTGCGGATGCAATATCCTCTCTGGCTGCCTCTGAAAGGGATACAAGCCGCTGATCGCTATAATTGACCGACTGGACATACTGTTCCATGGTATGCAACGCATGGTTGAGATTGGACGAGGCATTCTGAAATGCCCAGTGGAGTGAGTAGGTCTCTCTACTCTCCCAGATCTCGTCCAGGTCATAGAACATCTGCTCAATATCTGCTGTCCGCTCTTTGAATCCCTCGACCACCTCACGTTGCTGTACCGACTGAGTAGAGGTCAGAAAGACCTCGTCCACCATCTGCTGGATCTGCATCGTAGACATCTCTATCCCTCCAGCAGTAGCAGATTGTGGTATTGTTCACTTAGATCTGGATCGCCTACTGATCCTTTCAGGTTATAATCAAAGATTTTGTATGTTGTACGTAGTATCATTTGGTATCATATGCATATGGTAAGACTGATATATAAAAATTTATTATATGGTAACAATTAACATATCTGATTTATTTTTATATGTTTCAAAAAATCAGTTGATAAAAATAAACCTATAAAAACTTGGAATTGAATATCAGTATGTGAAATCATCTGACTCTGAGGATCAAGCAGAACTAACTACATTTGGTACCTACAAGCCGATCATGTCACTGAATAAGAAAAGTTTCAAGGAGATGCAACGGTTTTTTGTACTGAAAATTATTGCTGATAATCCCGAGGGCATTACTGCGTATCAACTCTCAACAGAATACTTCATCAATCGTTCTACCGTCAAATTAATGCTCGATGATTTCGAGGAATCAGGTTATGTTGATATCAATGCCGAGATTGTCGATGGTCGGGCCAATAAATTCTATACCCTAACCCCGGAGGGATTTGACTACCTGTTGAAACTGAAGTACAAGTGGTTTGAACGATTCAATATGATGGAGGAACTGACCCTTCGGAATCTGACCAATGCTGAAAAAGATCTCTATATTGATAAAATCAAGAATTACGAGACCAAGGACGAACAGTTGGACTACCTCCGCTCGATGCAAAGCCGGCATAAACAGAACATGAGGATCTATGAGAAAAAATACAATACCTTTGTCCGCATGGATGAGGTCCTCTCCGAGATCATCGAGAAACTGGAGAAAGAAGCAGAACTGGATGAGGAGGAACTGGAGGATTTTTTTAATCTGGTCATCGATTTCAACCATGATCCCAAAGATGAACCCCCTTCCTCATGATTTCATGAGATCTGCATAATTGCCTCAGATATTGTATGAAACCCCGTATTGCTCTCTTACCTGATCCACTCTGTTATCAATGATGAAGTCATTGACCTACTGTTTGTCTATGATCCGTCATCAGAAAACCATTCTCTTCCTCTTTCTGACCACAATCGTTGTGGCAGTGGAGACCATGGTCGTTCATGCCAGTACGCTCGCTGGTAATACGACGCATCTCCTTGCCCTTGGAGTGACGATTGACTTAATCGCTGGTCTGCCCCTGCTCTACTATCTGCTGTTCATCCGCTCCCAGCAGAAATCAACCCGGTCGCTGATCCCAATTATCTTTCTGGCATCAGCCATTGCCTATCTCGTCCTACCTGCAGATATGGAACTCTACCTCAACCAGTTGCGCTATCTTTTCTTCATTCTGGATCTGTTTGTCCTGTACAAGATCCTCTTCAATTTTCGTACAATCTACCGAGGCTATCGGGCAAATCAATCTGCCAGACCTGAACTTCCTGGTATCATCCATTTTGAGAAAGCAATGCATCAGCAATTTGCAGGCTCTCTACTTATTCGTTTCATTATGACCGAGTTGCTGATCTACTACTATCTCATCTTCGGTAGGAAGATCAGCTATCCCTCTCAGTCCCTTACACCCTTTTCCTATCATCGGAAGGGTAATGGTGGAATTATTGTTGGCGTTTTAGTCGCAGTCAGCATTGTCGAGATGACCGTCGTTCACGTGATCCTTGATCTGGTCCTCCATATCCCAAAGATTGCCTGGATCATCACCGGTCTCTCCATCTACTCCTTATTCTGGATTGTCGGTGATTATCAGGCAATGAAAGCCCGTCCCATTCTACTCATGGAGAAGACATTGCTGATCCAGACAGGAATTCGCTGGCAGGTGTCGGTTCCATTAGATCAGATCCTCTCCACCCGATTCATCGCCAACAAGTCTGAGTTACAGAATTTTTCCGCGGACTATATCTCCCTGTCAAGTGGTCGAAGTCCCAATATTATGATACAGTTGAATCAGGAGGTAGAGGCAATAGGTCTGTTTGGCAGAACCGTAACTGCCAGTAATTTTGCTGTGGCAGTAGATGACCCTGACTTCTTTCTGAAAGCCATCCGATCCCGTCTGTATCACTGATTTCTCTGATTCCAGTGATTCCACCGATCTCAGTGAGCACTGATCCTAAATTGTCTGTATACTGTATTCTGCCGGTACTAGCCAGCTGATGCTATGATTCCTCTTTGATTATCCCCTTAATTTGTTCCACCGAATTTGCATGGCAAAATATTCTTGAAAAAATTACTTTTTATTCTGTTAAACCTATTTTATATGGAACATGCTAACTTCGCATTACCTGTCACTCTCTTCAAACTCCCCGTAATACCGAGGTTAGAGTATCTATAGACGCTGATAGGTCACTACCTTCAGTGTTGGTGGTGAAAAAATATGAACAAACAAGATACCGCTCGATATATCCAGCTCACTGAGATACAACCATTCTACTATGTGCGATTTCGTGCACAGGGTATTCATCCAGAGCATGAGGTATATGAAAAAATGTGCGACTGGTTAGAAGCCAAAGGATACGTCAGAGATATGTCACAACATCATATCTTTGGATTCAACCATCCGGATGCAGGATCTAATAAAGAAGAATACAGCTATGAACTCTGGCTTCAGGTCAATCCCGAAGAACTAGGTGATACCACGAAAAAAATCTATTACTATGATGGTGGTCGGTATGCAGTGACCACGACAAAACTCATGCCCATAAACTATGATAATATCATCCATTCCTGGCCGCAACTGGTCAATTGGGCAAAGAATCACGGATACAAATTAGGTAGTCATCAGTGGTTTGAAAAAGATCTGACTCCATTTGCAAAAGACGAAGAGAAATATCTTGAATTATATCTCCCCATTGAATAATTTCTAGTTCAATAATTTTGTATCCTCGACATTTGGTAATTCATAACTTGAGAAGTATCTAATCCTGTACGCACTTCAGGTAACAGTAATATCACTACCTCTCCTCCTGAAGATATGCTACCTTCCTTCAATACCATCGAACTCAAGCTTGATGATACTACTGCCTCCATCCTACTAAACCGACCGGAGAAGCGAAATGCTCTGAGTCTAGCCATGATCGAAGAGATTGCAACTGCCTTCGACTACTGCAACAACCAGGAGACGGTAGCGGTAATCCTGCTCAAAAGTAACCTGTCCACCATCTTCTCTGCCGGTATTGACATCAACGATCTGAGCCAGCAGATAAGCAATCGAGAACCTGAGGAATTACCCGATCTTGTCACCACCATTCAGGACCAATACCATCGTATTGCTAATTCAGTAAAACCCACCATTGCCAGTATCGATGGGCTGTGTCTAGGTGCTGGAGTTGAACTGATCCTCTGCTGTGATTTCAGAATTGCCACCTCACAAGCAGTCTTTGCGATCAATGAGGTCAAATACGGTCTCATCCCTGATCTTGGTGGTATCAGCCGGCTGGTTCGCCTGACCAGTGTCCAGACTGCCAAACGATTAGTAATGCTGGGACAACAATTCAGTAGTGAAGATGCTCTTAATTATGGTGTGATCGACTGGCTCACTGATCAACCTGACAGGCAGGTAGAAGAACTCATTACTACGCTACAGTCCAATTCTGCACTGGCCGTCCAACATGCCAAACAGTCGCTCAACCAGTCTCTGGATCATGATCTATCTGCCGCCTTGCAGCAAGACGGAGTACATCAACTCCAACTGATCGAGAGTGGTGAGCCGATACGATTACTCCGACAATTTCTACATCGCAAAGATTCCTGAACCTGATGCCACGATTAATTCAACTAGTCCTGTCCAGCATACCCCGTTAGTTGTAGCTAGATCCTACGTGTCTGTTCTGTATTTTTATCTAAAACGACAAGAAGACCCCGTCCTTCAGGGCGAGGTAAGTTCACCTTTCACAAATACTTCTGGTGAAATTTCGAAGAAAACTATTCACGCAAAAATGACTTTATATCCTCATACACCAATTCTATCTGATTATGATGGTGGTTATACCCGCAGATTCTTCGGCGACCATCATATCAATGGTGATCATATGAACCAACAGAACATCACATTATACACGCAGATTGTGGAATTACATCCCTTCTACTATGTCAGATTTCATGCTCTGGGTAGTCATCCGGAGTCGCAAGTATTCAGCCAGATGCGTCTCTGGGTCGAAGCACATGGCTATCTTGATGATATGTCTCAACATCAGATCTATGGCTTCAATAATCCCGAACCTCATAAAGACAGCAAAGAATACGGCTACGAACTCTGGATCCAGGTCAATCCTGCTGAACTTCCTGATGAGGATATTCACTATTTTGATGGTGGTCGCTACGCCGTGACCACGACCAAGCTGATGCCAGTGACTGCAGATAATATCATTCCCGCCTGGTCACGACTCCTTACCTGGGCAAAAGAGAAAGATTACGAGATGGGTGATCATCAGTGGCTGGAAAAAGCTCTGACTCCCTTTGCTGAGGAGAAAGATGCCTATCTCGAATTATACCTACCGCTAGCCTAGTAGGAAAAATCTGTAATTGACAGTGAATTGTCTCGTTGATCGATTTGTTACTTGAATTATAAATTTGTTAGTCAATTGAATTGTCAACATAACTGTTGAATTTTGCGGAAATTTGCCCTCATACCTTTCCTCTCTCCTTATCTGCAGGAGTGTTCTGGCTCATCTACTGTCTAGTAATTTTTCACCACCTCATATCGGTATCTAGGCAAAATCCGCAGATCCGAACAATTAAAATCATTATCTAACAGTTGACTCCTATGCGGTGGTCTGAGTTCTATTCCAACTATCTTAGTCTATCCAAAAAGGAAAAAATCCACGAGGACGACCAGTATCATATTTTTATGACCTACCGTCGCTACTTTCCACGATTCAATAATCTATTCACCAAAATACGTAATATCGGTATCTGGCTCTACCTTCTAGTCATGCTTATCTATCTGGTCTTCTTCTCTATCCTCCTGTATTCCAATAATCTCGTCTATGATGGGCTCATGGTGTTGTTTACGATCGTGATCTTTGGGAGCAAGCAGGTGGCACTGTATGAACTAGCAGAGGGTGATACCTGGGAGATTTTGACCAAGTATTATGTTTACAAACCGGATATTTCTGAGAATTCTCACAAAAAATTAAGTTATTATATTCACCGGATTGTCGATGTCAAACAGGATTCGTTTTCCAGTCATGATCAGGCAAAATTCAAGATCTATCGGTTGACCAACAAGATACCCAAGCGGAAGAACCCATTCATCTCGCTCGGTATTGCTGGAAGAACATTGACCATCCCCACCATCCCTACTGATGCTCTCTCCGATCATTATGTTCCCAAAGAACTCGAGATCTATGATGTCGCCGCGGAACAGTACCTGCAGGTGGAGAATCGCTTCTCCTGGTATAACTTCGTCATGACTTTCAATCTGATAGTATTACTGGGTGGATTTCTCGTTATGTTCATTCTCTTCTATTATGGGATTGAAACTGATCAGGTCGGCTATTTCTGGCTCAGTCTCCTCAGTTTCATCATCATGATGGCCATCCTCCTTCGTAGTTGGATCAGCTCCATTTTCAATTACGTATTAGCTTAATAACAGTATCTAGCAAAAATCAATTCAATTGATTCCTCAGGTCAGATCCTATGAGTCCCTATCAGGTTCCTACTAGTCCTTATTAGTCCCTACGAGCCTCGATCAGATTTTATTCGTCTCTATCAAGTTTCTGGATTCAGGTTCTCATCTGGTGGTTGCAGGTACTGTGATCGTTCTAGCCGCATGATCATCAGAATTGAACATAATGCCAGAGAAATTCCGATGATCTGTGCTGAGTAAAATTGATTGCCGTAAAATGGAGGAAGAACGAAAATTCCGATAACCAGTCCGATAATATATGCAAAGAACAGTATCAGAAACCGTAGTCCCCAAACTCCATCAGTAGCATTGCCTAGCCAGATTGCCATGGATATGAATATTCAAAATGTCATATATAATTCCTCAGGATTATGATATTGGAGTATTCTAGATCGATCGGGGTAGCTTTTGCGTAAGAATAGATAGTAGTGAGACGACTCTGTTAGAAGGTGATCCGTCAGCTTTTCGCTTCTTCCTGTTAGCAACTATCAGAACTATCAGTACTATCAGAACTGTTAGAACTGATATCTCTTCATGGTGGAATAATTGAATCACAGGACTTATTGGACCTGATCCTCTGGTATCTGTTAGCTCAAATTATTTTCAAATATTATTTTTGTATTCTAGAACATTGGGCTAACCCATGATCTAAAAAAAGTTTTTTACAAAACGTTTCTCTTCTCTATCTCGCCGCCGTCATTCGAGAACTTCAGCAGTCTCCAACGATAGTGTCACCGACTGACTAGTCATTCGGATGACGCGAATCTTAACGGCGTTGATCACCAGACTGTCATCAATGTATGATAATCTTGTCCCTTTCGCCGTCACCACCCGGAGGGTGATGAATGAGAGAGTTACTGGTTCATCAGACTTATATTCCAGGGAATAGCTGAATCCCGGCAACCGATACCACCGGAGTGATATCCTCAGAGTAATCTTGGCGAGTTCGAATATAAAGCTTCTGTAGAGGTGACTGAAAGTAATTGAGGCACTCCTTATCCAAAAAAACTTTTTTCAGGCCATGTATTTCTATAATTGTATTACAACTGCTCTAGACCAAATATTCCAAAATTATAGGTGCTTGGCAGTTGTCTCGTGAGTTATGGGCATTTCAATCAACTCAATTTAGCCACTCACGGGTCTCTCTGATTTTTTGCTATTTGTTGTTTTCATCACTTTCAGCCGTCATACGTCAAATTGCGATTGCGACTCGCGTGTGTTTGTCGATAGTATATCTGATCAGTATTATTTATCTCTACCAATATTTTCAGTTCTAGTAGTATCCAGTAGTATCTAGTAGTATTCAAGATCTCATTTCCATTAATCCTGAAATATTGGGCTAATTCTGATATTTTTAATATTAATCTCATACAGTTAGTCGCCTCTTATTTCCAGACGATGCTCTAGATGCCGAATCAGCAATTACTCTGTCTAATCGTGAATTTAATGCATCTAATTGGTCACCTCCCACCTTTATTCCCTTTTCTTTAATATACTCCCGTAATCTGTTTTTTCTCTCCTCACTGGCCATATATGAATTATTGAACTACATTTTTCTTAAATTATTAGCCAAGAAAATATTCTATCCGATCAACGTCTGCAAAATTATATCATCAATATCAGAAATTGCCCCTATGACCTTACCCGTATTTTTCAAGATGGAATCCTTTTGAATCAATCTAATACTGTACTATTATGGATTCTGATAGTAAATTGCTACAAAAAGTAAAAGCATACTATCATCTTACGCACCTTCCAATCCATCGGTCCTTTGAACGAGATGGAATCGTACGAATTTACTACTTATACTGGTCGAGAAATCATATTTTTCCACCAAAAGGTTATGATCTGCCATATGATATCTCTCAGGTAAGGGAAATCGTGAAAATTTCTGGAGGTGCACTGACTGATCTTCCCGAGGAAATAGATTATATCAGAAATCTCTATGGGTTGCTGATATTCAATGAAATTCATGGGCGAGATCTAGTACGGCAAATCCTATCAAGGTTTCCTGGACTACAAATGCTGAGTTATAGTAATTATCCTGATTTACAACTGGAAGTCTTTCCTCCAGAGATTACTGAGTTGACTGAACTGAAATATCTGAGTGTCGAGGGTCATAAAATACCTGATTTACCCGCCTCGATTGGTAACTTACGATACCTAGAAATCCTTAAGTTGAGAGAAAATGCCATCTCAACCATTCCCCGTACTATTGGCATGTTGCAAGAATTGGAGGAATTAGATCTTAGCAAAAATCAAATTACAGCTATTCCTGAAGAGATAGGACAGCTACGATCAATTAGGCAACTACAATTCGGCAGCAATAGGATCAGCAGAATCCCAGAAACGATAGCTGAATTAACCAATTTGGAGTACCTCTCATTATATGATAACCCTCTAAAGACCGGATTGGAATATCTTTGCGATCTTCCTAACCTGAAATCTGTATCTTTTGATGGGAAATATATCAATCAATTTCCTCTGGACATGCCTGACCATGCGAATTTTCGCATACGAGTGTCAAATCCTGATGATTTTATGAGGAAACATCATCTCACCGATACCAGTAATATTACTTTTGTTTAAGTATAACATTCACTCAAGCGATGATAATGCCTTCCGATTTTAATAATTGCAGTCCGCAATTTCAGATTCTTCTCCTAAAAGGAATAATGGGTCATACCCTAAAGATATCCCTTGATAATAAATTCTAGGACAATTTTACTTCAACCGACTTATTTTTTTTCGGGAAACTACAGTTAATATTAATCATGAACTGACAACTTCCAGGATTATAAAGAGAAATTATATTGGTATTGCATGATCATAGATATTTTATGCTCCACTAAATTCAGCTTATATGTAAATATCTCTGTCTAGGTGGTCTCAATAGTGGAATTCAGGTTAGCCACTCGGGTGTATTGGTGAAATTTTTAGGGTTTATTTGCAATTTTATCCACTATCAGGCTTTCAATCATGTAATTCCGGGTTGCGGCACGCGTGTGTTTGTCGATAGTATATCTGATCAATATTATTTATCTCTACCAATATTTTCAGTTCTAGTAGTATCTAGTAGTATCTAGTAGTATCCAGTATCTCATTTCCATAAATCTCTATATTACTCAATCTATGCTAGTTACTCACATAATTGCCATCGTAACTCGTACTCATACTAATCAATCCAGAGACAATATCTATTCCAATTACTTGCTGTGTTAGTTCAAACTCAGATCTCCCGTCATTTTCTGCAATCATCTCCCATTGTATAGTAACCGATCGGATTCAACCAGGGAAAATTAGCCCCTGTCAGACTCTATTGAGGTACTATTGCGATACTATTGCGATACTATTCAGACTCTATTGAGGTACTATTGCGATACTATTGCGATACTATTCAGCCCCTATTCGAGATATTCATCAAAATAGTCCAGGGGTTGCTAACGCACAGCACCGTATAGCCGATGTCAGTTAGGGTCTTGGATATAATGTTACAATCATGTTGTATTCTGTGATGGGTGATACAACTATCAGCTACCCCGCACCTCAAATATGGGTCCAGACATGCTATAACCCAGCAGATCAAGTCAACCGGTACCTTCCAGGCCATCCCTCTCTCTCTTAAGACTCAGCAACTGTCGATTGTATCTCAAACCGGGATATATTCACGCTCTACGCATCGAAATCCTGTTTGTATCATCGTTTACTAGATAGATTTACACTACGAATCTCGTAACCTCACCCCACTTTTACGAAATCAGTATTTAAAAGCAGATTCCTTAGTTATTAACTTACTGAAATGGACGTACAGCTAGCGAAATGACAAAATTCTAAGGAATTTCCGCGCGGATCACAAAATCTATCTCAACTGTTATAACCCACTAGTGTTTTAGATAGTATGCGACTGTGCCTCACGGGGCATGGTGGCGAAACATACGCAACTTCGCCCAAGTCAGGTGGCTACAACCACTCAGACACAAAAATGGGTGACGATACCTTTAGCTTTATATTAGCTAAGCTTTTGGTATAGTATGCGACTGTACCTCACGAGGAGCAGTCCAAAGACATACCATTGCTCCCTGTATCCGGGCAAAACTAACGATCCGGAACAAAAATGGGTGGCAATATCTTTAGCTTTATATTAGCTAAACATTTGGTATAGTATGCGAAACTATTCCCTACGGGGATCGCAACAGAAGAATTATTGCAGGATCTGGTGAACGTTTTGCCACAAGCCTGAAGACATGTTGGCGAGGATCTCGGGACGAATGAGCCCGGATAGGAGACATGTCGATCAACATTAATGTTACGGCATTATGTATGATTTCATCCGAACTATTACCAACCGCTGGACATGCGTAATCAGATGCAAGTGCAGCGGTAGAGAACCAACTAAACACAATTAGCTTAATTAAGTAAACACTCTTGACGAAGTCTGCAAATTTAAATTCCAAGCACATTAACAATAAGGGACAAGTGTGTCCTGTTAATACATTATCTTCTCAGATTATGTATTCTGGTTGATGCTGCCAGCGCGGGCTGCTATTGGTCTTGGAGTAAGGCATGCAAGTTCATCGTCCTTCGGGATGAAGCGAAAAGCTGCGGAACACGTTGGCAACCTGCCCTAAGGACTGGCATAACCACGGGAAACTGTGGCTAATACCAGATAGACGAGAACCCCTGGAATGGATCATCGTCCAAATGCTACGGCGCCTTAGGATGGGCCTGCGTCCCATTAGCTCGATGGTGGTGTAACGGACCACCATGGCTTTGATGGGTATCGGCACTTAAAGGTGTGGCCGACAGATCGGAACTGAGACAACGTCCGGGCCTCCACGGAGTCCAGCAGTCACGGATATTGCACAATGCCGGAAACGGTGATGCGGCGAGACCAAGTGTTAGGATCACTCCTAACTGTTGTACAGCGTAAACAGCTGTATGAGGAAGCAGAGGGCAAGGATGGTGCCAGCAGCCGCGGTAAAACCATCTCTGCGAGTGGACCGCTTTTATTAGGTTTAAAGCGTGCGCAGCCGGATCAGGTAGTCTTCGGTGAAAGCCAGAAGCTCAACTTTTGGAATTGCTGGAGAAACCACTGATCTTGGGACTGGAAGAGGAAGGCGGTACTAACGGGGTAGCGGTGAAATGCGTAGATCCTGTTGGGACCACCTGTGGCGAAGGCGGCCTTCTGGGACAGATCCGACGGTCAGGCACGAAAGCGTGGGTAGCGAAGCGGATTAGATACCCGTGTAGTCCACGCCGTAAACGCTC
>Ga0102944_1000753_pt1 | contig 23570 bp, 24 predicted proteins | sample SalPonD_shore_MG_FD_78172 | JGI IMG/M metagenome (GOLD analysis project Ga0102944, IMG submission 78172) | Salt pond soil microbial communities from South San Francisco under conditions of wetland restoration - Salt Pond MetaG... | ecosystem: Environmental > Aquatic > Marine > Intertidal zone >...
CATGCCGATAACCAGCTTCGCGAGCTGGCTGGAGGAGGACAGAAACTCGCCGGCCTGCACCGGGATGTAGTGGTTGTCGCGGATCACGGCGCCGGCCTGGCTGGCGGCGTTGCTGGACGCCAGGGCCCGGCGCAGTTCGGCGATGGACAGGCCGCGCGCCGCCAGCTTCTGCGGATCCAGCAGTACGCGCACAGTCTGTTCCGGTCCGCCGATGGTGACGATGTCGCGCGTACCCGGCACCCGCTTGAGCTCGGTTTCCAGACCGTGGGCAATGCGTTTCAGATCATAGGCCCCGCGCTGGCGATCCGTCGTCCACAGGGTGAGATTGACGATGGACACGTCGTCGATGCTCTTGGGTTTGACCAGGACCGGGCCGATATTCAGTCCTGGCGGGCGCCAGTCCTGGTTGGAATAAATGGCGTTGTACAACCGCACCAGGGCCTCGGTACGCGGCACGCCCACCTTGAACTGCACGGTCAGCACCGCCATGCCGGGCCGCGAGGTGGAATAGATATGTTTCACGCCCTGGATATGGCCCAGCACCTGCTCCATGGGTACGGTGGCGAGCTGCTCCACGTCGGCCACGTCGCTGCCGGGAAACGGGATCATGACGTTGGCCATGGTGACGTCGATCTGGGGCTCTTCCTCGCGCGGCGTGATCAGTGCGGCGAAGAGGCCCAGCAGCAGGCCCACCAGGGCCAGCACGGGCGTCAGCTGGGAACGGTAGAACTTGCGTGCTATGCGTCCGGAGACGCCCAGCGGTTCAGTCACTGCCGCTGCCCCCGCTGCCGTTGCGGTGGTTGACGATCCAGATCCCGGCCGCCACCGGATCCCGGGCTATCTTCTCCCCCGCCTGCAGCCCGGCGAGTATTTCCACATCGTCGCCGAAGGTATTGCCGAGGCGCACCTGGCGCAGGTGGGGACCGCCGGCGTCGACCACGTACACCCCGGCCACTTCGGATCGGTGCACGACGCAGGCGTGCGGGATCAGCAGGCGTCGGGTATCGCCGATGGTGAACGCCACCTTGACGAACTGGCCCGGGTACAGCGACGTCGGCCCCGCCGGCAGGTCCAGCCGCACGTGCACGGTGCTGGTGGCCGGATCGGCGACGGGAAACAGGATCATCTGCGACGGCTTCAGGGTGAGATTGTCGCCGTCCATTACCCGTGCCTTGCGAAACTTCGCCACCCTGGCGGCTACCGCCTGGGGCAGATCCGTCTCCACGCGCAGATGATCGGGATCGAAACCGCTCATCAGCGGTGTCCCGGGATGCACGGCCTCCCCCAGTTCCACGTGCCGGGCGCTGACCACGCCGCCGTAAGGCGCGCGCACTTCCGTGTAGGAAAGCCGCTGGCGGGCCGCCTTGAGGGCGGCTTCGGCGCTGTCCACCCGGGCCTTGGCGGCGTTGTAGTTGCCCCGGGCGCGATCGAATTCCGAGCGCGGGATCAACTGCCGGCCGAGCAGTTCCTTCGCCCGTTCATAGTTCTTGGACTCCACCTCGAGATTGGCGCGGGCCTCGGCCAGGGCCGCCTGGGCCTGGTTGAGCTGCTGCCGCTGCTCGGTGCTGACCAGGCGCAGGATGACCGCCCCCGCCGGCACCTTGTCGCCCACGTCCACCAGGATATCCTGTACGCGGCCGCTGGTTTCCGCCGACACCGTGGACTGGTGTACCGCCTCCACGGTGCCGTCGAAATATCGCTCCAGCGGCAGCGTTTCCGTGTGCGCCGTGACCGTAGCGAGATCCGCCGCGGCTGCGACGGGCACGGCGAGCAGCAGCCACAACAGCCCCTTCACGGTGCGGACGGCTCTTTGCTGCAGAAAGCGGCGCCCGGCTGCACGCCGAGTTTTTCCAGCAGCATGGCCATGGGGCAGAAGCCGGTGAAGGAAGCCTGCAGCATATTGAGGCCGACGAAAGCGGTCAGCCACAGCCAGTAGAGGCTGTGGAAGTATGCCAGCAGCAGGCTGGCAAGGATCATGACGCCCGCGAAGCGGAATACGGCCTTGTCGATGTTCATGGGGATCTCCGGCGTTTCAGACTGATCATAGTATGCGCCGGGATGCCCCGCGGGCTGTTGATTTACATCAATTAATCGCCGGCGCGGCCGGGCGCATCCCGGGTAGCGCCGAAGAGTTCCTGCAGGAACTGCCGGTAGCCTTCCCTGCCCCGGCTTTCCCAGGCCTCGAGGCAGGCGGTGCCGACGATGGCGATGTCGGCCACGCCGTGCAGCCGGCGCACGTGCTCCGCCGTACGAATGCCGAAGCCCAGCGCCAGGGGCAGCTTGATAATGCGGCGGCAGCGCTGCATGTAGTCCTGCAGATCGGTATCGAGCTCCGTGGCCTTGCCGGTGACTCCCTTCCGGGCGACGCAGTAAATAAATCCGGAGGCCGTTTCGGCAATGGCCCTGAGCCTTTCCTCGGAATTCAGCGGCGTGACGATGTGGATGGGATCGAGGCCGTGCTGTTGGGCGAAGGCGTCCAGGTCCCGGGCTTCTTCCAGGGGCAGATCGGCGATAATGTAACCGGCCCCGCCGGCCGCCGCCAGGCGCTTGCAGAACTGTTCGTGGCCCATGCGAAAGACACTGTTGTAATACCCCATGAACAGCAGCGGAAACTCGAAGGCTTCCGCCGCCCGGGCAAAAAAATCGAAATAATCGTCCCGGTGCAGGCCGTGATCCAGGGCCTCCTGGTTGGCGCGGATAAAACGCGGACCGTCGGCAATGGGTTCCGAAAACGGCAGCTGCAGTTCCACCAGATCGATACCGGCCTCCTGCATGCATTCCAGCATGGCCCAGTTATCCTCCAGGGACGGATAACCGACCACGGCATGGGTCATGAGCAGCAGCTCCCGCTCCTGCAGTTTGCGTGTCAAATAGTCGGCCAGGGACATTGGTTTACTGTTGTATATAGTCTTGTATTTCAGTCACAAAGGGAAAACAGTGAATAGTGAATCGTGAATAGGAAAAACACCGACTTTATATGATTCCGGAAACTTGAACGACCCACTATTTACTATTCACCATTCACTATTCACTTGTAGTTCAGTCTTTCTGCCTGTCCAGCTTCTCCACCTTGCTGCGCAGGAAGTCCGTCCAGCGGGCGTCGCCGAGGGCGTCGGCGATGGTGAAGATGTCCTTGTCGCCGCGGCCGGAGAGGTTGATCAGGAAGATGTCGTCGGGCTGCCCCTGCTGCGCCTCCTGCAGGGCGCGGGCGATGGCATGGGAGCTTTCCAGGGCCGGGATCAGGCCCTCGTGCCTGACCGTGGTCTTGAAGGCCTCGATCACTTCCGCGTCGGTGGCCGCCTCGAAGCGCACCCGGCCGATGTTGTGCAGGTACGCCAGGATGGGGCCGACGCCGATGTAGTCCAGGCCCGCCGAGATGGAGTGGGTGTCCTGCATCTGCCCTTCCGGGTCCTGCATGAAATAGGTTTTGTAGCCCTGGGCGACGCCGATCTGGCCCTGGCCGCCGGCGATGCGCGCGGCGTGCTGGTGGCTGTCCAGGCCGAGGCCGCCGGCCTCGACGCCGACCAGTTCCACGCCGGCGTCGTCGAGGAAACCGGCGAAGACGCCGCTGGCGTTGGAACCGCCGCCGACGCAGGCGAAGATGCGATCCGGCAGCCGGCCGCAGCGCTCCAGCATCTGCCGGCGCGCCTCCTGGCCGATGATGGACTGGAACCAGGTCACCATGATCGGGAAGGGATGTGCGCCGCACACTGTGCCGAGCACGTAATGGGTGCTCTGCATGGAGTCGGCCCAGTCGCGCATGGCGGCGTTGATGGCATCCTTGAGGGTGCGCGTACCGTCTTCCACGGCCACCACCTCGGCGCCCAGCTGTTCCATCCAGAACACGTTGGGGCGCTGCCGCTCAACGTCTTCCGCGCCCATGTAGATGGTGCAGTCGAAACCCATCTTCGCGGCCATGGTGGCGGTGGCGACGCCGTGCTGGCCGGCGCCGGTCTCGGCGATGACGCGGGTCTTGCCCATGCGTTTCACCAGCAGGCCCTGGCCCATGACGTTGTTGGCCTTGTGGGCGCCGGTATGGTTGAGATCCTCGCGTTTGATGTAAATCTGCGCGCCGCCGCACAGCCGCGTCAGGTTTTCGCTGTGGGAGATCGGCGTGGGGCGGCACGAGTACGTGGACATGAGGTCTACATATTCCTGCCAGAACGCCGGGTCGCGACGCGCCGCCGCGAAGGCGGCGCCGACCTCGGCAATGGTCTCGTGCAGGATTTCCGGGATATAGGCCCCGCCGAATTCCCCGAAGAATCCTTCCCGGCCCTGCTCGAACTCGAATAATTCCTGGAACATCGTCAACTCTGCTGGCTAAAAACGTATTATCGCGGCTATCGCCGCCCGTGGCTACCGGCCTTCGCGAAGGCGCGAGGATATGGGTTATGATGGGATCAAACAACCACCGCAGCTCTGCCCATGCCGGACGCCGATTTTCTGCAGCGGGAATTCCCCCAGGACGAAACGCTCATCTATCTCAACCACGCCGCCGTGGCGCCGTGGCCGGCGCGCACAGCCCGCGCCGTCCGGGACTTCGCCGAAGAGAATGCCCGCAGCGGCGCCCGCGATTACCGCCGCTGGACGGAGCGGGAGCAGCAGCTGCGGGACCAGTGCCGGCGCCTGGTCAATGCTCCCGCCGCGGATGATATCGCCCTGTTGAAAAGCACCTCGGAAGGACTCTCCGTCATTGCCGAAGGTTTTCCGTTCGAAGACGGCGACAACGTGGTTACCTCCGACGAGGAATTCCCGTCCAACCGCCTGCCCTGGGCGGTGCAGTCACGCCGCGGCGTGACCCTGCGGGAAGTAAGTCTGCAGACGGAGGATCCCGAGGCCGCGCTCATGGCCGCCTGCGACGGTAATACCCGCATCCTCACCGTGAGCTCGGTGCAGTACGCCAGTGGCCTGCGCCTGGCGCTGGAACGCCTCGGCGCGTTCTGCCGCGAGCGCGGCATCGTCTTCTGCGTGGATGCCATCCAGAGTCTCGGCGCCCACCGGGTAGACGTGGAAGCGGCACATATCGACTGCCTCGCCGCCGACGCCCACAAGTGGCTGCTGGGGCCGGAGGGCATCGCCCTGTTCTATTGCCGGCCGGCACTGCGCGAGCGGCTCACCCTGCACCAGTTCGGCTGGCACATGCTGCGCGACGCCGGCGATTTCAGCAGCCGCGATACCACGCCCGCCGCGACGGCACGGCGTTTCGAGTGCGGCAGCAGCAACATGCTGGGGATCCACGCCTTGAGTGCCAGCCTGTCCCTGTTCGAGGAGGTGGGTATGGACGAGGTCGAGGACCGGGTCCTGGCCAATGCCGGCTATCTCATGGGCGAACTCGACCGCCTGTCCGGCGTGGAGATCCTGACCCGGCGGGAGCCGGCCCGCCACGCCGGCATCCTGGTATTCCGCAAGACCGGCCGCGACAGCGCCGAACTGCATGCCGATCTGAACCGCCAGGGCATCCTCTGCGCCGCCCGCGGCGGCGGCATCCGCCTCTCCCCGCATTTCTACACACCCCGGCACAAGCTTGATAAAGCAATCGAAATAATCAGCACAACCTTATGATAAAAAATGATTATTTAATGAAAAAATAAAAAGATTTGCCACAGAGGTCACAGAGGTCACAGAGGACACAGAGGACACAGAGAGAAACAACTAAAAAATTATAAAACCCGTCATACCGGAAACGGCGCAGCCGTTATCCGGTATCCACGCGGGGATTGGTGAATGCAGATTCCGGGTTCCGCCGGAGCCTGTCGCGTACGTGATCCGGGAGCGGCCCCGGAATGACGATAATCGGGGAATTGATTACTGATTTACGTTTTCTCTGTGTTCCTCTGTGTCCTCTGTGGCTTAAAGCTGTTAATCATTTTTTTTAAGAGGCGGGATTATCCGGGCGGAAGACGCGGTTGAAATTGGCCGTGGTGGCTGCCGCGACCTCTTCCAGGGGGATGCCCCGCAGTTCGGCGATGTGCTCGGCCACGAAGCGTACCCAGGCGGGCTGATTGGGCTTGCCCCGGTAGGGCATCGGGGCGAGATACGGCGAGTCGGTTTCCACCAGCATGGCGTCCAGCGGCAGGACCCGCGCCACTTCCTTCAGGTCGCCGGCATTCTTGAAGGTGACGATACCGGAAAATGAAATGAGGAAATTCAGGTCCATGGCCCGCCGCGCCGTGTCCAGGTCCTCGACGAAACAGTGCATGACGCCGCCGACCTCGGCTGCATTTTCCTCTTCCAGGATGCGCAGGACGTCATCCTTTGCCTCCCGGCAATGAATAATGACGGGTTTGCCGATCTCCCGGGCGGCGCGGATATGGGTGCGGAAGCGCGCCCGTTGCCATTCCAGATCGCCCTGGCTGCGGAAATAATCCAGGCCGGACTCGCCAATGGCCAGTACGCGCGGATCGTCCGCCTCCCGCACCAGGTCCTGCACACGCACCGGCGCCGCCATTTCCGTGTTGGGATGAATGCCGATGGACGCGGAGAGGCAGTCATGGTCCGCGGCCAGCTGCTTGAGCACCGGATAATCCCCCTCCTCCACCGACACGCACAGCATGTGACCTACGCCGTGCTCTCGCGCGTTGGCAAGGATCGCATCGATCCCTTCCGGGTCTTCGATCATCGGGATATGACAGTGGGAATCTACGAGCACGGCAGCTACAAGCCACAAGCTACAAGCAACAAGTGAAAGTGATTAGTTATATTCAACTTGGCTGGAAACATTGAGGATAAAGACTTCGGAAGGATCGTAACGCAAGCCCGGCGGCTTGTCTTGTAGCTTGTGGCTTGTAGCTAGTAGCTAGATCGTGTGGGTAGGCCGGTCCGAGGACAGCGCGCCGGCGAGCTGGTTTTCGATGCGCTTCTTGGTGGCGCCCTTGTCCAGTTCGCTGAACTGTACGCCGATGCCCGCCGTCTTGTTACTCTGCGCGCCTTTGGGGGTGATCCAGACCACGCGTCCGGCCACGGGGAGCTTTTCCTTGCTGTCCATCAGGGTCAGCAGCATGAATACCTCGTCGCCCAGCTTGTAGGGTTTGGCGGTGGGGATAAACAGACCGCCATTCTTGATGAAGGGCATGTAGGATGCATACAGGGCGCTTTTGTCACGGATTGTCAGTGACAGAATTCCCTGTCTCGGATCACGACCACCGGCTGCACTCACTGCCTGTTACCTCCGCTTGCGGATTGCGCCAGGGACTGCCAGGACACGATGATTTCTTCCAGCAGCCCCTGCCGGTTCAGGTTATACGGGCCCGTTGCCGCCCGGTAATTCCGCATGACTATAGCATACCACTCGAGAAGTGAAAGCAAATCCAGCCCTTGCGCCAGGTTGCTGAGCCGTTCCTGCAGACTGCCGCCGTGTTCGCCGGCGGCATCGAGCCGGACCCTGACCATGGCCTGTATGAACACCAGCAGCCACTGCAGGACCTGGAGCGTGTCTTCCCCGCCCCATTTCTGTGCAGTACCGACGGGGTCGCCGCCGCGGCCTCTCAGGGCGGTCAGATCATCCAGCAGGGCGGCCTGCTTTTCCAGCAGCCCTTCCGCGTCCAGCTGCAATGCCGCCAGCGGCCGTCCGCCGGCCAGTTCCAGCAATTCCCGGGCCCGTTCCTCGCCGCCCGCCTGTTCCGCCAGCCAGGCCAGTGCCTCCGCGTCCGCCGCGGCGCTGAAGTTGAGACGCTGGCAGCGACTGCGTATGGTCACGGGCAGCTGTGCAGGACGCCGGCTGCACAGGATCAGGACGCTGCCGGGTGTCGGCTCTTCCAGGGTCTTCAGCAGGGTATTGGCGGCGCTGCGGTTCATGGCCTCCGCCGGCACGATCACGGCCGGCTTGTGGCGGCCGTACTGGCTGCTGAGCTGCAGAAAGGCGATGAGTTCGCGCACCGCCTCCACCTTGATATCCTTGCCGGTTTCCTCCGGTTCGATGAAGACCGCATCGGGATGACTGCCGGCGGCGAACAGCCGGCAGGCGCGGCATTCGCCGCAGGCGGGCTCCGCCTCCGCCGCTTTCTCGCAGAGCAGGCGCGCGGCCAGGGCGCGGGCGAATTCCTCGATGCCCAGGCCGGCCGGGCCCGCCAGCAGCAGCGCATGGGGCAGGCGCCCCTGCCCGGCCATAGCCAGGAGCTGCTGCCATTGCCGCTGCTGCCAGGGATACGGACTCAGCACAGCGCCAACTCCTTTAATATATTCCGCACAGCGTCCTGCACCTGCTGCAGTGATTGCTCGGCATCTATGACACGGAAACGTCCGGGTTCGGCCGCCGCCAGGTCCAGGTAGGCCGCGCGCACGCGTTCAAAAAAGGGCACGGTCTCGTTCTCGAAACGATCCGCCGCGCCGCGGCGCCCGGCGCGGGCCAGCCCGGTGGCCACCGGGGCGTCGAACAGCAGGGTGACCTGCGGCCGCAGGCCGTCCTGGACCCAGGTCTCCAGCTCGGCAATACGCGCGTGGGGTATACCCCGCCCGCCGCCCTGGTAGGCATAGGTGGCGTCGGTGAAACGATCGCAGAGAACGACCTCGCCCCGGCCCAGGGCCGGCCGGATTACCTCGTCCAGATGCTGGGCGCGGGCGGCGAAAATCAGCAGCAGTTCTGTGCTGTCGGCCAGAGCCAGATCGTGACCGTCCAGCAGCAGCCCGCGAATAGCCTCCCCGGCGGCGGTACCGCCGGGCTCCCGCGTCCGACACACGGTATGTCCGGCCTCTTCCAGCAGGGAAGAGATGAACTCGGCCTGGGTGCTCTTCCCCACCCCCTCGATGCCTTCCAGAGTAATGAATATTCCCGGTTTCATTATTGGTGAATCGTAAGTCGTGAATCGTGAATCGGCGCTGGTAGCTAGTAGCTAGTAGCTAGTAGCTAGTGGCTAGTAGCTTTCTCGTCGCTAGTAGCTTGTGGCTTGTGGCTATTCAGTTGGTATTTAGCCACGGCGCGGTTGTGTTCGGCCAGTGTACTGGAAAATACGTGGGTGCCGTCACCGCGGGCGACGAAATACAGCGCAGTGCCCGGCTCGGGGTGCAGCGCCGCATGGATGCTGGCGCGGCCCGGACAGGCGATGGGCGTCGGCGGCAGGCCGGCATGCACGTAGGTATTGTAGGGAGAATCCGTGGACAGGTCGCGGCGGTGGATGTCGCCGTCATAGTTCTTGCCCAGGGCATAGATCACCGTGGGATCGGTCTGCAGCCGCATGCCCCGCCGGAGGCGGCGCACGAAGACACCGGCGATGCGTTCGCGTTCGTCGGGTACGGCGGTTTCCTTTTCGATAATGGAAGCCAGAATCAGGGCGTCATAGGGGGTGTCGAAGGGCAGATCGTCCGCGCGGTTGCGCCATTCTTCCGCCAGCACTTTCTGCATGGTGCGATAGGCGCGGCGCAGGAATTCCACGTCGGTGGTACCGCGGGGAAAATGGTAGGTATCCGGATAGAAACGTCCTTCCGCCGCCTGCCCCGGCGCCCCGATGGCCTGCATCACGGTGGCCGCCCGGTAATCCGGCAGGGTCCGGGTGAGTACGGGATCGTTCTGCACCAGCTTGATGATCTGCGCGAAGGTCAGGCCTTCCGGGATGGTCAGTGAATACTGGATGACATCGCCGTGGATCAGCCGGTCCAGGAGCTGCAGCGGGGTCATGCCGGGTTCCACGGCGTATTCGCCGGCCTGGATGCTGCGCGCCACGCCGCGCCAGCGGGCGTCCAGCACCAGGAACCAGGGATGCGCCAGCCAGCCGCGCGCGGCCAGTTGCCGGCTGACACCCTTGAGACTGGTACCGGGCTGTACCTGCAGGGTCTGCTTCTGCTGTACGGCCAGGGGCTCGTGCATCTGTCTCTGCATTTCGCGTACGAGCCAGGTGGCTGCCAGGGCGATGACCAGCAGCAGTCCCACCCCGGCCAGGAGCAGCGGCCGTTTCATGGCCCGGCCACCTGCCCGTCAGCGACCAGGCTGTCCATGATGGAACGGGTCACCGTGCCCGCCGGCCAGTTTTGCTGATCCAGTTGCGTCAGCGGGCATACGCCGAGGATGCTGTTGCACAGGAACAGTTCGTCCGCCGCCTGCAGGTTCTCCGGCCGGACGTTTTCAATGTGCGGGCGCAGGCCCCACTCCAGGGCGCGTTCCAGGACAACGTGACGGATGATGCCGGCCACGCCGCACTGGTCCAGATCCGGCGTGATCAGATCGGTGCCCCGGACCAGGAACAGGTTGCTCATGGTGCCCTCGATAACGTTGCCGTCTGTATCCAGCATGAGGCCCTCGCTGTAACCCCGACCGGCAACGTCCGCCCGCGCCAGCACCTGCTCCAGCCGGTTCAGGTGCTTGAGGCCGGCCAGTGCGGGATTACGGCCCAGGCGCACCGTGGCGAGGGTGCAGGCCAGGCCGTTCCGGTACCAGTCGTCCGGGTAATCGGGCCACGGGTACAGGCCCAGGAGTCGCGTCGGTTCGGCCGACACCGGCGGCAGGTAGCCGCGGCCGCCGCTGCCGCGGCTGACGATGATCTTGAGCACGGCCCGTCCGGACGACGGCAGCAATTGATCCGCTTCCCCGCGCAGGAGCGCCGCGGGCGGGGGTGTCATGCCGAGCCGCCCGCAGCCGCGCGCCAGGCGCTGCATGTGTTGCGGCCAGCACAGGGGTTTGCCGCCATTGACGGCAATGGTCTCGAACAGGCCGTCACCGTAGTGCACGGCGCGATCGGTGAGAGGCAGCGCCTCGCCGGGGCGGCCGTTTAGCAGGAACTTCGCCATGGCGGAATGTTCAGCGTGGGTTGGGGACCGTCAGATCCTGCGGAAGATGAGGGAACCATTGGTGCCACCGAACCCGAAGGAGTTCGACAGGGCGATGCGAATGTCCAGTTGGCGTGCTGCATGGGGGATATAATCCAGATCACACTCCGGATCCGGATTATCCAGATTGATGGTGGGCGGCGCCACCTTGTCGCGCATGGCGAGGACGCAGAACACGGCTTCGACGCCGCCGGCCGCGCCCAGCAGGTGGCCGATCATGGACTTGGTGGAGCTGATCGCCAGCTTCCGGGCGTGGTCGCCGAACACGGTTTTGATAGCCTGGCTTTCCACTGTGTCGCCGGCCGGCGTGGAGGTGCCGTGGGCATTGATGTAATCCACTTCTTCGGGATTGAGGCCGGCGTTGCCCAGGGCATGGCCCATGCACAGCGCCGCCCCCTCCCCGCCCGGCGCGGGCAGGGTCATGTGATAGGCGTCGGCGCTCATGCCGTAGCCGATGATCTCGGCGTAAATCCGGGCACCGCGGCGCCGGGCGTGTTCGTATTCCTCCAGCACCATGACCCCGGCGCCGTCACTGAGAACGAAACCGTCGCGATCCCGGTCCCAGGGGCGGCTGGCGCGCTCGGGTTCGTCGTTGCGCGTGGATAGCGCCTTGGCGTTGGCAAATCCGGCCAGGCAGGTGGGGCTGGACGCCATCTCGGCGCCGCCGGCCACCATGACATCGGCATCGCCGTACTCGATGATGCGGGCGGCATCGCCGATACAATGGGTGCCGGTGGTGCAGGCGGTGACGATAGCGATGTTCGGACCCTTGAGGCCGTAGCGGATGGACAGGTGGCCGGAGATCATGTTGATGATATTGCTGGGGACGTAGAACGGGGAAACCCGTCGCGGACCGCCGTCCATGAGGATCTGCGTGCCCTTCTCGATACCGGGCAGGCCGCCGATACCGGAACCGATGGCGACGCCGATGCGGGGTGCGTTCTCCCCCGTGACCTCCAGACCCGAATCCTCGAAGGCCTGGATGCCCGCTGCCATGCCGTAATGGATGAACGGATCCATCTTGCGCTGGTCCTTTTTCGGGATGTAGCGATCCAGGTCCAGGTCGCGAATGGAACCGCCGATGCGCACGGGGAAGTCGGTGGTGTCGAAATGGCTGATCCCGGTGACGCCACTGACACCGGCGACGATGTTGTGCCACGTGTCCGCCACGTTATTGCCGACGGGAGTAACCAGCCCGAGGCCGGTAATGACAACACGGCGTTTGCTCAAAACTTCCGCTCGCTGTCAGAAAATGAAAAAGGCCGCTTTAATGCTGCGGCCTTCGGGTGGATGGCAACCGTGGATTATTCCAGGTTGGCATTAATGTAATCGATAGCCTGCTGTACGGTCGTAATCTTCTCCGCCTCTTCGTCGGGGATTTCCGTCTTGAATTCTTCCTCCAGCGCCATCACCAATTCCACCGTATCCAGTGAATCGGCCCCCAGGTCATCAACAAAGGATGCTTCAGTAGTGACTTCTTCTTCTTTTACGCCCAGCTGTTCGACCACGATTTTTTTCACGCGTTCTTCAACACTACTCATGATTTATGTTACCTCCCTTTGCGGTATCGGCACCGAAGTGCGAGTGTAAGTTTAGTGAAATGAAAACAACTTGCAAGCCAGATAATCTTCCATTTGCAATATTGTTTTTAAACAACCAGTTATTTCATGGACTTAAATCTGTTCATAGCCCGCATTATGCCATATACATACCGCCGTTGACGTTGATGGTCGCGCCGGAGATATACGCGGCCTCGGCGGAAGCGAGGAACACGACAGCATTGGCCACTTCCACCGCTTCACCCAGGCGGCCCAAAGCGATTTGCTGCAGCAGGGCCTGTGCCTGCGTCTCGTCCAGCACGCCGGTCATATCGGTCTGGATAAAACCCGGGGCGACGGCATTGACGGTGATGCCGCGGCTGCCCACTTCCCGGGCCAGTGAACGCGTGAAACCGATGATGCCGGCCTTGGCCGCGGCGTAGTTGGTCTGGCCGGCGTTGCCGGACTGGCCGACCACGGAGGTAATATTGATGATGCGCCCGTGCCTGGCCTTCATCATGTTGCGCAGGCACAGCTTGGTCAGGCGGTAAATGGACGTCAGATCGGTGTTGATGACCTCGTCCCACTCCTCGTCCTTCATGCGCAGCATGAGGTTGTCACGGGTGATCCCGGCGTTGTTGACCAGGATGGTGGGCGGCGGTTCGGCGTCGGCGAGGTGCTCCGCCAGCCGTTCCACGGAGGCCTTGTCGCCGACATCGAGCACGAGGCCGGTGGCCGTGATGCCTTCCCCGCCGAGCTCCTCCTGCAGCCGCCGGGCCCCTGCTTCCGTGGTCGCGGTACCGATCACCGCCGCGCCGGCGCGGCCGAGTCCCGTGGCAATGGCGCGGCCGATGCCGCGGCTGGCGCCGGTGACCAGGGCCGTCTGTCCCTGAAGATCAATGTTCATGTCTGCGCCTCCTGCAATGCCGCCTCCAGGGACGGCCCGTCGTTGATGGCCAGCATCTTGAAATCCCGGTCGATGCGCCGGATCAGGCCGGACAGGACCTTGCCGGGCCCGCTTTCGATCACCGTGGTGATGCCTTCCTTTTTCATTTTCCGGACCACGTCGACCCAGAGCACCGGTTCGTGCAGCTGCCGGACCAGGGCCGCCTTGATATCCGAGCTGCGCTTGCGCGCCACGGCGTCCACGTTCTGGATCACGGGAATGGCGGCATTGTGAAAGCGCACCTCCTCGATGCGGTCGGCGAAGGTTGCGGCCGCCTCCCGCATCAGGGCGCAATGGGACGGCACGCTCACGGACAGGGGAATGGCCCGCTTCGCGCCCATCTCCCTGGCCAGGCCGATGGCGCGCGTAACCGCGTCCGCATCACCGGCAATGACGACCTGGCCCGGGGCGTTGTAATTGGCCGGTGTCACCACCTGCCCCTCTGCCGCCTCGCGGCAGATCATCTGTACCTGTTCATCGTCCAGGCCGAGAATGGCGGCCATCAGGCCATGGCCCTCGGGGACGGCGGATTGCATGGCCTTGCCCCGGTCTTCCACCAGTTTTACCGCGTCGGCAAAGCCGATGCTGCCGGCACAGACCAGGGCGGTATATTCGCCCAGGCTGTGGCCGGCCAGGAAAGCCGGCTCGGGGCCGGCACGTTCGCGCCAGAGGCGCCACGCGGCGACGCCGGCGGCAAGCAAGGCCGGCTGGGTGACGGCAGTACGGTTCAGTTCCGTTTCCGGACCCTGCCGGACGGTCTGCCAGAGGTCGTAACCGAGCTGCGCCGACGCCTCGACGAAGGTCTGTTCCACGACCGGATGGACCGCGGCCAGTTCCGCCAGCATGCCGACGGCCTGCGAACCCTGACCGGGAAATACGAAAGCAAGATTCTGTTGAGTGCCCATGACGATCCGCTCCTGCCCGATCAATAACGGAGCAGCGCCGCGCCCCAGGTGAAGCCGCCGCCGACGGCCTCCAGCAGCAGCACGTCGCCGGGCCGGATGCGCCCGTCACGAATGCCGATATCCAGGGCCAGGGGAATGGAGGCGGCGGAGGTGTTGCCGTGTTCTTCCAGGGTCAGGATGACCCGGTCCATGGGCAGCGCGAGCTTTTTCGCGGTGGCGGCGATGATGCGCCGGTTGGCCTGGTGCGGTACCAGCCAGTCGATGTCCTGCTTGTCCATGCCGGCGGCCTCCAGTACGTCCCCGACCATGCGCCCCATGATGTTGACGGCGAACTTGAACACCTCGCCGCCCTGCATGCGTACAAACGGTTCGCCGCCGGGCCGCGAGACCCCGGCCGGGACCTTGAGCATATCGGCATAGCTGCCGTCGGCATGGATCTCGCTGTGATAAATGCCCGGTTCATCACCGGCGGCGACGATGACGGCGCCGGCACCATCGCCGAACAGCACGCAGGTGCCGCGATCGCTCCAGTCCAGGATCTTGGAATTGCAGTCCGCCCCCACCACCAGCGCACGGGTGCAGGCGCCGCTCTTGATGAACTGATCAACCACCGTCAGGGCGTAGACAAAACCGGAGCACACCGCCTGGACATCGAATGCCCCGCAGCCGTTGCGGATCCCCAGCCGGTCCTGCAGCAGGCAGGCGGTACTGGGATAGATCAGATCAGGAGTGGAGGTGGCGACCACGATGAGATCGATGTCATCGGCGTCGACGGCGGCGCCGGCCAGGGCCCGTTGTGCCGCTGCCACGGCCATGTCGCAGGTGCTCTCGTCCTCGCGGGCAATGTGCCGCTGGCGGATGCCGGTACGGCTGCGGATCCATTCGTCCGAGGTGTCGACCATGGCCTCCAGTTCTGCATTGGGCATGATCCGGGCAGGCAGATAACCGCCGCTGCCGATAATGCGGGAATACATCAAACGGCGACCCTGTCGGTCAGCAACTCCTCCAGCCGGGTGCTGATGCGATCGGGAATATTCTTTTCTACCTCCAGCATGGCTTCCTTGATGGCGTTGGCGAAGGAGATCCGGTCGGCACTGCCGTGGCTCTTGATCACGATCCCGCGCAGGCCCAGCAGGCTGGCGCCGTTGTAATGACGGGGATCGATCTTGTGCTTGATGGAGCGCAGCACCGGCAGGGACAGCAACGCGGCCAGGCGGGTATAGAGCGTGCGGTGGTATTCCGTCTGCACGTGATGGCTGATGAGCTTGGCCACGCCCTCGCTGGCCTTGAGCGCGATATTGCCGCTGAAGCCGTCGCAGACGATAACGTCCACCTTGCCGGTGAAAATGTCGTTGCCTTCTACAAAACCGGCATAGTTCAGGTGGCTGTCGGCCAGCTGCGCCGCCGCCTGCTTGACAATATCATTGCCCTTGATCTCCTCCTCGCCGACATTGAGCAGGCCGACAGTGGGCGTGGCAATGCTGTCCACGGCGGAGGTCAGTTCCGAGCCCATGACGGCGTACTGGAACAGCTGTTCCGAACCGGGATTGACGTTGGCGCCGAGATCCAGCAGGTGGGTATGGCCGTTGATGCGCGGCATGGGTGCGCAGATGGCGGGACGATCAATGCCGGGCAGCATTTTCAGCAGGTAGCGCGCGATCCCCATGAGTGCGCCGGTGTTGCCGGCGCTGACGCAGGCATGGGCCCGCCCCTCCTTGACCAGTTCGATGGCGAGGCGCATGGATGACTGCTTCTTGTTGCGCAATGCATTGGAGGGCAGCTCGTGCATCTCCACCACTTCGGCGGCATGCACGATCTCGAGGTGCTCCCCCGTCTCCATATTCGCCGCGGCGAGTTCCTGCCGGAGGCGTTCCTCCTGGCCGACCAGGATAACGGACAGATCCCGGTGCTTCTGCAGCGCCAGGCCGGCGGCAGGGATGATCTCGGACGGGCCATGGTCTCCGCCCATGGCATCGAGTGCTATGCAGACTGTCAAGCCGTTATCGCCAGTTATGGATTAGCTGTTCTGTCGCGGTCCGGCAGGCTCTTGGTTATTCCTGTTCTTCCTTCTCTTCCAGCACCTGGCGGCCGCGGTAATACCCTTCCGGGCTGACATGATGGCGGCGGTGCACCTCGCCCGTGGATGACTCGACGGACAGGGCGGGACCGGACAGGGCGTCGTGGGAACGACGCTTGTCGCGGCGGGAGCTGGATTTCTTGTTTTGCTGTACGGCCATGGTGGTTGTCCTCAAAAGACAGATTACGGTTTCTTCAGTTTCAGATCCTTCAGTACGGCAAAGGGGCTTTCCCTGTGCGGTTTCAATTCCTCCACGAGCTCCGCCGCCGGACAGGCTTTTGCGTCGTGCAGCGGTGCCATGGGCAGGCCCAGCAGTATCTCGTCCTCGATCAGGGTCGCCAGCGCCAGGCGCGTTGATTCCGACAGCAGCGGTTCCAGTGCCTCCGGCAGCCGCTGCAGCACCGACGCGTCCGTCACCCAGCCGATACGGATGGACTGTTGCAGGTGCACCGGCAGCGGCTCCAGGCAGCGTTGACAGCGCAGGGTAATCTCTACGTCAACCTCGCCGCTGATAACAATGTAGCCCTGCTCGTCGCGCCGGCAGTCAAGCCGGATCCGCACCTTATCGCCGCACTCCTCGACGGCGGCCCGCAAGCGGGACATCTCCGCCGTGGCCAGGTTGCCCGCCAGGGTCTCTCCGGTGGCGGCGAGTCTGGCCGGTTCGATGAACTGGGGCAGGTCCGGAGACATCAGGCGGGCAAGTGTAGCGATCCGCATCATACCTGTCAAAGGGATGAGCGGTTAAGCTATTGACTTGACTGTAAATTACAGCTTGGCATGATAGGTGCTCCCATGACCGACGCGATCCCGCTAATCCTGGCCTCCGCCTCACCCTATCGCCGGGCGTTATTGCAGCGTCTGGGGGTGGCATTCGAGTGCCTGAGTCCGGACATCGACGAGACACCCGCGCCCGGGGAGGCCGCTGCAGCCCTGGTACGGCGGCTGGCCCGGGCCAAGGCCGATGCCGTGGCGGCACAGCGCCCCCACTGCCTGATCATCGCCTCGGATCAGGTCGCCGATCAGGACGGGGAAATCCTGACCAAGCCCGGCACCCGCGCGCGGGCGCAGCGGCAGCTCGCTGCCATGGCCGGCCGTGAAGTCCGTTTCCTGACCGGCTTGTGTGTCCTCAACGGGCGCAGCGGCGGCGTGCATGAAGACTGTGTGGTGGTCACCGTCACCTTCCGGGAGCTGACGGCGGCGGAGATCGATCGGTATCTGGAGGCGGACAGCCCCTATGACTGTGCCGGCAGCTTCAAGTCCGAAAGCCTGGGCATCGCCCTGCTCAGCGGCATGGCCGCGCCGGATCCCACCGCACTGGTCGGCCTGCCCCTGATCCGCCTGGCCGGGATGCTTCGCAGCGAGGGTCTGCCTGTTCCTTGAATCTACTTCAGTAAATATTTATAACTTACTGAACTAAATTCATTTTCATATCGGAATAAAGCCGGTTGGCCAGAGTGGAGCCAATGCGCCGGGCGAACCGATCCAGATAGCTTTCGCGGTGGGTATAGTTCACCATGTGGCTGGCGCCGATCACCTTCCGGGCCACGTAGCGATCGCTGCCCAGGCCGTCGATCATGCCCAGTTTTTGCGCTTCCTCCCCGGTCCAGATGAGGCCGGAGAAAATCTTGTCGCTGTCCGCCATCTTGAGCCGCTTGCCGCGCCCCTTCTTCACCACATCCTTGAACTGCTGAAAAACGTTGTCGAGCATGGTATTGACCCGTGTTACTTCCTCGTTGTTCAGCGGCTTGAAGGGATCCATGAAATCCTTGTGCTTGCCGGCATGCAGCACGCGCCGCTGTATGCCCAGCTTGTTGATGGCGTCGGTAAACCCGAAGCCGGACATGATGACACCGATGGAGCCAACCACGCTGGCCTTGTCGGCATAAATCTTGTCCGCGGCGGAGGCAATATAGTAGCAGCCCGAGGCACAGATATCCTGGATCACGGCATAGACAGGCTTATGAGGGTACTTCTTGCGCAGCCGGTAGATCTCGTCGTTGACGTAACCGGCGACCACCGGACTGCCGCCGGGGCTGTTGATGCGCAGCAGCACGCCGGCGGTGTTCTTGTCCTTGAAGGCGGCGCGCAGCCCGTCGATGATGTTGTCGGCGCTGGCCTGGGCATTGTTGGCCAGGACACCGTCGATATCCACCACGGCGGTGTGCTTGCTGCCGACGCCGAGGCCGGAAGCCTCGATCTGCCAGTGGTTGGCCAGATAGGCGATGAGGAAAAACAGCAGATACGCGGCCAGCAGCAGTTTGAAGAATATCCCCCAGCGCCGGGAACGGCGCTGTTCGCGCAACATCTCCCGCGCCACTTCGCTGGCCAGGATCTGCTCGTAGTGGAGATCGGGTTTGCCGCTCTGACTTGGTTCTTGATCGCTCATGCTTGTGCTTGTTCGGGGCCTCGCCGTGCCAGCCACGGGGCCAGCTCACCGAGATGGTGAATGCTGGCAACGGGATTGAATTCTAGCAGACGCCGGGCGGATTGTGCGCCGTGAGTGACAGCGATGGAGGCCACCCCGGCGTTGCCGGCCATCTGCAGATCATGCTGGCTGTCACCGATCATGACGGTTTCCCCGGGCTGGACCGCGAGTTGCTCCATCAGGTCCAGTAACATTTGAGGATGGGGCTTGGAGAAAGTTTCATCGGCGCAGCGGCTGGCGTCGAACCAGTTCTCCAGCCCGGATTCCTGCAGGGCCCGGTCCAGGCCGCGGCGGCTCTTGCCGGTGGCAACCGCCAGCAGGTAACCGCGCTCGCGCAGCAGGGCCAGGCTTTCCCGTGCCCCCGGATAGAGCGGAATGGGTTCGGCGGACAGGCGCAGGAAATGTTGGCGGTAGGCGGCGGCCAGCCGCTCCCGCTCGGGCGGTCCCAGTGCCGGATACAGGCTCGCAAAGGCCTGCTCCAGGCCCAGACCGATGATGCCGAGCAGGTCCGGCTCCCGGCGCGGCTCCAGTCCGGTTTCGTCTATGGCGGCAGCAAGCGCGGTGGTGATGTAGCCGAGGGAATCGGCCAGGGTGCCATCCCAGTCGAATACCAACAGCCGGTAATCAGTCGTCATACGTCAGTCCTTAAGCGTTTTTTTACCCAATACCGTGGCTAAACTGCTTTTGAACCACGGAGGGCACGGAGAACACGGAGATTTTGTATTGATTTTATTCTATTTCCTCCGTGTTCTCCGTGCCCTCCGTGGTAAATACACAATCTGTCCGGAACCGCTGGACTCTGACATTACCTGAGATCCTGCTTATGACTCAGTCATGGGTGGCAAGCCAGTCGGTGAGGTCCGGCGGCAGCGGCGCTTCGATTTGCCGCGGCGGCTGATCCAGGATCCCGGGCAGCGCCAGGCCGGCGGCGTGCAGGAACAGGCGTTTCAGCCCGCGCTGCCGGAAACGGCGGTTGGCTTCCCGGTCGCCGTATTTGTCGTCGCCGGCCACGGCATGGCCGATGACGGCGGCATGTACGCGGATCTGGTGGGTGCGCCCCGTAGCGATGCTGACCTCGGCCAGGGTGGCATCGCGCCGGCGTTCCAGTACCGTGATCCGGGTCAGGGCCCGTTTGCCGTCCGGGCTGACGCCGGACAGCCGCTCGCCGGCGCGCAGCACATTGCGCTCCAGGGGGCGGTCGATGTCCATGACGTCGGACGCCAGGACGCCGCTGAGCAGGGCCAGGTAGCGTTTTTTCACCCGGCCCTCGGCAAAACAGGTCTGCAGGGCCGCGAGGGTGGGATAGTCTTTCGCCAGGAGCAGTACCCCGGAGGTGGCCCGATCGAGCCGGTGTACCAGTTGCAGGTCCTCCTCGCCGGGGCGCAGGTGGCGCATGATTTCGATAACCCCGAAGCTGCGGCCGCTGCCGCTGTGCACGACAATCCCCGCGGGCTTGTTCAGGGCCAGGAGATGTTCATCCTCGTGGAGGATGCTGTCCCGCAGCCGTTCCACCAGGTGCGCGGGCGGTGTGCCCTGGCCGGGCGCCGCCTCGGCGTGCACCGGCGGCAGGCGTACCCGGTCGCCTTCCTGCAGGCGGTAATCCTGGCGGATGCGTTTGCCGTTGACCCGGACCTCGCCCTTGCGCAGCATGCGATACACGCGCGTCCGGGGTAAGCCCTTGAATTGGCTGGACAGAAAATTGTCTATGCGCCGGCCGGCCTGGGCGGCCTCGATCCGGCGATACTCGACCTGGGTTTTTTTGTTTTGAATCCGGGACATATAGGTCCTGTTCGGCATTGCCGCAAAATCACAACATTGCTATATTAGCATGCACGGGGAACCGGAAATCGGGTCCCCCATGCAACTGGCAGCCTGCGTATTTTTTCCGCAGTCACCGAGGAGGCTGGCACAGGCGCCGCGTCGCAGCTCGACAGCGGCGCCCCGCCGCCCGGTTGAATAACCGCCTTCCGCGGCCGGCTGCCACGCGAATGTACAGCAGCGACCACGTTGAGTCGCTGTGAAACCCGGTGCCGGCACGAGTGCCGGCTGGCGAATTATGATTGCGCCCCCATGCAGTAAGGTATCCCGCCCGGAGCCTGGCGGACGAAGTCTATGCGGGAGCGCACATTTAAGGAATATACAATGAAGAGAATGCTGATTAACGCAACTCAGCCGGAGGAGTTGCGGGTTGCTCTAGTGGATGGACAGCGGTTGTACGATCTGGACATAGAATCAACACGGCGGCAACAGAAAAAATCCAATATTTACAAGGCCAAGGTCATCCGTATCGAGCCCAGCCTGGAAGCCGCGTTTGTTGACTATGGTTCCGCCCGCCACGGATTTCTGCCCTTCAAGGAAATCGCCCGGACCCTGTTCAAGAGCAAGGGCGGCGATTCCGGCCGCAGCGGCCGCGCCAGTATCAAGGACGAGATAGAGGTCGGCCAGGAATTTATCGTCCAGGTCGAGAAGGAGGAGCGCGGTAACAAGGGGGCGGCCCTGACCACCTTCATCAGCCTGGCCGGGCGCTACCTGGTGCTCATGCCCAACAATCCCCGTGCCGGCGGCGTCTCGCGCCAGATCGAGGGCGAGGATCGCTCCGAAGCCCGCGAGGCCATGAGTACCCTGGAGATCCCCCAGGGCATGGGCCTGATCCTGCGCACCGCCGGGGTCGGCAAGAGTACAGAGGATCTGCAATGGGACCTGAACTACCTGCTGCAACTCTGGAACGCCATCAAGGAGTCGGCCCGCGAGCGCAGCGCCCCCTTCCTGATCTACCAGGAAAGCGACGTCATCATCCGTGCCATTCGCGACTACCTGCGTAACGACGTGACGGAGATCTGGATCGACGAGCCCGAGGCCTACCAGCGCGCCAAGGAATTCATGCAGCAGGTGATGCCGCACAACCTGAGCAAGCTGAAGCTGTACCGGGAAGCCGATCCCCTGTTCAACCGCTACCAGATCGAAGGCCAGATCGAGAGTGCCTATTCGCGCGAGGTGAGCCTGCCCTCCGGCGGTTCCGTGATCATCGACCACACCGAGGCCCTGACCTCCATCGATATCAACTCCGCCCGCGCCACCGGCGGTGAGGACATCGAGGCCACCGCCCTCAATACCAACGTGGAAGCAGCGGACGAAGTGGCGCGCCAGCTCAGGTTGCGCGACCTGGGCGGGCTCATCGTCATCGATTTCATCGACATGATGAACAATCGCAACCAGCGCGAGGTGGAAAACCGTCTCAAGGAAGCTCTCAGGATCGACCGTGCCCGGGTACAGATCGGCCGCATTTCCCGCTTCGGCCTGCTGGAAATGTCGCGCCAGCGCCTGCGCCCGTCCCTGGGGGAGTCCAGCCACCTGCCCTGCCCCCGCTGCAGCGGCCAGGGCACCATCCGCGGCGTGGAGTCCATTTCCCTGGCGATCCTGCGCATTCTGGAAGAAGAGGCCATGAAAGAGCTGACGGCCAAGGTTATCGCCCGGCTGCCGGTGAAAACCGCCACCTTCCTGCTCAACGAAAAACGCCAGCCGCTGCTGGACATCGAGCAGCGCCTGGATGTGGAGCTCATTATCGTACCGGACGAGTCCATGGAGACACCGCACTACCAGGTGCAGCGGGTGCGCCTGTCCGAGGCCAATCTCGACAGCTACCGCCAGGTCAGCTACCGGATGGCGGAAGAAACCATCGAGGAAGATCTGACCCAGCGTTCCAGTGCTCCCCAGGCAGCTCCGCCCCGGGAGCAGGCGGCCGTCAAACAGGTGGTGCGCGAGGCGCCTCGACCGGCAGCCCCGGACAAGCCCCAGACCGGGGGCAAGGGCTTGATCGCCCGTCTGTTCGACGGCCTGTTCGGTCTGGCGGAACCCGAATCCGAACAGCGCCCGCAACCGCCCGGCTCCGGTCGGGAGCGAACCCGGGACAGTCAGAGCCAGTCGCAGCAGCGCCGGAGCGAGCGCGGCGAACGTAGTGAACGCAGCGAACGCAGTGACAGCGGCCGCGGCAGCGGTGAACGCAGCGGCGGTGATCGGGGAGGCAGTGGCAGTGGCGGCGGCGACGGACGCCGGCGTTCGTCCTCCTCCCGCGGCGGTCGTGACAAGGGTGAACGCAGCGGCGGCCAGTCCGGCAGCGGTCGCAGTTCAGGCCGGCGCCGCGGTGGCCGCAAGAGCGGTTCCTCCGGTCGCGGACGGCGCGGCGGTGGCCAGCAGGGGAAACAACAGAACGGCAACGGCGGCCAGGACCAGGGCAAAGGCGGGAACAGCGGTTCTCAGGAGCAGGGCAAGAGCGGCAGCGGCAGAGACCGCCAGCAGGACAAGACCGCGGATAACGCCGCGGCGACATCGCAGGAGAAATCCCGGGAAAACGCTGCCCCGCAACAGGAAAAACAGCAGGATACGGCATCCCGGGAACAGGCACAGACTCCCGCTCCGCAGGAGAACCGCCAGATCGGGGAACAGCGCGAACGGGAACAGTCCACAGGCGCCGGCGCGGCCGCCCCGAAGTCTCCCGCGGAACAGGAGCAGCCGCCGGCACGCCCGGACCGGCAGCCCGAGACCGCCCCACCCCCGCGGTCTGCCTCCACTGCCTCCCGGGACGACGCCGGCGGCAACCAGGCGCCGGACACCCGGCAGCAGGACAGCACCGCGGCGAAACCGGCGGCCAGTGATGAACCGCAGCGGTCTGCACCGCCCGCCCGTCAGGAAACAGCGCCGCCGCCGGCCTCCTCTGACAGGGAAGACAGTAAAGAAGTCAAACCGCACTCCGCCCCGGCAGAAACGCCGTCGCCGACGTATCCCTCCTATCGCGACAAACGCCCGGAGACGACGGAATCATCCGCCTGGCAGCAGGATGAGGGCGATAACAACCGCAGCTGAATAACGGCGGGGATCGGGGACTGGGGATCAGGAGTTGGGAAATCCCCTCCCCCTGAACCTCGCG
>Ga0102944_1000754_pt1 | contig 23523 bp, 21 predicted proteins | sample SalPonD_shore_MG_FD_78172 | JGI IMG/M metagenome (GOLD analysis project Ga0102944, IMG submission 78172) | Salt pond soil microbial communities from South San Francisco under conditions of wetland restoration - Salt Pond MetaG... | ecosystem: Environmental > Aquatic > Marine > Intertidal zone >...
ACGTTTGCGCCCTCGCTGCGGCCAATCCAGTTGCGCTGCATGGCCTTGATTGATTCCGGCCAGTCCAGGTCTTCCAGGTCTTCAAGCAACCTGTCCGCGTATTGCGTAATACGCAACATCCACTGGCGCAGCGGCCGCCTCTCAACAGGGTGGTTTCCGCGTTCTGATCGCGGCCCCTCAGATGTGGTGATAACTTCTTCGTTGGCAAGAACTGTCCCGAGCTCCTCACAATACCAGACCGGCACTTCTGCCATGTAGGCAAGGCCCTTCTCATAGAGCTTAAGGAAGATCCACTGTGTCCAACGGTAATAGTCTGCCCGGTGAGTAGCTACTTCACGGTCCCAGTCATAAGAGAAGCCGAGAGATTTAATTTGCTCCCGCATGCGGGTAATATTCTCTTCAGTGGTTGCCCGCGGGTGCGTTCCCGTTTTGATGGCGTAGTTCTCCGCCGGGAGGCCGAAACTGTCAAAGCCCATGGGATGCAATACCGCGTACCCGTTCATGCGGAGAAATCGGCAGTAGATGTCTGTTGCCGTGTAGCCTTCCGGGTGGCCAACGTGGAGACCGGCAGCGGAGGGGTAGGGAAACATGTCCAGCACATAGCGCCGTTTTTCAGGCGGAATGGATGGATCTTCTGTCACCTTAAAAGATTTGTTTTCTTCCCAGTACCTTTGCCACTTTTGCTCAATCTGCGAGAACGGATATTTGCTCATGGCGGCATGATATAGGAAAGATTCAACGTCAGTCAATGAATCAGCTTCAGGAGAAGAAGCCGCTTACATGGACGTTGCCGCTTGCCATCATGCGCGCCAGGCGGCTTTTCAACCACTCTCTCATAGGACGCCGCGTTGCCGGAATCAGAATGCTGAAGCCAGCAAGGTCAGTGAGAATTCCAGGAGTGATAAGAAGGGCGCCCGCCACAATGAGCATCAGCCCGTCTATGAGGTCATCTGCGGGAAAGCGGTGCTGTTCAAGTTCCCGTTGAATCCGAAGCCACACGTGTCCTCCCTGGTGACGGGCCAGAAGCGCTCCGGCACCGCCGGTGAGGACCACTATCAGTACGGTAGGCAGCGCACCGATCACGGTTCCAAGTTTAATAAGGATGAAAAGTTCAAGGAGCGGCAGGAGGGTGAACAGGAGAAAGAGCCTTCCAATCATATGCTATCCTACCATCCCTTCATGACGGCGGTAAACGGTCCTGCCTGCAACGGGCAAAAAAAACCCCTCAGGAAAGGAGGTAAAAACCTGAGGGGCCAAATCAAAATAAAAAAATCCCTAACGAGAAAAACCACTCGCCTGGACAAAGCCGTGTGTAGGGAAAGCAACGCTTTCCTATTCATGAATGAAAACCTTTGGAAGGCCGTAAGGTTACATAAGAATGCAGTGATTTTTCTGTACGAGCATAATCTACCAAAGGAGCCTATTTTGGTCAAGTCGTTTCGAGCATTTTTTATCGGAGAATTTGCAAATTTCTCAAAGAAAGTTGCTCTTCAGTTGCAAAGTAGTTGCAGGTTTGGCGGCGCCCCTCAATCGCCGGGCTCGCTGTAATCATCCCCAGACTCCGGCCTGGCAAACCGCACGCTAACAATGCGTTTTCTCGATATGGTGTCTATTACAAACTTTCCGATGGGGGTTTCTATGACCTCATTCTGGGAGGGAATTCGTCCCGCCAGGTCTGCCAGGTAGCCGCCAAGGGTTTGAATGTCTTTGCTTTCCGGAAGCTCCAGTTCCATCCAGTCATTGAAGACATAGATTGGAATGTCCGCCAGGATGAGGTATGTGTTTTCCCCCAGCGGCGTGATCTTTTCCCGCTCCTTCACCTCGTGCTCATCGTAGATTTCGCCCAGGATCTCTTCTATGATGTCCTCCACCGTGACTACACCGGATACGCCGCCATACTCATCAAGTACAATTGCGATGTTCAAACCTTCCCGCCTGAACTGAGCCAACATCGCGTTGATCTTCTTATTCTCAGGAACGTAAATGGCGTCCACCATTATGCGTTTGAGCGGCTCCGCTTCCTCTCCTCCGGCAAGCGCGCGCAGGATATCCATAAGAAGGACAATCCCCACAATATGTTCCGGGTGCTCGTCAAATACCGGAATGCGCGTGTACCCCTCATCCACGATGCGCGGAAAGGCCTCATCAATGGTGAGATTCTTGTCCAGGCTGAACACCTTTGTCCGATGCGTCATGACGGCGTTCACCGTAACTTCCGTGAAGCGAAACACGTTCTTTACCATCCGAGATTTCAGCGCATCAAGAATTCCAACATCTTCCGCATGCTTAACCAGGTAGAGAATACCTTCCCGCGTGATTCCACGGGACGTATTGCGGCCGCTCAGGCGGGTTACCAGCCGTCCGGCAAGGCCGATAAACCAGTTTATCGGCTTAAGAACCACGGAAAGGACAGTGATCACCCTTACCGTGTGGACTGCCCAGCGCTCGTTATGGACAATCGCAAGCTGCTTTGGGGCGACCTCACCAAAGACCAGAACGAGCAGCGTCAGTATGCCGGTGGTTACTCCGAGCACGGTGCTTCCAAAGAGGCGGATAGTCAGTTCGCTCGCCATTACTGAAAGCGCAATATTGACGAGGTTATTTCCCACCAGCACCGTGGTCAGAAGCATACCGGGTTGAGACGTGAGGTGATATATAAGAGCCCCTCTCTTGCCCCACTTCTTACGTATGTGCTGTATTTGTGCTTCAGATAGCGAGGTGAACGCCGTTTCCGTTCCCGAAAAAAAACCGGAAAGGCAAAGGAACAGCGCCATCAGGATGAACTGAAAAATCATCCGCAGCTTCCCGATGGTGGAGGTTGATCAGATGTGAAAGGGTCAGGATCTTCCATTACCGTATCGCGCTATAGTAGCAGGTTAAAAGCGGTTGCATCAAGCAGGCGGTGAGAGCAAAAAAAGGACACGGCGCCTCGCCGTGTCCTGGTTTCCACACGCATCCGCTGCGCGCTATTCAACTTTAAGTACCTCTTTCATAACCTTCAGCAAAGTCTCCTTGGGGAGTGCGCCGGCAGCCATTTGAGGCTTGTCGTCAACGGGGATGAAAAGGATTGAAGGTATGCTCTGAATGCCGAAGGCGGCAGCAAGCTCCTGCTCCTGCTCTGTATCTACCTTGTAGACGTGCATTTTGCCTTCGTATTCCTGCGCGAGCTCCTCCAGGATTGGAGCGATCATCTTGCACGGACCGCACCAGTCTGCGTAGAAGTCTATGATTGCCGGAATCTCACCTTCATACTTCCACTCGTTGTTCACATCGTAGTTGAACACTTTTTCCTTAAACGTATCTGTTGTCAAAAACTCAGCCATTGTTCTGTCCTTGTATATGATTTTCTATATATAGAATATAGCAAGATTATTCCCTTCCGTAAAGTGTTATCGTCAGGAATTCGTTACAAAATGTACCGAATTATAGCCCGCCTGATGGAGAATCCGGGAAAAGAAGCGTTCTCCGTTGCGCGCTGCGTCTTCCAACAGACCGGCGTCGACCGTGCGCCCTATTACGCGTTCCCGAACAAAATCTGAAATGCGCCGCACTCCGTCCGGGTCAATATGAACATCCGGATACCCGTATTCAGCAGACCCTGTATCTGAAACCGCGGCCTCTGTCACTACCGCCGGGGGCAACCGTACGGTGGCGCGGCGTTCACTCCCGCCGTTCGCTGTTGAAATCACCTCTGACTGAATCCACTCCTCTTCCGTACCACTCACCGGCACGCTGCCGGGAGCAAAGGGAGTACCGGTCACGTCAAACCCTGCGTATACGGTAACAGTTATGACAACAAAATCATAGGATCCGTCAGCCTTCTGGAGCCCCAGTTCATTTGCAAGGTTATACGCCTGAAAATACTCAAGCTCCGCCCGGGAAAGCTGCTCTTCAACCGGTCCGCGCCCGAGCCGCAACACATTCATGATTTCGGAAAGGCTGATATCGCGATCCATGTAGTCATACGGAAACACAGTCCGGTAAACGTAGCTCACCGTATTGAATCTAAACAGTGGCCGCATGCGCTCCAAAATGATCCGGGAACTCACCGTTCTCTCTGTATGAATGATTCCAATACCGGATAAGATCCGGCTAAAGGAAATTGCGCCGGTCAACCGCAGGGTTATCGCTACGGTGAGTACCACAATGAGAACGAGGGGGGTAATACGAAATATACTGCGTGGCTTCACCGGTAGCCTCCGTCAATGCCGCCCGTGCCAGACGGTTGCGGGGGTGTGCGGACGGCAACCCGGACATCAGGAAATCCGGCGGAAGTGAAAAGACCTGTAACAATAGTGCGGGCATTTTCTCCCGCTCTCTTCAGAATTCCGCGGCTCACCGCGTCCTGTGCCACCCGTTGCTTAATGGCGGCTATCTGGTCAGCGTAATCCAGCCAGCTAATCTCTCCGCCGCGTTCCCGCAGCAGGTACTGATGAATGCTCGACTCATCAGCATCCACGGAAAGAATCACCGGCTGCGGCAGGGTAACAAAGACACGGTCAGGATTTCTGCTGTCAGGTCTGATTTCAAGGCCGGTGGAGAGGTCGATTCCGGCGGTAACAACGATGTTTATGCTGAACAACAATCTGCGGTCCATCGTCTTCACAAAGAGGAAGCTTTTTTCCTCTCCAAAATAGACGATGTCCCGGTATACGTGCTCATAAGTATGTAACTGCAGCAGGCTTCGGACTTCCTGCTCCACCGCACGAATGCGTTGCGAATGCGTGTTTGTGCACGCCGCAAGGAAAAGCGTTATGAAAAGCAGGAGAACCGGACCCGCCAGTGCTGTTCGGGAGAACATGGTGTAAAAGCGGCTCCTGTGACCACTATAGGGTATGGTTGTCTAAAATGCAAACACGCGCTACACTCGGACGCACTATGGGTTTGCGTTTGCCTCTCGTTGTTCTCCTCGCTACAGTGCTGACCTATGGGTGCGCCACTGCCCAGGACGTGACTACCGATCACCCCGCACCACCTGCTCCACCTGTGGAAAAAGAGACTCAATCACAGCCTCCCACGCCGGTGCCGCCTCCCCCCGAGGCCCCCGCGAAAAGTCGTGACACCACCGCCTCTTCCGCGGTGCCGGGTATCATTGCCGGCGCGCAGAGCGTCCGGCCGGAGGATGCAGGAGCTCTTGCGGTGGAAGTAGGCGCTTCACCGGTTGAAAAGGGCGCGGCCGGGGAAAGTGCTGCCGCGGCCGCTGGAGTCCAAGCCGGTCAGCCTGCGCATAACGTTGAACAGCCTCCGCTTGCACCCGACTCACCCAAGGCACTCGCGCTTCGACCGGTTCCTGACGCCGTGTCCGAGCGCCCGCAAGACACAGAGGCGCCTGTCATTCCAAGTGTCATTGATAACGCGGACCTGGTATGTTTTTATGGCCATCCCTATTCCCGGTACATGGGCATCCTTGGGGAGGCGCCGCTGCCGGAAACCGCCGCGAAAGTGGAAAAAGTGGCAGCCGCCTATGACGCGGTAAACGGTGAGCGCAGCACCATAGCCGGTTTTGAGATCATTTACGCTACCGCAAACGCGGACGCCACCGTGGGTATCATTAACAAGGAACGCCTCCAGCAGTACATAGATTATGCGGATGCGCGCAACATGGTCGTCATCTTGGACCATCAGCTGGGGAAACTCAGCGTGACGGACGCGGTGAAGAGCATGCTGCCCTATTTACGCCACAAGAGCGTCCATCTTGCCATAGACCCGGAGTGGTCAACAGACAAACCGGGGAAAGTCATTGGCAGTGTCACCGCGGTCCAGATAAACAAGGCGCAACAACTCATTCAAGATTATCTGGTGGAGCACGATATTTCCGGTAAGAAACTCTTTGTAGTGCACCAGTTCAACTGGCGTATGATTCAGAACAGGCAGGATGTTCGTGCAGATTTTGAACGCGTGAGCCTCATTCACAACGCAGACGGCTACGGATCCCCTCAAGACAAATATCGATCCTGGAACTATAATAAAGCGGCACTGAATATGCCGCTCAAGGGTTTTAAGTTGTTCTATCCAAAATCCTGGAAGGATGCCGGATATGACAAACCGCTTCTCACGCCGGCAGAGGTCATGCAACTGCGGCCGCGGCCTGTACTTGTGATGTACCAGTAGGGAAGAAGGATGAATGACGAGAACATCAAAGAGCAGGTAGAGCTGATTCGTGAAGTTTTCGTGTACGCGCACCGCTACAAAGGCAGAACGTTTGTTTTCCAGATTGACTACGGTATTATCTCTCATTCCTATTTCCCAACACTCATTAAAGACCTGGTTACGCTGGAACAGATCGGTATTAAAATTGTGCTGGTCCCGGGAGCAAAAGAGCATATAGACGATATTCTCACGCGCTACGGCATTGAATGGAAGTGTCTCGGCGGTGTGCGAATTACCAGCCCGCAAGCCATCCCTTTTGTGAAAATGGCCGCTTTTGATGCCGCCAACACGCTCATGACTATACTCACCGGGCACAACGTCAGCGCGGTGATTGGCAACTGGGTGAGGGCCCGGGCCATTGGCGTGCATGAAGGGGTGGACTATCAGGAGGCGGGAAAAGTAGAACGGCTCAAGACAGAGCTTCTTCTGCCCATGGTCAGGGAAGGAAACGTCCCCATCCTTCCCTGCATTGGATGGAGCGCGGCCGGAAAACCGTATAACGTATCTTCACGGGAGCTTGCGGCATCACTCGCCAGGGAGCTGCACGCGGACAAGCTCTTCTTTATTACAGATTCCGCGGAGCTTTCCGCGGCTCACTACGATATTCCCGACGGCATAGAAGTTTCGCGACACGGTTCGGTGACACGCATGAACCGCGCGGAGACCGCGCGCTTCCTTGAGGCAAACGAGTGGCGTGAAGCAGATGAGGAGATCATGCGCGTACGTCTGGCGCTTCACGCGGCGGAGGGGGGCGTTGACCGCGTTCACATTGTTGACGGCACCGTGGAAGGGGTTATTCTCAAGGAAATCTTCTCCAACCTGGGCGTTGGAACCATGATCTACAGCAACACCTACCAGAGCGTCCGTCCCATGCGCATCGACGATATTCCGGATGTGTTGCGCATTATGGAGCCGCTGGTGAAGCGGCGCATACTGGTACGCCGTGGTGAAGAAGCGCTCCGTGAACTCTATCCGGATTTTGTGGTGTATGAGACCGATGGAAGCGTGCACGGCTGCGGGGCGCTGCACTATTTCGATCGGAATATGGCAGAGCTTGCTGCCGTGGCGGTGGATGAGCGCTACGAGCAGCTCGGCATAGGCCGTAAGCTCGTTACCTTCCTTCTTGACCGGGCGCGCCGGAAAAATGTCAAGCGCGTCTTTGTGCTAACTACCCAGACCTCAGACTGGTTTCATGCCCTGGGATTTCAACCCGGCGGTGTGGACGATATCCCTGAGCCGCGTCAGAAAAGCTATGACAGAAGCCGCCGCTCCCGCATACTCATTTACGATCTGTAGAAACCAAAAATGCCGTCAGTAGATAAATGAAACCGATGTTGCAAGCTGCACGCCGCCGGTCTGACCCAACCCGTATGCATCGTGGATTTCTCCCGCCATCACCGTGGCAAAGGCATTGAAAGTAAACCCGTCATAGATGCTCCATGAGAGACCCGGAATGATCATTGCGGAAAGGTCTACGGGAGAGACCACGCTGCGAAGGTAAATATTCACGCTTTGCACGGGAGACCAGACTACCTCTGGAAAGAGTGAGATTCCGTAATCCGTTCCGGCTTCCGCCTGCTCACTCCAGTAGGCGTCCGGGCGCAGGAGTGCCTCCAGTCTGAGTGAGAGTGAACTGCCGCCGGTAAACTGTGCAATGTGCAACAGGCCAATGCTTACCGCCAGGTTGGCAAAGGCGTCAGAAGCCGAGGTGCCGGCAACCGGAACCTCCGAGTTCACCGCTGTGTACCAGTCCACAAGAAGGTGTCCCTGCACACTCACGGCCGCTTCATGAAGCCGGTCAACGCCGTTGTAGAGGTAGGCGAGCTCCGTTTTTGTGCTGCCTATCTGCGTGTGAAAACGCATGCCGGCCGCGCTGTCCAAAGGGTCAGTAGGGGGAGCGGCGGAGCCGGATAGGTCAACGCCGGGGAAAAGGACCACCGGCTCAAAGAAAGTGTAGGTGGAAACAGGCAGAAAAAGCGCGATCAGCCATGCCGTATCATCTCTAATAGTGCCGGCCGTAAAGTCCGGATTGGTTGCCGTGGCACCAAAGATGAGATTCCCTGCGTTGAAAAGGCTGCCGTTTCCCCAGGTGATCCGTGCTTTGCCGGCGGTCACGTGGTAGAAGAGCGCCTCAGAGAGCGGGAAGCGCACTTTAATGTAGGCGCGCGGAATATCAAACCTGACATTGGGCTCTGGGCTATCCGCGGCGGCGGATGCGGGCGTGGTGTCTCCGCCCACCGTAGCGTCTATTGCAAGCTCTCCCTTTACGTACCGGTTTCCCACTGAATAGAGCTGCAGTTGTGTAGTGGCAAATCCTGCCAGGTTCCAATTGTCACTGCCCGTACGGCTGAGCGTGGATTGCGCATCTATCTCTACGCTTTGTGCTACCTCCGCATAGGCGGGCAGCGCAAGCGCCATGAGAGCGCAGGCTGTCACCGCCGCAACACAGAAGCGTGCGAGTCCGGCATGCATGCGTAACCTGCCGACTACCATGAAAGATTCTCCAGGGAGAAGATCCCGGGCGGAAGTTTAATACCAATTTCCGCCTTGTCAATAATGAACTCTGTCTGTGAATTGCGTTTGAGCTGATCCGAAATAGTCATGTCAGACGGAAATATCTTTCCGTCCACGCGCATTGTTTCTTTCACATCCATCACCTTGAGAAGACGCCCGGAAAGCGCGTACTGTTCTGCCTTACGCATCACGAATAGCTTCTTGTCCACCCACATTTTCTGTTTGGGGTAGGCAACATCACGAGAGATTGCATCCAAGTTCACCACATAGCACGCGTTTCCATCTACGCTCTCTTCTCCTGCCAGGCTGACCTTGTAGTCCGCAAGGAATCCCTTGTTGCCGGTCATGTCTTCATACGAAACATCACTTCCCAGAAGCGATTCGCGAAGCGCGGCTCCCTGAAGGCGGATGAGCTCGCTGGCATCCGGATAGTAAAGATAGATCTGGTTTTCAGTTCGCAATACCTTCTGTCCGCGTTCTCCCGATGACGTGAACTCCACCATCGTCTTGTCGTTTCCTTTTGCCCACACAATGAAGGACGAGGTCCGCTGACCAAACCGGTCCTGGATGATCATCTTGCCTTCCATGCGGCTGGTATCATGGGTCTGGTTCTCTTCCATTCTGGTGATGATTTCCTGTGCGTCCATGGCCCAGCCGTACACTGCTGCCGCACATACCAGACCGAGAATCAGAATAAACTGTTTCATGACAAAGCTCCTTATCCTTTACTATATAGATCGCAATGCTTCCACCGGGTTAATCCTGCTCACCCGTCTTGATGGAATGAGAGAGGACAGGGAGGCAACCGCAACCGCGTAGAAGAACACAAAAGCGGTAGAGCGAAGATTAAGCCGCGGGTAGAGAACGTTCGATATTTCCATGCTCACCCCCTGCATGGAATTGGAGAAATTGATACCCACCGAGGCAAGCGGCAATGTAATGGCGATCCCGGCCACCACGCCGGCAAAAGCCCCGGCAAGGCTCAGGAAGAGCGCTTCCGTGAAGAAGAGGCGCACCAATTGTCCGCCTGTCATGCCGAGCGCGGCCATGGTGCCAATTTCCTTCATCCGTTCGTAAATGACCATCATGGTGGTGTTCACAATCACGGTGCTGCCCAGGATAAAGAAGAAGAGCGCGATGAACATGTACGTGGTGTTGGCCATCTCGTAAAACGAGTAGGAGGTCTTGATCTCTGTCCAGTTTTGCGCAACAAGCGGCCCCTGGGAGGCAGACGTGACAGTTTCTTTCACGCTCCGGGTAACGGTGTCAAGATCGGCTCCCGGATCCGTCTTCAGGAGTATTTCAGTAACCGCGTCCCCCATCCGCAGGAAGTACTGTGCGACCGAAAGCGGTATGAGCATACAGGTGTCATTCATGCCGCCCACCGGAAAGTTCACCAGTCCCGATACGGTAAACGTCATAGCGTTGGAACCGCGGTAGCGTGTTGTTGAGAGCACCGTAAGCGTGTCCCCAACAGAAAGGCCGATTTTTTGCGCCAGGCCCACTCCCAGTAGTGCTTCCCGCGATCCCTCCCGCGGAATTCTGCCGTCAGCCAGATGATCCGGCAAGTTCTCATACGCACTCTCCCGGTCAAAATCAACGCCCACGCCGGCCAGGGTGTAGTCCTCTTCACCCTTAAACACCATGCCGGGAAACTGCAGGCGAGGGGAGACGCCTTTGACGCCTGAAAGAGACGCAAGTTGCTGTGCGAGTTGTGACGCGTTATCTACCGCCAGATGCATAGGATGCAGCTGTTCATAGCGGTTGTATTCGCTGTTTCTCACCCGTATCGCGCCAGTGTAATACGTCTGCAGATTGTATCTGAGATCATTTTTCATGCCCGCCAGAAAAGAGAAGAGAAGCGTGATTGACATGGCCGCCACGGCAATAGCCACTATGGAGAGCATGCTGCGGCGGCTGTTTCTTGTGATATTACGAAGGGCGATGTTTGAAAGTTTCATGCCGTTCCTCCCGCTACTGATGGCGAAGCGCATCAGGTATGCTCATACCGAGCGCTCTGCGCGTGGGTACAAATGCCACTGCCACCGCAAGAACAATGCCCACCAGGAACGCCCGAACAATGGCTTCCGGGTGCCACGCACCCCGCATGATTCCCGCCGTCCGGTAGCCCACGTCCATATTTCCAATCAGAGAACGTATGTCTATGCCAACGTTTACCATGTACGCGGCAAGCGCAACGCCCAGCGCCACCCCAACAAGTGAACCGATGAGGCCAATTCCAGCCGCCTCCATCAGGAAAAGACGGCGTATGCTTCTGTCCTTCATCCCCATGGCGCGCATCATCCCCAGTTCCCGGAACCGTTCATAGACCGCCATTAACATGGTGTTGGAAACTCCTACCGCGGCAATTACAAAAACAAGAAACAAAATGATGCCGCTTGCAGAAGACTTTGTCTCCGCCAGCGCAACGTAATCCGCGGCGAGCGCTTTCCAGTCCGCCACCATGAGGTCCGGGAACTGCGGGGCGAGCGCTGCCTGGACCTCCGCCGCCCGCGCAGGCGCGCCTACGACCTCCGGGAAGTGCAGGTCAATTTCTGTCACCGCTCCTTTCATCTGGAGGTAGAGATTTGCCGTGTCCAGGGGTAGAAATACCCCGGTTCGGTTCACCACGGGATTGGGAGAATCCATAATACCCACCACTTCCATATCCATGGTTTGCTTGTATCCTTCCCTGCTCCGTGTCTCTATCACAAGCGGGTATCCCACCTGTGCGCCAAGTGTGTCAGCAATCCCCGAACCGAGTAACACCCCGTTTTCTCCCGGCTTCAAATAGCGGCCCTGTGAAACGGATTCTGAAATACGGAAGACCGATCCGTCTGTAGCCGGATCCACGGCGTAGAGCCGTGCGGGCAGCGAACCGTCCTCAGGGTAGGGATCCCTGAACACAATTACTTCGCCCTTGAATACGGTCCGTGGCGTAGCTTCTACTCCCATACTGGTCAGGCGCGCAAGAACCGGCGCCGGATTCTCAATGACCTCATCCAGCGGCAGCGTGTCCCGGTCCGGCCAGTAGTCGCTGTTCATGACTTTGGCTGAGCCTGTCTCATACCAGATAAGATTGCGCTCTGATTCCCGTTCCATGCCCACCAGAAGACTGTCCATGAAGATGTAGACCGCAAGACCCACGGCAATTGCGAGTGCCGTAATAATGGTGCGCCGGCGGTAGCGGGACAGGTTCTTCCATGCAAGTCCCAGAAGAAACTTCATGCAGTCCTCCTCTCATCTGCGGTGATCAGACCGTCATGAAGAGAAGTAAGCCGATGTGCAAAATCCATCACCATCCGGTCATGAGTTGAGAAAACAAAAGTGGTGCCGTGTTTTCGGTTCATCGCTTCCATCAATTCCAGGATAGACTCCCCCGTATGAGAATCCAGATTAGCAGTGGGTTCGTCCGCGAGCACAATACTCGGATTTTTTACCAACGCCCGCGCAATTGCCACGCGTTGCTGCTGGCCCCCGGAAAGCTTGGCAGGGCGGCGTTCCTCCATGCCGGAGAGGCCCACCTCATCAAGTAACGTCATCGTGCGCTCTCTGATTTCCGCTTCCGGAACGCCGAGCAGGGAGAGGGAAAAAGAGACATTTTCATACGCGGTGAGCACCGGGATAAGATTAAACGATTGGAAGACAAATCCGAGTTTTTCCCGTCTGAGCCCGGCAAGTTCCCGCGTGCTCTTGCCGTCCGCGGAGACACCATCGACCTCCACGCTGCCGGAATCTGCCTCATCAATGCAGCCAATAATATTGAGCAGCGTACTCTTGCCGGATCCGGACGGACCTGCAATGGACATGAACTCGCCGTCTGAGACCTCAAGCGTCACGCCTCGCAGGGCGTGAACCACCGTATCCCCATCGACATAATCCTTTTTCACGTTTTCAATTCGTATCATCTACTGCTCCTTGCTATACGCCCGCCGTTTCCCGCCGATCAGCGGCTACTTGCGTAAATACTTCCACCAGTTTCCGGTCTGTAAAACGAAGCGATCCTTCCGGCGCCCCGATAATGCGTTCAATTGAGTATTCAAAGACTTCTATGCTTTCAAGCAGACGCTCCATGTGAACAGGGTTCTCCATGACGTCAAGGAAGAGGGAAATGATCTCTTCCGACATGCCAATGGAGAGGCGAAATATCACTTTTCCGGCCTGATCAGGATATTTTGTGTCAAACACGCCTTCGGTCACACCCTGGGTGACAATGCGGGTGATAACGGGTGCGTAGTACTCCATAGACATGCGATATGTTTTTCGCAGGAGAAGGGCGTTCTCATCCCGTCCCATTGCCTTAATCATTTCAACCATTAACTCCTTGTTGGTAACCTTCCACGCCGAAATCTTGTGAAAGGTTGCAAGAAGTTTCTCCAGGGCGCCGCGGTTCCGGTCCGCCGCGATCTCCTCCAGCTCTGGAGCCATCTGACGAAAGCGGCGGCCCACCAGCTGATCCAGCAAATCTTCCTTTGTCTTGAAGTAGTGGTAGAACGTGCCCTTGGCAATCCCGACCGCATCTATGATGGCGGCGACGGAGGTATTGTCGTAACCGTGACGGTAAAAGAGGGCTCCTGAGGTGTCCAGTATCTCGTTCTTGCGCTGTTCGTGCTCTTTCATCTGTGCTCCTCGCCGGGTGCTCGTTTCCTCGACCGACGGTCAGTCTAGACCGACCGTCGGTCTAATAGGTAAGATATACCCGATTCCCGCATCCGTCAATGTCTATTTTCCGGTACTGGCCCGAAGCTTGGGTATTTTTGAAATGCCAGCCTCCCGCGGGCGGCTGGCCCAGGCGGCATGGCGGTGTCGGGATGAAATACCCAATCTTCGGGCCACTAACAACACGTTGCCGCAAGCGCACCGACTTAGTATATTCCCACTATTCAAGACCACTTGTATAAACCAGACCGGCACGGAAGCGGCACGCGTTTCCACGCACGGTTCATAGAAACACGAGGAGACAGTCATGGCGACACGTCAGTTTCAGACCGAAGTATCGCAAATACTGCATTTGATCATCCATTCTCTCTACAGTCATCGTGAGATATTTATCCGTGAACTCGTGTCCAACTCTTCGGACGCGCTGGACAAGCTGAAGTACCTCACGCTGACCGATGATGCATTTAAGCAGTTTCCCTTTGACCCGAGAATTGACATCGAATTTGATGAGAAAGACAAAGAGACCATCACCATTTCAGACACCGGTATCGGGATGAATGAAGAGGACCTGGTGGAACAGCTGGGAACTATCGCGCGCTCGGGAACGCGCAACTTTCTTTCGCAGCTTTCCGGAGATGCAAAGAAAGACTCCAACCTGATTGGCCAGTTTGGTGTGGGCTTCTACAGTAGTTACATGGTGGCGGACAAGGTCGAAGTGGTCTCCCGCAAAGCTGGTGAAGAAAAAGCGTACCGCTGGGTTTCAGACGGTAAGGGAGAGTACGAGATTACGCCGGCCGAGAAAGAGACAAACGGAACCGCCATCACGCTCCACCTGGGAGAAGAGGGCAAGGAGTTTGCAACGCGCTGGCACATCCAGGATGTCGTGAAGAAGTACTCCAACCACATCGCGTTTCCCATTTACCTGCACTATGAGAAAGTTGAGTACGATGACAAAGGCAAAGAAACGAGCCGAACACCCACCGAGGAGCAGATAAACAGCGCGTCAGCCCTCTGGAAACGGTCCAAGAACGATCTCTCAGATGAAGACTACAAAGAGTTCTACAAGACCATAGCTCATGAGGATAACGACCCGCTTTTTTATCTCCACACTAAGGCGGAGGGAACGCTCGAGTACACCACGCTTTTCTACGTGCCGGCCGAAGCACCCTTTGACATGTATCACGTGGACTACCGTCCCGGCGTGAAACTTTACGTAAAACGCGTGTTCATTACAGACGATGCCAAGGAGCTCATGCCAAGCTACCTGCGCTTTGTTCGCGGCATCATTGACTCGGAGGATCTGCCGCTTAACGTAAGCCGGGAAATGTTGCAGCAAAATCGCATTCTGGTGAATATCAGGCAGAGCAGCGTGAAAAAGCTCCTTGGAGAGTTTGCGCGAATTGCGGAAGAAGAGCCTGAAACCTACGCAAAGTTTATTGAACAGTACAACAGGCCGCTCAAGGAGGGCTTGTACCAGGACTATCCAAACCGTGACCAGTTGCTTGATTTGGTGCGCTTCAAGTCGTCAAAGGTGGACGGACTCACCAGTCTGGCGGAATACAAAGAGCGTATGCTCCCGGATCAGAAGGCCATTTACTACATCACCGGTGATGATGAGGCGCTGCTTCGGAATTCCCCGCTTCTCGAGGCCTACCGAAAGAAAGATATTGAAGTGCTTATCATGGATGATGAGATCGATGAGATTGTCCTTCCAACGGTAGGCACCTACAAGGAAACTGAGCTCAAGCCGGTAAACCGCAGCGACGCCGGAGAAGAGCTCAAGAGCGAGACCGACAAGGAAAAAGAAGAGGAGATGAAGCCGGTGCTTGAGCGCATCAAGAAAGCGCTTGGTGACCGCGTAAAGGACGTTGTTCCGTCCGTGCGCCTGGCGGAGTCACCTTCCTGCATCGTGCTTGATGAGGCTGATCCGAGCATGAAGGTCCAGCAATTGCTCAAAGCTATGGGGCAGAAGGATACGCCGGAGATTAAGCCTATTCTGGAAGTTAATCCGGCCCATCAAATTGTGAAGCAGCTGAAGGATGCCACCGATGACGCGCTGGTGGAAGACGTGAGCTTCCTTCTCTTTGACGAGGCGCTTCTCGCTGAGAATGTGCCTATCAAGGATCCGGCTGACTTTATTCGGAGACTGAACCGCGTGCTCGGCCGCGCCGTGTAGAACGGTACTGGAGAACGATATGGGTGACAGACGGGAGAACGCCGTGGCATACGCCCGGGAGCACGTGGAAGAGGTCATCTCGCGTCTTTCAGAGTTTATTGCTATTCCTTCGGTATCCACGGATCCCGAGCACCAGCCGGACATAGAAACCTGTGCACAGTGGCTGGTAAATGAGCTGGGGGCACTGGGAATAGCGGAAGCAAAAGTGATACCAACGGCTGGCAAACCGGTGGTCTGGGGTGACAGCGGGCCGGTGGGCGCCGGCGCGGCGGAAGAGGCCCCAACGCTTCTTGTCTACGGCCACTATGATGTCCAGCCGGCTGATCCGTTTGAGCTGTGGACGTCAGACCCGTTCACGCCGGAAATCCGCGGGGATTCGCTCTACGGCCGAGGCGCCTCAGATATGAAAGGACAGGTGATTGCCGTGCTTTCCGCGCTGCATGCGCTGCGGGAAACCGGCGAGCTTCCCGTGCGGGTAAAGTTTCTCATAGAAGGGGAGGAAGAGGTTGGATCTCCCAACCTGCTTTCTTTTGTGACAGCGAACAGTAAGCGGCTGGCGGCGGACCTCTGTCTGAATCCGGATACCGGCATGCTTTCTCGCGACGACCCAACCATCACCTACGGCCTGCGCGGCCTGGTCTACCAGGAGGTGCGCCTTATCGGTCCTGCACATGACCTGCACTCCGGTATTTTTGGCGGTGCGGTGCACAATCCGGCACAGGTGCTCGCAGAGCTCATTGCCGGACTTCATGACCAGAAAGGCCGCGTGACGCTGCCCGGCTTCTATGACAATGTGAGAACGCTCTCTGCCGAGGAGCGGGAAAGTCTGGCGCGCCTTCCCATGTCAGACGAGTTTTACCTGAAACAGAGCGGTGCTCCTGCACTCTTTGGGGAGAGCGGCTTCACGGCGGAGGAACGGGTAGGGGCGCGTCCCACCCTTGAGGTAAACGGAATTCTATCCGGATTCACCGGAGAGGGAGCCAAGACCGTACTCCCCTCCCGCGCCATGGCCAAGATATCCATGCGGCTCGTGCCCAACCAGGATCCGCAGGCAGTCAGGGAGAGCCTCAGGCGCTACGTTACCGAACATTTGCCGCCCACCGTTACGTGTGAAATTGTGGACATCGCCGCATCGCCGCCGCTTCTCTCACCCGTTGAGTCTGCGGGGAACCAGGCGCTTGCGGATGCCATCAAGCGGGTCTGGGGCAAGAAGCCGCTTTTCAAGCTTGAAGGCGGAAGCGTGCCGGTCTCAACATACCTGCAGGACGCCATGGATATGCCGTCTGTTCTCACCGGCTTTGGACTCCCGGATGATAATCTCCATGCACCTAACGAAAAACTGGATCTTCCGGCCTGGAAAAATGGAATACAGGCGCTTATCCACTTCATGCTTAACCTGGGAGAAAGGTAGCAGTCATGGAGATGCTTGAATGCTTTTCAGAGCTGGAAATGCGGATTGGCACCGTGGTTGAGGTGGAAGCGTTCCCTGAAGCACGGAAACCCGCTTACAAGCTCAAGATCGATTTTGGGACTCATGGGGTAATGCAGTCGAGCGCCCAAATTACGGCGCTCTATGGCACGGGGGAGCTGGTTGGCCGCCAGGTGGTTGCCGTAACGAACCTCCCGCCAAGGCGCATAGCGGGGTTTGTTTCAGAGTGCCTGGTACTTGGTTTTCAGACAACATCTACGGAAGTGGTTCTCTTGGAACCGGAGCGTACCGTGGCAAACGGTACGCGGGTATCATAAGCCGGATAGTGAACGTGTAACTACGCTCCGGTAACAAACTCGGTGTTGGCTATCAAATAGTCACACGTCGCCTCGTCTGCCGCGAGAAAACCGTGATCTTTCAATTTCCATCGTTGCACCTCATCCGGACCCACAAGGAAATTCGAGGCAACGGACGCCGTTCCAAATGAGGTGCCATCAGGAAACTTCATGGAGTATCCCATCCGGTCAAGAATGGCCAGGCCGGCGGCAATGTCCCAGAGCTTGACGCTCGCAATGTATCCCAAAAACGAGCGCAGTGCGAGGTGGAGTACGGCATACACGCAGGAGCCGTTAGCCTGGACGGATTGCGGACCGCGGTATGCTCCCCGTTTTGCCACATCCTGGGGAATGCTTACCAGTCCCACGTGATTGCCCTCGGCCGTGCCTCGTTCAAGCCGGGAAAGTGTTTCAAAACGCCACTCTTCCGGGTTTGCTCCTTCCCGGCCGTAATACACTGCATCATCTCCGGTTATGAGAAGCTCTCCCGTGCACGGGAGGAGAATGGCACCGTGGGTGATTGACCCTCCTTCCATAAACGCAATTGACACACCCCAGCTGCAAAGCCCGTGGGCATAGGGCGATGTGCCGTCAATGGGGTCTACAATCCACGCGCGCTTTTTGAACGCGCGGCTGAGGTAGTGCTCATCAAACTGCTCGTTGGTCTCTTCCCCAATCAGATAAATGCCCGTATCCGGGTGATTGAAGTAACCGTCCAGATGGCGTTCCACTTCACGGTCAGCTGCGGTAACAATGGAATGATCCGCCTTCAGCTCAATGTCACTCTTTCGGAAGTGTCTCATTGCTATCCGGCCGCACTCAATCATAACGCGGCTAACCTGCCCGGTATCCCAGCGGGTCATAGCAGCACTGTCACTCATTCTTTGTCCCTCTCTCATTGGCGTGAAGCCGTTCAAACACGCCCTCTTCCCGGTTTTTTCTGACGTTGTCCCACGGGAAAAGCTGTCCGTTCATGGCAATATAGACGCCGTGGGGCAAAATCTGGGCAGAGGCCACCGCGCACCCCAGGTTAAATACGGCGTCAGATCCGGCAACTGCGTAAGGAATCATGGCACCCGTGAGCACAATGGTCTTGGCCAGGCCGGCACGCCCAAGCATAGTCGCGGTTTCAACCATGGTATCCGTGCCGTGAGTTATGACAATCTGTTCTTCCGCTGCCCGTCCGCACGCCTCCATGACGGAACGGCGGCCTTCCTCCCCCATTTCCAGGCTATCAATGAGCTGATTGATCTCCATTTCAAGCGGGAGTGAACATCTCACGGTGGCAAGAATAGCCGGCAGGTGACTCTCTTTGAATGTCAGCACGCCTTTCACTGCATCGTAATGTTTGTCAAACGTCCCGCCGGTGATGATTATACGCAGTTTCATATGACAGCGGGAGTATAGCACGGCGCGCCGGGCGCGTGCAAAGCTGTCCTGGTTGCCGTCAGCCAAAGTAGCGGATCGGCCATCCCTCTTTTCGGGCGGTGCGCGCCAGGCGTCTCTCCGGATTAACTGCTACCGGATGGCCTACTGCGCGCAGGAGGGGAATGTCACTGTGACTGTCCGTGTAAAACCACGCATCTTGCGGCTGCAGCTCAAGGGACCCAAGATGGGACAGCACGCGCCGTTTTTTTTCCTCCCGGAAGCACGGCAGTCCCACTATTCTTCCGGTGGCCACGCCGGCCACAAACTCAAGCTCGGTTGAAATCACCGTATCAATTCCCAGGTGGCGTGCCAGCGGACGGACAAGGAGGGCAAGCGTGGTGGTAGCCAGAGCAACGCTGGCCCCACTTTGCCTGAGATCGGCCACCATAGGTTCCACTTCTTCATAAAGGTCAGGCAGGATCCGCGAGGTGAAACACGCGGTGGCGTGTTTTTCAAGCTCTGCCTGACTCATCCCTGCTACCGGCAGGCTCTGTGATGCCATTTGCTGCGGTGAGACAAAGCCAAAACGGTAGCGGATGTAGAACATGGGGAACCGAAGCAGGTCAACGAGCGAAAAGAGACCCTGCGTGTGGCCATACTCGGCAAATCTTCTGCCGGTTGAGTGGCGGGTGATGGTACGGTCTACGTCAAATATGTGAATAGCGGTATTGCGCGCGCTCATTTTTACCTTTACCTGTCGTTCTACCTTAAGGTGATTCTGTCAAGTTGTTCAAAGAATCCCGGGTAGGTAACCTCGGCAGCATCCGCACCCTCAATCACTGTTTCTCCCGATGCACCAAGTGCGGCCACGGCGAGGGCCATTGCCACACGGTGATCCTGGTGACCGGAAACGCGCGCTCCGGCAAGGGGTGTCCGGGCGGACGCGGAGGCAGGAGTAATGACCAGTCCATCAGGAAGCTCCTCTACCCGGGCTCCCATCTTGTGCAGCTCTTCAGCCATTACGGCAATACGGTCAGTCTCTTTCAGCCGAGCCTGCGGCACGTTTTCCAGGCGCACCTCGCTGTCCGCAAAACACGCGGTGACCGCAAGGGCGGGCAGGGCGTCCGGTATGGCGTTCAGATCAAAGCGCCCGCCGGTAAGCGGTACGGCGCTGCCGTCAATGCCGCCCGGTCCGGTAACAACCAGCGTATCTTTGTCTTCCGTGACCGTGCAGCCCATGGAAGAAAGAACGTCCAGCACTTCCTTGTCACCCTGCGGATCTGACATATCCAGCCCCTCAAACCTGAGTGTGGAGCCGGTGACAGCCGCCGCGCAGAAGAAGAAGGTGGCAGAAGAAAAGTCTCCCGGAATACCTTCGGTAAAGGCGTGATAGCTCTGATTTCCGGAGACGGAAAAGCGTGACCACTCGTTGCGGTCGTAGTCTATCCCCTGACGGTCCAGCCACCAGAGGGTCATTTCAACGTAGGGCCGTTCATGAAGGAGCGGAACGTTAATTGTGCTTTTCCCCCTGGCAAGCGGTAATGCAAGAAGCAGGCTGGAAAGATACTGGCTGGTGGGACACTCTATAGTGGTGTGCCCGCCTGAAAGCGGACCTTTTACGCAAAAGGGAGCGCTATTATTTCCCCGCGTGGTAAACGTGGTAGCTCCCAGTTCTGAGAGACTGTTCAAAAGCGGAGACGCAGGACGGGAGCGGATTTGCTCATCTCCGGTAAACACCGTCCAACCGCCAGCAAGCGCGGCAATTCCCGTTGCCAGATAGAGCGTGGTGCCGGAATTAGCTACATCAATTACGTTCTCAGGCGTGCACAACTTGCCGCCGGTGCCTTCCACTTCCAGTTCTGTCAGGCGTCCGGACTCATCCCGGGATTCCGTGATCCTTGCACCCAGAAGGCGGCACGCGTTCATACAGCTTGCGGCATCCCGGGACTCAAGCGGGTTAAGAATGCGGCTTGTGCCGTTTGCCAGGGTGGCAATGAGAAGCGCGCGTATGGTGTGAGACTTGGACGCCGGGATGCGGATAGTGCCGTTCAGGCGCGAAGGCGTGACGCGTGCTATCATCAGGGGCACATAGTACTGTGCGGTGACGTGAAAGTCAAAGGCTGACTCATTCACGTCGGCAGGAGAAACTTTCGACAATATAAGGAAGAGAGGACGATGATGAGCTTACCCCACCATCTGGCACGGAAACGGCGAAAGTTGAAGCCCAATCGGTTTGCAATTGCGCCGCTTTTGTTTCTGTTGCTTTTTCTGATCTTCGGCGGCGTGCGCGGCTTTACCAGAGAAATCCGAAATCCCGTCACGGATTACTACGTGGATATTCCGGAAGGTTGGACGGTCCTAAGCGGCTCGGACGCAACTCAGATTGCGTTTGCAGACCCGCAGAAACGTGCGGTGATGCAGATTTTCTCCTTTCCCGGATCTCAGTTCAGCTCCGCAGGTGACATAGCGAATTTTGTGAGCCAGCGCTTTGGCGCGGAAGGGGACCGTGCTTCTTTCACATTTTCCGGTCATGACGCAATCTTTGCAGACCTTTCATTTTCCACCGGCCGCATTCCGGTACGCGGGTATCATGTCTTCATTGACGGAGAGCGCACTGACTACGCCGTAATGGCTTTTGCGCCAGAAGAATATTATGAAAGCTACCACGATTTTTTGTTGTCCGCCCTTGATTCCTTCTCCATGGGGCAGGAAGGCAGGCTCTATCCGGGACCGGTGAGCCAGTTTTATTATGCGTATCCGCCTCCCGCGCCGAGGTCTATGAGCGTTACCATTCCAGTGCCTGATCACGCGCCGGTTACCGTGAATTACCGGCTTGATCCGGCGGAAAAAGAGGCCACACAGGTACTCATTGAGCGTGAAGCACGCATCCTTCAGGCGTACGCCGGAGATGCAGCGCAGCACGGCGCACGCTGGAACGGCGGAACTGCCGCCTGGGTCCAGGCGTGGAGACGCTACTATCGACTTATATACAAAGACAATTTCCAGCGCCTCTCCGGTCTGTCAACCGCAATTGGTGATGCGTTCTCAGCCGCTGGTGTGTCACATGACGATGTTCCCTCCCTGCTGCTCTCCTGGCTGCAAGGTTTTCGTTACAGCAGAACAGGCAGCCTCTCAGATCTGCTCGGCCCGGTTTCAGTGCTGTCAGAGCAACGCGGTGACTGCGACGCGCTGGGGCTGGTTTACGCAATTCTGCTTAAGCAACTTGGATTTGATTCGATCCTCCTGGTTTCCAGCCAGTACGCTCACGCCCTTGCCGGCGTTGACGCGGCCGGGTCCGGCGCGCGCTATGAGTTTAACGGGAGTAGCTACCTGCTTGCAGAGATGACAGACAATGTGCGTCTTGGCATGATTCCCAGTTCAATGGCTGATCCTGCGGGATGGATAGCCGTACGGCTGGAACCGGCGGCCGTACCGGCCAAATAGCAAAAACATCGATCTTTGACCCGAAAATTCCACTTTTTCGCCCTCACTTATCACGTTTACCGTGATTTTTCCAGAATCTTGCGATATTATTACACAAAAGTGCCCATTTTATACTGAGTTGTAGGTTTGGATGAGGATGGTTATTAGGAGGGCATTATGAAAAAAACTATTTGGAAAATCGGGGCGCTGGCGTTACTTGTCACGGCTGTAGTTCTTGGTTGTAACATGGCCAACCCCATGAGTTTTTCGTCCAGTTCCGGGACGATACCGGCGGACACCACTTCTGATCAGGCAAGAGTCACATCAAGCAGCTTCACCTTTAAAACCGTCTTTCCGGTAGAGGTATCTCTCACTGTTCTTGCGGGAGACAGTGACGGCTATCCGCCTGTCTCAGGCGCGATTGTCTCTCTCACGGACCAGAACGGTGAGACGGTGACAAGCGGCAGAACTGGTGATCAGGGTGAATATGATACCTCTGTTGTCCTGCCCTCCGCACCGCAGGACATTGAGGTGAACGTGGAAGCCCCGGGCTACAAGACCAAACGCTTCACCGTAGCGGACATGGTGGAACTTTCCGCGGTGAAACGGGTGCTCTACATGGTCTCATCTGACGGCATGTCCGTACAGGCCACCGCGGTGGACAGTGATGGAGACGGTGTGCCTGATGTCTATGATGCAGAACCAAACAATGCGGACGTTGCCTTCAAGAGTGATGTTCCCGGTGTATTTACCGTGGCGTATGAAGATCTCTTTCTGCAAGCAAGCGCAGGTGACGCGGACTACAATGACTTCATCGCGCAGTATGACATTACGCAATTGTTCAACAGCAACAATAAGCTGAAATCCTTGACGGGAACCGCTACTGCCGTTACCAAGCTCGCAGGGTATAATCACCTCTTTGGCATGCACATAGACTTTCCCGGCAGTGCCACACTGAGCGTTACCCGCCATGACGCAAATGGGAACGTAATGTTTGAGTCAACTGACGTTCCTGTCTCTGATGGAACGAACATCGTTTTCTTCTTCTACACTGAGACCTCAATTGGCAAGACCACTGATTTCACGCTTACCTTTGACGAACCCCTGGATCCTGCCTCCGTGGACGCACCGCCGTATGATCCATACCTCTTTGTTTACAATACCGGTTATGATATTCACCTCATTGGAGAAGAGCCGCTTCCGTTCTCAAAAGACCCTGCACCTTCAGATCCGGAGCGCAGCTTTGTAGACGCCGAAGGTTTTCCCTGGGCACTTCTGGTTCCCACCCAGTGGGAGCATCCGGATGAAGGCCAGCGGATAGAAGTGAAGTATCCCACATTCACCACATGGCGGGAGTCGGATGGCGCGCTTTACCCGGACTGGTATCTGAAAATCGGACAGGAGCCGGGCAATCTGCCGCCGTATCCGGTGACAACCGCACGGCCGGACGGGGATCCTACTACAGCCGG
>Ga0102944_1000755_pt1 | contig 23512 bp, 21 predicted proteins | sample SalPonD_shore_MG_FD_78172 | JGI IMG/M metagenome (GOLD analysis project Ga0102944, IMG submission 78172) | Salt pond soil microbial communities from South San Francisco under conditions of wetland restoration - Salt Pond MetaG... | ecosystem: Environmental > Aquatic > Marine > Intertidal zone >...
AAACTGGGGGCGTCTTCCTCCTGGGAGGCGACGATGTCGCTGGACTTGACCACCCAGATGCTGACGCCCTCGCTGCGGCGGGTGTAGCAGTCGCGCGCGTAGGCCAGGGCCTGTTCAGGATCCTCGGCGTGCAGGCTGCCCACGTGCTTGTGATCCAGGCCGCGGCGGGACCGCACGAATACCTCAAACAGTGGCAGGTTACTCTGATCGGTCATGATGCCCCCTCTCCGGTTTGCATTCGCGTCAGGCGGCCTTGTGCGCCGAGCGGCTGCGCCGTTTTTCGTCATAGGCGCGCATGGCTTCCCGTACCCAGGCACCCTCTTCGTGGGCGCGGACGTGGTGGTCTATGCGCTGCCGGTTGCACGGGCCGTTACCGTTGATGACCCGGTTGAATTCCTCCCAGTCGATCTCGCCGAAATCGTAGTGCCCGCGTTCCTCGTTCCACTTGAGCGCGGGATCCGGGATGGTCAGGCCCAGGAATTCCGCCTGGGGCACGGTCTGGTCGACGAACTTCTGGCGCAACTCGTCGTTGCTCTGGCGCTTGATTTTCCAGATCATGGACTGGGCGCTGTGGGCGGACTCGGCATCGTGGGGACCGAACATCATCAGCGTCGGCCACCACCAGCGGTTCAGGGCATCCTGGGCCATGGCCTTCTGCTCCTCGCTGCCGCGGACCAGGGCCAGGAGACTCTCGTAGCCCTGGCGCTGGTGGAAGCTCTCTTCCTTGCAGATGCGCACCATGGCGCGCGCATAGGGTCCGTAGGACGTGCGCTGCAGGGAAATCTGGTTGACGATGGCGGCACCGTCCACCAGCCAGCCGATGGTACCCACGTCGGCCCAGGTCAGGGTGGGATAGTTGAAGATGGAGGCGTACTTCGCCGTACCGTTCTGCAGAGCGGCGATCATTTCCTCGCGGGTGGCGCCCAGGGTTTCAGCGGCGCTGTACAGGTACAGGCCGTGACCGCCCTCGTCCTGCACCTTGGCCAGGAGGATGGCCTTGCGGCGCAGGCTCGGTGCGCGGGTGATCCAGTTACCCTCGGGCTGCATGCCGATAACCTCGGAATGGGCATGCTGGGAAATCTGTCGGATCAGGTTGCGGCGATACTTGTCCGGCATCCAGTCCTTGGGCTCGATCTTGTGTTCCGCGTCAATGCGCTGCTGGAAGCGGTCCTCGACCGTGGTGCCGGTCGCTGTTGCCTCGCTCATGCCGTGTCCCCCGCTGGAAAAAAGTCAATTTATGATACTGTTTATTCCTCTCAAGTCAATTATATGTATCATTTTATCCTGCACAGGTTTCAGCTTTTCAATAACTTACACCCGTTCCAGGATCATGGCGATGCCCTGGCCCACGCCTATGCACATGGTACACAGGGCATAGCGGCCGTTCTGCCGGTGCAGTTGATAGACCGCCGTGGTCACCAGCCGCGCCCCGCTCATCCCCAGGGGATGTCCCAGGGCGATGGCGCCGCCGTTTGGATTCACGTGGGACGCATCGTCGGGCAGGCCCAGGTCGCGCAGCACCGCCAGGGACTGGGAGGCAAAGGCCTCGTTCAGTTCGATCACATCCATCTGCTCCAGGGCAAGGCCGGCCAGAGACAGTACCTTGCGCGCCGCCGGCGCCGGGGCGAAACCCATGATACGCGGCTCCACGCCGGCGGTGGCCATGGCCACCACCCGCGCTTTCGGTTCCAGGGCGTGGGTTTGCGCTGAAGTTCCGGAAGCCAGCAGCAGAGCGCAGGCACCGTCGTTGACGCCGGAGGCATTACCCGCCGTCACCGTGCCGTTGTCGCGAAACGGCGTGGGCAGTTTCGCCAGGGCCTCCAGCGAGGTGTCCGGACGCGGATGCTCGTCGGTGTCGACAACCAACGCTTCCTGCTTCCGGCGCGGCACCGATACGGGCACGATCTCCTCGGCCAGGATGCCCTGCTCCTGTGCCGCCCTGGTGCGCTGCTGGCTGTTGAAGGCGAAGCGATCCTGGTCCGAGCGGCTGATATTGAATTGTTCCGCGACGTTTTCCCCGGTTTCCGGCATGGAATCGATGCCGTAACGCTCCTGCATCAGCCTGTTCACGAAGCGCCAGCCTATGGTGGTGTCGTACATCTCCGCCTTGCGGGAAAACGCCGCCGCGGCCTTGGCCAGGACGAAGGGGGCGCGGGACATGGATTCCACGCCGCCGGCGACGGCCAGCTCCAGTTCGCCGCAGCGGATGGCGCGGGCGGCGGTGCCCACGGCGTCCATGCCCGAGCCGCACAGGCGGTTGATGGTCATGCCCGGTACCGCCACCGGCAGTCCGGCCAGCAGGGCGCACATGCGCGCCACGTTGCGGTTGTCCTCCCCGGCCTGGTTGGCGCAGCCGTAGAACACGTCGCCGACGGCCTCCCAGTCCACCTTTGCATTACGCTCCATCAGGGCGTGTATAGGTAACGCGCCCAGATCGTCGGCACGCACCGGGGCCAGGGCGCCGCCGTAGCGGCCGATGGGTGTGCGCACGGCATCGCAGATAAAAGCGTCAGTCATGTTTCAAATCCTCTACCGGTATAAAATGGCCGTCATACCGGCGCATGCCGGTATATCCAGTAGACAGACACATCCATACATTGATGCACGAATGCCAACTGTGCAGGCCCGGTGAATATAATAATGAAGAATTAAATCGACTGGATGCCGGGTCAAGCCCGGCATGACGGTATTTTGTCTCTGCGGGAGCGGCCACCCGGCCGCGAACAGCCCGGCACGAAAACCCAATCCCCCCTTGCCGGCTTCAGGAATCATCATCTGCATCCTGTATCACCGGCCGGTTGATGCGCGTGGAGCGTCCGCGCAAACGCGCCACCACGTCACCCCCGCCGTTGGTAACGACTATATCGTAGAGCCCGGTACGGGCGGACTGGTGCAGCATTTCGGCACGCGCGGTCAGGATCTCGCCCAGGTAGGCGGGCTGCAGGAATTCGATGGAACAACTGGACGCCACCGCCGCCTGGTTCTGGGAATTGGTGGCGTAGGCAAAGGCGTCATCGGCCAGGGCGAAGATGTAGCCGCCGTGGCAGAGATCATAGCCGTTGAGCATGTAGTCCTTCACTTCCATGGTCATGATCGCCCGTCCCTCGTCCATGGATACCAGTTTGATATCCAGGGATTGGGAGGCCCTGTCCCGGGGCCACATGGCCTCGGCGCATTTTTGCGCCAGCACCCCGGGCTCAAGATCTTCGTCCATTCCGTTCTCCCCTCATCTGCCCCGGAACACCGGCTTGCGTTTTTCCATGAACGCGGCAACGCCCTCGCGGTAATCGTCCGTGCGGCCCAGTTCCCGCATGGTTTCCTTTTCCAGCTCCAGTTGTTCGTCCAGGGAGTTGGCAAAGGACCGGTTGAGCAGCCGCTTGATGGCGGCGAGGCCCTTCGTGGGCTGCTGCGCCAGGTGGCGGGCCAGATTCAGGGTTTCCGTCATTAATGCATCATCGTCCACGCAAAGCCAGATCAAACCCCACTCCTCTGCCGTCTGCGCCGGCAGCTTGTCCCCGAGCAGGGCCAGGCCCCTTGCTCGCGGCAGGCCCAGGGCGCGGGGCAGGTTCCAGGTGCCGCCGGAATCGGGCACCAGGCCGATTTTGCAGAAGGATTCGATAAAGCTGGCGGATTTCGCCGCCAGAACGATATCGCAGGCCAGGGCGATATTGGCACCGGCGCCGGCGGCGACGCCGTTCACCGCGCAGATAACCGGCAGTTCCAGTGACATGAGGGTTTTGATCAAGGGATTGTAGTTGCGCTCCACGGAATCCCCCAGGTCCGGCGCCTCGCCCTCCCCGGCCACGGCCCGGTCGCCCAGATCCTGGCCGGCACAGAATCCACGCCCGGCACCGGTGATCACCAGGCAGCGTATAGCATCACCGTCACATACCGCCTGAAGAAATTCCCGCACCTCTTCATGCATCCGCTCGTTGAAACTGTTCAGAGTCTCGGGCCGGTTCAGGGTCAGGACGGCCACACCGTCCTCTATCGACGTAATGATGGTTTCATATGCCATGGTTTTTACTCAGAGCCAGGGTTTATAAACTGCCATTTAACCACGGAGAGCACGGAGGACACGGAGAAAATAATATTGTGTAAGGCCCGATCCGCCCCTGTTGATACTCGCCACCCGTATAGATAAATCAATGGCCTGTTTTTCCCCTCATCTTGTTCGATAATACATGACATGTATTACTCTCCTGCCTATCATCTTTTTAAATCTCCGTGTCCTCCGTGCTCTCCGTGGTTAACTTCCAATTTTTACGGAGTACGTTAATGCCAATTTATGCCATTGAAAATCTGGTGCCGGTGGTTGAAACCGGCAGTTTCGTGCACCCCACGGCGGTACTCATCGGTGACGTCATCGTCGGTACCGGCTGTTATATCGGGCCCTGCGCCGTGCTGCGCGGCGACTTCGGCCGCATCATCGTCGGGTCCGGCGTGAATATCCAGGATACCTGCGTCATGCACGGCTTCCCCGGCCGGGACTGCGTCGTGGAGGAAAACGGCCATATCGGTCACGGCGCCGTCCTGCACGGCTGCCGCATCGGTACCGATGTATTGATCGGCATGAACGCGGTCATCATGGACAATGCCGACATCGGCGCCAGGTCCATCGTCGGCGCCGCCGCCTTCGTCAAGAGCGGCTTCACCTGCGATCCCGGCAGCCTGGTGGTCGGCAACCCCGCCAAGGTGCTGCGTCCCCTGCGCGAAGACGAACTGGACTGGAAACGTCGCGGCACCGCGGAATACCAGCAACTCACCCGCCGCTCCCTGGCAGCCATGCGCGAAGTCGAACCGCTCGCCGAGGCGCAGCCTGATCGGCCCCGGTATGACGGGAGCACGTTTAAACCCAAAAGTGAATCGTGAATAGTAAATAGTGAATAGTAAAAGCGACTCCGTGCCGGCGGGACGACGCCGGGCACACGGCGCCCGAAAATGTTGTCCTGACTATTCACTATTCACCATTCACTATTCACTTGTCACTACTTACGATGAGTCTCGTCGTTCTACCAAGGTCAGAATATCGTATATAGCGATGTCCTCCCCATCCTGGTTCCACACATGCACTTCCCAGACCACGACGCCGCTGGCGCGCTCGTCGTCCGGTTTCTTTTCTTTCTTGATCTTCTGCTTCACCGTGAGCCGCACCTGGATGGTGTCGCCGATGCCCACCGGGGTGCGGAAGCGCAGGTTGTCCAGGCCGTAGTTGGCAAGCACCGGGCCCGGGGCCGGATCCACGAACAGGCCGGCCGCGGCGGAGATAATGAAATAGCCGTGGGCCACCCGTTTCCCGAACAGGGAGTCACGGGCGGCTTCCTCGTCGAAGTGGGCGTAGAACATGTCCCCGGTGAGGTGGCCGAACTCCGCGATATCGGCTTCGGTGATGGTGCGCTTGCCGGTGAGCAGGGATTCGCCGATGACCAGGTCCTCGAACTGCTTGCGGAAGGGATGGACGGCATCCGAAATAGTCTCCGCGCCGGTAACATACTGGCGCGCCACGGCCGTGAGCATGGTGGGTGATCCCTGCACTGCCAGGCGCTGCATATAATGCTTCACCGCGCGCACGCCGCCCAGTTCCTCGCCACCACCGGCACGGCCAGGGCCGCCGTGCACCAGGGCCGGCAGCGGCGAGCCGTGGCCGGTGGACTCCACGGCGCAGTCGCGATCCAGCACCAGCAGGCGGCCGTGCCAGGGCGCGCAGCCCAGTACCAGTCCGGCAGCCTCTGCCCCGTCATGGGTGATCACCGAGCCCACCAGGCTGCCGCGCCCCCTGGCCGCCAGGGCCACAGCCTCGTTGCGATCGCGGTAAGCCATGATTGTGGCCACCGGCCCGAAGGCCTCCACGGCATGGGGGGCCTCCGCCTCCAGGGGATCCCGGCAGTAAAGCAGGGTCGGCGGCACAAAGGCGCCTGTTTGGGCATCGGCGCCGGTCACTTCGAAGTCCCGTTCGCCACCGCAGACAATCCCGGCGGACTGTTTCAGCCTGTCGATCTGGCGCCATACCTCTTCGCGCTGGGACTGTCCCACCAGCGGCCCCATGGCAACGCCGGCGGCGGCGGGATCGCCGACGGTGACGGCGGCAAGACGTTCTTTCAGGGCATCGATGATATCATCGCGCCGGTTTTCCGGTACGAGGATGCGGCGGATAGCAGTGCACTTCTGGCCGGCCTTGGCGGTCATTTCCCGCACCACCTCTTTAAGGAAGAGATCGAACTCGGGATCGGTCACGGCCACGCTTTGCCCGAGGATGGCGCAGTTGAGGGAATCCGCCTCCATGTTGAAGGGCACGGCCTTTTCCACAATGTTCGGATGGCTGCGCAACCTGCGGCCGGTTGATGCGGAACCGGTAAAGGTCACCGCGTCCTGTTCGGTCAGGTGCTCGAAGAGATCGCCGACGCCGCCGCAGATGAGCTGCAGGCTGCCTTCGGGTAGCAAGCCGGAAGCGATGATTTCACGCACCACCGCCTCGGTAAGATAGCAGGAGACGCTGCCGGGCTTGACCACTACCGGCACACCGGCCACGAAGCTGGGAGCGATTTTCTCCAGCATGCCCCAGACCGGAAAGTTGAAGGCATTGATATGCACGGACACGCCCTGCTTCGGCACCAGGATGTGCCGTCCGTCGAAACTGCCGCCCCGGGACAGCGGCACCGCCGGCCCTTCCACGATAAACGGCTCGTCATTGAGTTCCCGCCGGGCCAGGGAGGAATACCCGAAGAAGGTGGCGATGCCACCCTCGATGTCCGTCCAGGAATCGGCACGCGTGGCCCCGGTCCAGGCGGAGATGCGATAGAAGTCCTCCTTTTTCTCCAGCAGGTGTTTGGCCACCTGCTTGAGCAGGCCGGCGCGCTGGTGCACGCTGAGCTGCCGCAGCGCCGGGCCGCCGGCCTCGCGGCCGTGGGCCAGGACCGCGTGAAAATCGATGCCGCTGCTGTCCACCGTGCCCACGGTCTCGCCGGTGATGGCATTGTGCACCGGCGTGCCGTCGGTCTTACCCGCGTGCCACTGCCCTGCGACGTAACTCTCTATTCTCATTGGGATTATCCGTTGGGTAGACGAGCCTGAATGACTCGTGACAGGCTCCAAAATGATACATTTTTGTTGATACAAGTCAATTTACTGTATTACATTAAGGCATTCAGCCTGTTGGAAAAGCAGCAATTCCTGCAGCCTGTCAGCCAGGGGCGGCCGGTTCCTGCCGTCCGCGTTATCATGATATCGATGTGCAGCAATGATCAGCGGGGGAACCCATGGGCGGCCAACAGCGATCGGGCGAGGTATTCGAATCCATCGAGAGCGCGAGTCTGGATGAACTGCGCGCCCTGCAGCTCGAACGCATGCAACGCAGCCTGCATCACGCCTACGCCAACAGTCCCGTCTACAGGCAAAAATTCAACGCCCACGGCGTACATCCGGACGAACTGGTAACGCTGGAAGACCTGGCGAAATTCCCTTTCACCTACAAGGACGACCTGCGGGACAATTATCCTTTCGGCCTGTTTGCCGTACCTATGGACCGGGTGGCGCGCATCCATGCCTCCAGCGGCACCACCGGCAAACCCACGGTGGTGGGTTACACCCTTAACGACATCGATACCTGGTCCACGTTGGTTGCCCGTTCCATCTTCGCCGCCGGCGGCCGCCCCGGGGACAAGGTCCACGTGGCCTACGGTTACGGCCTGTTCACCGGCGGCCTGGGGGCCCACTATGGCGCGGAGAAACTGGGCTGCACCGTGATCCCCATGTCCGGCGGCCAGACCCGGAAACAGGTGCAACTGATCCGGGACTTCCGTCCCGACATCATCATGGTGACGCCGTCCTATATGCTCAACCTGGCCGATGAAATGGATCGCGAGGGCCTGGACCGTGAGGAACTATCCCTGCGCGTCGGCCTGTTCGGCGCCGAACCCTGGACCGAGGCCATGCGCGCAGACATCGAGAACCGTCTCGGCATCGATGCCGTGGATATCTACGGTCTGTCCGAGGTCATGGGTCCAGGCGTCGCCCAGGAATGCGTCGAGACCAAGGACGGCCCCACCATTTGGGAAGATCATTTCTATCCCGAGATCATCGATCCGGAAAGCGGCTGTGTCCTGCCCGAGGGCGAGGAAGGGGAACTGGTATTCACCAGCCTCACCAAGGAAGCCATGCCGGTGATACGTTACCGGACCCGCGATCTCACCCGGCTGCTACCGGGTACCGCGCGCGGCATGCGGCGCATGGACAAGATCACCGGCCGTACCGACGACATGCTTATCATTCGCGGGGTGAATGTCTATCCGACCCAGATTGAGGAACAGATCCTGGCCCTGCCGGAACTCACCCCCCATTACCAGATAGAATTGAGCAAGCGGGGGCACCTCGACACGGTTCTCATCTCCGTGGAACATTCTTCCGGCGTCAGTCCCGAAGCGAAAAGCGACAGATGGCGCCAGCAACTGGCCGAACGCATCAAAATGTATATCGGCATCTCGGCCGAAATCGAAATCGCACCGCCCGGCAGCCTGCCCCGCTCCGAGGGCAAGGCCGTGCGCGTTATCGACCATCGCTAACACCCATCCAACAAAGGAGCCGGCAGTGCCATGGCTGCAGAGAAACCCGACTACCTGACCGGATTCGGCAACGAACACGAGACCGAGGCCCTGGCGGGCGCCCTGCCCGCAGGCCGCTTCAATCCGCAGCAGGCACCCTACGGCCTCTACGCAGAGCAGTTCAGCAGCACGGCCTTTACCGCCCCACGGGCGCAGAACCGGCGCACCTGGTTCTATCGCATCCGCCCCTCGGTGGCCCAGGGCCGCTACCGTCCCGAGGAGCCGGGACTGGTGCGTACCGCCCCCATCACCGGCACCGTACCGACACCGGAACAGCTGCGCTGGGATCCGCTGGAGATCCCGGCCGAACCCGTGGATTTCCTCGACGGCCTCGTCACCTTTGCCGGCAACGGCGATGCCCGCATGCAGGCGGGCATGGCCGTGCATATTTACCTGGCCAACCGCTCCATGGAGGACCGTTTTTTCTACAACGCCGACGGCGAGCTCCTGATCGTGCCCCAGGATGGCAGTCTTCTGCTGCACACGGAATGCGGGCGCCTGGCCGCCGCCCCCGGCGACATCGCCGTCATCCCCCGCGGCATGAAGTTCCGCGTGGAATTGCTCGAGGAGACCGCCCGCGGCTACGTGTGCGAGAACTACGGCCATGCCCTGGAACTCCCGGAACGCGGACCGGTCGGCGCCAACGGATTCGCCAACGACCGCGACTTCCAGTACCCGGTGGCCGCTTTTGAGGATCGCGACGGCGAGTTCCAGCTCTGGTGCAAGTTCCAGGGCGGCTTTTTCAGCGTCGACCTGGATCATTCACCCCTGGACGTGGTGGCATGGACCGGTGACTCGGCGCCGTACAAGTATGATTTATCCCGCTTCAATGTCATCAACACCGTCAGCTTCGATCATCCCGATCCCTCCATTTTCACGGTGCTGACCTCGCGCTCGGATACCCCAGGCGTGGCCAATATTGATTTCGTCATCTTCCCGCCGCGCTGGATGGTGGCCGAGGACACCTTCCGCCCGCCGTGGTACCACCGCAACGTCATGAGTGAATTCATGGGGCTGATCCGCGGCGTCTATGACGCCCGCGAAGAAGGTTTCGTGCCCGGCGGTGCCAGCCTGCACAATTCCATGTCGCCCCACGGCCCCGAAGCGGCGGTGTTCGAGAAAGCCAGCAGCGCGGAATTGAAGCCGGAGCGCTACCGTGACACCCTGGCCTTCATGTTCGAATCCCGCTATATCATCGTCCCCACCCAGTTCGCCCTGGATACCCCGGCGCGGCAGCGTGAATACCAGGACTGCTGGCGGGGGCTGCAGAAACATTTCACCGGCAAACCCTAGTTAGAGTTCCGTCATATTTATTAACATTTTTTTAACCACGGAGAGCACGGAGGACACGGAGAAATGAATAATAAGAGTCAGATTTTTGAAAATGGCAAAGACTTCGGCAGCTCCTGAGCATTGGCACCTGATCCATATGATATTAATCTCCGTGTCCTCCGTGCTCTCCGTGGTTCAAGGCCGTTCCAAAACAACGGCAATATGCGAAAATTGCTGAATAACCAACCGATGTAGAGAAATTATGAAACTGGCTTCACTGAAACTCGGCCGCGACGGCCGCCTGGTTATGGTCTCCCGGGATCTGCAGCGGGCCGTGGTCATGCCCGAGGGCATGCCCCAGACCCTGCAGGAGGCCCTGGAGGACTGGGCCGGCAACGTTTCCGCCCTGCAGGACGTGTATGATCGCCTGGAGGCCGGGCGCATGGCCGACGCCTTCGACTTCGATCCCGTAAAAACCGCCGCGCCCCTGCCGCGCAGCTACCATTGGGCGGACGGCAGCGCCTACGTCACCCACGTGGAACTGGTGCGCAAGGCGCGCGGCGCGGAACTGCCCGAATCCTTCTGGACCGATCCCCTCATGTACATGGGCGCCTCGGACGCTTTTCTCGGCCCCTGCGACGACATCCCGGTGCAGTCCGAGGACTGGGGCATAGACTTCGAATCTGAAGTGGCCGTTATCACCGATGACGTGCCCGCGGGCGTCACCCCGGAACAGGCGCGGCGTCACATCAAGCTGCTGATGCTTGTCAACGACGTGTCCCTGCGCAACCTCATCCCCGCAGAACTGGCCAAGCAGTTCGGCTTCTACCAGTCCAAGCCGTGGACGTCGTTCTCGCCGGCGGCAGTGACGCCCGAAGAACTGGGCGAGGCCTGGGACGGCGAAAAGCTGCACCTGCCCCTGCACTCGATCCTCAACGGCAAAAAGATCGGCTCTCCCAATGCCGGCGTGGACATGACCTTCAGCTTCCCGCGGCTCATCAGCCATGCCGCCAAGTCGCGCCCGCTCATGGCCGGCACCGTCATCGGATCCGGCACCGTCTCCAATACCGGCAGCAAGGAAGGGTCCAGCTGCCTGGCCGAGGTTCGCTGTCTGGAAACCATCGCCGACGGCAAGCCGAAGACACCGTTCATGCAGTTCGGCGATCGCATCGAGATAGACATGTACGACGACAAGGGTGATTCCATCTTCGGCCGCATCAACCAGGTCGTCAGCCGGTACACGCCGCCATGAGCCTGGTCCTGTACAGCTATTGGCGATCCTCGGCCGCCTTCCGGGTGCGCATCGCCCTGAACATCCTGGGCCTGGAACACGAAATCCGGCCGGTGCACCTGGTGCGCGACGGCGGCGAACAGCACACCACCGGTTATCGCACCCTCAATCCCCAGGGACTGGTGCCGACCCTGGTAGACGGCGATACCGTTCTGACCCAGTCCCTGGCCATCCTGGAATACCTGGCGGAGAAGCACCCCGAACCCGCCCTGCTGCCGCACGACCCGGAAGCCCGGGCGCACGCACGCCAGATAGCGATGCTGATCTGCACTGACATCCACCCGCTCAACAACCTGCGCGTACTGCAATACCTGGAACACGAAGTCCAGGCGGACCAGCAAACACGGGATGCCTGGTACCGGCACTGGATCCGGGAAGGCTTCAACGCGGTGGAAGAACTGCTGCAGCAGACTTACGGCGATGGTCCCTACTGCCTGGGCGCAAACCTGAGCATCGCCGACATCTGCCTGGTCCCCCAGGTCTTCAACGCCAACCGCTACGAAATCCCCCTGGACGCATGGCTGACCATCAGCCGGGTCACGCAGGCCTGCCTGGAACTGGACGCCTTCCAGAAGGCGCGGCCGGAGAAGCAGGTGGATGCACCGGAACAACAGTGAATAGTAAGTAGTGAATAGTGAATGGTGTTTAATATCGTCATACCGGAACGCGCATAAGCGCATATCCGGTATCCATGCTCCGTTTATCACCGACTGGATCCCGGATAAGCAAAAGACGCTTTCCGGGATGACGGATCCGGGTGTTTTCACTATTCACTATTCACCTTTCACTATTTACCCGTAGAAAATGCCCAGACCCGCCAACCGCAACACCTCGCTGTATTTCGACTACCCGCACTATGACTTCGTGCGTCCCCCGGAGCTGGATGGCGAGACGGTACGGCATGCGGTGGTCATCGTCGGCGCCGGGCCCGTGGGATTGACCGCGGCGCTGGAGCTGGCCCGCCACGGGGTGCGCAGCACGGTGCTGGACGACAAGGACACGGTCAACGACGGCAGCCGTGCCATCTGCATCGCCCGCCACAGCCTGGAGATCCTGCAGCAGCTCGGCCTGGCGGATACCTTCACGGCCAAGGCCCTGGGCTGGACCCACGGCACCTCCTTCTACCGCACCGCGCCGGTGTTCCGGCTGGAAATGCCGCACAGCCCGGAAGAACGCTTCTATCCCATGTACAACATTCAGCAGCAGTACATCGAGAAATACCTGGTGGACGCCGCGCTGGCCGAGCCGCTGATCGAACTGCGCTGGCTGAACCGCCTCGACGATCTGGCCGAACGGAGCGACCACCTGGAACTGTTCATCACCACCCCGGAAGGCAGCTACGAAACCCGGGCGGACCGGGTTCTGGCCGCCGACGGCGCCCGCAGCGCGGTGCGCAAGGCCCTGGATCTCAAGCTGAAGGGCGATGCCTACGAGGGCAGCTACGTCATCGTCGACATCAGGATGCATTCGGATTATCCCACCGAGCGCCGCGCCTTCTTCGATCCGCCGGGCAACCCCGACTCAACCGTGCTCATCCACAAACAGCCGGATGACATCTGGCGCGTGGACTACCAGCTCCGCGAGGGCGAGGACGAGGACACCGCCCTGAAGGAGGAAAACATCCGCCGCCGCGTCGCCGCCATCCTGGACATGGTGGGCGAGACGGGATCGTGGGAACTGGAATGGTGGAGCATCTACAAGGCTTACACCCTGGCGCTGGACGATTACCGCCACAACCGTGTGCTGTTCCTGGGCGACGCCGCCCACCTGGTGCCCATCTTCGGTGTGCGCGGTCTCAATTCCGGCTTTGCCGATGCCGCCAACGCCGGCTGGAAGCTGGCCTGCGTGATCAAGGGCCTGGCGCCCGAGGCTTTGCTGGACAGCTATACCCCTGAACGGCGCGGCGCCACCCTGGACATCTTCGCCAACGCCGTGAAGAGCACGCGCTTCATGACGCCGCCGAGCCGCGGCTACCGCCTCCTGCGCGAGGCGGTGCTGTCCCTGTCCCTGAGCCAGGAGTTCAGCCGCCCCCTGATCAATCCGCGCCAGTCGCAGCCCTATACCTATGCGGAAAGCCCGCTGACCGGCTTCCCGGAACGCGATCGGGAGTTCGCCGCCGGTCCCGTCGCCGGCGCCCCCCTGTTCAACCGCCGCATCGGTAAAAATGATTACCTGCTGGATCACCTGGGACCGGGCTTCTCCGGCCTGTATTTCTGCCGCGACGGCGTGCTGCCTGAAGGCCTGAAAGAATTGTTCCGGAAGCTGGCCCTGGGCGACGAGCCCTTCACGCCCATTATCATTACCGATTCATCCGCCGGTGACGGCGTCATCGTGGATACAGAAAGAAATATCTTCGACACCTACGGCGCGGATGATAAGAGTTTTTACCTGGTCCGCCCCGACCGCCACGTCTGCGCCCGCTGGCGGCGCATCGAGCCCGATGAAGTACAGCTCGCATTCCGGCAAGCCCTGGGAGAACCCCGATCATGAGTAAAACCCTGAAAACCGAAGAACTGGAACGTATCTATGATCGCCTGGCCGAGGCCGTGGACGCGGCAGGTCCGGAAAACGAGGCCCTGTTTCTGTCCAAGCTGTGCCTGGTGCTGGCGGACCGGCTCGGGGACGAGGAACAGGTACGGGAGTGCATCGAGACAGCCGGGAAGGATCTTGCATAACTATCAAACAAAGCCGTCATGCCGGACTTGATCCGGCATCCAGTCGTTCAACTTTTCCTTGTACTGGTACATACAGCCTTCAGGGAGGTATACACCACTGTTAACGATGCGACAGTGCAACAAAACAGGGAATGATTTGATTGACTGGATTCCGGCTTTCGCCGGAATGACGAATGGAAGTCAGCTTTCGTGGCGTCCCGTGCGGCAATAAAAATCCATGGTGACTTCCCTGTCCTGATCGCCCCACGCATCCTGAAGACCCTCTGACAGCTCTCTGAGGAATTCATCTCCCAGTTCATCAACGGCGCGGCGCGTGGCTGACCAGGTTCCTACATAGGCGAGAAACTGCTGCAGAGTCCAGTACTGTTGCAACGTGAGGGACGGCGGCGGCAACTCGTGAAAGGGGAATTCAATACTGGCATAACCTTCCATGACAAGCTGGTTGTGCGGCAGCCAGTAGCCCGCAATGATATCCAGGAGTCTCGTTGCCACGATGCGGTCGATCGATTCAGTGACACGCGGCCAGGTATAGGTCCATGCCGCAAAGACACCGCGGGGTTTCAGCACGCGCTGCACCTCGGGCCAGAAAGCCTCCAGATCAAACCAGTGCAGCGCCTGCCCTACCGTTACCAGGCTGAAATGCCTGTCGGGGAAATTCGTGGATTCCGCCGGCTGCAGCGAATAGCGAATGCGTTCATGCGGTTCGGCGTTTTCTATCTGTTCGGGGCTGGCATCCGTGGCCTCGATTTCCGCAAACCGTTCCGCCAGCGCTACCGCCGCCTGGCCCGAGCCGGTGGCACAGTCCCAGGCCCGATCGAGATCGGGACAGCAATCAAACAGGTATTCGAACAGCGCGCGCGGATAGCGCGGACGGTAAAGCGCGTATTCCCTGGCGGTAGCGCTGAAAAGGGTACGGGGATCTATGGACATGGCGCTGCAGGATCAGATCATTCAGCCGTATTTTAATGGACAGCATTGAAATTATGTCACAGGACCCGGCTCAAAACAGCCGGGTTTCTTGCTGCCATCGATACGGCGGGTGATGCGGCGCTCCGCGCCGTTACTCCGCCTACTTTTCGCCGTAACCGAGCTCCCGGTGCAGTTGTTCGCGGATTTCCCTGACCCGCACCAGCGGCCTGGCGCGCAGTTTGCCGACTTCCTGCGCGGTGTAATGTTTGAAATGCCTGGGCGTGCTGTCGCCGCCGAAGGTGAGGATAATCCAGTTCAGCACCTCGGCCAGGTCCTTGTTGCTGAGGATGGAGGTGGCGGCGCCGGGGACGCGGGCCAGGTAAGCGCGGCCGGCGGGGATCCTGAGATAATTGCCGACCCGGCCCTTGAGGCGCGGCACCGACTTGTAGCCGGTGCCGTCGGGCGTGTGGCAGCCCTGGCAGTAGAGCTGGTAATTGGAATGGGCCCGGGCCTCGTTGACGGGACCGGCCGCAACGCTGCCCACGTAAAGTAACAGGGCCGCAACAACTACGAGACTTCTCACTTTCCCTGGTCGAAGGCTACGCCTATGAGCACGGCGGTGGAGCAATGGTAGACGAGGCTGTTCGTACCCAGGCACCAGTTGAGATCGTTGGCCTTGTCCGAGCGATACAGCGGCCGGTCGCCATTATCATTGTTGCACAGGCATGCGCCGCAACTGGATTTGCCGCAGCAGTCGTTGTAGGAGATCACGTAATTGCGCCCGTCCACGGGATTGCGGCAGGTACCGATCCAGGTGACGGACGACATCTCCGCGCCCGGGGGGCAGGCGTCGTAGGAACCGCCGCAGCACGAACACAGGTAACCGTCGATGGCGCAGTAGCGCCAGTAGTCGCAGGCGGTCGGGTCGCCTTTCTCCTGGGGCGGTTTGATCTTGCCGTTGTCGGCGGCCCGGGCCACGGGCAGCAGGGGAAAGGTGGCCGCCGACCCCACCAGCATGCCTCCCAGCCCGCGCAGCAGGCTGCGGCGGGAGGTGCTGCGGGCCAGGTTGCGGGCCGACTTTTCGAAAAAACGGTCGAGGAAGTTCATATATCTGCCACTCCTGGTTTAGCAGGTTGTTGAAAAACGACAGGGAAATCGTTTTTTCAACATCATGTCATGCGCCCCGGTCACGCTGCTGCATGTAGTCCTGTATCGACGCCACCTTTCTTTCCTTGGCCTCGAACAGGCTTTCCAGTTGTTCCCGGGAATTGATTATGCCCATCGAGGCCAGCAGCCCCTTTTCATCGATCAGCACGGCGTAGGGCAGCTTGGACACCCCGTAGGTCTTGCCCAGCAGCTCCGACACCACGTAGGGGAAGCGTTCCAGTCCCCGCTTGCGGATATAAGCGCGGTGATCCTGATCCTCACCGTCGCTGCATATGATTATATCGAGCCACTCCGACTCGGCCCCCGCGGCGGATTTCAGCACCGGCACCAGGCTGGCACAGACAGGGCAGTCCGGCGACAGGAAAAACAGCAGGCTGGAGCGACCGTCGTCCGCCGCCGCGCCGATCTGCAGCGGCTTGCCGTCGAGATCCTGCACGGCCAGCTGCGGTGCGGCGCCGCCCTGGCGCAGGGTCTTGTTCAGCATCAGCGCCCCGGCGGGAGCGATGCGTTCGTACAGCACGCCGATTTGACGCGCCAGGGCCAGGTTGATGATCACCATGGCTACAAAGCCGACCCACAGGGCAATGTTGGAAACAACAAGCAGATCCATATCAGCTCCGTAGCAGTCGCAGTTGCTGAGCGTTGCGCAGCAACTGCTCGCTGCACAGGTACATTACGATCAGAAACAGTCCCATTATAACGGCGACGGCGGCGGTTTCCGCCGTCATGATACCCGTCGACGGCATGCCGCCGGCCAGGGCCAGCAGTGTCAGCAGGCTGTTCCTCGCCACCAGTGCGGGACTGATGCGCAGATCCGAAGCCGGCCCGGCACAGCCGCAGCGCAGATCTCCCTGCCCCACCGCCAGCCGCCCGAGCATGGCCAGGGCATAGACCGCCAGCAGCAGTGCCGTGCCCAGGAATGCCGCCGTGCGCGCCGGGGGAATCATCAGCCCTGCCGCCAGACCCGCCTCGACGGCGGCAATGAGCCGCACCAGCATGGGCGCCATGGCCTCCCCCGCCGGCAGCCAGGCGCGGACAATGCCGGTGTAATAGGCATGATGCCGCAGCTTGTGAACCGCGGCGCCGGCCAGCAGCCACAGGAAGAACAGCGCCAGGGCGTCATGCACGACGGCAGGCATTTATTTCAACCCGTAGGCCATGAAGGGTGTTTCCATCCCCATATCGTCTATGGTCTTGAGCCACTTGCCGGTGCGGGCGTCATAGAGATCCAGGCCCATGTTCACGTTGCTGGCCAGCAGCAGCGGTTTGTCGTCGCCGCTGATGGCAACGGACAGGGCCGGCGTCTTCAACCTGATGCGGTTGATACGCTGGCGGCTGGCGGCATCATAGACCCAGACCTCGGTGCCGGGGCTGTTCTGGGTGCCTTCATGGCCGCCTGAATGCATCAGCAGGTAAAAGTGTCCGTGGGTGTCGGTGTCCACGATGGCGACGCCGCCGGGACGCCAGTTGTCGCCGCGCTCGTTCGCCGGCACCAGCTGCCAGGTCTTGCCCATACGGGCAACCCGGCCAGACAGGTCCACCGTATGCACCTTGCCGGCGAAGCCGAAGAAATAGGCAGTGCCGTTGACGATGGCCGGACGTTCAAATACGGGTGACTTGTCAGTGTCAAAAAACGGATCGAGACGGGTCTGCTTGAGGGTCTTGCCGTTCTTGTCGAGGTCGGTGGTCAGCAGGGCGCCATCGGCGCAGATGGAAGTAAAGCCCAGCTTGCCGGTGGGATAGATCATGGCGCAGCCGGGGATCTCCACCTCGTTCACGAATTTGCGCGTGTCCAGGTTGATGACCGACACCGAGGTCTCGGGCGTGAAGTTGAAGGACAGCAGCAGATTGTCGTTGTCCCGCAGCACCAGGGCGTAGCGTTCCGGCATGCCCATGAACCGTTTCGGCTTCGGATACACCATCTCGCCCTTGGGCGACAGGGTGCGGGTATCGTAGATGGTTATCGTGTCCGTGCGCTTGCCGCGGTTGCCGCGGGAATAAAACGTCTCCACCGAGTAGATCTCGTGGCGCCGGCGGGACATGGCAATATTGCCGATCAGGGAATTATTGAACATGCCCTTGAACTGATCGGGCTCGCTGTCGGCGGTGGGATCGATGACGACCACGCGGCCGTCCAGCATGTGCTGAAAGGCCATGTCCTGGACCAGAAACCAGCCGTTGGGATATTTCAGCGGCAGGGTGGCGGAACGTCCGGTCGTCTCCGTCGGCAGCGGCGGCAGATCGGTCCGGGGTGCATTGTTGCCGGCGGCGGCTGCGTTGGACACCAGGGCGGCGAGACAGAGGATGGAAAGAGCTTTACCGCATTCGCTGAACAACATCAGGCCAGGCCCCCTTCGGTTGATGACGCGTGAAGCGCTGCATGAATTCCGGATCCGGCTGTCCTCATACTGGTGTCACGGAGTGGAAACCCGGCCGGCCGCGGCAGTCCGCGGCCGGCCGGGAGCCGCCGGTCACCAGTGATAGGACACCGTGCCGCCAACCTGCAATGGCGGCGCAAACATCTGCTCCGTGAAACCGAGCAGGCCGAGGTCCAGATCGTACTGGCGGTACTTCGAGTTGGTGAAGTTCTTGACCCAGACAGTAGCCTTCCACTTGTCGTCGTTGGTGGTATAGGACAGGCGCGCGTTCCACACGGAATACGGCGATTCGTGGGAGATCTGGGAGTTGGTGCCTTCCAGGTACTGGCTGTCGTTCCAGTTGCCGTCCACCTGCGCCGCAATGTTTCCGGCCAGGCCCGGTATCGGCCACTGGTAGCGGACCAGCCAGTTGAGACTGACGGGGGGCGCATTGGGGAACTGGGTCTTCAATGTACCGCCGAATACATCCGGCACGGCATCGACCCTGGAATCCAGGAAGGAGGCACCGGCCATCAGGTCCAGTCCCTGGGTGGGTGACACCGTCAACTCTATTTCACCGCCGTACTCGCGGGCATCAGAGTTGGTTACCTGCGGGACCAGGTTGGTGAGGGAGAAGGCCTGGTAATTGTGATAATCATAGTAGAACGCAGCAGCATTGAGGCGGGCCAGGCCGTTCATGAACCTGCTCTTCAGGCCCACTTCGTAATCGTACAGCACCTCGTTCTTGTGCTTGAGGTTGGAATAAGCCACAGCGCCCAGCGGATCCAGCGACCAGTTGCCGCCCTTGATACCGCGGGCGAAGGAGGCGTAAATCAGTGTGTCCTCCATGGGGTGCCAGTTCAACTGCAGCCGTGCCGCCCAGTCGCCGTAATGGATCTTGTCGATACCCGGTATCGGGACATCGGTTGCGATGTTAAACGTCTGCATGCGGGCGATGCTCTGGCCCGAGTCCGCGAAGAAGCGGGTCATGTCCAGGCTCTTGTCGTCCTTGGAGTAGCGCAGGCCGGCGATAAGCGTCCACTGATTATTGAGATCGTATTCCACGTGACCGAACAGGGACCAGTTGGAAGCCTTGACGTCACCGTAGGTCTGGGTGATGGCGTTATCCGTGACAGTAGTACGGTACGCGGGAGCGGCAGCCGCATTGATGCCGGCACCCGCGACGCTCTGGTAGGTATTCCACTCCATGTCCAGATAATAGGCGCCCACCTGCCAGCGCATGCGGTCGGTGTTGCCGGACAGGCGCAGTTCCTGGGAAACCTGGTAGAAATTATCGGTAACGTTGTAGGGGAAATACAGCAGACCGCCGCCGGCGTCCTCGATATAGAACTTGTCCATGCCCAGGTAATTACTGATCGACGTCAGCTCCATGCCGTTGTTCAGGTGCACCTTGATCTGGCCGTTCACCGACGTCACCTTGCGGTTCAGAAACGGATTCTTGTGGCCCGCGTAATTACCCTGATCGGAGGCGTGTTTCCAGACATTGCCGGTGATGGGTTTGCCGGTAAAATTTACCTTGGTCGGCGGGGTAGTACTGAAATCGTAGCCCTTGAAGTCGCCGAGGCCGGTGGTCAAATCTGCGCCCGCCAGGGATACGACATAGACACCTGTTGGCACGTCATGGTCATTGGAGTGGGAAATAATGAGCTGGGTATCGATGTTCTCGTTGACATCCCACTGCACTTCGCCGCGCAGGGCGTAGCCATTGGCGCCCTGGGAGGTACGGCCTGTAGCCATGGGCTTGCCTATGGCCGGCGCGGCACCCGGTTCAACATAGCCGTCGGACTTCTGCCAGCGGCCGGCAACGCGGGCGCGCAGGTTGTCGGAGAGACCGCCGCCGGCGGCGCCTTCCACGCTGTAGGTATTGAAGCCGGTATTATTGTAAGCCGCGCCCGTGGCCTCCAGGTAACCGTTGAACTCCTTTTCCGTGGGCTTCTTGGTGATGTAGTGGATCAGGCCGCCGGTGGTGTTGCGCCCGTACAGGGTCCCCTGCGGTCCGCGCAGTACCTCCACCCGTTCCATGTCGAACAGTTGCGCGTTGATGGCGCTCATGTTCGCCACGTAGGCGCCATCCATGTAGACCGCCACCGGGGCTTCCAGGTTGTCCTGGAAGTTGGTCTGGGACACGCCGCGCAGGCTGAATACGGTGAAGGCCGGGCTCCAGGTGAAAAGCTGCATGCCCGGGACCTGCTGGGTGATATCCACCGTGTCGGTCACACCCAGATCCTTGAGTTCGTTACCCGTGAACGCGGACACCGAGATGCCCACATCCTCCAGGCTCTGTGCGCGCTTCTGCGCGGTGACCGTGATCTCTTCCAGCGTTCTCGCCGATGCATCCGCCGCCATCAAGCTCAGAAAGACAAAACCTGCCATCGCAAGCGTCGTTTTGGTCGATACCTTCATCACGGCCGTTACCCCACAGTTATTGATTTATTGGCGTGCAATATAATACAAAAATTTTCCGATATCCAAGCATTTTGTATCACAAAACCGTGTTGTTGGGCGTGCACAACACCACGTTGAATACCTCGCCCGGGGCCGCTCAGACCTGGCCCAACAACTGCGCCACGGCCCGTTCTCCCTCCGCCACGGCCCCTTCCCACATCTGTGCGCCGCGCAGCTCGGCATGGGCGAAGGTGACGCGGCCGTAGCCCTTGCGGATCACGTCCCGCGGTGCGGGCCTGCCGTTTTCGCCGAAATAGAAATGCGGCGGGCAGACCACGTAGGCATGGCCCCAGCGGTTGGCGACGATGCCGGCGATGTCGCGGCGGGCATCGAAGCCGTAGTCGGCGAACATTCTGGTGAACTGTTCGCGCACCGCCGTCTCGATATCCCGGAACGACATGCCGAACAGCTTCATGCGCGCCGCCACGGTCTGCTGTTCCACCGGCAGGCCGGGCAGACAGAAGGGGTTGTACATGGTGATCACCGTCGGCTTGTCCGGCGCCAGTGGCATGGGCGCCTTGCCGTTGATCAGCATCTGCCGGCGCAGGGTGAAGAACCAGCCGAAGTCGCCGAACCAGCGCACCGCCGCGGCGCCGAGCTTTTCCAGGAATTTCCAGTTGCGCAGCGCCACGTTGACGGTGCACATGGGGGCGTGCATGAAGGTGTCCATGGCCGCGGCCAGGTCTTCGGGGAGATCGCTGATCATGCGCTTGTTGGAATGCTGCTGGCCGGCGACGATAACCTGTTTCGCCGTCACCGTGCGGAACTTGCCGTCCTTCATATAGGTGAGTTTGACGTTCTTCGCCGATCCCGCCGGGCCCTGATGATGCACGTCCACCACCAGGCTGGACAGGCGTATGCGCACCGGCTGGTTGGCCCGATCCAGGTTCTGCCACTGCACGGGGCCAAACAGCACGTCCTGCAGTCCCATGCCGCCGGCGATGGCGCCGGGAATGATGTTCTTGACGATGTAGCGCAGGGTACCGGTATTGCCGCCGGGCCAGCTCGCCAGCCACACGCGGTCGCTGACGTCGCCGTAACCCAGGTAGCGATCATAGGCATTCACACCCGGTTGCATGAAGCGGTAGGCGGAATAGGCCGAGCTCACGTCGGTGCCCAGGCCGCAGCCCATGGCCGCCATCTCCGGATTCAGGTAGGTGGCGATATCGCTGTGGATGCCCATGGTGTTGCGAACGAAATCCTGGTAAGTAATCGAATCCAGCCACTTTTCCCAGTCATCGCGGCGCGGCGGCTGCCGGAATACCTCCATCCAGATCATGTCGCGCTTCTGCTGATCCGGGATGGGTGCTTCCCTGAACCGATCTTTCCAGGGATTCATGACGAAACCGTGGCCGTCGTAGTAGAAAGCCTGGTCAGCCTGTTCCCAGGCAATGTGCATGGGACTGTAGACGTCGCGCGGGATAAGGATGTCCTTTTTGAGATTCACCGGCTTCTGCCAGACAAATTCCTCCGGCAGGCCCATCTCCCGCCACAGCGGCGCGCCCCAGCCGGTATCGATCGCCTCCTTGATGGGATAGACGTTGCCGTTGGAGCCCTGCGGTCCCCACAGGTGATAGCCGTCCACCTCGAACTCGTTCTGCTTGGCCTCGCCGCCGAAGATGGGATGCACATCGAACAGCAGGATGGAGTCGTCCGGCCGTTCCCTGTGCCAGCGGTAGGCCGCGCCCAGTCCCGCGAAGCCGGCGCCGACGATGGCCAGATCCACGGTTTCGCCGCTATCCTCGGCGTCCCTGATGCGCGCAGCGAAATTGCCGTCGCGCAGGGCGCCGTGAGAGGCGTTGACCACCTTGTACGTATTACCATTGGCATTGGCGTAGTCACCGATGCCGCCGGGACCGGTCCAGTCCGGGCCGAGGCCGGTCAGGGAGCCGGGGATGGTATGACCGAGCTTGAATTTATAGTCGGCGGCCCGGGCCTCGCGCATGAGGGACGGCGCCTTCATGGTCAACAGGGCGGCGCCGCTGCCGATCAGCGTGGAACCGATGAAATCCCGCCGGGTGATGTCCTTGTCCAGGCCGAGTTTTTTGTCTTTCCGGGTTCGCCTGTCGGACATGCCGTACCTCCTACTCTGCGGTCTTGTCGGGACCGTCCTTGCCGAATTCACCGAGGACGTACATGTCCCCCTTGCACCACCATACCCCTTTCACCTTCTGCCACAGGAACAGGATCTTGAAGGAAAACGGCTTTTCCTTGCTGTCGGGGTCCTTGGGCGTGACGAAGAAATTGGCCCAGTCCCAGCCGGTGTTGCCGTTGACGTGGGGATAGACGGACTGGATGCGGACGTTGTAGTGGGCGGTGACGTCCTCGTACAGCGGCTTCAGTGCCGCGCGGCCGATATGGGTCTTGCCCTCGTTGTCGGTGGAAATCACGTCCGGGGCGTAGAAATGCTCGAGGATGGGGGCCGGATCGCCCGCGGCAAAAGCCCGTTCCTTCAGATCGTACTTGGCGCGGATGGCCTGCTTGAAAGACGTCAGATCATCGGCGGCTGCCGGGGCCGTGTACAGGCCGGCCAGCAGCAGCAGGGACAGCAACGGCAGCAGAATTTTCATCGGATTTCCCCTGTGGCGGACGCACCACTACGTTTCGGCGGTCCTTTTTATTTGGTATATATACCTATTCATTATTTGGTATACTTACCTACTTGTCAAGCAGAAGGCAGATCAGGAGAGAGACCTCATGAACTCTTCGGAAGTGGAATGGAACGTTGATCTGGATGTGACGTTACCCCCGGGCAAGCACCTCACTCCCACCGGGAGG
>Ga0102944_1000757_pt1 | contig 23454 bp, 21 predicted proteins | sample SalPonD_shore_MG_FD_78172 | JGI IMG/M metagenome (GOLD analysis project Ga0102944, IMG submission 78172) | Salt pond soil microbial communities from South San Francisco under conditions of wetland restoration - Salt Pond MetaG... | ecosystem: Environmental > Aquatic > Marine > Intertidal zone >...
GGCCGCCCGCCCTCCTCCGCGCGCTCCCCCACACGTCCAGGGTCAGCGGCTCGTCCGGCACCGGCTCTCCCGACGGGTCGTAGCCCACGAAGGCGCGGCGCCGGAGGTCGAGGACCGCCACCGACCCGGCGGGCGTCACCGAGAGGGAGGTGGGATAGGACAGCTCGCCCGGCCCCTGCCCGGCCGCGCCCTCCGTGCGCACCACCCCACCGCCCGGCCCGAACACGGCGACCCGCTCGTTGCCGCCGTCGAGGACGTACAGGTTCCCGGCGGAGTCCGCGCCCAGGTCGCGGACCTGGAAGAAGGACTCGGGGCCCGCATCCGCCCCGCCCACCGTGAACACGGGCTCGAGCGTCCAGCGCAGCGGACGGTCCCGGCCGGGGCTCCGGACGATCGTGACGCCCGCCGAGTCGGTGCGGGTGACGCCGGAGGCGACCTCCGAAGAGCCTGCGCCGCACGCCGCGGCGGCCGGGGCCGCGGCCAGGAGCACGGCGAGCGTGACGAAGGGCCCGGGCCGCATGGACGGCCATCCCGGTGGAGGAAGCGGGAGATGTTGTGGAATTCAAAACAAGATGGGCCCGGACGGCGCGGAGCGGCAAGGCGCCCCGCGGAGGCCGGGCCGCGGCCGCGGGGCCGCGGGGCGAGGCGCCGCGCTCCGGCGGGACGGGGAGAAATCTGCGAGAAGCCGACGACCGGGAGAGCGGCGCGACCCGGCCGGTCGCGGGTGGGCGGATCGCGCCGCACGTCCCCGCCCCGACCTCCTAGGCCGGCGCCTGCATCCTCTCGCCTCTCGTCCGCAGCGCCCGCAGCCCGAACCACAGGAGGAGCGAGAGACCGAACACGCAGAACCCGAAGATGCTGCTGACGAGAGAGACCTTGATGCCGCCCCCGAACCACATCCAGGCGATCGAGCCCCTCATCCCGACCTTCTCGTAGGCATCCGCCATCTGGGCCAGCCCCACCAGCGTCCCGAGGATCCCGAACACGGCGGCCAGCCCTCCCCACGCGAGCACGACGCCGATCTCGGCGTCGCCCGCGCCCGAGCGGACCTTCCGTCCCTCGTCGAACGCCGCCCCGAGGACGAGCACCGCCGCCCCGAGGATCGGCCACATCATCACGCCGCCTGCGTGAAACCAGTAGGTCATTGTGCGCCTCCTTCTGGATGATCGTGGAGTTGGACGTCGTTCCCGCTCCGAGCCCGGGGCCCGAGGATTCCGGCGAGGGCTTCCCGGAGCGCCGCCCGCGCCTCCTCGATGGCGCGCGCGCGCCTCCTGAGGAGGAGCCAGGCGCCGGTCAGCAGCAGCATCAGCAGGAGCCCGAGGACGAGAAGACCGATGGCTGCGGACAGCTCCCCCCAGAGGAGAGCCGACACCGACCCGCCGCGCTCGATGGCGTCCGCCACCGAGGCCGCCGTGACCAGGGACCCGAGCCCGCTTACCGTGAGGCAGGCGGCCGCGAGCCCGGGGAGGAACCGGAGCTCCTCGACGGGGCGCGGTCCGAGCCGCTCGGGTCGCACGAAGAGGGCGAGGATCCGTCCGGCGATCGTCCACGCCCCGAGTCCCGCCAGGACGAGGACCGCCCACGTCCACGGCGAGGGCCCGGCCACCACGCCCGACGCCGCCACGCCGTAGCCGCCGCCGGCCACCGCGACGCCGGTCGCCAGCGCCAGGAGCGCGCTCTCGAGCCGGTGCGCGCGGCCCCCGGCCAGCCGGTCCAGGAGCCCGGCCATCCGGGAGCCGTGCTCTCGCCGGAGCTCGGCCAGGACCTCGGGGGAGGCCCCCAGGAGCCGGACGGCCCGCTCCCGGGCCTCTTCCTCCCCCAGCCCCCGCTCGCGGTAGGTCCCGTACAGGTCCTCCAGGTCCGAGGCCATCTCGAGCAGGATCCGGGAGCGCCTCGGCTCCGGGACCCCGAGCCCGGCCTCAGCCCTCCGCAGGACGCGGTCGAACGCCGCCACGCCGCACCTCCTCCAGGATGTCCAGGAGCCGGTCGAGGGCCGCCGACAGGCTCCCCGCCTCCTCGCCCAGGCGCCGGCGCCCGGCATCCGTGAGCCGATATTCCTTGCGCCGCCGCCCCTCCTCCGTCCATTCACCCTCGATGAGGCCTTCCTTCTCCAGGCGATGGAGGATCGGGTAGAGCGTCCCGTGCTGGAGCTCGAAGGCCCCGCCCGTCTCCTCCTCCACGTCCAGGGCGATCTGATAGCCGTGCTTGGCCTCCTCCCGGACGCAGGAGAGGACGAGGAGCTCGTTGATGCGACGTCCCACGCTCTGGGTGTCCAGCGACACCGGTTCCCCTCCCGTTCGTGTCTCGGTGGTCTATATGTCGAACATCTATATATGTGCACGACGCCGGCGTCAAGGCCCGGGTCGCGCTGGGGGAGGAAGAGAGGCGCCGTCCGGATTCGAACCGGAGTAGGGGGCTTTGCAGGCCCCTGCCTAGCCACTCGGCCACGGCGCCGCGGTCCGGCGGCCCGCCGGACCCTGGGCCCGGCAGGCCTCCAGGACCCGCCGGACGCCTCCAAGGTTAGGGCTCCGCCGGAAGCGGGAAAAGGCCCGCCTGTCCCGGACCGCCGGGCCTTCCTATACTCCCGGCTGGAGGAGCCGTTCGAGCCGCCCGCGCGGCCGGCGCCGGCAGCCGGCCGCGCCGCGTCCCCAGCCCGGAGCCACGTGTCCAGCCAGGATCTCCGTCACCGCGACGATCCGACACGCGCGAGCCGCCCCGGCGCCCGCGTAGGCCGCGGTCCGTACGCGCCCCGGGACCCGGCCTCCGCCTCCGTCTCGGCCGCGGCCTCCCTCGCCGCCGCCGCCCTCCTGGTCCTGGCGTTCCCCGGACCCGCCGCCGCCCAGAACGTCACGGCCCGCACGATCGACGCGCAGATCCCGCGGAGCGGCGAGCTGTGGATCGAGGTGGCGCCGACGTTCCAGGGTTGGGACGAGCGCTTCGGAGGGGACGGGAGCCGCCACCCCCTGGCCTCCGACTACAGCGGACCGCTCGCCTCCCTGCTCTACCCCGGCCCCGAGGCCGCCGCGCAGGACCTGAACGCGGACGCGGCGGCGCTGGGCTACGATCCCGTGCCGCCCGGGCAGACGTCCCTCGGCGCGGTGGACATGTCCGAGCTGAACCGCGAGATCCGCGCGGTCCCCCTCAGGATCGAGTTCGGATTCCTGGGCCGCTTCTCGGTGGAAGCGTCGGTCCCGGCCGTGTGGACCAAGGCCGAGCCCTTCCTGGCCTTCGACTCGGCCGGGGCGACGGTGGCCGCCGGGAGCTCGCTCCCGGACCGGGTCAGCTTCTTCAGCGAGCTCGACGTCGCCATGCAGGGCCTCCAGGACCGGATCGACGCCGGGGACCTGTCGGCCTCCCAGGAGGCGCAGGCGCGGGCCCTCCTGGACGCCTCCTCGGCCTTCCTGGACGCCCTCCGCCGGCGGGCGCTCACGGACGACCTCATCCCGCTGGCCGCGACCCCGGCGGGCCAGCAGATGCTGGCCTACTGGGCGGGCCTCCAGGGCGGATTCGGGGACTTCGGCGTCTCGGCACCGTCTCTGTCGCTCCCGGGCACCGCCACCTCGCAGGACCTGGCGGGCTACTTCGGCGGAGCGTTCCTGCAGGGCCAGCCCCTGACCGCCACCGTGCGGAGCTGGACGGCCGGTGAGCTCGAGGCGGGGCTCCGCATCGGCCTCCTGGACGGCTTCGCGGACGACTCGGCCCGCTCGGGCTTCCGGCTCCGGACCACGATCGGCGTCCTCGGTCGCTTCCCCGTCCGGAGCAGCGACGCGCTCCTCTTCTACGTGGCCGGCGACTTCCTGGGGGTCCCGGTGGGCGACGGCCAGCGGGACGTGGAGCTCACGCTCTACCAGGACTTCCGGCTGGGCGGGTGGCTCGAGCTGGACGCGCGGGGCAGCTACGGGCTGCAGATGTCCGACCGGATGGAGGTCCGGCCCCACCCGCCGTCCCGTCCCTTCCCCGTGCCGTCGGTCACGCAGGAGGTGGTCCGGGACCCCGGCGACTACGTCCGCGTCCGGGTCGCGCCCCGCCTGTCGCTGGCCGAGCACACGTACGTCGGGCTCGAGTACCGCTACTGGCACAAGTGGGCCGATGCCTACGCCACGCCGGGCGGGGGCACCGACCCGACGGTCTCCACCCTGATCTCGGGGACCGGCCAGACGTGGCACCGGCTCGGGGTGGGCGTGACCTACCGGCCCGGGGGCCCGGACTCGCAGGGGGAGGTCGGCTTCATCTACCAGACCGTGATCGCCGGGCGCGGACGGCTGACCCCCGCCTCGGGGCTCACCACCTTCCACATCCGGATACCGGCCAGAGTCTTCTAGCTCGCCGCCTCCTCGGGGACGCCCAGGAGCTCGCGGGCGTGGCGGCGCGACACCTCGCTCGAGGGATCGCCCCCCAGCATGCGCGCCAGCTCCTCGACCCGCTCCTCGCCCTCCATGGCCTGGACCCGCGTGGCGGCCCGGCCCCGGACGCTCCGCTTCTCGACGCGGACATGCGCGTCGGCGCGGGCGGCGATCTGCGGCAGGTGGGTGATCGCGAACAGCTGCCGGTCGTCGGCCAGCGCGGCCAGGCGCTCGGCCACCCGGTGGGCCACCTCGCCACCCACGCCCGCGTCGATCTCGTCGAAGACGAGCGTGGGGACCTGCTCCCCGCGGACGAGGACGGTCTTCAGGGCGAGCATGACGCGGCTGAGCTCCCCGCCCGAGGCGATCCGCGAGACAGGGCCTGGCTCGAAGCCGGGGTTGAGGGAGACGCGGAACTCCACGGCCTCCCCGCCGCGCGGGCCCGGCGCCTCGAGCGGCTCGAGCGCCACCCGGAAGACCCCGCCCTCCATGCCGAGCTCCTCGAGGAGCGGCCCGACCTCCTCCTCGAGGCGGGAGGCGGCCTCGCGCCGGGCCTCGCCCAGGCGGCGGGCGGCGTCCTCGAGCTCCGCGGCGCGCTCGCGCTCCACGGCCTCCAGCTCGCGGAGGCGGAGGTCCGAGCTCTCGAGCGCCTCGAGCTCCTCGCGGGCCTCGCGCCCCTCCTCGATCACGGACTCGAGGTCGTCGCCGTACTTCCGCTCGAGCCGGAAGATCTCGTCCAGCCGGGAGCGGACGCGCTGGAGCCGGGCCGGGTCGTGGTCGACCGAGTCCCGGTAGCGGGCCAGCTCGCGGCCCATCTCCTCCAGGGAGGCGAGCGCGGTGGAGAGGAGCTCCCCGAGGCCCTCCATGTCGGGGTCGATCCCCATGAGCTCGCGGAGGGGCCGGCGGAGCTCGCCCAGGCGGTCCACGACCGAGCCCTCGTCTCCGTACACCGCCTCGTGCAGGCGGCCCGCCAGCTCCAGGAGCTCCTCGGAGTGCTCCAGGCGGCGCGCCTCCCCCCGGAGGTCCTCCTCCTCGCCCGGCTCGAGCTTCGCCTTCTCGATCTCCTCGGCCTTGAACCGGAGCCAGTCGGCGCGCTCCCGGGCCTCCCGCGCGCGCCGGCGGACCTCCTCCGCCTCGGCGCGGACCTCGGCCAGGGCTCCGTGGGCGCGGCGGACCTCCCCGGCCACGTCCTCGGCCCCCGCGAACGCGTCCAGGAGGCGGCGCTGCTCCTCACGGTCCAGGAGCCGCTGGTGCTCGTGCTGGCCGTGGAGCTCGACGAGGCCCGAGCCCAGCTCCCAGATGAGCCCCGCGGTGGCAGGAGAGCCGTTCACCCAGGCGCGGTTCCGGCCCTCGCGCTGCACCTCGCGGCGGAGGATGAGCCACCCGTCCTCGACCTCGAGGCCGGCCTCCTCGCAGCGCTCCAGGACCTCCCGGCGGCCCGAGACGTCGAAGGCGGCCTCGACCCGCGCGCGGTCCTCCCCGGCGCGGACGTCCTCGGCCGAGGCGCGCTCGCCGAGAAGGAGGGAGAGGGCGCCCACGATGATGGACTTCCCCGCCCCGGTCTCGCCCGTGAGGGCCGTGAGACCCGGGCCGAGCTCCAGGGAAAGGTCGTCGATGACCGCGTAGTTCTGGATGCGGAGCTCTCTCAGCACGTCGTCACCCGGCGTGTCGTGGAAGCGCGGGGCGTCCGCCCAGCTTGCGCGCCTCCCTCAACATACCATCACCGGTCCCTGGGCCGGACGTCGCCCCAGCGGAGCTTGCGGCGGAGGACCGAGAAGAAGCTCTGCCCGGGGAACTTGAGGAGGCGTACCGGATGGTCGGAGCGGGCCGCCTCCACCCGGTCCCCGACCGAGATGTCGCTCCCGGCCTGCCCGTCCACCGTGACGATCGTCTCCTCGCTCCGCGGGCACACCTCCACGGTGACCCGGGCCTCGGCCGGCACGACCACGGGGCGGACGGCCAGGGTGTGGGGGGAGATCGGCGTGGCCACGATGGCGTCCAGGGTGGGGACCAGGACCGGACCTCCCGCCGAGAGGCTGTAGGCGGTCGAACCCGTGGCCGTCGAGACGATGATCCCGTCGGCGCTGTACTGAGCGACCTCTTCGCCGTCCGACCACAGCCGCAGGGTGATGAGCCGGGCGAAGCCGCTCTTGTGGACGACCACGTCGTTGAGGGCGTAGTAGCGCTCCGGCTCCTCCGCCTCGGACCGCACGACCGTGATGTCGAGCGCCAGTCGCTCCTCCTCCTCGTACTCGCCCTCCACGAGGCGCTCCAGCATGCGGTCGAGCGCCTCGAGGGGGCCGGCGGTCATGAAGCCCAGGTGGCCCAGGTTGCAGCCCACCACCGGCACGCCGCGCGGCCCCGCCTGGCGCGCGCCCCGGAGTAGCGTCCCGTCCCCGCCCAGGGTGAGGAGGACATCCACGTCGTCCCACGCGTCCTCGATCCGGACGGCGTCGACCACGCCGAGCTCGTCACGGGCCGCGCCCAGGGTCTCCGGGCCGTACGCCAGCTCGACGCCCAGCGGCCCAGCCGCGTCCGCCACGCGCCGCAGGACGCCCGCCAGGTCGGCGTGCTCCGGGTTTCCGAGGACGCCGAGCCGCGAGACCCTCACCGGCGCCGCTCCACCACGGCGTCCACCAGGGCCTCGAGCTCCGAGGTGTCGCCGAGCCCCTCGAGCTCCTCGCGGGCGCGCGCGGCCAGCTCCCGGCTCACGCGCCCGGCCTCCTCGAGCCCGAGCACGGACGGATAGGTGGCCTTCCCGAGGACCGCGTCCCGGCCGCTCGTCTTCCCCAGCTCGGCGTCCTGGCCGGTGACGTCCAGGATGTCGTCCACCGCCTGGAAGGCCAGGCCCAGCGTCCGCCCGAAGCGGGTGAGCCGCCCGACCGTCTCCTCCGGGGCGCGCGCGGCGATGGCCCCCATGCGCACGGCCGCCGACATGAGCGCGGCCGTCTTCCGCCGGTGGATCCCCTCCAGCTCCTCCCGGGAGACCGGCCGCCCCTCGGCGCGGAGGTCGGCCAGCTGCCCGCCCACCATGCCGCCGGCGCCGGCCGCCCGGGCCAGGCTGGCCAGGAGCTCGCGCGCTCGCGCCCCGTCCAGGGCCAGGTCGGAGGCGGCGCTCCACACCGTGGTCGCCGCGATCGGCATGAGGACGGCGCCCGCGAGGACGGCCACCGGGGTCCCGTGCCTCACGTGCACGGTGGGCCGGCCGCGGCGGAGGACGTCGTCGTCCATGCACGGGAGGTCGTCGTGGACCAGCGAGTAGGCGTGGACCAGCTCCACGCTGCACCCGAGCTCGACGGCGGCCTCCGCGTCGGGATTCCCGCCCGCGGCCCGGTGGGCCGCGAGGAGGAGCGCGGGCCGAAGCCGCTTTCCCGGCCCGAGGACGGCCCAGCGCAGGACGTCGGCCGCCTCCTCGGGCAGACCGGCGGCCGCACGGTCCAGGATGCGGGCGAGGGCCGCGTCGACGCGGGCGCGCACGGCGGCCGGGCCCCTTCCCGGCCGCGCGCTCACGACCTCAGCCACCCCTCGAGCCCTCCTCCCCATCGGTGGGGAGATCGAACTCCACGGCCTCGAGGTCGCCCGAGGCCGCCTCGATCAGCTCCTCCACCACACCCCGCGCCTCGGTCAGGAGGCGGCTGGCCGTCCTCAGGTGGCCCACGCCGGTCTCGAACAGCTCGAGCGCCTCGTCCAGGTCCAGCTCCTCGCGGTCCAGCCGCGCCACGATGCGCTCGAGCTCCTCGAGCGCCTCCTCGAACGCCGAGGCGTTCCGCGCCTCCTCAGCCACCCGTCCCCTCCTCGATCGGCTCGGCTCCCTCGACGGCGCACCTCACCCGCCCGTCCACGACCCGCAGCCGGAAGCGCCCGCCCTCCGGGAACGCGTCCACCGTCCGGAGGACGCGGCCCTCCTCGTCGAGCGGCACCGCGTAGCCCCGGCGGAGCGTCCGGAGCGGGCTGAGCGCGTCCAGCCGGCCGCCCACCGTCTCGACCCTCCCCTCCAGGCGCTCCAGGCGCCGGTCCATGCCGCCCACGAGCCGCTCCGCCGCCCGCCGCGCCCGCTCCGTCCCGCGCCGCGTCCGGTCGCGGAGCCCGCTCACGAGCCGGTCGCCCAGCTCGGTGAGCTGCGCCCGGAGCGCCCGGCCGTCGGGCACCGCCATCTCCCCCGCCGCCGAGGGCGTCGGCGCCCGCACGTCGGCCACGAGGTCGGTGATCGTGACGTCGATCTCGTGGCCGACCGCGGAGATGACCGGGACGGGACAGGCCGCCACCGCCCGGGCCACCGGCTCCTCGTTGAAGGCCCACAGGTCCTCGACGGAGCCTCCGCCGCGCGTGACCACGATGACCTCGACGCGGCCGTCCCGGACCAGGCGGTCCAGCGCGCGGACGATCTCGTCGGCCGCCCCGTCCCCCTGCACGCGGCAGTCGGAGACCAGGATGCGGGTCCACGGCGCGCGCCGCCGGACCACCGTGATGACGTCCCGGAGCGCGGCGCCCGTACGCGAGGTCACCACCCCGACCCGGAGCGGCACCCTGGGAAGGGGCCGCTTCCTGGCCTCGTCCAGGAGCCCCTCGGCCGCAAGCTTCCGCTTCAGCTGCTCGAAGGCGAGGCGCCACAGCCCCTCCCCGCGCGCCTCCAGGGCCCGGACCATGAGCTGGTACGTCCCGCGCACCTCGTACAGGGAGACCTCGCCGTGGGCCAGGACCTCCATCCCCTCCCCGGGGTCGGTGGGGAGCCTGCGGGCGTCGCTCCGCCACATGACGCACGAGATCTGCGCGTCCTCGTCGCGGAGGCTGAAGTAGCAGTGCCCCGAGCTCACGCGCCGCCAGTTGGCCACCTCGCCCACGACCCACAGCGGCGGGAAGGCGTCCTCGAGGAGGCGGCGGGCGGCGGCGTTGAGCCCGGAGACGGAGATGGCGGCCTCCCGCGAGGAGCCGGGAGGGCCCTCGTCGGAGGCGGCGATGGGAGCCTCCGGGACGGGCTCGGGAGCGGCGGGCTCAACCTCTGCGGCGGGCGCGACGTCGCAGGTCGGAGCCTCTCCGGCGGCCCGGGGGGCCTCCGGCCCGGCCGTAGCGGTCTCCGGCGCGGCCGCAGCGGCGTCCGGCGCCTCCGCCCCGCGCTCCTCTTCCCCGAACAGGGAGATCTGCGGGGCGCCTCCGCTCCCCCCGCCTACGTCGGCTCCGGCCGTCACGCGTCCCCGGCGGCCGCCCCGGCCCCGCGCGCCGCGGCGCGGCCGGCCGCGGTGACCGTGTTGTGGAGGAGCATGGCGATCGTCATGGGCCCGACGCCGCCCGGCACGGGCGTGATCCACGAGGCCACCTCGCGCACCTCGCCGAACGCCACGTCGCCCACCAGCCGGTAGCCCCGCTCGTCGGAGGGGTCGTCGACCCGGTTCACCCCCACGTCGATCACGACCGCGCCCTCCCGCACCATGTCCGCCCCGATCATCTCGGGGCGGCCCACGGCGGCCACCAGGAGCTCGGCCTCGCGCGTCACCGACCCGAGGTCCCGCGTGCGGCTGTGCGCCACGGTCACCGTGGCGTTCGCGAAGGGCTCCTTCTGGAGGAGGATCGAGGCGAGGGGGCGGCCGACCAGGTTCGACCTCCCCACGATCACGACCCGGCGGCCTTCCGGGTCGAAGTCGATGCGGCGGAGGAGCTCCTGGATCCCGGCCGGCGTGCAGGGCCGGATCGCGGCGGGATCCCCCAGCGCCAGGCGGCCCACGTTCACGGGATGGAGCCCGTCCACGTCCTTCTCGGGCCGGATCCGCTCGACCACGCGTGTCTCGTCCAGGTCCCCGGGCAGCGGGAGCTGGACCAGGATGCCGTGCACCTCCGGGTCCCCGTTCAGCTCGTCGACCAGCGCCTCGAGCTCCTCCTGGGGCGTGTCGGCCGGCAGCTTGACGTCCCGCGCCGCGATCCCCGCCTCCTCGCACGCCCGCGTCTTCATGCGGACGTAGACCTGCGAGGCGGGGTCCTCGCCCACCAGGACCACCGCCAGACCCGGGCGCATCCCCTCCCCGGCCAGCTTCGCCGCCGCCTCCGCCACCTCGCGGCGCACGTCCGCGGCGATGGCCTTCCCGTCGATCAGCTGTGCCGGCACGTCTCCACTCCCGCCCGTTGCCTCGAATCCATCCCTATCGCGCGAAGTCGACGGACCGGGTCTCCCGGACCACGACGACCTTGATCTGCCCGGGGTACTGCAGCTCGTCCTCGATGGTCCGGGCCGTCTTCTCGGACAGCTCGGCCATCTCCTGGTCGGTCACCCGGTCGGGCATGACCATGACCCGGATCTCTCGGCCCGCCTGGATGGCGTACACCTTCTCCACCCCCTCGAACGAGGCGGCGATCGCCTCCAGCTTCTCCAGGCGCTTGACGTAGTGCTCGAACGATTCGCGCCGGGCCCCCGGCCGCGCCCCCGAGATCGCGTCGGCCGCGGTCACCAGGAAGCTCTCCGGGTAGCGCGCCGGCTCCTCGTCGTGGTGCGCGCGAATGGCGTTCAGGACCTGGTCGGGCTCCCCGTAGCGCCGGGCCACCTCGTGACCCAGCTCCACGTGGCTCCCCTCCTGCTCGTGCGTGAGTGCCTTCCCGATGTCGTGGAGGAGGCCCATGCGCTTGGTCATCTGCACGTCCAGCCCCAGCTCTGCCGCCATGTTGGACGACAGGAGGGCCACCTCGCGGGCGTGCTGGAGCTGGTTCTGGCCGTAGCTCGTCCGGTAGCGGAGCTGCCCCAGGAGGTCCACCAGGTGGGGGTTAAGATCGTGGATCCCGAGCTCGTACAGGACCTCTTCGGCCGCCTCCCGCATGGACGTCTGGACGTCCTCCCTGGCCTTCTGGACGATCTCCTCGATCCGGCCGGGGTGGATCCTCCCGTCGGCGACGAGCCGGTCCATGGCCACGCGCGCCACTTCGCGGCGGATCGGGTCGAAGCAGGAGAGGATGACCGCCTCGGGGGTGTCGTCGACCACGACGTCCACGCCGGTGGCCGCCTCGAAGGCGCGGATGTTCCGGCCTTCCCGGCCAATGATCCGCCCCTTCATGTCGTCGCTGGGGAGGGAGACCACCGAGACGGTCGTCTCGGAGGCGTGGTCGACGGCCAGCTTCTCGATGGCCATCGAGATGATCTTCTTGGCCTCGCGCTCCGCCTCGCGCCGGGCGCCCTCCCGGAGCTCCCTGACGTGCTGGGCGGCTTCGGCCTTCGCCTCGTCCTCGATCTCGGCGACGAGCTTGCTCCGGGCCTCCTCGCGGCCGATCCCCGCGATCTCCTCGAGGCGCGCGCGGGCACTCTCCTCGCGCTCCTCGACGCCGGAGGCCATCTCCTCCAGCGCCTCCTCCTTCTCCTCCAGCCGCGCGAGCCGCTCCTCCTGGCGCGTCTGGCGCTCGTCCAGGAGCGAGAGCTTCCGCTCCAGCATCCGTTCCCGCTCGTCCAGCCGGGTCTCGGTGCGCTCGATCTCCTCGTGCCGCTCCCGGACTTCCTCCTCGATCTTCTCCTTGAGCTGGTAGGCCTCCTCGCGGCCGGCCAGCTCGGCCTCGCGGCGGATGCTCGCGGCCTCGCGCGTGGCCGCTTCGACCAGCTCCCGGGCCTCCTCCTCGGCCGCGCCCCGGCGCCTTCCGGCGATGCGGCCGGCCCACGTCCTCCCGGCGAGGATCCCGACGACGAGGCCGGCCCCGATCAGGGCCAGGGTGAGTGGTACGCTCATAGGACGACTCCCGACATCTATGCGAACGGGCCGTCTCCGACCCGGAGCGACGCTTCCCGGCCCGGCGCGAACGCGCCGGCGCTACCACGTCGATTGCAAGTTGCCCGACGACACTCGCACCCGCAAGCGAGGTGAGACGGGCGGAACGGCTGCGCCGGGCGGCCTTCCTACCCCTGCCCCAGGACCTCCTGGATGCGGCTGCGCAGGCTCTCGAGCCGCCTGGCCACGCTCTCGTCCCGGCGCTCCGTCTCCTCACGGATCTGGAAGAGCTGGTCGGTGATCTCGAGGGCCGCCAGGATCGCGGCCCGGTGGGGCTCCGACACGTGGCCCTGGAGGTGGGCGTCCCGGATGGCCTCGTCCACGTAGCGCGCGCACGCGCGGGTGTGCTCCTCGGGGGCCTCGGAGCGGAGCGTGTACTCCTCGCCGAAGATCGTGACGCGGACGGGCACCTTCTCCTCCGCGCTCACGCTTCGTCCTCCATCAGAACCAGCCGGCTCCGGAGGCGCTCGGCGCGCGCACGGCTCTCCCGGATCACTTCGCGCAGGCGCTCGTTCTCCTCGGCCAGCTCCCGGAGGCGCTCGGAGACGTCGGTCGAGCTGAGCCCCTCGAGGTCGGAGTCCTCTAGCGCGTCGGAGAGGCCGCGCTCGAGGCGATCGGCCCGGGCGGCGCGCTCGCGGAGCGAGACGTGCTCTTCGACCAGGCGCTCGACCGCCCCCGCCAGGGCCTCGACCCCGCCCTCGAGGTCCGGCCCGCCGGACGCCTCGCCGGCGCTCTCTCTCTGGCTCCCGTTCGCGTCAGGACGATCGGACGCGGGCATCGAAGCGCTCCTCCAGTCGCCGGGTGATCCCTTCCAGAGCCTTCTCGACCTCGGCCTCCTCCAGCGTACGGTCCGGCGCCCGGAAGCGAAAGCGGAACGCCAGGCTGCGGTGGCCGGGCGCGAGCCCCTCGCCCTCGTAGACGTCGAACAGCCGGACGTCCTCGAGCCACTCCGGGCCGGCCTCCCGGGCGGCCGCCCCGACCTCCGCGGCCTCGACGCCCTCGGGGACGAGGAGCGCCAGGTCCCTCGGTACGGCGGGATAGGGCGAGACGGGCGCGTACGCCCTCCGGTCTTCGACCCGAACGGCCTCCAGCCGGAACTCGAGCGCCCATACCGGGCCCGCCCACGGCGGCGCGTCGACCGCCTCGGGGCGCACGCGGCCGGCGATGCCGACCGGCCCCTCCTCGCCCTCGAGGACGAAGCGCTCCGCCCCGAGCCAGGCGCGGGAGCCGAAGACCTCGGCCCCGGCCGCGTCGCTCCCCGCGCGCCCGGCCGCCGGCACGAGCCGGGCGCCGAACAGCGCCACGGCCACCGCCTCGGCCAGCCCCTTCAGGTCCCACACATCCACGTCGGGGACGGCCTCCGACCAGTGCTCGGGCCGGCGCCGGCCGGTGAGCACGGCGCCCGCGCGGAGCGACTCCTCGGCCGGGACCTCGCCGCCGGCGTCCTCCCGTCGCCGGAAGGCCGTCCCGATCTCGTAGAGCCGGACGTCCCGCTCGCCGCGGGCGAAGTTGTGCTCGAGCCGGCGGAGCAGGACCGGCACCAGCGCGCCGCGCAGGTAGCCCTCCTCGGCCGAGAGCGGGTGGAGAAGCCCCAGCGGGCGCTCGGGGTCCGCCTCGGCGCGCGAGACGAGGCTCGAGCTCCGCGCCTCGAGGAAGCCGCGGGCCACGAACACCCGGCGCACCAGGTCCGAGCGCGCGAAGGCCGGGTCGGCCGGCACAGCCGAGGGACGCACCCGCCGGAGCTCGGAGGGGAAGGCTTCGTAGCCGTGGCGCCGCGCCACCTCTTCGACCAGGTCCGCCTCGCGGGTCACGTCCCCCTCGCGCCAGCCGGGGACGAGGAAGGTCGGCGTCTCCGCGGAGCCCCCCTCGTCCGTGCGCTCGAACCCGAGCGGGGCGAGGAGCGCGGCGATCCGGTCGGCATCGAGGTCGAGGCCCAGTACCTGGCGGACCCGGGAAGGCCGGAGCGGGAGCCCGGTCCTTGGGCCCGGGAGGGGCCCGACGCGCACGGCCCCCTCGTCCGCCGTCCCCCCGGCGGTGGCCAGAACGAGCTCCACGCAGCGGGCCAGCGCCGCCTCGGCCGCCCGGCGGTCGACGCCGCGCTCGAACCGGTAGGAGGCGTCGGTGGAGAGATCGACCGAGCGCGCCGTGTGGCGGGTATGGGTCGGGTCGAACCAGGCGCACTCCAGGAACAGGTCGGTCGTCCCGTCCGTGACCTCGCTCGCCTCGCCCCCCATGACCCCGGCCAGCGCCACCGGCCCCTCCGCGTCGGCGATCACGGTGGCCTCGGGGCCGAGCTTCCGCTCCTTCCCGTCCAGAGTCACCAGGCGCTCGCCCTTCCCGGCCGCCCGCACCCGGATCTCCGCGCCCCGCAGCGTCCCGAGGTCGAAGGCGTGCAGCGGCTGGTTCATCTCCCGGAGGACGTAGTTCGTGGCGTCCACCACGTTGTTGATGGGCCGCGCTCCGACCGCTCGCAGCCGGCCCTGCAGCCACGCCGGCGAGGGCCCGACCCGCACCCCGCGGACCACGGCGCCCAGGTAGCGGCCGCAGCGCTCCGGGTCCTCGATCCGCACCGTGACGCCCGCCGCCGAGGCCTCGCCCTCGCCGTCGGACCACGCCGGCTCCCACCCGGGCCCGCCGAGCCGCGGGAGCCGTGCCTCGAGGCCCTGCTCGGCCGCCAGCTCGCGCGCCACGCCCAGGTGGCAGGCCAGGTCGACCCGGTTCGGCGTGATCTCGAGGTCCAGCGACTCGTCCGGAAGGCCGAGCGCCTCCGCCAGGTCCTGGCCGGGCTCGAGCCCGTCGGGGAGCCGGAGGATCCCTGAGGCGTCGCCCCCGAGGCCCAGCTCCCGCTCCGAGCACAGCATGCCGTGGCTCGTGACCCCGCGGATGGCCCGCTCCTCGATCACGAGCCCGTCGGGGAGGGAGCGGCCCGGCGCCACGAACGGGTAGAGCGCGCCGGCCTCGATGACCGGGGCGCCGCACACGACCTCGACCGGCTCGCCGCCCGCGTCCACGCGGCACAGGCTCAGGCGGTCGGCGTCGGGGTGGGGCTCGACCTCGAGAACCCGGGCGACCACGATCCCGTCCAGGCCCCCGCCCACCTCCAGGATCTCCTCGACTCCCGTGGCCGCCATGCTGAGCCGGTCGGCCAGCTCCTGCGCCCCGCCCTCCAGCCCCGGGACCAGGTCCCGGAGCCAGCGCACCGACACCCGCATCAGCCGCCCTCCGGCCCGGCCAGCTGCCTCAGGAAGCGGACGTCGCCCTCGTACAGGAGGCGGATGTCGGGGATCCGGTGGCGGAGAATCGCGATCCGGGCCGGCCCCATGCCGAACGCGTAGCCCGTGTAGCGCTCCGGGTCGTAGCCGACGGCCTCGAACACGGCCGGATCGACCATCCCCGCGCCCATGATCTCGATCCAGCCCGTCCCCTTGCACGTCGAGCAGCCCGCGCCCCCGCAGATCGTGCAGCTCACCTCGACCTGGGCCGAGGGCTCGGTGAACGGGAAGAAATCGGGCCGGAGCCGGGTCTTCACCTCCGGCCCGAAGAAGCGGCGCACGAAGTGGTCGATGGCCGAGCGGAACTCGATGAAGTCGACCCCCTCGTCCACGGCCAGGCCCTCGATCTGCTCGAAGGCGGGCGCGTGCGAGGCGTCGAAGGCGTCCCTCCGGTAGCACAGGCCCGGCACGACCACCCGCACCGGCGGCTCGTGAGCCTGCATGACCCTGGCCTGGACCGGCGAGGTGTGGGTGCGAAGGACCACGCCCTCGTCCAGGTAGAAGGTGTCGTGGACGTCGGCGGCCGGGTGGTCGAGGGGGATGTTGAGGGCCGTGAAGTTGTACCACTCGGTCTCGACCTCGGGCCCGCGCACGCGCGTGAAGCCGAGCTCGCCGAAGATGTCGCAGATCTCGTCGATGACGCGCGTGACCGGGTGGGTCCCGCCACGGAACGGGCGGCGGCCGGGCAGCGTGAGGTCGCGCTGCGAGGCCTCCCGGGCCCTGGCCTCCCGCCGGAGCTCGGCGGCGCGGGCCTCGTGGGCCTTCTCGAGGAGACCCTTGACCTCGTTCCCCTTCCGGCCCGCGTCCGGGCGGTCCGCGGCGGGAAGTCCGCCGATCTCGCCCAGCGCCTCGGTCAGCGCCCCGCTCCGTCCCAGGAAGCGGACCCGGGCGGCTTCGAGCGCTTCCTCGTCCTCGGCCTCACGGAGGGCGGCCAGTCCCTCCACCTCGATGGACTCCAGCCGGCCGAGGAGGGGGCGAGCCCCCTCGCTCAACCGAGCTGCTCGGAGGCGATGCGGGCGAGCTCGGCGAAGGCCTCCGGCTCGCGCACGGCCAGGTCCGCCAGGATCTTCCGGTTCAGCTCCACGTCCGCCGCCTTGAGGCCGGCGACGAAGCGCGAGTAGGAGAGCCCGTGCTGGCGGGCGGCCGCGTTGATGCGCGAGATCCAGAGCCTGCGGAAGTCCCGCTTCTTGCGCCGGCGGTCACGGTAGGCGTAGGACCATCCGCGCTCCACGGCGTTCTTGGCCGGACGGTAGAGCTTGGAGCGACCCCCGAAGTAGCCCTTGGCCTCCTCGAGGATCTTCTTGCGCCGCTTGTTGCGGGCGACGTTCGTCTTCACCCGGGGCATGGATCAGCCTCCCGCCAGGAGCCGACGCACCCTTTGCTCGTCCGCCTTGGAAACGTTCGTGGACTTGCGCAGGCGCCGCTTCCTCTTCTGGCTCTTCTTGGTGAGGATGTGGCTCTTGCCCGCCCGGTTCCGCCTGAACTTGCCGCGCCCCGTCTTCCTGAAGCGCTTCGCGGCCGATCGGTTGGTCTTCATCTTCGGCATGACGCGTGTCCCCTCTGTTCGCCTTCGGGCTCCGGGCGAAGTCACCGGCTGGTGGCCGGGCCGCCCGTTCTCCGAGCAGGATCCGTACAACGACAAAACCCGGCTCGGCGATGCCGTCCGGGTCCGTACGCGCGGAGCCGGGCCGCGTTCCGCGCCGGCCGACTCCGCCGCCCACTCGGACCCGGTGGCCGCGCCCTCGCCCGGGCGCGCCGACGGGTGGGAGCCTCTGCTCCTCTTCCTGGTTGTGGGCGTCAAGCTACGCCGGAAGGGGGCTTGCGTCAATCGGCGCCGGGCCGGCCCGGCGATCGGCCGCGGGCCGGTCCCGCGCTTACATCCTTAGGGCTCGCGGCCGACTCGACGCACGAGGCCCGATGCCGTACACTGCGGGCCGCGTCGGCTCGGCCTCCACGCCTATTCCGAAAGGAGCGCTCCACCGTGAAGGGATCCAGGTTCGGCACGATCGTCGGCACCGTGATCGTCGTCCTCATCGTCCTCGCGGGCCTCGGCCTGGCGTTCATGTACTCCGGGATCTACGACGTGGCGGCTTCCAAGCCGCCCTCGGGGCTGGAACGGTGGGTGGCCAACACCGTCCGCGGCCACTCGATCGAGAGGCGCGCGGAGGACCTCACCGTCCCCGACCTCGAGGACTCGGCCAGGGTGATGCGAGGCCTCGTGCACTACCGTGACGACTGCGCCGTCTGCCACGGCGTGCCGGGCGAGGGGCGCGCGGAGTTCGCCTCCGACATGCACCCGCGCCCGCCCCGCTTCTTTCGCACGCCCGAGGAGCTGGCGCGGCGGCAGGAGCGGATGCAGCAGGCCGAGGGCCAGGAGCTCACGCAGGCCGAGCGCGAGCGGCGCGAGCAGCACGAGCGCGAGGAGATGCGGGAGAACTTCTGGATCGTGAAGCACGGCGTCGCCATGACGGCCATGCCGGCCTTCGGGGACGAGCACTCCGACGACGCGATCTGGGATCTCCTGGCCTTCGTGGAGCGGGTCCACTCGCTCACGGCGGAGGAGTACCGGGACATGGTGGCCTCCCTGCCCGATTCGCTGGTCGAAGAGCACGAGCACGAGCATCCGGAGGCGGGCGCGGAGGAGGCAGCCCCCGGAGGCGACACCGCGGAGGCGGGAGAGGCTTCTTCGGGAGCTTCTTCGGGAGGCTGAGCCGGGCGGCCCCTCAGGCCGGCGCGAGGGCCTTCGTCTCGACCTCCTCGCGCACCCGCCCGATGAACGCGTCGACGGTCATCGGCACCTGCTTCTTTTCGGCCCCGCGGGCGCGGACGGCCACGGTCCCCTCCTCCAGCTCGCGGGCGCCCACCACCAGAAGGTAGGGCACCTTGTTCAGCTCCCCGTCCCGGATGCGGTAGCTGAGCGTGTCCGAGCGCGGATCGATCTCCGCTCGGACGCCCGCGGCCTTCAGACGCTCCAGGATCTCCCGCGCGCCCTCCTCCTGGTCCTCGGTGATCGGGATCACCCGGGCCTGGACCGGCGCGAGCCACGTCGGAAACGCCCCGGCGAAGTGCTCGATGAGGACGCCCGTGAACCGCTCCAGCGTGCCGAAGATGGCCCGATGGATCATGACCGGGCGGTGCGGCGCGTTGTCGGGGCCGACGTACTCGAGCTCGAAGCGCTCGGGCAGGTTGAAGTCGAGCTGGATCGTGGCGCCCTGCCACTCCCGCCCGATGGCGTCGCGGAACTTGATGTCGATCTTGGGGCCGTAGAACGCGCCTCCCCCCTCGTCGAGGCCGTAGTCGGCCTCCGCACGCTCGAGCGCCTGGCGGAGCGCCTCCTCCGCCCGGTCCCACGTCTCGTCCGAGCCGATCCGCTTCTCGGGCCGGGTGGAGAGGTCGAAGCGGTACTCGAGGCCCAGCGTGCCCATCACCGAGTCCACCAGGTCCAGGCAGGTGAAGATCTCGTCCTCGACCTGCTCGGGCGTGCAGAACAGGTGGCCGTCGTCCATGGTGAGCATGCGCACGCGCAGGAGCCCGTGCAGGGTGCCCGAGCGCTCGTACCGGTAGACGTTGGCGATCTCGGAGAGGCGGAGCGGGAGGTCCCGGTAGCTCCGCTGCCGCGACGCGTAGATGAGGGTGTGCCCCGGGCAGTTCATCGGCTTCACCCGGTAGGCCTCCTCCCCCTCCTCCCCCTGCATCCTCGGGAACATGTTCTCCGAGTAAGCCTGCAGGTGTCCCGAGCGCTCGAAGAGCTTCTCGGCGGTCACGTGCGGGGTGTAGACGAACTCGTAGTCCTGCGCGGCCAGGAGGTCCTCGATCCAGCGACGCAGGTGGAGCTGGACCGTCGCGCCCTTCGGGTGCCAGAACACGAGGCCCGCCCCGGCGTCCTCCTCGATCGAGAACAGGTCGAGCTCCCGGCCCAGCTTCCGGTGGTCGCGCCGGCGCGCCTGCTCGAGCCGCTCCAGGTGCTCCTCGAGCGCCTTCTCGCTGTAGAAGGCCGTCCCGTAGATGCGCTGGAGCATCGGCCGCGTCTCGTCGCCCCGCCAGTAGGCGCCGGCCGCCGAGAGGAGCTGGAAGTGCTCGACCTCCCCGGTCCGCTCCACGTGCGGTCCCCGGCACAGGTCGACGAACGGGCCGTCCCGGTACACCGAGATCGTCTCTCCCTCGGGGATCTCTGCCAGCCGCTCCAGCTTGTAGGGGTCGTCGGCGAAGAGCTCGCGGGCCTCCTCCCGGGTCACCTCGCGCCGCTCCATCGGGTGGTCGGCTCCGACGACCTCGCGCATGCGAGCCTCGATGCGCTCGAGGTCCTCGGGTGTGAACGGCTCGGGGACGTCGAAGTCGTAGTAGAAGCCCTCGTCGATCGGGGGCCCGAACCCGATCCCCGCCTCCGGGTGGATCTCTCGGACGGCCGTGGCCAGGACGTGGGCCGCCGTGTGCCGAAGGACGTACAGGGCGTCCGGGTCGGCGTCGTCCCGGGTCACGATCTCGACCCGCGCCCCGTCGGGGAGCGGGCGGTCCAGGTCCCGGAGCTCGCCGTCGGCCCGGGCCGCCACCGCGTCGCGGGCCAGGCCGGGGCCGATCGAGGCCGCGAGGTCGGCGGCCGTCGCTCCCCCGGGGAGCTCCTTCCCGGATCCGTCGGGGAGGGTGATGGAGATGGTCTGCTCGCTCATCGCTTACCCGTCGATGATGTGCGCTCGTCCGCCCGGAGGCGGGAAGGTAGGTGGGGCGGCGGGGCCGGGCCAGCGGGCCGGCGGGGCGCCGCCGACCCGCGCCGCGGTCAGGTCGGCTCGCGCAGGATCCCGTAGCGCGTCACCGCCCCGCGGTCGTTCGTCACGACCCAGACCTTGGCTCCGACCTTCTCGGCCAGGGCCGACGAGACCGTGGTGAGCGGCACCCGGTCCCCGTCCTCGGTCCGCAGGAAGAAGTCTCCGCCGTCACTCTGGCGCAGGTAGCCGACCTGCGGCCGGTCGCCGTCCACCGCGAGGATCGTGTAGCCCGACGCGCGGAGGCGCGGGCCCATGGCCTGCCCCTCCGATCCCTCTTCCATTTCGCCCACCACGCTCACGCGCGCCCCGACCAGGTGGGAGATCTCCTCCTCCTCGGGCCCCACGACCTGGACCGAGCGCTGGTCCGACTGGATGATGGTGCGGACGAAGGGGCTGTTCCCGACCTGCCGCACCGTGCCGCTCACGGTGTCGCCCGGCGTGCTGTCGGCCGGCCCGGACTCGACCCGGACCTGACGCGAGCAGGCCGCAGAGCCGACGAGGCCCAACGTGCCGACCAGCGCGAGCACCGCGAACGTCGCCGTCCTTTTCGCAGTCTTGATCACGATATCCTCCCTTCGGCCGCGGGATGCCTCACCTGGTCCGCACCACCGTCACCTGCGCGCCGGCCGAGGCCGCGAGTGCGGCGCCACTCGGGTCGGTCAGGGTCAGCGTGAACGCCGGGACCGATCCGGTGCCGCTGAACTCGAAGTAGCGGGCGGTCGCCGCCTGCACGTCCAGGGCGCTCGTGTCGGCCGCGAAGCCGGACCGCGTCACGAGGAGAGGGTACGGTTGGACCTTGAACGGGTTGCCCGGGGGACTACCGGTAGTGTTGTCGTGCAGTCCCTGAAAGACGTCCCGCATGTCCCAGGTCGGGAGGGTCTGCTCGGCCCGGCCGATCTGCACCCCGATGTCGTCCACGTCCGCCATGATCGAGAAGTCGCCGACGAGGCCCGCCCAGGTGGGCGACTGCCCGGACACGTCGGAGATCGCTCCGAGGATGTCGTCCACGCCGGTCTGGAGGCTCGGACCGCCGCTGGCGATCCTCCGGAACAGGGCCTCCTCATCGCTCCCGGGGACGGCGCCGCCGCTCCCGGCCGGCCCGTACTGGTCGCCCAGCCACCTGAGGAACACGTAGCCGAAGCCCCGCATCTTGAGCGACGCGGTACCGGTGGGGTCCTTGAGCGCGAGAGCCTGCGTGGTGGCCGGGGCGAGCCAGTACTCGGCCAGTCGCGCGAAATTCTCGATGTGGAACACGTTGAAGACCGTCGTCTGGGTCGTCGTGTCCATGAGGGCCGTGCCCCCGCTCCCGGTCACGTCCGCGAACGCCAGGTTCTGCCGGGTCCCGTGCTGGCCGATCACCAGCCCCACGAGCTCCTCGGCGATGTGGGACATCCCCTCGTCCAGCCACGTGTCCTGGAGGTCGCCGAACGTCCCGCTCTGCTTGATGACCCGGTCCTCTGCGCTCAGGAGATGCTGGAACTCGTGCGAGCTGGTGACGCGGGCGTTGTCCCTGGCCTGCGCGATCGTGAACGTCGGGCCGGCGGCGCCGTTCGGGTCGGGCGCCACCAGGTAGAGGAGCTCGGCCACGTTCGAGTGCTTGCAGAAGCCTGCCGACTGCGAGCCGTCCGGCGAGCTCGAGCTGGTCCGCGCCAGGTCGGTGGGCAGGAAGAATCCGCCGAAGAACGTCGAGGAGTTCGCCGGCGTCAGCGCGTTCACCCGCCTCGTGAACAGCACGATCACGTGGCCGTTCCCGTCAATGTCGGCCGGCGCACCGAAGTAGGCGCTGTCGGTCGCGAAGATGTAGTTGTCGAACTCGTTGGCCAGCTGGTCGTAGTCGGTGGACGAGAATTGGTCGGGGTTGGCCGTGTCCGCCGCGAAGATGGCCCGGTTGCTGACCCGCTTGATGACGGCCGTGATCGTGTCGGGTGCGGCCGAGTCGCACGATGTGATGTTCAGGTTCTGCCCCGCGACGGGGAAGTTGATGTGGAGCGTGTCCCCCACGGAGGACCCGACCCCGACGAGGGAAGCGGAAGCCCCGGCTCCGACGCCGGGACGGGCCGGCTCGGGCCGGTAGCGCTCCAGCATGGAGCGAATGTGGGCCCGAAGCCGAAGCTCGGCACGATCGTTCCGTCGGAGCCGGCCCAGATCGAGGTTCGCCACCCCCCTGCCGACTCCTGCGCGCGAGAGGGAGAGCATCGGCGAGACGCTGCCCGACGCGCCGGCGGTCGGTCCGGCCACCAGCCGCATCGACTGCGTCCCGATGGTCGTCGAGACGTTCTCGACCGCCACCCGGTACTCGCGGTCGGAGCTGGCCGACGGGAAGTGCAGCTCGAGGACCTGGCCGTCCGGCTGCACGACCTGGGACGCGCCCACGGCCAGGTTCACGTCCACCGATTTGGTCGTGCCGCTCGGCCCCATTCCACTTCCACTATCCCCGCCGCACGCCGCCGCGAGGCCGGCGATCGCGATCAGGGCGCCCGCCGCCCCCACACGCCGCGCGCCCGCCTCCCACCCTCCGATCTCGACCACCCTGGCCTCCTGGACGTCGTGGATCTCCACCCTGCGCCTTCCCCACACGGACGAAACGCACACGCACCACGTCACGTTCCGCGAAGCGAATAGGCTACCGCCGGAGGGCGTCGAAAGGTCCGACGCCGCCCGATACGACGAGAGCCCGGCACGAGGCCGGGCTCTCCGTCGCGACGCGTGTGGCGCGGGCCCCTTTCGGGAGCCCGGCGGCCGGAGGCTAGTACATGCCGTCCATGCCGCCCATGCCGCCCATGCCGCCACCGCCGCCACCGCCGCCGCCCTCGCTCTCCTTCTCGGGGTGCTCCGTGACCACGCACTCGGTAGTCAGCAGCAGACCCGCGATCGAGGAGGCGTTCTGCAGCGCGGTGCGGGTGACCATCGTCGGGTCGATGACGCCCGCCTTCACGAGGTCCTCGTACTCGTCGGTGGCCGCGTTGTAGCCCCAGTTGAGCTCGTTCTTCTCGCGTACCCGCTCGACGATGATCGAACCTTCGGCGCCCGCGTTGTGGGCGATCTGGCGGATCGGCTCCTCCAGGGCGCGGCGGACGATGTTCACGCCGATCGCCTCGTCGGAGTCCTTCCGGATGCCCAGGGAGCGGAGCTCTCCCAGCGAGGTCTGGCACCAGAGGAGCGCCACGCCGCCGCCGGGCACGATGCCCTCTTCGACGGCCGCACGCGTGGCGTGCAGGGCGTCCTCGACGCGCGCCTTCTTCTCCTTCATCTCGGTCTCGGTGGCCGCGCCGACGTTGATCACCGCGACGCCGCCGGCCAGCTTGGCCAGCCGCTCCTGCAGCTTCTCGCGGTCGTAGTCCGA